>Ga0299913_10004367_pt1 | contig 11865 bp, 10 predicted proteins | sample RVTome_9_FD_201360 | JGI IMG/M metagenome (GOLD analysis project Ga0299913, IMG submission 201360) | Soil microbial communities from uranium-contaminated site in the Upper Colorado River Basin, Wyoming, United States - RVT155D38 (version 2) ... | reverse complement strand
CGGTTGTCGATCAGCTCGACGAGCTCGAGGGCGAAGTCGCCGCCCGACTTCGGCTGGAAGAAGAGCTCGGAGGTGAAGTAGAAGGGCTTGCCGATGCGGAACGAGAGGTCGGGGACGCCGAGGCCGGAGAGGAGCTTGCCGCCCGGGTACTCGCGCGGCGGGAAGGTCACCGGCACGCGGACCACCCGCACCCGGCGGCCGGCCTCGCCGAGGAGCTCCCAGAAGGTGTCGCCCTGGCGGCGGTTGACGGCGAGCGGACGCTGCTCGGGCAGGAGCCGCGCGGCGGCGAAGCCGGTGCCGGCGCCGAGGAGCAGGGCGGCGGCCGCCGCGGCCGCCAGGGCGACTGCGGTCCGCGCCCGGAGCAGCTTCGCCACCCCGAAGACGACGAGCAGGAAGACGCCGGCGGCGATCAGCCCGACGACGATCCCGTTGCGCTCCCCCCAGAGGAACGGGACAATCGTGTCGTCCATGGCGGCGAAGCTCGGCGTGTAGGTCGCCGGGTCGCGCTTGAGGAAGTCGAAGATCGAGTGGCGGCCCGGGTCGAGGCCGGTCGAGAACGTCGACCACGAGACCGGCGTCTGCGAGGGCACGGTCGGCATGAGCGGCGCGAAGGTCCCCTCGGCGCGCAGCGCGGCGAGGTGGGGCAGCTCCCCCTCGTCCATCCAGCGGCGGGTGAGCTCCGCGTCCGCACCGTCGAAGCCGAGGACGACGACCTTCGCCGGCGGCCGAGCGGAAGCTGCGCCGGCGGCCGGCTCGGCGGCCTCGGCGCGCGGCGGCGCGGCGACGAGGCCGGCGAAGGGTGCGACGAACAGGGCGGCGGCCAGGAGGACGGCCGGGCGGGACGCGGACGGGCGGTCGGTGCACCGACCTGTGCGGGAGAGCGGATGACGAGCCATCGAAAGGAGCTCCGCGACGAAGAGGAGGAAGGGACTCTCGAAACCGACGGCGACCGGCGTGCGGCCGCGCTCGCCGGGACTCTAGCAGAGGGCCGGCGGCACGAGAGGGGCCCGCGGCGCGGAACCTCCGGCTCGCGCCGGCGGCCGATCTGACCGACAATCGCTCCGATGCCGCTCGACCTCACGAATCCCGCCTGGACGGGCGACCACCCGATCGCGGGGCGCTCCGGCGGCGAGCCTCGGGCCGCCGGCCCGACCGCCCTCGCCGGACGTCCGGGCTCGCCTCGGCCCGCCGGTCGCGCGGCCCTCGCCGTCGCCGGCGCCCTCTTCGCCGGCCTCCTGGCCGCGCCCGGCTGCGCCCGCCGCACCGGCCCGTCGGTGCCCGCCGAGGACGTCGTCGTCGTCGGCCGGACCTCGGCGGCGATGAACCTCGACCCGCGGGTGGGGACCGACGCCGCCTCCGAGGAGGCCGCGGACCTCCTCTACGACGGGCTCCTCGCCAAGCGGCCGGACGGCGACCTCGTCCCGGCGCTGGCCGAGCGCTGGGAAGTGCTCGACGGCGGGCTCCGCTACCGCTTCCGGCTGCGCGAGGGGGTCGTCTTCCACGACGGCCGGCGGCTGACCTCGGCCGACGTCGCCTGGACCTTCCGCTCGATCGCCGACGGCACGGTGGCGACCGCCAAGCGCGCCGCCTTCGCCCAGCTCGCCCACGCCGAGGCGGTCGACGGGCGCACGGTCGACCTCCACCTGTCGGAGCCGTACGCCTCGTTCCCGGTCGAGCTCACCCTGGGGATCGTGCCCGAGGGGACGATGCCGGACGAGATCGGCCGCCGCCCGGTGGGGACCGGGCCGTTCCGGTTCGTCTCGCGCTCGCCCGAGCGGCTCGTCCTCGCCGCCTCCGACCGCTGCTGGTCGGGCCGGCCGCGGCTCGACCGGGTCGAGCTCGCCGAGATCCCGGACGCGACGGTGCGGGCGCTCGCCCTGCTCAAGGGATCGGTCCACCTGGTGGTCAACGACCTGCCGCCCGACGTCGTCCCCCGCTTCCGCGCCGACCCGGCCTTCCGGGTGGTCGAGGGGCCGAGCGGCGACTACGCCTACCTCGGCTTCAACCTGCGCGACCCGGTGCTCTCCGACGTGCGGGTACGCCGCGCCGTCGCCCTGGCGATCGACCGCGAGCGGCTGGTCGCCACCCTGTGGCGCGGGCTCGGCGAGGTCACCGAGACGATGATGCCGCCCGGCCACTGGGCGCGCGACGAGAGCCTCGAGCCGCGCCCGCACGATCCGGCCGCCGCCCGCCGGCTGCTCGACGCGGCCGGCTACCCCGACCCGGACGGCCCGGGGCCGCGCCCGCGGCTGCGGCTCGAGCTCAAGACGTCGACCTCGGAGACCTACGCCCTCCAGGCCCAGGTGATCCAGGCGATGCTCGCCGAGGTCGGCATCGAGCTCGCCGTCGTCACCCGCGAGTTCGCCACCTTCTACGAGGACGTCAAGCGCGGCAGCTTCCAGATGTTCACCCTGCTCCGCACGTCGATCGTCGACCCGAACATCTACCAGCTCACCCTCCACTCGGCGAGCGTGCCCCCGGCCGGGCAGAACCGCGGCTTCTGGTCGAACCCGCGCTTCGACCGGCTGATCGACCGGGCGAACCTGGTGACCGACCGCGCCGCGCGCCGCCCCCTCTACGTCGAGGCGCAGCGGATCGCCGCCCGCGAGCTCCCCTACGTGTCGCTCTTCTTCAAGCGCAACGTCGCCGTGATGCCGGCCGAGCTGCGCGGCTTCGAAACCTACGTGTCCGGCTCGCTCCGGAGCGTCCCCGAACTGTGGTGGGACCGCGGGGAGGCGCCCCCCCGCCGGGCCCGGCGGCTCAGAGATGGCCGCGGCCTCTAGAGATAGCCGAGGGAGCGCAGGCTCTCGAGGTACTCGTCGGCCTCGCCGGGGTCGCGGCGGGCGGGCTCGCGGGTGCCGTAGGTCGCCACCCGCGCGGGGGGCGCCGGCCACGTGCAGGCGTCCGGCGGCGGAGGGAGCTCCTCGCTCGCCGGCAGGCCGAGCGCGGCGAGGAGTCCCGCGGCCACCTGCTCGGTCGCGAGGCTCCCGCCGGCGCCGGCCCGGCACCCCTCGCGCCGCCAGAGGAGGACCCGGCCCGAGCCGCCCGCGCCCGCTCGCCGGCCCGGGTCGAAGACGACGGCGATCGTCCCCGGGGCCTGCGCCGCGACGGCCCGGCCGAGGGCGCGGTCGGTGCGCCCGAGCTCGCGACGGACGAGGTCGGAGAAGGCGAGGTCGGTGCCCCGCCAGCCCTCGGCGGCGACGTCGATCCCCGGCAGGTAGACGGCGGCCACCCGCGGCGGCTCGCCGGCCGCCTCGAGGGCGCCGACCAGCACCGCGCGGTAGAAGCGGTCCGGCCGCAGCGCCGTCTCGGCGACCCGCGCCGCCTCGACGGGCGGCAGCGCCGCCGCCGGCGCCGGCGGGTGCGACCCGGCGATCCGATCCCGGAGCGCCGTGATCTCGCCCTCGGTCGCCTCGGGCGCGACCGCCCCCTCGGCCCCCTCGCCGAGGAGCTGGTAGGCGCCGTGGGCGACGACCAGGCCGGGCACCGGCTCGGCCGGGAAGGTCGCCCACCAGTCGACGACGACCGCCGTCGCGCCGCCGCGGGCGGCGAGCTCCCAGACGGTGAAGGCCGACCGCCGGGCGGCGAGGAGCGGCCGGTACTCGGCGAGCCCGACCGCCGCCTCGGCCCGCCAGAGCGGCCGCAGGGGGCCGGAGCGCGCGAGCGGCGCCGACACACCGAGCGGGCGGAAGCTGTCGACCGCGCTCACCCCGTGGTCGGGCGCCGGGAGCCCGGTGACGACCGAGGTCCAGAACGCGGCCGGCGGACCGGCCGCGCGCCGGTAGGCGAGCAGCCGCCCTCCGCCGTCGAGAAGCGCTTCCAGGGCCGGCAGGTCGCCCCGGCCGAGCAGGTAGTCGAGCTCCTCGGGCAGGACCCCGTCGACGCCGACCAGGAGCACCCGGTCGCCGGGCGCGGTCGGCAGCGCGGGCGGCGCGGGAGGCGCCGGGGGACCGACCGCGAGGACGGCCGGCAGGAGGAACAGCACGACGCCCGCCCCGACCGCGACGAGCGCCCACTGCCCGGCCCGGGCGCGGCTGCGCGGCGGCGCGTGCGTCAGCCGGATCGCCAGGCCGAGCAGCCCGGCGTGGATCACCCGGACCACCCCGGCGACGAGGAGCGCGGCGACGAGCGCCGCCCCGACGGCGGCCGCCCACCCGCGCGGGCCGCCCGCCGCCTCGCCGAGCCGGGCGACCGCCAGCGCCGCGACCCCGGCCCCGGCCGCGAGCGCCACGCCGAAGCTCAGGCGCTCGATGCGGCGCGCCGGGTAGAGGCGGAGGAGTCCCGCGAAGAGCCCCGCGAGGAGGACGAAGCCGAGCGAGCTCGCCACCACCACCGGCAGGGCGACGTGGGCGAAGAGCGCCGCGAGGTCGAACGGGCTCGTCTCGAGCAGCCCGTTGGCGACCCCGAGGGCGAGCACCAGCACCAGGGCCACGCCGACGCCGGCGAGCAGGCCGACCCGCAGCGCCAGCCCGGCGAGGGCGCGCCCGGCGCCGCGCGGCCGCAGCGCGTCCTGGAGGAGGAAGCGGTCGAAGCGGTCGGAGAGGTAGCCCAGTCGCCGCAGCTCGGCGCGCACGCGGTCGAGCTCTCGGGCCTCGCCTGGGTCCGCGCTTTCGTCCACGGCCGGACGCTATCAGCCGTCCGCTCTTTCCACCGCCGGCGGCAGTCGGTCTACGTCGCGCCCTTCACCCGCCCCCGCCGCGGCGCTCGACGAAGCCGGCGAGCTCGCGCAGCGGATCGGCGCGGCGGCCGAGCGGCTCGAGGGTGGCGGCCGCGAAGTCGAGGAGCTCGCCGGCCAGCGCCCGGGCGCCCTCGACCCCGAGCAGCCCGACGAAGGTCACCTTGCCGACGTCCTGGCCGACGTCCTTGCCCGCCTCCTCGGCGGTCGCGGTGACGTCGACCAGGTCGTCGGTGATCTGGAAGGCGAGGCCGAGGTTCTTGGCGAACCGGGTGACGACCGCGAGGTCGCGGCGGCGGGCGTCGGCGGCCATCGCGCCGAGCTCGCCGGCGGCGATGAAGAGAGCCCCGGTCTTGTGGCTGTGGACGTACTCGAGCCGCTCGAGGTCGAGCTCGCCGGGGCCGCTCTCGAGGTCGAGGGCCTGGCCGCCGATCAGCCCGTCGCTGCCGACCGCGGCGGCGAGGTGGTGGACCATGTCCTCGGTCGTGTAGCGGGCGAGGACGATGCGCTGCGCCGCCTCGGCGAGCACGCCGTACGCCCGGTTGAGCAGGGCGAGGCCGGCGAGCTGGGCGGTCGCCTCGCCGAAGGCCCGGTGCACCGTCGGCCGGCCGCGGCGCAGCTCGGCGTCGTCCATCGCCGGCAGGTCGTCGAAGATCAGCGAGCAGGCGTGGACCAGCTCGACCGCACAGGCGAGGTCGAGCACCGCCGCCGCCCGCGCTCCGCGAACGCGCGCGCCGAGCATCTCGGCGACCGCCAGCGCCAGCGCCGGGCGCAGGCGCTTGCCCGGGCTGGTCAGCGCGTAGAGCATCGCCTCGTGCACCCGCTCGGGGCGCTCGGCGGCCGGGGGGACGAGCTCCGGGAGGCGCCGGTTCACCCGCCGGGTCAGGCGGGTGAGCCGGTCCTCGACGGAGCGCGCCGGCAGCAGGGGCACGGGCGGAAGAGCCCGCTGCTAGAACGAGCGGACCGCTTCGTCCTCGTCCTCGTAGGTCTCGAAGACGGTGATGAGCTGGGTGATCTGGAGGACGTCGTTGACCTTCGGAGGGAGGTGGAGGAGCTTGAGCTTGCCGCCGCGGTTGGTCACCGTGGTGTAGGTCGACACGAGCTCGCCGACGCCCGAGGAGTCCATCGTCGTGACCCCCGACATGTCGATCAGCAGGTGCTTCGCGCCGCCTTCGAGCTGCTCGTGCACCGCCTGGCGCAGCGCCACGTCGCCGACGCCGATGGTGATCTTGCCTTTCGGCTTGAGGACGGTGACCCCGTCGCGGGTTCGCGCGTCGATCTTCATCGCTTGGTTCCCTCTCCTCTCTCTCCTCCGGTCGTGCCGGGGGGCTCCGCCTCGTCCGGCCCGCCGTTGCGCGCCGGGCCGCCGACCTGCTTGCGCAGGGTGACGACGGTGCCGCCCTCGGACCGGACGGCGTAATCCACACGGTCCATGAAGCTCTGCATGTAGAACAGGCCGCGGCCGTCGGGACGGAGCAGGTTCTCCGGCGCCCGCGGGTCGTTCACCGTCCCCGGGTCGAACCCCTCGCCCTCGTCGGCGACCTGGACGACGACCTCGTCGCCCTCGACCGCGAGGTCGATCTCCACCTTCTTGCCCGCCTCGCCCCGGTTTCCGTGCTTGATCGCGTTGGCGACCGCCTCGCGCACCGCGAGGTCGACCCAGTGGCGCTCGTCCTCGCCGAGCCCGAGCCGCTCCAGCGAGTCGTTGACGACCACCTGGACGAGCTCGATGTTCTCGAAACGGCTGTCGATCGCGAGCTTGAAATGGAGATGGTCAGACGGCATCGCCTCCGGCCTCGTGCGCGGCAGTCTAGCAGAGGCGCGGCAGCCCCCCGATGGCCGCACCCGCGGCCGTCTCACACCCCGCCCGCCGCGCTCAGCCGCTCGACGGCATAGGGGATGAGGATCAGGAGCTGGACCGCGTCGAACACCGCGTGCGCCGCCGCCGCCGCCCAGACGTCGCGGCGCCAGCGGGCGAGAAGCGCGTAGATCACCGACAGCAGCGCCACGCCGACGAGCATGAACGGCTCGCCGTAGCTCGCGTGGGCGAGGACGAAGAGCAGGCTCGAGGCGGCGATGCCGAGGCGCGGCTGGAGGAAGCCGCGGAAGAACGCCTCCTCGACCAGGCCGGCCGACAGCGCCGCCGCGACCCGCACCCAGACCGGCTGGCCGACGACGAAGGCGACCAGCTCGGGCGGACCCTCGGGGAGGAGCGACTCGCCGCCGAGGGCGAGGACCGCCGCCGCGATGGCGAGCAGCAGCGCGACGACGGCGCCCCAGATCGCGATCCCGGCCCCGACGCCGAGCGCCAGCTCGCGCCCGAGCGGCCGGGCCGGCGCGAGCCGGAAGCCTTCGAGCGCGGCGCGTAGGCCTCCATCGGCACGGACGGGCGGCGGCGCAGCGGTCCAGCCCGGCGCCGGCGCCGCGGAGCGGCTCCCGGCCCTGCCCCCGGCCCCCGCCCAGGCGAGGGCCCCCCAGGCGGCCATCGAGGCGACGAGGACCGCGTGCAGCGCGAAGAGCTCCCAGGGCCGGACGGCGGAGAGGTCGAGGTCGATCTCCATCCCGACCGTGGCGAGGGCGGCGAAGGCGGTGACGTAGAAGACGCCGGCGAGGACCGCGAGGCCGCCGGCCCGCCGCCACGGCTCGGCGAAGCCCGGCGGCAGCAGGCCGCGCCGGGCCATCGTCCGGTCGGCGGCGACGGCCGCAGCCGCGGCGAGGACGAGCGGCCCGAGGGCGCGGAGGGCGGTCTCGAGATCCATGGCGGAGGAGGCCGCATGCTACCCGCACGCAGGGCCGGCGGCGCCCGGGCGATGAACCGGGCCGCTCCGAGGACGCACCCACCGGCGCGGGGCGGCGTCCGGAAGCGCGGCTCCCACGGGTACAATGCCTCCTCGGCGAGAGCCGACCGTTGCCCGCGTGCGCCGATCCGACGAGGAGACACCCACGATGACCAGCCGCCGCGCCCCCCGCCCCGCCTTCGCGTCCGCCCTTCTCGCCGCTCTGCTCGCGGCTGCGCCCGCTCTCGCCGCGGCGGACGCGACCCGCGAGCGCGGCCCGCGGGGCGAGGGCGTCGTCCGTCCGGGCGGGTCGGAGCGGCCGGCCACCGCCCCCGCCACGATCCTCCACCGCTCGCCGGGCGGCGAACCGGTCGCCGAGCTGCCGTCCCGGCCCGGACGCCGCGCCCCCCGCGCCGAGCCGGTCGCCCTCCGGGCCGCGCCCGGCCGCTCCGCGACGAGCACGGCCCGCGGTCACGTCGTCGTCCGCTTCGCCGACGGCGTGCCCGGATGGCAGGCCGAGCAGCTCGTCGCCGGTCTCGGCGCCAGGGCCCTGCGCCCCGCCCGCTTCGGCGCCTTCGCGCGGGTCGAGGTCGCTCCGGGCGACACCGCCGAGGCCCTCCTCGGGCGGCTCCGTGCCAGCCGCTCGGTGGCCTGGGCCGAGGCCGACCCGCTGGTGCACGCCGCCTACGCCGGCCCCGCCGCGGTCCGCGCGGCGGCCGCCCCGAACGACCCGTTCTTCTCGCGCCAGTGGCACTTCCATCGGATCGGGCTCGAGGAGGCGCTCGCCCGCAACCCGTCCGACGGCGCCGGGGTCGTCGTCGCCGTCCTCGACAGCGGCGTCGCCTTCGGTGACGGCGCGACCTTCCCGACCCGGCGCGGCGTCGACCTCGAGGGGACCTCCTTCCTCCCCGGCTTCGACTTCGTCGACGACGACGACCAGCCGTTCGACGAGGGGACCGGCGACCCCGGGGAGATCCGCTTCGGCCACGGCACCTTCACCGCCTCGGTCATCGCGGCGACGATCGACAACGGCGTGGCCGGAGCGAGCGTCGCACCGCGGGTGTCGATCCTGCCGGTGCGGGTGCTCGACACCGACGGCTTCGGCACCTTCTCCGGCGTCGCCGAGGGGATCCGGTTCGCCGTCGCCCGCGGCGCCAAGGTGATCAACATGTCGCTCGGCGGCGCCGGCGGCTCGTCGCCGATCGCCGAGGCGGTCGCCGACGCCGCGCGGGCCGGCGTCGTGCTCGTCGCCGCGGCGGGCAACGAGGCCGAGGACGAGGCGTTCGGCGACGAGCTCGAGAACGACGTCGCCTTCCCCGCCCGCTACCCGCAGGTGCTCGCCGTCGGCGCCACCACCTTCGACGACTCCCGCGCCGCCTACTCGAACTTCGGCCCGTCCCTCGACCTGATGGCGCCCGGCGGCGGCGACAACGAGGAGGTCGTCCCGGGGACCCGCGACGGGGTCCTGTCGACGAGCTTCCTCTTCGACCCGCGGACCGGCGAGGCGACCTACGGCGGGTTCTGGGCCACCGGCACCTCGTTCGCCTCGCCCCACGTCGCCGGCGCCGCGGCGCTGCTGGTGACCCTCGGCGTCGACGACCCCGCGGCCGTCCGCCGCATGCTCGAGGTCACCGCCTCCGACCTCGCCGCCCCGGGCTTCGACGACGCCACCGCCCACGGCCTGCTCGACGCCGCCGCCTCCCACCGCGGGATCGGCTTCACCTTCTGACGGAGAGCCCGGCTCCCGCCGCGCTCCGGAGACCGCGATGGACCGATCGCGCCGCCGCCGACGCCCGACCCGCCCAGCCCCTGCCTCCGCCGACCCTCCGTCGCGGGCCCGCGGCGGGCTACGAGCAGGCCAGGCCGGGCCGGCCGCCGCCCTCCTGCTGCTCGCCCTCGCCGCGGCCCCGCCGGCCGCCGGCCAGCCGGCCGATCCACCGGAGGCCCCGCCCCGCACCCCGCCGAGCTGGGCGGCCGGCCTCCGCGCCGGCCTCTTCGACATGACCAACTCCCCCGACGCCTACGACGCGGTCTTCGGCGATCCGATGCCACGGCTCGGCGCCCAGCTCGAGCTCGACGCCCTGCGCCGCTGGCGCTTCGCCCTGACCCTCGACTACGGCACCGTCGACGGCGAGCGCGTGCTCCTCACCGACCCGCCCCGCGGCACCGGCGTCGACGAGGAGCTCACCACGCTCCCCCTTCACCTGACAGCCGCCTGGCGCTTCCGCCCGCGCGCCGCCTGGGACCCCTACCTCGGCGCCGGCCCCTCCCTCCTCGACTGGGAGGACGAGAGCGAGGGTACCTCCGAGGGCGGCACGGACACCGGCGGCAGCGTCGTCCTCGGCCTCCGCCGCCAGCGCCCCTCGCCGCCCGGCGTGCGCCGCCCCGGCGGCTGGGAGTGGGGCGGCGAGCTCCGCTGGTCCACCTTCCCCGGCGCCCTGCCGGACGAAGGCGCCGCCGGGTTCTTCGACGAGGACGATCCCGGCGGGCTGTCGCTGACGTTCGTCGCCCTGCGCCGGTTCGGTCCCTGAAGGACTACCTCTTCATCCGGTAGCTGCGGAGGATCATCAGCGCGGTGTTGAGGCGCTGGATGCGCTGGTTGCGGTGGCGCTGGGCGGTGACGTCGTCAAGCGGCGGCTGGTCGCCGCGCACCTCCCGCAGGTGCCGGTCGAGCTCGAAGCGGAGCTTCTCGAGGTCGGGCGGGTCCAGGCGGCCGAAGGTCCTCTCGGTCACCAGGATGTGACCGGACGCGATGTCCCGCACCATCGCGTAGGCGCTGCCGCCGGGGAAGTTGGCCACGAGGACCGCCAGCATATCGCGCGGGCCGCCGCCCTCCCGCCGCTGGTATACTCCCCCGCCGGGCCGCAGCCGTCCCGCCCCCGGCGCACCGCGCCGATCTCGATCCCTCAGGAGGTTTCCGTGAGCCGTTTTCCCGGTATGGACTTCGCCGATCTCGACAGCCTGCTCTCCGACGAGGAGCGGATGGTGCGCGCCACGGTGCGCGCCTGGGTGGACGACCGGGTGGTGCCGATCATCGAGCAGGCGCACCGCGAGGCGCGCTGCCCGATCGAGCTGGTGCCGGAGATGGCGGAGCTGAACCTCTTCGGCGCGAACCTCGACGAGTACGGGCTGCCCGGGCTCAACAACGTCGCCTACGGGCTGATCATGCAGGAGCTCGAGCGCGGCGACTCGGGGCTGCGGAGCTTCGTCTCGGTGCAGAGCGCGCTGGTGATGTACCCGATCTACAGCTTCGGGTCCGAAGCGCAGCGCGACCGCTGGATCCCGGCCCTCGCCTCGGGCGAGGCGATCGGCTGCTTCGGGCTGACCGAGCCCGACTTCGGCTCGAACCCGGGCGGCATGCGGACGACCGCGCGGCGCGACGGCGACTCCTGGGTGCTCGACGGCTCGAAGCAGTGGATCACCAACGGGACCCTGGCCGACGTCGCGGTCGTCTGGGCGAAGACCGACGAGGGCCACCGCGGCTTCCTGGTCGAGAAGGGGACGCCCGGGTTCACCGCCTCCGACCAGCACGGCAAGTTCTCGCTGCGCGCCTCGGTGACCTCGGAGCTCGGGTTCTCGGGCTGCCGCATCCCGGCCGAGAACATGCTGCCGAAGACGACCGGGCTCAAGCACGCGCTGATGTGCCTCAACCAGGCGCGCTACGGGATCGCCTGGGGCGGGCTCGGCGCGGCGATGGACTGCTACGTCACCGCGCTCGAGTACGCCAAGGAGCGGGTGCAGTTCGGCGGCCGGCCGATCGCCGCCCACCAGCTCGTCCAGGAGAAGCTCGTGTGGATGCTCTCGGAGATCACCAAGGGACAGCTCCTGGCGCTCCAGCTCGGCCGGCTCAAGGACCAGGGGAAGCTCAAGCACCAGCAGGTCTCGCTCGGCAAGCGCAACAACGTGTGGGTGGCGCGCGAGTGCGCGAAGCTCGCCCGCGAGGTGCTGGGCGCCAACGGGATCGTCGACGACTACCCGGTGATCCGCCACATGCTCAACATCGAGTCGGTCTACACCTACGAGGGCACCCACGACATCCACGGGCTGATCCTCGGCGAGGCGATCACCGGCATCCCCGCCTTCGAGCCGCCCGCCCCGCCGCCGAAGCGCGACCGGCCGCCGCGCGGCGCCGAGGACCCCGGCGAGACGGCCGGCGAGCCCGCCGCGGAGCGTCGTCGCGAGCCGGCGACGGTCGAGGGCGCGGTCTGATGGCCGCGATCGACCGGGCGCTCGAGCAGGACTTCATCCGGGTCACCGAGATGGCGGCGATCGCCGCCGCCCGCACGATGGGCTACGGCGACCGCACCTGGTCGGACCAGATGGCGGTCGAGTCGATGCGCGAGGAGATCGAGGCGCTCGACGTCTCGGCCCGCATCGTCATCGGCGAGGGCGAGCGCGACAAGGCGCCGATGC
>Ga0299913_10004366_pt1 | contig 11866 bp, 6 predicted proteins | sample RVTome_9_FD_201360 | JGI IMG/M metagenome (GOLD analysis project Ga0299913, IMG submission 201360) | Soil microbial communities from uranium-contaminated site in the Upper Colorado River Basin, Wyoming, United States - RVT155D38 (version 2) ... | reverse complement strand
ACGGGGATCAGGATGCCGCTCATGTTGTCCTCCCCGCCGATCTTGGCCAGGGAAGTCTGGGACTGCGGGTCCATGAAGACCGTCCAGCCGCCGATCCCGCCCTGCCCGTAGACGCGTACGCGGCCGAAATCGCTGCCCACGCTCGCCAGGGCGGCGTAGGACAGCTGGGTCACCTGCTGCCCGACCTCGAAGAGGACCAGGCTGTCGTTGGCGACCTGGAACAGCGCGTAGGGAAACTGCTGTCCGTCGACCTCGGGACGCGCGAAGGTGATCGACGTTCCCAGGGAGATGAACTCGGACACGGGGAACGACAGCTCCCCGCCGAAGAACGGCGCGTCTTCCAACGCGCTCGCCTCGTCGTATATGAACGCCCCGAAGGAGGGGACCACCCGCCAGAGGCGCTCGGTCGCCGCGTCATCCTGCTGCGCACCGGCACCCATCGGCGCGAGCAGTAGGACGGCGCACGCCACGCCCCACGCGGCCCTTCCCAGGAGGGAGTTGGTCATCGGCATGCTTCCTCGCCTTTCGTGGTCGACCGGGTGCCCGCCGAGGGGTCGCTTCGGCGGGTACCCGGCCTCGGGAATCGGTCTAGTTTTCGAAGTTGACCGTAAAGGTCTGGGAATTATCCAACCGTCCCTCGCCCATGTACGCGTAGCTGACCTTCAGGACCCGGCTGCCTAGCGGGATGTTCACCCCGAGGCCCCCGGCCAGGCCGTCGCTGAAGTCGCGATCCACGAACTCGTTGCGCACGAACTTGCCGCCCCGCACGAAGACCAGGTCGTCGAACGCGTACTCGAGCGCGAACGACGGCTGAGCCGACGTATCCACGGCGTCGCGGATGTCGATCATCGCGCTGAGCGCGTGGCGCGGGTCGTTGCTGATCACCGAAGTCGGCGTCCCCGCCAGGTCTATCTGGAAGCCGAACCGGAAGTAGGTCGGCAGCTCCAGCGGGACCGTCTCGAAGGAACCGCTGATGTCGCGGCCCGTCACGAGGACCTGCTCGTTGTCGTCGAGGATCTGCGTGATCGCGGAGCCCTCGAAGTTGGAGTCGCCGCCCAGGTTGGCGATCGTGGCACCCACCACCGTGCCGTACAGCCCGGTCTCGAACCGGAGCCCGAGGTCCGCGCCGACCCACTCGGCGTTGGCCTCGTTGATGCCCTCCTGGACGAACTTGATCCCCAGGCCGAATCCCAGTCGGTCGGTGATCAGCTGGGAGTAGTAGCCGCCCACGGCGGTCGACGTCCAGTCGAACGACGATCCGAGCTCGCGGATCTCGCCGCTGGGCTCGCGCTCCGTCGTGCGGAGCAGGTCGCCCGAGTTCAGCGTGTTGACCGAGACGCCGAAGACGCCGCTGAGAAGGGGCAGCATCGCGCCCCCGTAGAAGTGCGTGATGTCGCTGCCGGAGAACAGCTCCGTGTAGCTGAACCCCACGGCGAAGTCCTCGGTCAGCGCCATCGCGCCCGGGTTCCAGTACATCGCGTTGATGCCGGACGCGGACACCGTCCCGGCCCCGGCCAGCGCGACTTCGCGCGCGCCGACCGGGATCTCCAGGAAGTTCGCCCCCCGCGTCCCGAGCCGCGAGCGCGGATCGTCGGGCCCCGTGAAGATCTGATCCCCCTCGTTCTGCGCCGCGGCGGTCGCGACACCGCCCAGCAGGAGGAGGGCGGTGAGCCCCACGGCCCGTACTGCCTTGAACCTGCTTGCCATGATTCTATTCCTCCTCGGGGTCAGCGAATGACGACGAACTTGCCGAGCTTCCGGACGGACGCGCCGCTCGCCGGCAGCGACCCCTCCACCAGGAAGAGGTACAGCCCGGCGGCGAGGTCCGTGTTCTCCAGCGTCCGCATGTCCCAGTACAGATCGCCGTTCCCGGCGAGCTGCTCGGGGGTGAAGCTGATGCGCTGTACGATCTGTCCGGAGACCGTGAAGATGGTGATGTCCCCTTCCGGCGGCAGGTTCGTGAACATCAACCGGGAGACCTCCGAGTCACGCTCCTGCTCGAACTCCGAGAACACGACGTACGGGTTGGGCACGACCCGGATCAGGTCGATGTCCGCCGCCGTCACGTCCGTGATCTGGTCTCCGCGCAGGCTCGGGATGACCTCGAACGCGAAGCGCGTCGTGGCGCTCACCTCGCTGGCGTAGCGCACGCGCAGCACCTGCCCGGCGCGCGGCGGCAGGTGGCCGCCGACGTCCGCACCGACCGCATCGGCCGGCACCGGGTTGCACGTCAGGCGCGAAACGCAGCCCAGAACCGCGCTGGTGAACGTCACGACCAGCGAGTCGACGGTCTGCACCTGGCCGCCCGTCACGACGATGAACTCCTCGCCGCCCGTCGCCGTCGCGGTCTGCGGCAGCGTGCGGGTCTCCAGGAAGATCATCTCGTCTCCGGGCACCCACTCGCCCGGCGGCACGGCCACGCGGATCTGGTCGGTCAGCCGCCCGATCGAGATCGAGTCGAGCTTGCTGGTCATCGCGACCGTCACCGGCTCGCCGGTGGTGACGTTCGTCACCGTGAACGGCAGGTCCACGTCGAGGAGGTCCGCCTGGTCGACGCCCAGCGCGGCGGCCACTTCGGCCGACGTGCTGGTGGACTGCGCGTCCGTGCGCGCCAGCAGCGAGGCCTGCACCTCCGCCTCGGTGGCGGCCGGGTTGGCCAGGTTGGGCACGAACGTGCGCGCCGGGCCGTAGTCGGGCCCGGACCAGACGAGGTTGTACTGGCCCAACAGGTCGCTGTTCGACTGCGAGCTCCCCTCGACCCAGTCGACCTCCGGCTCGCCCTGCAGCACCGCGAGGGTGCCCTCGCGCGGCTGGAGCCAGTTGTCGGAGACGAAGTCGCCGCCCTGCGTGGCATCCACGTCCAGCAGGAACAGCGGGAAGTCGGTCCGGCCGAGGAACGACCCGGGCGTGGTGCCCGACCCGTCCAGGGTGGAGCTCGCGAACAGCGGCTCGCCGGCGTCATCGACGAGCACGAGCGTCAGCTCGGTGAACGTCGTGGTCGTGACCTCCGTCCCCATGTCGTCGATCGTGACGGTCGTGCCGCCGGAGACGTTGACGCCGCGCGCCGACGTCGTCGTGAACGTCTCGGAACCGACGACCACGTCCTCGAGAACCGTCCCGTCGGGCGACGTGGTGACCACGCGGAACACCTCGACCGTGACGTTGGTCCCGTCGTCGGTGACGACGACGCTGTCGCCGAAGAACGCGTCGAACGTGCCGCCCTCGTCGATCGAACCGGCGATCGTGATGGTGAGGGGGTTGAACGCCGACACGAAGAACTCGTCCTCGAGCGTGAAGGCGACCTGCGCGTCCCGTCCGCCCGTCTGGCGGGAGGCCGGCACGTAGACCGACACGACGTTGGGGTCCGAGCTGGACGCCGACAGCGGGTTCCGCAGGGACGGCGCGCCCCCGTCGAACACGACCGGGACGAGGTTGCCCAGGTTGTCGCGCTCCAGGACCAGCGGCTCGAAGCCCTTCGACACCGCCACGAAGCTGTAGACGTAAGTCACGCCCGGGGTGACGGCCTGGTCCTGGAAGACGTTGGCGAAGGAGCCGTCGTCCTCCTGCTCGATGACCGCGTACGGCAGCCAACCGCCGTTGATCGCCACGCCGCTCTCGTCCACGAGCGGGTCGCCGTCGCAGTCCGCGTCGCTCGTGAAGGACGTGCCCAGGTCGCAGGACTTGAAGACCAGGATGCGGTCCACGTTGTCCACGACGCGCGCCCGGAGGGAGTCCACGAGGCCCGGGTTGTCCGTGTCGAGCTGCGTGCCCTCCACGGTGCCCACCACGTTGGCGAGGAACGGATCCTCGAAATCCTCGACCGCGTCATCGATGAAAATCAGCACCTGCGCGGGCGGAGTGTTGTTCGCACCCCGGTCGCCGGGCTGGGTGTTGACCGCGACGACGGTGGGCGCGGGCGGCGGCTGCGGGCCGAGGAACGCGTTCATGTAGAACGCGACCATGTTGCGGGCGTTCTGCAGCATCTGGGCGGGGGTCGTGCCGCTGACGAACGCCATCGTGATAGCGGTGGTGTCTCCTGCCGCGAGCGAGAACGGCCCCGCCGACGTGAAGCCGGTGAGGTTGCCGCCCTCGTTGTTCTGCTTGCCGGGCATCGTGTCGCTCGCGAACGCAACGCAACCGCTCACGTGGCACGAGTTCACCCGGATCGTGTCCTGGACGCCGTCGTCGTTGTAGTCCCAGCCCTCCGGCGGATTGAAGCGGCTGAACGCCGGCGTGCGCGTCGGGAAGTCGACGTTGGCGAAAACGTCCCACCAGCCCGCCTGGGCGTCGAACGCGGTCTCGGTGCGCCCGTCCAGCACGTGGGCTTCCTGGCTCGCGATCATCCCGAATTCGGCGCGCTCGCTGCGGCCCAGGACCGGCCCGAAGCACGCGCCGAAGCTGCAACGGTGGCCATGGTTGAAGGTAATCGTGTCGTCGGCCAGCGGGTGGCCGGGCGCGAAGAAGGGGCTCTCGGGATCGCTGAACGCCTTGTTGCGCAGGTCCCCGAGCGGAGACTTGAGGAACAGGATCGACGTGGCGCCTGCATTCTGGCCGTTCGGGAAGTTGCACCCGCTCAGGCCCCCGCCCCCCGCGACGCTCGCCCCGTTGCAACCCGGGTTGACGCCGTTGTTGGTGAGGAGGAGCCCGCCGAGCTCGGTGTCCCAGTAATGGCCCGCGCTCTGATTGGCGAAGAGCACGCCGTGGCCGTTCCCGACGTAGAGCGAGTCGTAGTCGATGCCCGGCGGCCCGTACACGCTCTCGCTGTCGTTGATGATCAGCATCTGGTAGATCGCGCCGTCGACGACGGAGGGCAGCGCGAAGCTGAAGACATCGGTCTTGACCGTGATGCCCATCGGCCAGCCGGTCTCCGTCGGGTCGCCCTGCCCGCAGCCGGTGCAGGCGCTCGCCGGCACGACGTCGCCGAAGTCGACGAGGCGGTCGGCGGCGTAGTCGATGAAGCTGTAGTAGGACTGCGCGTCGCCCATCAGCTCCTCGGAGACGAACTCCGGCGGCACCCGCCACCAGTCCCACGTGAAGGTGTTGGGGTCGACGGCCGTTTCGAAGAGCTCCACCCACTGCGGGAGGGTGGTCTTCCTGGCCGCTCCGGCGAACTGCTCGCTGCCCCAGGTCGGCGGGCAGTCGTTGATGTTCATCAGGATGTTGCTGGCCGCCAGGTTCCTGTGCTGCGTGCAGGTGCCGTCGGTGGTGCTAGCCGCGCCCGAGTGCACCCGGCCCAGCTGGTCATCGCCCGGCCGCCACTGGCGGATGCGCGCGAAGAAGCCCGTGTTCTCGTTCCAGGCCGTGTTGAAACCCCCGCCCAGCGCGTTGGCGAGGCTGGGGTGGTCGGCCTGCGCCTGCTGCCAGTCAGTGGGCGAGGCGGCCATCACGAAGTCCGCAAGGAAGTACGGCGTGCGGCCGCCGTCGGGCGTGTTGAAGATGAAGATCCCGACGGGGCTGTTCTGCGTGTAGTTGATCGTCCCGTCGTTGGCGATCCGGTGCAGGTGGTTGCCCCGGCTGCGGACCCCGCCGAACGCCTGGTCGGCGAGTCCTCGCAATTCGAACGGGGACACCGGGCGGAGGGTCGCGTCCGGCACCGAAGGGTGATCGGACAGCAAGACCGTCTCGCGCTGTTCGGTCTCCTGGGCGCGTGCATCCGACGCCGCGAACGCCGCGGCGAAGGCGGCGCCCACGAGCACCGTGAGGCAAGTCGTGCGACCGCGCATGCTCTTCTCCAAGCTGTTGGTCCGTACTTTCGACTCTTCGCGTGTCGGCCGGACGTCCGCTCCGGCGTACTCCGTCTAACGCTTACCGCGGGCGGCGCACGGGAACCCGAAGGTCCCGTGCACCGCCCTTACCTGCTGGGTCCTAGAACTGTACGCGCACGCCGGTCCGGATCGAGCGGCTCGGCCCGATGCGCTGCGGCCGGTCGACCGCGGTGCTGGTGTTCGCGGCGTTGCCCGAGCGGCGGTTCAGGAAGTCGAACGCCCCCTCGGTGCACTCGCCGCTCTGCGGCGACACCTGGAGGCAGTTGATCCGGTCGAACAGGTTCGTGACCTGCCCGTACAGCTGGTACGTCACGTTGCCCAGGTTGAAGCCCTTCGTCGCCTGGAGGTCCACCTCCAAGGTGCCCGGACCGCGCTCGGAGTTGGTCGTGCGGCGGTTCGGGGCGGCCAGGCCGAGCCCCGTGTCGTCCTGCTGCGGCGTGAACGGCAGCCCGCTGCGTGCGCGGACGATGAAGCTGAGCGACGCGTTCTGGATGACGGACCCGAGCACGCCCTCGGCCGGCGACTCCTCACCGACGGCGAAGCGCAAGGTGCCGTTGAAGTTGTGCGGCTGGTCGATCTCGGAGGTGATCTCCGTGAACGCCTCGTTGAGGCCCTCCACGAGCCGCTCGTTCTGGCGCTCCGGCGGCGCCGCGTTGGTGCGGGCCCGCGAGAACGCGTAGTTGAGCGAGAACGACCAGTAGTCCTGGAGCCGCTTGCGGAGCGAGAGCTCGAAGCCGCGCACCGTGGCGTAGTCCTGGTTCACCAGCACCGAGTAGGACGGCGCGTTGGTCCCGGCGTACGTGACCCCCGGATCGAAGACCTGGTTGTCCTGGCGGTCCCGGCCGCCCGTCACGACGCCCGTCAGCCCGGTCTGGTCCTTGGTGAACAGGATCGCGGAGAGCGCGTACTGCTCCTGGATCGACGACAGGAAGCCGATCTCGTAGGAGGTCGTCTCCTCGATCAGCAGGTTCGAGTTGCCCAGGAACGGGTTGTTGCGCCCGGTCGGCTCGATGGTCGGGCCGTCCGGCGTCCCCTCGGCCGCGAGCCCGATGCCCGTCGCCTGGAAGACGTTGTTGTAGAGCGGGTTCTGCGAGTAGCGCCCGAAGTTGAAGAACGCGTTGGAGCTCTCCGTTATCGGGAAGCTGATGCCGATGCGCGGCGAGAACTGGCTGCGGCCCTGCGACTCGGTGAAGTCGTCGGAGGTCGCGATGGTCGCGGCCTCGGCGAGGGCGTCGCGGTTCTCGGCGCAGAACTGCCGGGTCCAAATCGGGTCCGCCGAGAGCGTCTCGACGTCCACCTGGTTCAGGTCCTCATCGAACTGCCGGACCTGCACGTTCTGCCAGTCGCCGGGGCTGTCGCACACGGTGAAGGCCGTCGTGCCGTTGGTCGGGTCGACCGGGTTCTCGAAGAACAGCCCGCCGGCCTCGCCCCAGTCGAAGCGGAAGCCGAGCTGAATGTCGACGAAGTCGTACTCGATCTTGTCCTGGACGTAGAAGGCGGCCTCCCACGGGCTCGCCTCGTACTCGGAGATGCTGACCTCGACGCCGCTGGTGCCGATGTCGCGGGCCTCGCGGAACACCACGTCGTGGGTCTGGAACTGCACGCCGCCGCTGAGATAGTGGTGGTCGGAGACCTGCGACGTGACGTCGCCCCGGCCGAACCACGTGGTCACCTTCTCGCCGCCGAACACCCGGCCCGTTCCGGACGCCGGGAAGATGTCGTTCACGCCCGGCGCCTCGAAGTTCTCGTTGAAGTTCGTGTTGGCGAAGCGCGCCTCCAGGCAGACGCCCTGGAAGAAGTTGCACGTCTCGCGCTGCTGCTCGAAGCGCGACGCCGTCAGGTTGTACGACGTGCGCCCGAGCGTGTGGTCGAAGTCGGCGATGAACAGCTGCCCGTTCGCGTCGATCGAGCCATGCGCAATGTCGGATATCGAGTTGCTCGGCTGGGTGTTTCCATCGAACTGCGACTCGCAAAGCTCGATGTCACCGAACGTCTGCTCGCACGCGAACACCGGATCGACCGTGGACAGCAACTGATTGAAGAAGAACGGCTGACTCTGCCGCTGGAAGTCGACGGCGGTGACGTTCAGCTTCGCGGTGGGTGTCGCGAGGAACGTCATCTTGCCGAAGATGTCGCGGTTGTGGTTGAAGCCGAACGCGCGCTCGCCCCGCAGGAGGTCCAGGTTGTTCGGCTGGATCTCGCCGAACTCCGGCTGCGCGAAGGCGGGGTCGTTGATCTCGTCGTCGAAGTCCAGCACCCGGTTGGCCTGCCGGCTCTCCCGCCCGGACACCATGAAGCGGAGCTTGTTGGCCGTGCCCGGGACCGGCCCGGAGATGAAGCCCTGGAACAGGTGGCGGCCCTGGAGGTCGTCGGAGTTGCTGCCGAGCGCCCCGGCCAGCTCGCTGGTGTTGTAGTCCAGGGCGCCCTCGAGCTGCGTGCCGCCCTCGCGGAGCGCGATGTTGAGGATCCCGGACAGCGCGTTGCCGTACTGGGGCTCGAAGCCGCCGCGGATGAAGTCGATCTGCTGCGTGACGTACGGGTTCGGCTGGAAGGCCGCCCCGCCGAACACGAAGTTGTTGACCGGCACGCCGTCGATCAGCGTGAGGGTCTCGCCGCCGCGGCCGCCGCGGATGCGCACCGGCGACAAGCCGCGCTCTTCCTCGGCCTGCGAGAGGACCTCCGTGTTGGCCGGCACGTCCAGGAAGCCGCTCCGCAGCGCCAGCGCCTCGTTGATCGTCGTGATCGGCAGATTCTGGATCTCATCGACGGTGATGATGTCCTTCGTGCCGGTCGCGCTGGTCTCGATGAGCGGCACCTGCTCCGCCTCGACGATGATCTCCTCGAGGCCGACCGCCTGCGGCTGCATCTCAAAGTTCTGCGTACGCGCGATGTCGATCGCCACCACGACGCCCTCGCGGCGGACCTGCGCGTAGCCGATGAGCTGGGCGCCCAACGTGTAGGTGCCCGGCTGGACGTTCAGCAGGAAGTAGCGGCCGTTCTCCGCCGTGAGCGTGCCGATCCCCGTGCCCTCCAGATAGATCTGGACGCCGGAGAGCGGCTGGCCCGATTCGGCATCGGTCACGATGCCGGTCAGGCGGCCGGTCTGGGCCTCGGCGGTCGCGGCGAAAAGAATCGCCAACGCGAGGGCGCCGAGCGTGCCCTTGAGTGTCATGCGAGCGGTCACGGGTGTCCTCCTTGGTACGAAATGGGCGGTCTGCCGGTGGGCCGATGCGGCCGCCCGTGGTGGAACGGATGCAACCTTTCCTGCGTGCGAAGCGTCATCTCAAGAGGTCGGTTCCGGGGAAGAGCCGCTCCACGCGGCCCCGCGCCGATGCGGAGTGTTCGGACAGCGCCCGCCCCGTGACGGGATGGGCGAGGTCCGGCGCAATGTCCAGCAAAGGCCGGAGCACGAACGCCCTGTCGAGCATCCGTGCATGCGGCACCGTGAGCGACGGTGTTGTGACGACAGTATCGTTGAACAACAGAAGATCGATATCCAGCGTCCTTGGCGCGTAGCGGAATCTCCGCTCTCTTCCGAGCCGGTCCTCGATTCCGTGGATTCTCTCGAGCAACGCCTCGGGAGCCATTTCCGTGACACCCGTGACAGCCATGTTCCAAAACTCCGGCTGTCGCTCGTACTCGAGGGGCTCCGTCCGGTAGACCCAGGACAGCCCATCTATCTCGATCGCCGGATCGAGCAACTCGATCCCGGCGCTCAGGTTCGCGCGTCGGTCGCCGACGTTGGAGCCGAGGCCCAGGAACGCCCGCGCCGGCCGTCCGGTTTCAGGCTCGCCCGTAGCGGTCCCGTACCCTGACGACGTCCTCCAGATCGGGCGTGGAGGCCTCGAGGATCTCCACGTCGCTCACCGCCTCCAGGCGGTGCAGCGTGCCGGGGAGCAGGCGGAAGCTGTCGCCCTCGTGGAAGGGCTGTTCCCGCATGCCGTCCGGCGAACTCCCGACCCAGAACCTCACGCTGCCACGGAGAAGGTGGAGCGTCTCGTCCTTCCTCTCGTGGTACTGCAGGGACAGCGCGTGACCCGCCTTCACGACCAGCACCTTGCCCGCGTAACCGGGGGCGGCGGCCCAGATCAGCTCGTGTCCCCAGGGCTTCTCCACCCGTTCGGGCGCGAAAAGCCCGGCTGCACTGTCGGGAGTCATTCGGCGCCAAGGTAAAGTGCCCTTCGTGCGCCGGCAACCCACGATCGTCGCAGCCGTGGTACGTGTTCTGAACGCGCGAGCCGGCACGCCTGTGACGGAGCCGCGACACGGCGCTGACCGGGGCCTGACGCTCCCCGGACCCATCACGGACGATTCCCTGACATCCGGCCGGCCCCTTCCGCGCGCCTCGACAACGCCCAGGCCACCCCGACCGTGACGGCGGAGCCGACCGCCGCGAACCACAGGCCGTGGAAAGCCGGCCGCACGGCGCCGGCCTGCTGCGCGGCCCACAGCGCCGTCATCGCGACCACCGCGGTCGCCATCCCCCCGATCACGTGGCGCTCTCGCGCGCGCGGGATCAGGTGGCCCACGAGGTACGCGCCCAGCAGCCCGCCGTACGTGAACGAAGCCACCTGGAGCGCGACGACGACGACCGGAGTGTCGGAAGACAGGAACTGGAAGAGCAGCGCGCCGCCGGTGAGGACCACGGCCCAGCCGGCGGTGAAGAACCGCCCCACCCCGACGAGCTCCTCCTCGGACCGGCCGGTCAGGGGCGCGTACAGGTCCAGCGTGGTGGACGCCGAGAGCGCGTTCAGGGAGGACGACACGGTGGACATCGCCGCGGCCAGTAGCGCCGCCACGATCAGCCCGGCGAGCCCCGGCGGGAAGCGCTCGATCACGAACCTGGCGAGCACCTCGTCGTCGGTCGTGAACGCGCGGCCGCCGTAGAACGCGTACAGCCCGACGCCGACGAGGAGGAAAAGGGCGAACTGGGCGATCACGAGCAGCCCGCTCGCGACCACCGCCTTGCGCGCCGCGGCCAACCCGCCGGCCGCCAGCAGGCGCTGCACGATCAGCTGGTCCACGCCGTGGCTGGCCAGCGACAGGAACGCGCCTCCCACGAGGCCGGTCACCAGCCACTCGCCGCTCGCCGGTCCGCCGTCGAGGTGCACGATCCGCAGGCGGCCCGCCTCGGCGCCTACGCGCAGGATCTCGCCCCACCCCCCAGGGACCGCCGCCCCCACCAGCCACAGGGCGGAGACCCCACCCACGATGTAGAGCGCCATCTGCGCCACATCGACCCAGACCACCGAGCGCAGCCCGCCCCGGTACGTGTAGGCGAGGGTCGCCCCCCCGGCGAGCGCGATCGAAACCGTGTAGGAGGCGCCCGTCAGCAGGGCGATGGGGATGGCCGCGGCGAACAGTCGGACGCTGTCGCCCAGCACGCGGGTCAGCAGGAAGATCACCGATGCGAAGCGCCGCGTGGCCGATCCGAAGCGCTCTTCCAGGAACGCGTAGGCCGTCAGGAAGTCCCCCCGGAAGTAGCCGGGCAGCAGGAAGGCGGCGACGGCGACGCGGCCGATCAGGTACCCGACGCCGAGCTGGAGGAACCAGAGGTCGCCGCCGTAGGAGATCGCGGGCACGCTGATGAAGGTCAGGGCGCTGGTCTCGGTGGCGACGACCGAGAGCGCGATCGCCCACCACGGCAGGCCCGTGCCCCCGAGGAAGTAATCGCGCGACGTCTCCTGCCTGCCCCCGGCGGCCGCCCCCAGGGCGATGACGCCGATGAGGTAGGCCGCGACGACCGCGAGGTCGAGCGCCCCCAGGCCGGTCACGGCCCGGGGGCGTCGAAAAGGAAAGCGCGGATCAGCCGCCCGTCAGGGGACCGCGAGGCGGCCGATCGTGTTCGAGTCCGTCCCGAACCAGATCGTGCGGGTCGGCTCGTGGAAGACCATGTGGCGGATGGAGCCGGATGCGATCGGCTGCGAGAAGAAGTAGCTCTCCGTCGCGGGATCGAACCCTACGAAACGGTTCGGGTCCTGACGCGTCTCGACGAACCAGATGCGGTCCTCGTGATCCACCGCCATCGCGTACGGGCCCGATTGCGCGGCGCCGGGCGCCGGCCATTCCCTGAAGGCCCCCGTCTCCGGATCGTAGCGCCC
>Ga0299913_10004365_pt1 | contig 11867 bp, 12 predicted proteins | sample RVTome_9_FD_201360 | JGI IMG/M metagenome (GOLD analysis project Ga0299913, IMG submission 201360) | Soil microbial communities from uranium-contaminated site in the Upper Colorado River Basin, Wyoming, United States - RVT155D38 (version 2) ... | reverse complement strand
GCGCAGAACGTCGAGGGGATCGGGACCGCAGCCGAGCGCGAGTACCGCCATTACGCCGAGGCCGATCCGTGGGAGCTCGACGACGACCTCCCCGACGTCCTCCTCGACGTGCCGGTGGTGAAGCTCGACTCCCTCCACTTCAAGCTCGAGAATCTTGACGCGCACGTCTCGCTGAACGCCTACGTGCTCGACCTGGTGAAGCTCAAGGTCGGCGTCGATGTGCACCTCGGGCGCGTCGCCCTCGACATCAAGGGAGTGGAGGCGCAGGCTCTGCTCAAGGTCCGGCTCGACCACGTGGCCGCGGTCGTCGATCGCGTGATGACGACGCTCGACCGGAATCCCGAGCTGCTCGAGAGCATCGGCGAGGCGGTCGAGGACATCGGCGCCGGTGCCGGCGACATGCTCGGCGAGTCCGGCGAGGCGGTGGAGGACGTCGGCGAAGGCGCCGAGCAAGCCCTCGAGCACATCGGCGGGGGCGCCGGCGAGGGCGTCGGCGCGATCGGCAAGGGGGCCGGCCAGGCGGTGGGGGAGGTCGGCCAGGGCGCGGGCGAGGCGGTTGGCGACGTGGGGGAGGGCGCCGGCGAGGCAGTCGGCGACGCCGGCGAGGGCGCGGGCCAGGCCGTCGGCAACCTGGACCAGCTCGTCGCCGGCATCGCCGGCGGCGTCCAGGACGGAGCCGGTTCCGCCGGCGAGCTTGCCGAGGGTGCCGGCGAGCTCGACGTCAGCGCGGCGGACATCGCGAAGCTGGCAACGAAGCTCGCCGCCCAAGAGCTCCGCTCGGCCGTCACCACAGAGGCGAAGGGCCTGCGCGTTGCGGCCACCCGCAAGGCCAAGGAGATCGGCGAGCGCCGACGCGATCGCAAGGCGGACGACGTCGACGCCACGCCCGCGGCGGTGGACGCCGCCGACGAGCTTGACGTCGACCTCGAAGACGTGAAGGGAACAGGCGCGGAAGGCCGCATCACCGTGGCCGACGTGCGCAAAGCTGCGCGGACGGAGGACTGATCGTGCCGGGCTCCAGACGCCCCCCGGACGACCCGGACGTTGAAATCCGCGCCTCCGCCCGCGCTCGCCGTCTTCGGTTTCGCAAGAAGCCGCAGGTCGAGGTGAGGACGCGGGCGCACCTCGATGTCAACCCCGAGATCGCCGACGAGCTCGACCTGGACGCCGAGGGTGGTTCGGAAGCGAAGCGGGAGAACCTGCCGGACGAGGTCGAGCCCGGCGTCACCTACCGCGACGTCAGGGTCGGCTGGCGCGCCGGCGCTGCCCTGCGCCACGAAGAGGACCGGGCAGACGACCGCGGAACGCCCGACGGCTGAGATCCCACTCGAGCCACCCCAGCCCAGTGGACGTTGGCTGGGTCATCGGTTCTGTGCATGCTCTGGGTGCGGCGCTCCCGTCGCGATGGCATGGACGTCATTGGCAGTGCGCTTAGCGCCCTCGCGGCTGAGCTCAGCCTCGTCGCGTGACGTTGAACCGGAGAGTGGCCTCTCCTCCCGCGTGGTGCCGTGGTTCCAACCGTGGTTCCAAACTGAGCGAAAGTGGGCCGATGTGAGCTGATCCAACTGGCTTGATCAAGAGGGTTTCCGCCCTAACTGGCCCACCAGCAACTGGTTGTGGTCCAGGTGGTCGCGGGTTCAAGTCCCGTCGCTCACCTTGAAAGCCCTGCAAATCGTGGGGCTCACGATCTTTGTGAGACCGATCGAGTCTCCTCGGACTCCGGTTCTCGCCGTCCTACGGGGTCCTACCGCCTCAAGCATGCCGATCGCGGCTCACCGAGAGCGGTCAATTAGGCTGGGCGCGATCGACCACAGCCTCGGGAGGAGAGACGTCCCTGATCTGATCGAGCGTCCTCGCCCTCGGCGACCCGACACCGGAGGTGAGGGAATTGAGGAAGCAGGACGCGGCGACGCGCCGGCTCGCAAGTACGTCTCGCCAGCGGCTGAGCTACGCGAATGTCGTAGCGACGCTGGCGCTCGTCGTCGCGGTGGGCACCGGAGGCGCCTACGCCGCCCATCAGATCGGCCCCAAGGACATCAAGAAGAACGCGGTCCGCGCCAAGCACGTCAAGAAGAACCAGGTCCGGGCCAAGCACATCAAGAAGAACGCGGTCCGCACCAAGCACCTCAAGGACGGCGCAGTGACCGAGGCGAAGCTCGCCGAGCCCGCGACCCGGCTCTTCGCAGCCGTAAGTGCGTCCGGCGACGCGGCCTACGGCGAGGGAGTTGTCGACGCGAACAGGGACTCGGACGGGAGGTACACCGTCACCTTCGATCGGAGCATCGTCAACTGCGTCGCGGTCGGGAACGCTGGCTTCGGCAATCCCAACCCTGGCGGCAGCTTGAACAGCAGTGCGACGGTGACGGTGAACCTGGACCACGGAGATAACGATCAGATCGAGGTGATGACCTTCAACTCCGGCGTCCTCCCGACGCCCGTATTCGCCGACAACAGCTTCCTGATCGCGGCCTTCTGCTGACGGGATCGTCCGAGCCGGCCAGCTCGTTCCAGAGCCTGCGGCTGGTGTACCACGGCGGAGTTGGGTGCACCAGCGCGCCCGGTCGTCGCGCGATGCGAGAGCCGCCCGGGCGACCTCAGCTCCGGTGCGCAGGAACGCCGCGGCGACTCCGGAATGCGCCGGCAACCTCGCGGGTCGCAGGCTCGGCGCCAAGCGGATAGATGTGCAGGGCGTCGACCCCGGGCGTGTCGGCGAGTTCAGTCGCCAATTCGGTCGCCAGCGCCACACCACCGCCCATGCTGATCTGTCGGTACGCACGGTCGGGGAGCAGGCAGCCCGGCAGCCGTCGGGCACGCTCGGCCATCCGCTCGTCTCGCAACAGGGCGATCCCGGCGTAGAAACGCACGCCAGCGAGCAACTCCGCCGCTCGCTCCAGGAACGCGCGCAGTCCGCCGAGGTCGAAGATCATCTGCGACTGGACGAAGTCGGCCCCGGCCGCGAGCTTGCGCTCAAGCAGGGCCAGCTCTCGGTCAAGCTGGGGGGCGAAAGGGTTAACGACCGCGCCGACCTCGAGCTGGTGCGGCTCGGCCCACTGCTTGGCGGCCGCAATGAGCGAGGTGGCCTTGAGGTCTTTGACGCGGGGGATCCCCTCAACCGGGTCGCCGTGGATGCACAAGACACCCTCGGACCCGAGTGCCGCAGCTCCCACGACCTGGGACTGCAATGCCAAGCGGTTGCGGTCCCGGCAGGAGACGTGGACGACGGTCCTCACGCCCTGCTCCCGAGCGAGGGCAACGGCCGCAAGCGGCGACATCCGCGGCTGTCCGGCGTGATTGTCGGTCAGGCCGACCAGGTCCACTGTGTCGGCCAGCGTTGCTATCCGCTCGCGCACGCGGCCGGTGTCAGCGGTGCCGGGAAGCGAAATCTCGGCGGAGGTGAGGGCGGTCGACGGCACGGCGACAGGCTACAAGCGCTCCGCGTCAAATCCCGTTTGGTGATGTCGGTTCGTCGAGAACGGGATAGTGGACCCGCCGCTGCTCCCTTCGCGTGATCAGCTCGTACGCCGGCCTGACAGCCGTGGTTCCAAGCGTGGTTCCAAAGTGAGCGAATCAGTGGAACCAGCGCGCTCCCCACATGGCTTGATCAAGCGGCTCCCGGCCCACCTGAGCGCCCTGGGTCCGGTTGAGGTCCAGGTGGTCGCGGGTTCAAGTCCCGTCGCTCACCTTGAAAGTTCAAGCCGGATTCGGCGTCATCGCAGGTCGAGCCGCATGAGCACGCGCGGAAAGCGGTTGAGGACCGAGTCGGTATCAGCCGCCTTGGTGAATCCGGCTTGCTCGAACAGTCCCCGCGTCCCGACGAAGGCCATCGTCAGGTCGACCTTCTCGCCCCCGTTGTCGACCGGGTAGCCCTCGATCGCGGGTGCACCGCGCTCGCGCGCGAACTCGACCGCTCCCCGCAGCAGGTGGTGCGAAACGCCACTCCCGCGATACCCCGGCCGCACCCTGATGCACCACACGGACCACACGGGGAGGTCGTCGACATGCGGGATCTTGCGGTTGCGTGCGAAGGTCGTGGCGGCTCGCGGTGCGACGGCAGCCCAGCCGACGACCTCGTCGCCCTCGTAGGCGAGCACGCCGGGCGGCCCCGCCTCCATCAGCTGCTTCACCCGCTCCCCACGCGCCGTGCCGGTGAGCTCTCGGTTCTCCTTCGACGGGATGCGATAGCTGAGGCACCAGCACACGTTGGCGTCGGGCCGTTTGGGTCCGACCATCGTCCTCACGTCGTCGAAGACCGTGGCGGGTCGGACCTCTATGGCCATGATGCATGTGAATACCACAGCCCTCTTACCGCGGTCCGTCGACTTTCTGCCGTAGTACTGCTCACGGCGGTACTGGGGGAGAAAGCCGCGCCCAAGAAGCCCGTGGGCACGGTGCCCTATGTGTGGGGCCATGGCCCCCCGCGGAGGCGTACGCTAGGCGGCGGTGGAGGGGAAGAACGGCGAGGGCATCAATCGGCGCGAGTTGATCGGCTCCGGGGTCGCGGCGGCCGGGCTTCTGGCGATGGGCCCGCAGTTCTGGGAGGCGCTGGCGCGACCGGCGCGCAAGGGCAAGAGCCCCTATGGGCCGCTGGGTGCGCCGGATGCGAACGGGCTGCGACTGCCGGCGGGTTTTCGCTCGAGGGCCGTGGCGCGGGGCCTGCTGCCGGTGAGCGGCACGCTCTATCTGTGGCACATCTTCTCTGACGGCGCGAGCACCTTTCGCACCGGCGACGGCGGCTGGATCCTGGTGTCCAACTCGGAGCTGCCCACTCCGGTCGACCTGCCGATCGACCCCCCGATCGGCAATCCGACAGAAGGTGGCGCCAGCGCGATCCGCTTCGCGAGCGATGGCCGGATCGTTGACGCCTACCGGATCCTCTCGGGGACGAGCTCGAACTGCGCCGGGGGCGCCACGCCCTGGGGCACGTGGCTCTCTTGCGAGGAAACGGACACCGGAAAGGTCTGGGAGTGCGACCCGGCCGGCAGGCGCAAGGCCGTCGTGCACCCCGCGATGGGCACCTTCAGCCACGAGGCGGTGTGCATCGATCGCAAGACCGGTTTCGCGTACCTCTCCGAGGACGATGCGGACGGCTGTTTCTATCGCTTTCGCCCGAAGCGCAAGGGCGATCTGTCGGCCGGCCGGCTGGAGGTGGCCAGGGTGCGCCGCCGTGGCGCCGTGGAATGGCTACGGGTCCCCGACCCCTCGGCGGCCACCGGGCCCACTCGCGAGCAGGTGAGCGGCGCGACCCGGTTCAAGCGCGGCGAGGGCATCTGGTTCGACAGCGGCACGGTGTACCTCGCGACCACCGGAGACAGCAGGATCTGGGCCTACGACGCCCGCCGCCAGCGGATGAAGGTGCTCTACAACCCCAAGCGCATCCTCAACCCGCCGCTCACCGACGTCGACAACATCACCGTCGCCAAGCGCTCCGGCGACATCTACGTCTGCGAGGACAACGGCGCCCCGGACCCGTTCGACATCGCCCTCATCGTCGTGGACCCGGACCGCCCGCGCGCCAGGCCCCAGGTCTCACGCTTTCTGAAGCTCACCGGAATCGAGCACGGCGATCCCAACTCCTCGCTCGCCTCGGAGGTCGCGGGTGTGTGCTTCAACCCTCGGGGTGACCGTCTGTACTTCGCATCGCAGCGTGCCTTGGGCGTGGGCGTGGTCTACGAAGTCAGCGGCCCGTTCCGCGGGCGCCGCTGAGCCCGATCTCACGTTTTCGCGGCCCGTAGCGTCTTAGGGGTACGAAGATGTCAGCGGTGAGCGCGCGCGAGCCATTCCAGTCCTTTCTCGACGAGCACCGCAGTGCGGTGCTGGCGTTCCTACGGGCGATGGTCGGCCCGGATGACGCGGACGACTGCTTTCAGGAGACCTTCATGGCAGCACTGCGAAAATACGACAGCCTCGACGGCGCGAATCCCAGGGCTTGGGTGATGACGATCGCGCGCAACAAGGCGATCGATCACCACCGCGCCCGTGCGCGACGTCCGCTTCCCAAGGCTGAGCTCCCCGAGGCGGTCGCCCCGGCACCTCCCGAGCGCAATCCAGAGCTCTGGGAGGCGGTCGCCGAGCTCCCTGAAAAGCAGCGCGCCGCCGTGACCCTGCGATTCGCCGCCGATCTGCGCTTCCGCGAGGTGGCGGTGGCGATGGAGACGACTGAGGAGGCGGCGCGTCGCAACGTGCACGAGGGCCTGCGCAAGCTTCGCGGGCACTTCCCGAGCGAGGAGGTGCGATCGTGAGCCCGCGCGACGAGATCGAGCGCCTGCTCGCCGCCGAGGCGCGGGCCGGGCTCGACGAGGCGGCCAGCGAGGCGGCTTCGCGGTTCGCCGAGCGGGCCGCGGCCGAGGGCGCCGCCGAGGTCGCCTATGCGATTCTCGACACGCCGGTCGGGGCGACGTCCATTGCGGCGACTCCCCGCGGCCTGATCTCCGTCGGCCTGCCCAACCGGTCGCTCGACGACTTCCTCACGGAGCTGGCCACCCGGATCTCGCCGCGGATCGTCGAGGCGCCCGGCAAGCTCGACGAGGCCCGGCGCGAGCTCGACGAGTACTTCCACGGCGCCCGCGAGGCATTCGACCTGCCGCTCGACTGGCGGCTGGTGCCCGGCGGTTTCTACCGCAAGGTGCTGCGCGCCACCTCGCATCTGCCCTACGGCGCCACGCTCTCCTACGGCGACATCGCCGAGCGGGCGGGCAACCGGCGCGCGCACCGCGCGGCCGGCACGGCCTTGGGGGCGAACCCGATCCCGATCGTCGTCCCGTGCCACCGCATCGTTCGCAGCGCCGGCAGCCCCGGGAACTACGGGGGCGGGCCCGAGCTGAAGCGCTGGCTGTTGACCCTGGAGGGCGCGCTGCCCGCGGAGGGGAACGGTGAAGACGCTCCGGTTAGTGGATAATCGCCCGGTCTCAAACAACGAAGGAGTCCAGGGGAATGACCACAGTCTTGATCGTCGTTGGCGTCGTCGTCGTATTGGCGCTGATCTACATCCTGATCCGCAACTCGATCATCGGTTCGCGCAACCGGGTCGACGAGGCGTGGTCGGGGATCGACGTCCAGTTGAAGCGCCGCCACGATCTGGTCCCGAACCTGGTCGAGACCGTGAAGGGATATGCGACCCACGAGCGCCAGACGTTCGAGAAGGTCACGCAGGCGCGCGCCCAGGCGATGCAGGCATCGGGACCCGGCGAGGCAAGCCAGGCCGAGGGTCTTCTGAACGCGGCGCTCACCGACCTGCGCGCCGTCGCCGAGCAGTATCCGGACCTGCGCGCAACGGAGAACTTCCAGCAGCTCTCGCGCAACCTGAGCGAGCTGGAGGACGAGATCCAGGCTTCGCGCCGGATCTACAACTCCAACGTCCAGGCGTACAACACGAAGATCCAGGTCTTCCCGAACTCGGTCGTCGCCTCCTCGGGCGGCTTCACCGAGCGCGAGTTCTTCGAGATCACCGATCCCGCTGAGCGCGAGCCGGCGCAGGTCTCGTTCAGCTGACCTAGTCGACCGATGAGCGAATCGGTGCGCGACCGGCCGGAATTCCTCGCCGGCGCCAGCCTCGCCGGTGATGCGTACGAATTCGCGCTCAGGGCGCACGAGGGCCAGCGCCGAAAGGGCGACGATTCGCCCTACATCGTCCACCCCGTGGAGGTTGCGCGCCTGGTTCAAGCCGAGTGCGGGGGCGACGAGGAGCAGCTGGCCGCGACCCTCCTCCATGACGTCGTCGAGGACACGGAGACCGCGTTGGACGAGATCCGCGACCGCTTCGGCATCGGAGTCGGTGAGCTGGTGGAAGCGCTCAGCGAGGACGAGTCGATCGAGCCGTTCGAGGCGCGCAAGGACCATCACCGGGGCGAGGTCGCGGCCGCAGGGCACCGGGCCATCGCGATCTACGCCGCCGACAAGCTCGCCAACCTGCGCGACATGCGCACGCTCTACGCCGCTGTCGGCGAGGCCGCCGAGGGCCGGTTCAACGCTCCGATCGACGTCCGCGTGCGGCTCTGGCGCCGCGACGTCGAGATGATCGAGCGCCTCGCGCCGGACCTGCCGCTTCTGCCCCCGTTGCGGTCGGAGCTCGAAGCGTTCGAAGCGGAGCGCCAGACCACGACGTGATCGTCGACTGCGCGCATTACCGCGACGGACGGCGCCAGAACGAGGGGCCGCTGCCGCTCGAAGAGGCGGCGCACCGCTGCATCGGGGGCGGCGAGTTCGTCTGGGTGGGGCTGAAGGAGCCAGGCGCTGACGAGCTGGCTCGAGTGGGGGAGATGTTCGGCTTGCACGACTTGGCCCTCGAGGACGCCGGCAACGCGCATCAGCGGCCGAAGCTGGAGGACTACGAGGAATCGCTGTTCATCGTCTTGCGCACCGCGCGCTACGACGACGCGAGGGAGGAGGTGGACTTCGGCGAGATCCATCTGTTCGTGGGCTCGGGCTACGTGATCGCCGTGCGCCACGGCGAGGCGAGCGAGCTGGGCACGGCCCGCCAGCGGCTCGAGGCTCGCCCGGACCTGCTCGAGGCCGGCCCCGCGGCCGTGGTCTGGGCGATCGTCGATCGGGTCGTGGACGACTATGCGCCCGTGGTGGAGGGGATCGAGAACGACATCGAGGAGGTCGAGGACGAGATCTTCGGCCGCCGAGCCGACGCGACGCAGCGAATCTATTTCCTGAAGCGGGAGGTCATCGAATTCCATCGCGCGGTCGCCCCGCTGCTGGGACCGCTCGCGGGCCTCGAGCACGGCGCTCGCGTAGAGGTCAGCGACGAGCTGCGCCGCTACTTCCGCGACGTGCACGACCACGCGCGGCGAGTCGACGAGCAGGTGCTAGGCCAGCGCGAGCTGCTGACCTCGATCCTCGAAGCGAACCTGGCGCTTCTCGGCGTTCAGCAAAACCAGGTGGTCCGCACGATCTCCGCCTGGGTCGCCATCATCGCGGTCCCCACGTTCCTCGCGTCGATCTGGGGCATGAACTTCGACCACATGCCAGAGCTGGCTACGGGCTGGGGCTATCCCGCAGCGCTCGGCCTGATGGCGGTAGCCGTGGTCTGCCTGTTCGTCTTCTTCCGGCGCATCAAGTGGCTTTGAGCCGGGCGCGCGCCGGGCTCGCCGCCGCTTCGCTGGCGCTACGCTGAGCCCCGAAATGGCTGTCCTCGCGCACGTCGGCTCCGGTGTCTTCGAGCCGCTTCAGGTAGTCGGCGTGACGGCCTTCGGCGCCGCCTACGCGATGCGCGCGGCGACCCTGGCCCGCGAGGGTCGGCCCGTGGCGACGTGGCGCGTGGTCAGCTACTTCAGCGGCCTCGTGCTGATCCTGACGGCCTTCATCTCCCCGCTCGGGCACATCGCCGGCGAGCTGGTCTTCGTTCACATGATCCAGCACCTCGTGATCGGCGACATCGCCGCGCTCTTGATCGTGATCGGCCTCTCCCGCTCGCTCTTGCAGCCGATGCTGGCGCTGAAGTTCTTCGACCGCCTGCGGGTCCTGACGTTGCCGATGATCGCGCTGCCGCTCTGGATCGTGAACCTGTTCGTCTGGCATATCCCGGCGCTCTATGACGCGACGGTGACGAACGAGCTCGTCCACGCGCTGCAGCACACGTGCTTCATCTCGTTCGGGATTCTGATGTGGATGCCGATCGTGGGACCGCTGCCGGTGCCGAGCTGGTTCGGGGGCGGCGCGCAGGTCGGCTATACGGCGATCGCCCGCCTGGCGGGCGCCGGGCTGGGCAACATCCTGATGTGGTCGGGCACCGTGCTCTACCCGGCCTATGCCGCGGGCGAGGCGCATTGGGGGATTTCGCCGCTGTCCGACCAGGGCACCGCGGGCGTCATCATGATGACCGAGGGAGCATTGGTGACCCTCGGTGTGCTTGCCTGGACCCTGCTTCGCTGGGCGGCACGCGACACGGAGAAGCAGAGATTGCTCGATCTCGCCGCCGAGCGCGGCATCCAACTTGCGCCGGAGCGCGCTGAGCGCGCGGTGCGCGCCGGGCACGGCGCCCGTCTCGAAGAACGGCTGAAACAGACTTGAAAACCAATCGCTTTCTCTACGTCCTCGTCTTCACGGTGGGGATCTCCACGCTGGGCGCCGAGATCGCCGCCGCGCGGCTGCTGGCGCCGTTCTTCGGCGCGTCGACGATCGTCTGGGCCAACACCATCGGCGTCGTCCTGGTGGCGCTGTCGGTCGGTTACTGGTGGGGCGGGCGCCTGGGCGACCGCTATCCGGACGTCCGCCGCCTGTGTCTCGTGGTGCTCGCGGCCGCGGCGCTCGTGACCCTGGTGCCGTTCGTCGCCCAGCCGTTCTTCGAGGTCTCGGTCGATGCTCTCGACGAGATCGAGGCCGGCGCGTTCGTCGGATCGCTGTTCGGGGTGCTGTTCCTGATCGCGATCCCGGTGGCGATCCTGGGTACGGTGGCGCCGTGGGCGATCCGCCTCGCGGTGCCCGACGTCGAGCATTCGGGCCGGGTCGCGGGCCGGCTCTACGCGATCTCCACGGTTGGCTCGCTGCTCGGCACGATGCTGGCGGCGCTGCTGCTGATCCCGTTCGTGGGCACCCAGCGCACCTTCGTGCTGTTCGGCCTGGCTCTGGCGCTGGTCGCGGCGGCCGGCCTCGGCTGGCGCTACATGGCGGCCCCGATCGCGGCGGCCGCCGTGCTGGCGATCCCGGTGGGCACGGTGAAGTCGACGGACGGTGGCGAGGTGCTCTTCGAGACCGATTCGGAGCACCAGTACATCCGCGTGATCGAGCAGGACGACGGCGATCGCGTGCTGGAGCTGAACGAGGGCCAAGCCGTGCACTCGATGCTGCGCGAAGGGTCCTATCTCACCGGTGACGTCTGGGATGGGTATCTGGTCCTGCCGCTCGCCGGGCTCGACGGCCCGCCCGAGCGAATCGCGATCCTGGGCAATGCCGCGGGCACGACCGCCCGGGCCTACGGCGAGTACTTTCCGGCGACGACGATCGACGGCGTCGAGATCGACCCCGAGCTCGAGGACGTGGGCAACCGGTTCTTCGACATGGCCTCGAACGAGAACCTGACCGTCCACAGCGAGGACGCGAGGCCCTGGCTACGTCGCTCCGAGGGGGGCTACGACGCGATCTTCGTCGATGCCTATCGCCAGCCTTACATCCCGTTCTACCTCGCCACAAGGGAGTTCTTCGAGCTCGTGCGCGATCGGCTCGCCCCGGGCGGCGTTGTGGTCGTGAACGCCGGCCATCCGGAAGGAAACGACGACCTCGAGAAGGTACTCGGCCGGACCCTCGCCGAGGCCTTCCCGACGGTGATACGCGATCCGATCGAGCCGACCAACACGCTCCTCGTCGCGAGCGAGGCACCGCTCTCCGCCGAGCAGCTGCGCCGCAACGCACATGGCCTGCCCACCGAGGTGGCGAACCTCGCGATGACCGAGGCCTCGCGGCTCGGGCCGCGGCTCGAGGGCGGCGCCGTGTACACCGACGACCGGGCTCCGGTGGAGTGGCTGATCGACCGCTCGATCCTGGGGTACGCCGGTGATAGATGAGCGACGTAAGGCGCGAAACGAACTTAGGCCCCCCGCCAGGGGAGGTATCTCGTAGGACAACCGCGCCTGGGAACCGCCTCGCAGCCTGGGTGATCACCGGCCCGGTGGGCCGGGTCGTCGCCTTCGCCGCCGACCTCGTCGCCGCGCTGGGCGGCTGGGCCCTACGGCGGGCCGGGTTGCGAAATGGCGATGGGTAGGCTGATCGTCCGGATGCAAACCACCGTCACAGAGCTCCCTGAATCGCGCGCCAAGATCGAGGTCGCGATCGAGCCCGACGTCGTGGCGAAGCGGATGGATCGTGCCGGCAAGCAGCTGGCGGGCGAGATGAAGCTGCCCGGGTTTCGCAAGGGCAAGGTGCCGCCG
>Ga0299913_10004364_pt1 | contig 11867 bp, 7 predicted proteins | sample RVTome_9_FD_201360 | JGI IMG/M metagenome (GOLD analysis project Ga0299913, IMG submission 201360) | Soil microbial communities from uranium-contaminated site in the Upper Colorado River Basin, Wyoming, United States - RVT155D38 (version 2) ... | reverse complement strand
GCTATCGAGTGGACAACCGACGAGCTCGGTCCAGCTCCAGGACCCTTTGCCTGGGTCGCGTTCGGGAGCCTCGCTCGCCGCGAGCCCGCATTGCTCCCCGACCAAGATCACGCCCTTGTCACTCCTGACGGCACCGGTCACGAATCCTGGTACGCGGGGCTGGGATCAGGCGTGACCGATATTCTGGAGTTGGTGGGCTACCCGCGTTGCAACGGCGGTGTGATGGCCTCGGAGCCGGAGTGGCGCGCCGAGGAACGAGCGTGGGACGACCGGTGGGTCTCGTATCTCCTCGATGCCAGCCCTGATCACCTCCTCAAGTCGCAAATAGTCTTCGATTCACGGGTCATAGCCGGCGACCCGCTTCTGGCTGACTCGTTCGCCTCGTTGCGGTCACGCGCTCGGGGTGCGGGACCCTTCCTCACGCTTCTCGCCAAGCACGCGGCAGACTTCCGCCCACCCCTCGGGTTCATGGGGCGACTGCAGACCGATAGGGGGGGTGACCATGCCGGGACCTTCGATCTCAAGGCGGGAGCAGTTCTCCCCATCGTTCAGTTCGCCCGGATACATGCGCTCGCCATCGATGCCCCGGTGGTAGACACGATCGGTCGTCTCGAGGCGGCAGCGGCGGCGGGAGAGGTCTCGGCTGAGCTGACGTCGATGCTCATCGAAGGCTACGAGCTGGCCACCACCATCCGCCTCGAACACCAGATTTCCCGCTGGCGCGCGGGTGAGGAACCCGACAACCGGATCGATCCTGAAGAGTTGACGAGTTGGCGTCGGATGGGCATTCGGGAGGTATTCAAGGCAATCAAATCCGCTCAGGAGTCACTGGCACTCAACTTCCAGTCCGGGCTTGTGTCAGGATGACCGACTGATGGCACGGGTCAGGTGGAATCAAGCTGGGATACCCGACCGGAAAGGAGGATGATCGATGGATCGACGAGGTCAGAGATTGGCTGTGGTGTTCGTCGTCGGCCTGCTCGTCTTCAACTATCCGCTGATGAGCATGGCGTCGTCTGACGCAACACTTTTCGGAATCCCGGTGTTGTATCTCTACCTGTTCGGGTCGTGGGCGTTGATCGTCGCGACCATGGCCTTCATAATCGAGCGGAGGCACTGAACGATGTTTGGCTGGGTGATTGTCATCTCGGCGCTGGCATACATCGGGCTGCTGTTTGTTATCGCCCAGTACACGGATCGCCTGGCCGAGCGAGGGCGAAGCATTATCCGCAACCCATATGTGTACTCGCTGTCGCTCGCCGTCTACTGCACGGCTTGGACCTTTTACGGAAGTGTGGGACGAGCAGCATCGTCGGGCATCGGCTTTCTCCCCGTGTACCTGGGTCCGGTGGTGGTGGCGGGCCTGTGGTGGCTGGTCTATCGCAAGATCATAAGGATCAGCAAGCAGAACTCCATCACGACCATTGCGGACTTTATTTCGTCCCGCTATGGGAAAGGTCTGGCTCCGGGCATCATCGTGACCGGCATCGCTGTGGTCGGCACCGTGCCCTATATCTCCCTTCAGCTCGATGCGATCGCGAGCAGCTTCTCGCTGCTGTGGCACTATCCCGACGTCACAGCGGGCGCAGCGCGTATCGCAGACGTGTTTGGCGGGACGGCCTTCTGGGTGGCGTTGTTGTTGGGCAGCTTCGCCATCCTCTTCGGGACACGGCACCTGGATGTGACCGAGCATCATGAAGGTCTGGTGGCGGCCATTGCCTTCGAGTCGGTCGTCAAGCTGTTCGCCTTTCTGGCCCTGGGCATCTTCGTCACCTGGGGTCTCTTCGCCGGCCCTGCGGACATCTTCGCCCAGGCCGCGGCCGACCCCGACATATCACCCTTGCTCCGTTTCGACGGCGGCCTCGTGGAGTTCTGGAACTGGGGATGGTTGATGTTCCTGTCCGCCCTGGCGGTCATGTTTCTTCCAAGGCAGTTCCAGATGGCCGTTGTCGAGAACACCGATGAGAATCACCTCAACAAGGCGATCTGGCTTTTCCCCCTTTATCTCCTTGTCATCAACCTGTTTGTCCTTCCCCTCGCAATGGCCGGGAGGCTCACCTTCGCGGCCGGTTCGGTGGACACCGATAATCTGGTGCTCCTACTTCCGATGGCTGATGGCCAGCGCCTATTGGCACTGTTCGTTTTCATCGGCGGCTTGTCAGCGGCCACCTCAATGGTGATCGTGGCCACGGTGGCGTTGTCCACCATGGTGTCCAACGACGTGGTCATCCCGCTCCTTCTCAAGGTCCGTTCGCTGCGGCTGGCGGAGAGAGGAGATGTCTCATCGTTGGTGCTCGGCACAAGGCGGGTGACCATTCTCTCCATTGTCCTGATTGGATACCTGTACTTCAGATTCACCGATGGGGTGCTTCCCCTGGTGTCAGTGGGGTTGATCGCGTTCACGGCAATCGCCCAGCTGGCCCCGTCGATTCTGGGCGGTATCTATTGGAAACAGGGCAACCGGAAAGGTGCAATGGCCGGGATGGTGGCGGGTTTCATGGTTTGGGCTTACACCCTGGCAATTCCGTCTCTCGCCGAGAGCGGGGTGTTGTCGCAGAGGTTCGTCGACGTGGGCCCGTTTGGGATCGAATCGCTGCGTCCGGAAGCTCTGCTCGGCTTTGAGGGATTCGACCCGATCACCAACGGCCTGTTCTGGAGCCTGCTGGTCAATGTCGGTCTCTTCGTGGTGGTCTCGATCCTGACGGATCAGACCCACATCGAGCGGCGGCAAGCCCTGATCTTTGTCGATGTCTTCAAGGGTGGGAGCGAGCGGGCGCAGGAGCCGATGTGGCGCGACGCCGCATCGCTCATCGAGTTGCGCTCGATTCTCGATCGGGTGCTGGGCACTGAACGTGCCGATGTCTTGCTCAGGCGGTACGCCGCGGCCACCGGCATCGCGGAGTCTGCGGATCTGCAAGCCGACGCGGCTCTGGTCGCGTTCGTCGAAAGAAGACTCGCCGGTGCGGTCGGGGCGGTATCGGCACGGGCATTGGTCTCCTCAGCCGTCGAGGAAGCAGTCCTGAGTCGGGACGAAGTGCTGGACATGCTTGACGAGACGACGCGTGTGCTCGCCTACAGCCGGCGACTCGAAGAGAAGCAGTACGAGTTGGAACAGGCAACCGAGGACCTCCGCCACGCCAACGAGCGACTTCGCGAACTGGACCGAATGAAGGACGACTTCATGTCGGCGGTCACCCACGAGTTGCGCACACCGCTCACCTCGATCCGCGCTTTTACCGAGATCCTGAACGACAATCCCAGCCTCGACCTGGAGCAGAGAAGCCAGTTTCTCGACATCATTCTCAAGGAGAGCGAGCGGCTGACCCGGCACATAAACCAGGTGCTCGATCTCGCCAAGATCGAGTCGGGGACGGCGGGATGGCGAATGGAAGTCCAGCAGGTAGGCCCAGCCGTCGAGGAGTCCCTGCAACGGCTCAGCGAACTCCTCCGCCCGATCGACGTGACGGTTGACATCGAGCCGGGGGACATAGAAGCAAGATTTGACCGGGATCGGCTGATCCAGGTCGTTATCAACTTGTTGTCGAACGCCGCCAAATTCAGCGACCCAAACGACCCCAAGGTGTGGGTTTCCCTGGAGCGAACTGCACATGAGGCAGTCGTGACAGTGCGCGACAACGGTCCTGGGGTTCCGGTCGAGCGCCATGCCGTGATCTTCGAGAAGTTCCAGCAGGTGATAGATGACGAAGCCGGCAGGCCAATCGGAACCGGGCTTGGTCTGCCGATTTCTCGCGAGATCATCACATACATGGAGGGCCGGCTTTGGGTCGATGGAGGCTCCGGCCCGGGCGCGGTGTTCCGTTTCGCTCTACCGTTGGCGGCTCCGCTGACAGTTGCGAAATGAGGAGGTGAGTCGGTTGGGCGTGCGTGTTCTGATCGTTGACGATGAGCCAAACATCGTGGTCTCAGTCGAGTTCCTCATGAAGCAGGAGGGTCATGAGGTCGAGAAAGCGGCCGACGGCGAAGCTGCTCTCAAACTTCTGGCTTCCTTCGATCCTGATCTGGTGCTGCTTGACGTCATGATGCCGAAGATGTCGGGTTTCGACGTCCTGCAACGCATTAGAACCGACGCCGATCTTCCGAATCCTGCAGTGATCATGCTGACCGCCCGGGGGAGGGAGGTTGAGGTTGAGAAGGGGCGGGCACTCGGGGCCGATGCTTATGTGACCAAGCCTTTCGCCACCCAGGACCTCGTCACTGCGGTGCGCGATGTCCTGGCGGCTCGATGAGGCGCAATCGTCCCGGATTGGTTCTGGCGGGAGTCGGGGCTGTTGCCATTGCCCTTGGCTATGCGGTGGCCGTAGCCATCGTGTGGTCGGGTCTCGATGCCGCGGGTCGCGAAGGCTTTGTCGATGTGCTCGACCTTGTGGTCGCGATCGGCATCGGGTTGATCTTGCTCGGTGGCGTGGTTGCCGGATGGTTCTTTCGCAGCTTCATGCTGGCGACGCGCCGGATGACCGAAGAGGTCGATCTCATTGCCACCGTCAATCCGGCTCATCGCGTCGATTCCAACGGTCCTGCCCATCTGCGGGGACTGGGTCGCTCGATCAATCGCCTCGCCGAGCGGTTGTGGGAGAGTCTCGGTGAGCAGGAAACGGCGGTCGCGGTGGGACGCAGCGCGGTTGAACAAGAGAAGGAGCGTCTCTCGGCCATCGTGTCGAATCTTGCGCAGGGGGTGGTCGTCTGCAATCTGGACGGGCAAATCCTCCTCTACAACGGTGAAGCCAATCGTCTGCTGGTAAGCCAGGATGTCGACTTCATCGGTCTTGGTCGGTCGGCGTTTGTCTTCCTCGACCGCAACGTCGTAATGAACGCTCTTCATCGGCTCCAGCTGCAGGCAGAGCGCGGCACCGGTCTTCGCCCTCAGCGATTCATCGCCACGATTCCCTCGGGGTACGTCCTGCGGATGACCATGGCCGCAGTTCGCGATGCAGGTGGTGTTTTCACCGGCTTTGTGCTCACCATGGAAGACGCGACAAAGGAGCGCGCGGCACGCGATCGGCGCGACCATCTCTTTCATTCGATCACACAAGACACTCGCCGTTCGGTCGCAGGGATCCGCGCCGCAATTGAGATGATCCGTGACTACCCCGCTATGTCGAATGAGGAGCGAGGCAAGTTCCGGTCCGTCATCGCCGACGAGGCGGAGCGGTTATCCGCACGCGTCGACGAGGTTTCTTCGGACCACACCGACACGCTCGAGTCCGCCTGGGAGCTCGACGACATGCTCGCCGACGACTTGATCCTGGCCGTGGCCAATCGGATTGAGGATGCGGCGGACATCGCTACCTCCACCGATCTGCAGGCCGAGTCCGTTTGGGTCAAGGTGGACGCCCTCGCCCTCGTTGATCGGCTGGGTGCCGTTGCGGAACTGATGACCGACCAGGCTGCGGTCACCGGGGTGGTCATCGGGCTGCAGGAGTCAGGCCGGTTCGCTGTTCTCGACCTGAGTTGGCCCGACAGCGAAGTGACCGAATTGGCGATCTCCACATCCATTCGCGAGGTCCCGCCCTCCGGGGCCAACCTGGAGTCGGTGATCGACCGTCACGGAGGCGAGGCGTGGTGTGAATTCGGTTCCGACGGGAAACCGTTCTTGCGAGTACTTCTTCCCAAGTCGACAGCTGTGCCTGCCCTGGCGGTCCGGGTGCTTGACGAGGGTCGTCCCGAGTACCACGACTTCGACTTATTCGAGCAGCGTGATCCGGCCGGAGCTCTTGACGACAGACCCTTGCGCGATTTGGTCTTCACTGTGTTCGACACCGAGACCACCGGCCTCGACCCGGATGGGGGAGACGAGATAATCTCGGTCGGGGCTGTCCGCATTCTCAACGGGAGACTGCTTCGCTTTGAGGCCTTCGATCAGCTGGTCGATCCGCGCCGTTCGATCCCGGCCGATTCTTACGCTTTTCACAAGATCTCGGCTGAGATGCTGGTAGGACAGCACACGATCGATGTCGTCCTGCCCCGGTTCTCGCGCTTCGTCGGCGACACAGTGTTGGTCGGGCACAATGTTGGCTTCGACCTGAAGTTTCTCCGCCTCAAGGAGGAGGAGACGGGTATCGCCTTCACCAACCCGGTTCTCGACACGCTGTTGCTCGCTGCCATCGTCTATCCCGACGCAGAGGTCCATAGTCTCGAGGCGATGGCCCGTCTTGTCGGGGTGCCGGTTACGGGCCGTCACACTTCGCTCGGAGACGCCCTGGTCACCGCGGAGCTGTTCTTACGGTTGATCCCCTTGCTCGAGGCAAACGGGTTGGAGACCTTCGGACAGGTGCACAAGGCGGAGAAAGAGACCTTCTACGCACGATTGGAGTATTGACGGGTTTCTCGCATTCCCGGGTGGGTCCGATCAGCCATCCGATGAGCGAAGGATGTCTTTGCCGCTGAAGAACACTGTGTTGAGGGCGGCGGCTCCGGTGATGATTAGACCGAATGCAGGCTGGCACAGGGTTCCTTCATCGAGTGTGCACTGGGCGGTCCCGGCGACCATCAGCCACACGACAAGCCCGAGGGCGATGGCGCCCCCCAACAGTGGCAGCCACTTGTACAGCGTGTACCTGTGTGAAAACACGCCGACCAGGCCCACGGCGGCTCCCCACAGCGAGATCATTCCCCAGTTGTCCAACCCGTATATCGGGCCGACAACCGAGTTCCACCAGCGCAGCATGCTGCCGATCATAACGACGAACAGGCTGACGGCCAGCCAGCCCTGAGTGGGGCCGAACCACGGGAACCTCGGGCGCCGCCTGTCGAGGTTGATGGTGTGCCGTTCTGACATTGCCACATCCTCATGCAAAGAATGCCTTTCGGCAAACCATTTGCGTTAAGTGGTTCGTCGCCCCTCGGTCGCCGTTCACCGCCAAATCCGACCGGTTGTCGGTGGCGCATGGTGGAGCGGTAAGGGTGTTCCGTAACATGGCAACGGAAAGGGTTGAGTCCCTAGAACCGAGTTGCGTCCGCGCCCCGTGCGACAGGAAGGAGCCTCCGTGTCTGACAGCCGCCGGCAAGCCATCGAGAATCTCTACACAGAGGACCGTGTCTTCCCTGCTTCCGACGAATTCGTCGCGCAGGCCAACGCCAAGCCGGGAATACACGAGCAAGCCGAAGATGACTGGCTGGGCTTTTGGGAGCAACAGGCACGGACCCGGATCACCTGGTTCAAGGAACCGACCGAAATCCTCGACGATTCCAATGCACCCTTCTTCAAATGGTTCAAAGATGGGGAACTGAACCTCACGTACAACTGTCTCGACAGGCACCTCGACACCCTGGGTGACAAGGTCGCCTACCACTGGATTGGCGAGCCCGGCGACAAACGTACGTTGACTTTCCGGGAGTTGTACGACGAGGTGAATCGCTTCGCCAACGGTCTGGCCGAATTGGGCGTTGAGAAGGGCGACAGGGTTGCCATCTACATGGGGATGATCCCCGAGCTTCCTGTAGCAATGCTGGCCTGTGCACGCATCGGTGCCCCTCACTCGGTTGTGTTCGGAGGCTTCTCATCTGACGCGCTTGTCGACCGAATCAACGACGCCGAGGCCAAGGTGGTCATCACCCAGGATGGGGCATGGCGACGTGGCAGCGTGGTGCCACTAAAGACCAATGTCGACCTTTCGGTGGAGCGGTGCCCTTCGATCGAGCAAGTCGTTGTGGTGGAGCGGACAGCCAACGACGTCACGATGAGCGACGGCCGGGATATCTGGTACCACGACCTGGTCGACGGGAAATCGACAGAGTTCGAGCCTGCGGTCATGAACGCCGAGGATGTGCTCTACATCCTCTATACCTCGGGGACGACCGGAAAGCCCAAGGGTATCGTCCACACTCAGGCCGGGTACCTGACTGGTGTGACCACCACACACAGCTACGTCTTCGACATCAAGCCGGACGACGTGTACTGGTGTGCCGCCGATATTGGGTGGGTTACCGGCCACTCCTATATCGTCTACGGTCCGCTCGCCAATGGCACGACCGGGGTGATGTATGAAGGTGCTCCCGACTGGCCCGAAAAGGACCGCCTGTGGCAGATCATCGAGGACTACAAGGTCTCGATCTTCTACACCGCACCAACTGCGATTCGCGCCTTCATGAAGTGGGGTGATGAGTTTCCAGCCGGGCGGGATCTGAGCTCGCTGCGAATCCTGGGCACGGTCGGAGAGCCGATCAACCCCGAAGCCTGGATGTGGTACCACGAGCACATCGGCGGCGGCAGCAGGCCGATTGTCGACACGTGGTGGCAGACCGAGACCGGCGCCATCATGATCACCCCGCTTCCGGGCGCGGTAGCCACCAAACCCGGCTCGGCCACCCTCCCCTTCCCCGGCATCTCGGCGGATGTCATAGACGAAGAGGGCAACTCCGTCCCGCTCGGGGGTGGAGGATATCTGGCAATCAGACGTCCCTGGCCCGCGATGCTCCGGACCATCTACGGAGACCCCGATCGCTATGTGCAGACCTATTGGTCACGGATGGAGGGCGTGTATTTCCCGGGCGACGGCGCCAAACGCGACGAGGACGGGTATTTCTGGCTCCTCGGACGCGTCGATGACGTGATGTTGGTGTCAGGTCACAACATCTCTACGACCGAGGTCGAATCCGCTCTCGTTTCGCACCCGGCAGTGGCGGAGGCCGCCGTGGTGGGCCGGAAGGACGAGCTCACCGGGCAGGCGATCGCAGCGTTCGTGACTCTGCGCGCTGGTGACATCGGGGACGAGAGTCTGCTGAGCGAACTGCGCGACCACGTGGCAGCAAAGATCGGTCCGATTGCCAAGCCGAAGAGCATCGTATTTACCGACGACCTGCCCAAGACCCGGTCGGGGAAGATCATGCGGCGCCTTCTTCAGGACATCTCGGAAGAACGCCAGCTCGGCGACGTGACCACCCTGGCCAACGAGGCGGTGGTCCAGGAGATCGCAGCCATGTCAAACGCGTCCGCCAGCGAGGAGTAGGCGACAGCGAGATCGGAGCCACCGAGGACCGAGCGTGAGTTATCAAGAGACCTACGAGCGGTCGCTGGTTGATCCAGCCGGGTTTTGGGCGGAGGCAGCGGAGGGCATCGACTGGTTCGATCAGTGGGAGACTGTTCTCGACGAATCACGCCCGCCCTTCTACCGGTGGTTTTCTGGCGGTTCGCTGAATACCTCCTACAACGCTCTCGATCGGCATGTCCACAGCGGACGCGCTGATCAGGTGGCCCTGATCTATGACAGTGCGATGACCGGCACGGTGCGCTCATACACCTATCGGGAGCTGCGTGATGACGTGGCCTTGTTCGCCGGGGTGCTCCGCAACCAGGGAGTGGACAAAGGGGATCGGGTGATCCTGTACATGCCAATGGTCCCCGAGGCGGCGATCGCCATGCTGGCTTGTGCCCGCATCGGGGCGGTGCACTCGGTCGTCTTCGGCGGATTTGCAGCCAGAGAACTCGCCACCCGGATCGACGACGCCCAGCCGAAGCTGATGCTGTCGGCTTCATGCGGTCTCGAACCGGCCGGGGTCATCGCCTATAAACCGCTGCTGGACAAGGCGATCGAGTTGTCCGCGCACAAACCCGAGAAGTCCATAATCCTGCAGCGCCCCGAGCTTGAGGCGGAATTGACTCCGGGCCATGACCTCGATTGGCGCGAGGAAGTATCGAAGGCTTCTCCCGTCGATCCTGTGCCTGTGGCCGCAACTGATCCGCTCTACATCCTCTACACCTCCGGCACGACCGGCATTCCGAAGGGTGTAGTGCGAGACAACGGCGGTCACGCTGTTGCTCTGCACTGGAGCATGGGCAACATCTACGACGTCAGGCCCGGCGAGGCCTACTGGGCAGCATCCGATATCGGCTGGGTGGTTGGGCACTCCTACATCGTCTACGCGCCGCTACTCCATGGAAATACGACGATCCTCTATGAGGGGAAACCCGTCGGGACACCCGATGCCGGCGCGTTTTGGAGAGTTATCGCCGATCATGACGTCGTGACCATGTTCACGGCCCCGACGGCATTCCGGGCGATCAGACGAGAGGATCCTGAAGGCAAGCTGCTTGCCGACTATGACCTATCCAAGCTCCGGGCGCTGTTCCTTGCCGGGGAACGGTGTGACCCCGACACTCTGCACTGGGCGGAGGACAAGCTTGGCGTCGCTGTCATCGATCATTGGTGGCAGACGGAGACGGGCTGGCCGATTGCCGCCAATCCGATGGGCATCGAGCCGCAGCCGGTGAAAGCGGGGTCGCCCACTAAGCCAGTGCCGGGCTGGGACGTCCAGGTCCTCGATGAATCGGGCGCCCGACTGCCGGCCGGGGAAATCGGAAGGATCATGCTCAAGTTGCCTCTACCGCCCGGTGCGTTGCCGACCCTCTGGAACAACGACGAAGGGTATTTGCGCTCGTATCTCAGCCACGTGGACGGCTACTACCTGACCGGAGACGCCGGGTTCATTGATGAAGACGGATATCTCTCTGTCATGAGTCGCATCGACGACGTCATCAATGTTGCCGGACACCGTCTGTCGACGGGCGCAATGGAGGAAGTGTTGGCCAATCACCCCGACGTGGCCGAATGCGCGGTGATCGGGGTCAACGACTCGCTGAAGGGCCAGCTACCAATTGGATTCGTGGTCCTCAACGCAAACACGCACAGGTCTGCCGACGAAGTCGAGGCGGAATTGGTCGCGCTGGTGCGGGAAAGGATCGGTCCGGTCGCGTCTTTCAAGACTGCGATCGTGGTGAACCGGCTGCCGAAGACCAGATCCGGCAAGACTCTGAGGGGCACGATGCGAGCCATCGCAGATGGCGCCAAATGGAGTATGCCTGCCACTATCGACGACCCGACGATTCTCGATGAGATCACTACCTCGCTGGAGGGAGCCGGCTACCCACGGTAGGCCGTGGCGGTTTGACCGCGGCAATATCCATGGGTGGGACTCGGCGCGCCAGCCGGTTATCCTCCGCTCCCGATATGCAGTACACGAAACTGGGCACCACCGGCCTCGAGGTCTCCCGGGTCTGCGTCGGGATGATGTCTTACGGCGACCCGGGCTGGAGGGATTGGGTCATCCCGGAAGACGCCGCCATGCCCTTCATAGAGAAGGCGGCAGAGGGTGGGATCAACTTCTTCGACACCGCCGACGTTTACTCGCTTGGGGTCAGCGAGGAAGTCACCGGGAAGCTTCTGAAGCAGACGTTCAGCCGTCGTGAGGAGTACGTGGTGGCGACCAAGGTCTTCTTTCCGATCGGGGATGGGCCGAACGACGGCGGCCTCTCACGCGGGCACATCCTCGACGCCGTCGAGGGTTCGCTCCGTCGGCTTGGGCTCGACCACATCGACCTGTACCAGATCCACCGCTGGGACGAGACGACGCCGATCGAGGAGACGATGGAGGCGCTTCACGACTGCGTCCGCTCCGGCAAGGTCCGGTACATCGGTGCGTCGTCGATGGCTGCCTGGCAATTCGCCAAGGCCCAATACACCGCCGACCTCGGCGGGTGGACGCGTTTCGTCACTATGCAGAACCACTACAACCTGCTCTACCGGGAGGAGGAGCAGGAGATGATCCCGCAATGCCTCGATATGGGCGTGGGGCTCTTGCCGTGGAGTCCCCAGGCGCGAGGGCTGCTCACGCGCCCGTTGGAGGATAGAGAAGCGACGACGAGGGGGGCGAGCGACCATCTCACCGCGCAGTGGTTCGCAGAAGAGAATGATGATGTGATCAGGGTGGTCGGGGAGACCGCTGAGGCCAGAGGTGTCAGCATGGCCCGGGTCGCTCTTGCCTGGCTGCTCTCGAAGCCGGCTGTCACCGCGCCGATTGTCGGCGCCACCAAGCTTGCTCATCTCGACGATGCAATCGCCGCAGTCGAGCTC
>Ga0299913_10004363_pt1 | contig 11868 bp, 14 predicted proteins | sample RVTome_9_FD_201360 | JGI IMG/M metagenome (GOLD analysis project Ga0299913, IMG submission 201360) | Soil microbial communities from uranium-contaminated site in the Upper Colorado River Basin, Wyoming, United States - RVT155D38 (version 2) ... | reverse complement strand
GCGCCGCGAGCACGAAGTTCGGGGTCAAGAGCATGTCGTTGCTCGCCGCGAAGCCATGAGCGCTTGCGGCCAAAGATGGAAAGTCTCGCGTGGGATTGCGCTCCGGCTCGTAGTGACCTGGGCCGCGGTGTGAGGTGTTCCGTGGGCGATCACGTCGACGACTGCACGTTCTTTCGAGCGGAGATCGAGCGGCTCACGGACCGCCTTTACGGGGTCGCCTTGCGCCTGACCGGGAATCCTGCTGCCGCCGAAGACCTGGTCTCCGAGGCGGTCCTCAAGGCGTGGAGCAACCTCGGCCAGCTCGAGGACCGGCAGTGCTTTCCCAAATGGGTGTTGCGCATCCTCACGAATGCCTTTGTCAGCGGCTGTCGCAAGACATCTCATGAGCCGACGATTGCCCTCGACGAGGAAGGCGAGGAGCGGTTCTCGCTGTTCGAGCAGCTGCACCAACCGTTCCTGTTGTGGTGGAGCAATCCCGAGCGGGAGCTGATTAGCAAGCTTCTTCGGAAAGATGTCGAACGAGCGCTCGACAACCTGCCCGACGGCCTCCGGGTGGTCGTGGTCATGGTCGAGATCGAAGGCTTTTCGTATGCGGAGGTTGCGGCAATGCTCGATATCCCGATCGGCACCGTCCGGTCACGCCTGAGCCGGGCGAGGTCCACCCTTCAGCGCGCATTGTGGCGACAGGCCCGCGAGGCGGGCCTGACCACCGCGGCGTGACAAGCAAGAGAGCGCTCATGACCAGGTCTGATCCGATTCGTTGCGAGGAGGTGATCAGTCATCTCCTCGAGTATCTCGATGGCGAGATCGACGCCGAGAAGCGTCGGCAGATCGATCGCCATCTTCAAGAGTGCCGCGGCTGCTTCTCACGCGCCGAATTCGAGAAGGAGCTGAGGAAGAAGGTCCAGCAGCTCGGCAGACAGAAGCCGCCCCGATCACTTCAGCGGCGGCTCAAGGCGCTGATCGATCAATTCTGACGCCCTGGCGCATCGAGGCGACCCATGGTTGCGATCCTGGGATTCACCAGGGACCAGATTCTCCAGGCGGTGCGTCAGATGTACGGCGAGGTGGCGGCATCGCCGTCGACGCCGTTCCATTTCCCGGTCGGCCGGAGCGCCTGCCTGTTCGTCGGTTATCCTGAAGACCTGATCGACGGCGTTCCTGCGGGTGCGTTGGAGTCGTTCGCCGGCGTCGGATGCCCGTTTCGTGCGGGCGTGGTCGAGGCGGGCGATCGCGTGCTGGACGTCGGTGCGGGCTCGGGTACCGATACGCTTATCGTTGCGCGTCTCGTCGGCCCCGAGGGCAGGGTGTGGGCCCTCGACATGACACCCGCGATGTTGTCCAAGCTTCGCCGTAACGTCGCCGTTGCCGGCGCCACGAACGTCGAGGTCGTCGAGGGCAACGCGGAGTCCATTCCGCTGCCGGACGCCAGCGTCGATGTCGTCACCAGCAACGGCGTCCTGAATCTCGTGCCCGACAAGACCACGGCCGTGGCCGAGATCTTCCGGGTCTTGCGGCCGGGCGGCCGTATTCAGATCGCGGACATCGTCCTGTCGCGGCCGGTGGGCGAGGAGCGGCGGACCGACGCCAAGCTCTGGGCCGAATGCGTCGTCGGGGCAACGGTCGACGAGGACTATCTCGATCTCTTTCGCTCCGCCGGTTTCGACGGCGTGACCGTCTTGCGCCGCTTCGATTATTTTTCCGGAAGCGCGAGCGAGGATACCCGGCGCATCGCCGCCGCGCTCGGCGGCCGAGCGGCGGAGATTACCATGCAGAAGCCGACGGCGCGGCGCTCCATGCTCGCCACCCGGGCGCAACGGCTGCGGCCGTCCGTCCTTGCCCGCCGCGCGGCCCAGCACGGCGTCCTGGGCTCATTCGCGACGATTGCTGCCGTCGCGGCATGCTATGGCGTGCTGGCGCTCGTTGGCGTGATCGGCCTGCTCGGCCTGTCGATCCCAATGAACGCACAAGCATGGGCCGGGATGATCGTCGCGCTCGCGGTCCTGGCAGCGCTCGGGATCGCCTGGAACCTCCGCGTCCACGGCGAGTGGGGACCGACGATCATTGGCGCGGCAGGGGCGCTGGCGGTGCTTTATGCGCTGCTCGGCGCCTATGACTGGCGCATCGAAGCGAGCGGCTTCGTGGCGCTGGCTGGCGCGGCGCTCTGGGATCGGCATCTGTTCCGGCGCGCCCTCAATTGCTGAACGGGCACGAGCTGAAAAAATCAGCGGTTGGCGCCCGGCACCCAGAGCACGTCGACAGCACCCCGGTCGTTCAGATAGCGCGACAGCACGAACAGGTGGTCGGAGAGCCGGTTGAGGTAGACGATAGCGGTCGGGTTGACCGGCTCGCGGGTCGCGAGATCGGCGGTGAGGCGCTCGGCGCGCCGCACCACGGTGCGCGCCAGGTGGAGGTGCGCCGCGGCCGGGCGCCCGCCGGGCAGGACGAACGAATCCAACGGCTTGAGCGAGACGTTCATGGCGTCGATCTCGTCCTCGAGCCGCTGCACCTGGCTTTGCTGGATGCGCAGTGAAGTCTCGTCCGCGGCGTCGTCGCCCGGCCGGCAGAGGTCCGCGCCGAGGTCGAACAGATCGTTCTGGATCCGGGCAAGCATGGCGTCGGCGATCGACTCGGTGGACAGCCGCGCGAGGCCGATCGCCGCATTGGCCTCGTCCACGGTGCCGTAGGCGGCGACCCGCAGGTCGTGCTTGGCGATCCGCGCGCCGTCGCCGAGCGAGGTCTGCCCCTTGTCGCCGCCGCGGGTGTAGATCTTGGTCAGTCGCACCATCGCGATCTCCCCGCGCCGGGGCCGCGGCTCAGTTGCTGTGGGTGATCAGGAGGATCAGGAGGATCACCACCGCGATCGCCTGAAAGGCGACGCGCGCCTGCATCAGCTTGTTGCCGTACTTGCGATTGAACTCGCCGCCCTTGAAGAAGGCGCCGATGCCGACGGCCAGCGCCCCGAGCGTGGCCAGCATCGCGAGCAGAAGCAATGTCGTGAGAAAGTCCATCGGCCTCCGCTTTCCGGCAGTCGAGCGATCGGGCTCCGCCGACCTGCGCTCGACCGTGTGAGCGCTCGATCGATCCTGGTCGATATACTCCCTTCCGCGATGGCCGCCCAGCCAGACCTGCTGCGGCCCATCGCCCGGCCGTGCGGTCGGCGCGCCCAGGTTCACACGACCCGCGTGTCCTGGTAAGCCGCCGGCGGTCGGGACATCGAAAGGTGCCTCCATCCTTGCACGCCTTCGCCATCTACGCCGCCGCCGCGCTCGCCGAGATCGCCGGCTGCTTCGCGTTCTGGGCCTGGCTCAGGCTCGACCGCAGTGTCCTGTGGCTGATCCCCGGGCTCGCGAGCCTCGCCCTGTTCGCGTACCTGCTGACCAAGATCGACGTCGCCTTCGCCGGCCGGGCCTATGCCGCCTATGGCGGCGTCTACATCGCCGCATCGCTGCTCTGGCTGTGGCTGTTCGAGGGCACGCGCCCCGATCGCTGGGACTTGGCCGGCGCTCTCGCCTGCCTGGTCGGCGCCGGGATCATTCTGTTCGGCCCGCGCGGCGCCTGAGATCGTGGCCCCGGGCCGCTGACTTCTCAGCGCGCGGATGCTGGGCTATGCTGTTGAAATGGCGGCCGAGGATCTTCAACCCCGTGACCGGCAGGAGGAGCGCGAGGGGCGGTTCCGCGCCGAGGCCGCGTTGCGCGAAAGCGAGGCGCGATTTCATCTGCTGGCCGATTCGATCCCGCAGCTCGCCTGGATGGCGCAGCCGGACGGCTGGATCTTCTGGTACAACAAGCGTTGGTACGACTACACCGGCACCACGCTAGAAGACATGGAGGGCTGGGGCTGGCGCAAGGTGCACCACCCGGAGCACGTCGACCGGGTCATCGCGCGCATCCAGCAATCCTGGCAGACCGGCGAGCCCTGGGAGGACACCTTCCCGCTGCGCGCGCGCGACGGGGGCTGGCGCTGGTTCCTGTCCCGCGCCCTGCCGGTGCACGACGGGGAAGGCCGGGTCGTCCGGTGGTTCGGGACCAATACCGACGTCACCGAGCTGCGCAATGCCGAGGAACGCCAGAAGCTCCTGCTCGGCGAGCTGAACCACCGGGTCAGGAACACCCTCGCGGCGGTGCTGTCGATCGCCAGCCAGACGATGCGCGGGACGCGATCGCTGAAGGTGTTCCGGGAGAAGTTCAGCGGCCGGCTGCTGGCTCTCTCGCGCTCGCACGACCTGTTGGCGCGCGAGACCTGGGAGGGCGCCGATCTGGGCGACGTCGTGCTCGAGACGCTGGTCCCCTACCGGTCGGAGCAGCCGTCGGCGCGGTTCGCGGTGAGCGGGCCCAAGGTGCGAATTGGCCCGACCGCAGCGGTGACGCTTGCCATGGCGTTCCACGAGCTATCGGCGAACGCCGCCGAGCACGGTGCGCTTTCGGTCCCCGCCGGCCGCATCGCAGTCGAGTGGAGCGTCGACTGGCGCGGCGGCAGGACGCCGGCTCTCGATATCCAGTGGCAAGAATCCGGCGGACCGCCGGTAAGCCCCCGGGGCGCGCGCGGCTTCGGCTCGCGGCTGCTCGAGGGCGGGCTCGCCCAGGAACTCGACGCCGAGGTCCGTTTCGACTTCGCCCCCGCCGGGCTGGAATGCCGCATCAGGCTGCCGCTGTCCGCCAAGGTGGCGGCCGGGCTCCCGGACCACTGATGGCGGAGCTGGTGGCAGGTCTGCGGCTGCTCGTCGTCGAGGACGAGGCGCTCGTGGCCATGCTGATCGAGGACATTCTGCTCGATCTCGACTGTGTCGTGATCGGCCCGGTGGGCACCGTCGCCCAGGCCCTCGCGCTGCTGCATGTCGAGGAGATCGACGGCGCGCTGCTCGACGTGAACCTCGGCGGCGGGGAGCGGTCCTATCCGGTTGCGGACGCGCTCGCCGCACGCGACGTGCCGTTCATCTTCGTGACCGGCTACGGCGAGACCGGCGTCGAGCGACGCTACGCCCCGGTCACGGTGCTGCAGAAACCGTTCGACCCGCGAAGCCTTGAGCGGGTGGTGGCGGACGACCTTGCAGGGTCGTCCGCGAAACCGGCGAGGGCCGGCCGCCGATGAGCTTGGATGCCCGAAGTCCGGGCCGAGCGGCGAACCTGCCGGCCGCTCACCCGGCCGCGCAGAGGTCACAGGGCTGCACCTCGACGGTCACGTGGGACAGCCCGGACAGGCCGGACAGCCGCGCCTTGTAATGATCGGGCGAGCGCGGCCGGGCCGAGACCAGCGATACCACCGCAGCGTGGTGCCCGGGGCCGAGGCGCCAGACGTGCAGGTCGGCGATCCGGTCGGCGTCGCTCTCCAGGGCCGCGCGGATCGTCCGCTCGGTTTCCTGGTCCGGCACCAGATCGAGCAGGACGCGGCCGCTTTCTTTGATCAGGCCGCACGCCCAACGCATGATGACCAACGCGCCGACGACGCCCACGAGCGCGTCCATCCAGATCCAGTCATAGGCGCGGCCCGCGACCAGCCCGATGATGGCGAGCACGGACGTCAGCGCGTCGGTTAGGACATGCAGGTAGCCGGCGCGCAGGTTGTAATCCTGGTGATGCCCACCCTGCGCATGTTCCCGACCGTGGTTATGCCCATGGTCGTGTTGATGGCCATGGTCATGATGGTGCGGATGAGCGTGGCCGTGGGCGCCATCTCTCAGCAGCCAGGCGCACGCCAGATTGACCAGGAGCCCGAGCGCCGCCACGGCGAGCGCCTCGTCGAACGCGATCGGCACAGGCTCGACCAGGCGCCGCAGCGACTCGATGCCGATGAAGAGGGCGATCAGCAACAGCACCATCGCGTTGGCGAAGGCCGCGAGATCGCCGATCTTGCCCGTCCCAAAGGCGAAGCGTGGATCGTCGGCATGGTGCCGGGCGAAGGCGTATGCGATCGCGACGATGGCGAGCGCGCCGGCGTGGGTGGACATGTGCCAGCCATCGGCGAGCAGCGCCATCGAGCCGAACAGATAGCCACCCACGATCTCGGCGACCATCATCGTCGCCGTCAACGCGACCACGATCCAGGTCCGCCGCTCGTTGCGATCGTGCTGGTCGCCAAGGAACACGTGGTCATGGCGCCAGTGGTCGATGGTGTGCTCTCGATGCATGATCGATTTCCGCGGATAGCCCGTTGCCGAACAGACATAGGCGTGGAGAGGCGGTGCGGGGAGATCCCCCGGGGCTCGCGGTCTGGACGCACCAGTGCTCCCGCTTATGATGCGCCCGGGCATCAGCGTGGGGAGGCAGGGCCATGAACCGGATCGATCTCGAGCGCAGGCGGGCGGTGATCACCGGCGGCGCGCAGGGCATCGGGCTCGCGATCGCCGAGCGCCTGCTCGACTCCGGCGCGGCGGTCAGCCTCTGGGATCGCGATCGCGAGCTGGTCGAGGCGACGCGCGCCAATCTCGCGGTGCGCGGCGACGTGCACGCGGTCGCCCTGGACGTCACCGATCTCGCCGCGGTCGAGGCGGCGCGCGACGAGACCAACGACGCGCTGGGCGGCATCGACATCCTGATCCCCAACGCCGGCATCGCCGGCCCCTCGCATCGGACCTGGGAGTATCCGCCCGAGGCCTGGCGCGAGGTGATCGACATCGACCTGAACGGCTTTTTCTACTGCTGCCGGGCGGTGGTGCCGCAGATGATCGAGCAGAACTACGGCCGGATCTGCATGACCGCCTCGATCGCCGGCAAGGAGGGCAACCCCACCGCCGCGCCCTATTCCGCCGCCAAGGCCGGCGTGATCGCGCTCACCAAGTCGCTCGGCAAGGAGCTCGCGACCTACGACATCGCGGTCAACTGCATCACGCCTGCCACCGCGGAGACCCGGATCCTCGAGCAGGTCAGCCAGCAGCACATCGACTACATGCGCTCCAAGATCCCGCGCGGCCGTTTCGTGACGGTCCAGGAGATCGCCGCCATGGTCGCCTGGCTGGTGTCGGCGGAAAACTCGTTCACCACCGCTGCCGCGTTCGACCTTTCGGGCGGCCGCGCCACGTATTAGTGAGGTGACATAGGCCGGGGGCCAGAGCATGCTCCGGCGCATGTCGCGTCGCGGCGCTCGCGTGGGTGGCTGCCGGATCGGACGCCAAGCCACGAGTGGCCCACGGTCCCTCGAACCAGCGGTTCGGGAGGTGCGAGCATGGCCATCAGGGACCAGATCCGGAATCCGCTCGAGTGGGGCGTGGATCGGCTCAAGGTCGCAAGCGAGGCCGTGGAACGGGCGGGTCACTCCCTGGTAAGTTCCGACCGGGATGCCCCGCTCCCGGCGGTCCGCCGGATCGAGCTGGCCGACCTGAAGGACGTCCTGGCCAGAGGCCTAGGTGACTTCGGGGCGTACCGCACCGACGTCATGTTCCTTTGCATCATGTATCCCTTGGCGGGCCTGGTCCTGGCATGGCTGGCTTTCGACCATGATCTGTTGCCGCTCCTGTTCCCGCTCGCTTCCGGCTTCGCGCTCGTCGGCCCGGTGGCGGCGGTGGGTCTGTATGAGATAAGCCGGCGGCGCGAGCAGGGGGTCGACATTACCTGGGCGGATGCGTTCGGCGTGGTCCGCGCGCCCGCGTTCGGCGCCATCTTGATGCTGGGCCTGCTGCTGCTGGCGATCTTCCTGCTCTGGCTGGCCGCCGCCTATGGGATCTACCTGGTCACGCTCGGCCCCGAGCCTCCGGCGTCCATCGGCGCGTTCGTCCGCGACGTGTTCACGACCGGCGCGGGTTGGGCGCTGATCGTCGTCGGCGTGGCTGTCGGTTTCCTCTTCGCCCTGCTGGTGCTGACCATCAGCGTGGTGTCGTTTCCGCTGTTGCTCGACCGGGACGTGGGGCTCTACGCGGCGGTGGCGACATCGGTCCGCGCGGTGGCGACGAACCCGGTCCCCATGGCCGCCTGGGGGCTGATCGTCGCCGGCGGCCTGGTGCTCGGGTCGCTACCCGTGCTCCTTGGTCTCGTCATCGTCATGCCCGTGCTCGGGCACGCCACCTGGCACCTCTATCGCAAGGTGGTGCCGCGCTGACCCGCGCCCGCCTGGTTTGCGGCGGTCAGGCGTCCAACAGCCTGCCGACCAGCGCTTCCCTGCGCGCCGCTAGACCTGTGCCCGCGAGCGCAGCGCGGATCGCGCGGCGCTTGCGTCGGTAATCGCCTTGGGGAAGCACGACCGCGCTCGCCGTGCTCTCGGCATCGGCTCCGGCCACCGCAAGATCCCGGTGCAGCTCGAGGGTGCCGTCGAATTCCGGGATCGGCAGCTCCCAGACGAGATTGTCGAAATCCCGCGGGTCCCGCCAGCCGCGCGATTGCTTGGGGATCACGCGCTGGAGCACACTGTGTCGCTGTTGATGATGGCGCAGAGGTAGCGCTCCTCGTCCAGGGCGCGGATCGGCGACCAGTAAGCCTTATGGTCGCACCGCTGGACCGTCCACTGGAACCACGGCCAACACCGTTTCGAGCTGCCGAAACGGCGCAATGCTCTCGCCGAGAAGGAGCGGCCGGAGAAACCGCACCTCGACGGGACCTGCGGGCGGCGGCACCCGATTCCACGGCGGCCTGTCCATCCATCGGTCCCTGCCGACCCCGCACGCGCGCTGCCGCGCGACTGGCCCGGAGCCGTCCGGCCTGCTCACGCTCGACGAGGAAGAAGCGACGCGGCACGATCGTGGCGCCTTGCTTGAACCGCGCGCGGTAGGGCGAGGCGCCTTCGAGGGTCGCGATCGGCGGCCAAGGCGCCAGCTTGCGCCGGAGCGCCCGATCCGCCTCGGCCTCGCTTGCGTCCCGGCGCACCGTGCCGGAGAACTGCGATACGTGCGCTGGCAGTGGCCCGGGAGCCTCGCGACGGCTGATCAGGACGCAGGCCGAGTTCGGGAAGATCTCGCGCAGTGGTGCCAGGCTCCAGCCCGCGGTGATCCGCACGCTCGCGCTGCCGTAGCTCCCGCGGCGGAAGCCGGCGAAAGCCGGGCGGTTGAGCGCCGCGTAGGCGAGCACGAAAGCGATCGTGCCCCCGGGCCTAAGGTAGCGCTCCACGCTGCGGGCCCAGAAGAGCGCAGAAAGGTCCTGCTGGGTGGCGAGCACGCCGCCGACCCAGAGGTCCATGTCCTGGCAGGCGTCGCGCGGGCGCGGTTTCATCTCCGGGCTCAGGTGGCGGTAGGCCACCCAGGGCGGGTTGCCGATCACGACGTCCGCCCGCTGGTCCGGCCGCGACAGCCAGACCGGGCGGACGAGGTTGCGCAGGACGAAGGGCCAGATGCCGTTGCGGCCCGCCGCCTTGAGCGCTCGGAGGCGCGCGAAAGTTTGCGCCAGCATGTGCGCGTCCTGCGCCTCGACCCCCTCGATCCGCGCCAGCGCGCGCTCCACCTGCTCGGGCGAAGCGTTCGTGTCCAAGCCCTCGGTGAGCTCACGCAGAGCCGGATCGAACTTCGCCTGGTCCTCGGCAATGCCAGCGGGCACGTGGAGCGGCCCCTCGCCTGGCATTCATACAACCACAGATATAAAATGGCTGCGGTGCTGGTATAAGGAGATCGAGCATGACGATGGTGGCCGGATATCGCTTAAGTGTCGAGAGCAGCGACAGATTTCGGTTCTGGCATCTCCTGCATAGATGTCTTAGACAGCGTGCTGAGTATAATGCACTTCGAGCTCAGTGGTATAATTTTGATTAGTGACTGGCGGAAGCAAGAGAGAGAGAGTTAGAGATAAATGAGGCTCGGGTACGGGCCGGGTGGCTGAGAACTCCGCGGGAGGTGCTGCAGAGGGAAATAACTGACCGAGCATCTGCCGATGGGAACTATGCTGAGGTTAACAGGTTGTTAGGCGTCATTGAAGGGAGGACTCATCGGCCTCCTGAAAGAGAGGAACAAAGATATTCTCTTCAGATACAAACACATCAGAATTGGATATCAGAAAAATTAACTGGAGCAGAGACTAATGCCAAAACACTACAGAAAGATTGCGAAGTTCAAGAAGAAGGATTTAGAGAAAGATCCATTTCGGACTCTCACCTTCATACGCTTGAAAGAGACGCTCTGCGCTTCGGCGGCAGCGTCCGCGGCGAGCAAATATCCCTAGCTAACGCCCCGTTGAACTACCAAGGTCAGTGTGCAAAGATCGGTAAGTTGCTGCGTAGGGATTTCGAAGACGCGATAGATCGAATGTCAGTAGCAGCCGATGCGGTCTTCTGTGGCTGCCACGCGAAGGGGCACTGCGTGCCGCGGGCTGGGCCCAGAGCCGGGCGGGAACATCGGAAGAGGATTGGGGAGTGTGGTGGGGTTCGGCTCCATACGGCGACGATTGGAGTGATCAGTCTTGGATCGAGAAGGGATGGGACATTTGGGAGTATTCGCCTGAAAACCCCAGACTTGATCACGCCGAAAGCTCGGCCGGGCGGCGTGACGGGCGGCCAGCTGCTTGGCCGGCGCCCGTTAAAGCGGTTGCAAGCCTCGTGGCTCAGGCTATCACCTGAGCAGGCCCGCCGCCCGACCCGGCGCGGGCGGGCGAAGCGAGAAAGGCGGCGCGATGGCCCATTCGGCGCGGGAGCTGGGAATCTGCGTTCTGACCGGCGATCCGCGCCTGCCGGACGCGACCAAGCGCGGCCATCGTTACAACGAGGAGGACTTCGCGACCCATCGCGGCATGCGCGAGGCGCTGGAGGGCGTGGCCGGCCTGCGCTTTGCCTTCGTCGACGACCATTCGAGCCTGTTCGAGCGCTTTTCCCACGAACCGCCCGATCTGGTCCTGAACTTCTGCGACACCGGGTTTCGCAACCAGGCGAGCCAGGAGCTGCACGTGCCGGCGCTGCTCGAGATGCTGGGCGTGGCGTATTCCGGCGCGCCGCCCGCGGCCATGGCGATCTGCTACGACAAGCAGATCGTGCGCCTCCTCGCCGAGGCGCTCGGCATTCCGGTGCCGCGCGAGATCTATCTACCGGCCGGGTCGGGCCTGGACGAGGCGGAAATCGAGCTGCCGGCGCTGATTAAGCCCAACCAGGCGGACGGCAGCGTCGGCATCACCAAGGACGCGGTGGTGCGCACGCGCGCCGACGCGAATGACTATCTCGACTGGCTGCGCCGCGAGCTGCCCGGCCGCGCGGTGCTGATCCAGGAGTATCTGCCCGGTCCCGAATACGGCGTCGGCCTGATCGGCAATCCGGAGCACGGTCTCGCGGCCCTGCCGGCGCTGGAGGTCGACTTCTCGCCCCTGCCGGCCGGGTGCGACCCGATCCTCTCGTTCGAATCCAAAGCGCTTCCCGACTCACCCTATTGGACGGACATCAAGTTCAGGCAGGCCGAGGCCGACCTGGCGACGCTCGACGAGATCGCGGACCACGCGAAGCTGCTGTTCAGCCGGCTCGGCTGCCGGGACTATGCGCGCTTCGATTTTCGCTGCGCGGCCGACGGCCGGCCGCGGCTCATGGAGGTCAACCCCAACCCGGCCTGGGCGTATGACGGCAAGCTCGCCTTCATGGCCAGCTTCGCCGGTATCGACTACCCGAAGATGCTGGCGATGATCCTCGACGCGGCGCTGCGCCGGACCGGCCTGCGCCCGGCGCCGTAGCGGGGTGAAAGCACCAGGCGCGCGGCGCTACGGCGCACGCGATCTCGCGACCTCTTGACAGCCGGCGAGCGGTGGCTAAACCGCTCCCGAAAATCCCGACTGGGGTACGGCTCGCGCGACCTGCGCGTCGCCCCCTTGGAACCCGGCGGGCGCCGACTTGCGCAACATGAACGATTGTTAGGTTGCATCGGCGCCCGTCCTGAGCCATCCCCAGTTGGCGAAATCGACGGGACACGGAACGCATCATGGATACGCTTCTCGCCATCGAGGGGCTCTCGAAGCGCTTCGGGCCGATCCTGGCGGTCGACG
>Ga0299913_10004362_pt1 | contig 11868 bp, 11 predicted proteins | sample RVTome_9_FD_201360 | JGI IMG/M metagenome (GOLD analysis project Ga0299913, IMG submission 201360) | Soil microbial communities from uranium-contaminated site in the Upper Colorado River Basin, Wyoming, United States - RVT155D38 (version 2) ... | reverse complement strand
GAGAGCATCGTCGTCAATGTCGCCGGCACCTTTGAGATCACGGTGCCTCCACAGGTTCCGGTGCGTGTGGTGGGCAATGCCGTCGTTCCCGGTGACTGGACTGAGAGCGCCGAGGGGTTCGCCAGTCCGACACCGGGCAATGGCTGGGTGATATCGGTCGGTGAGGACGCCTCGCTGCAGGTCACCGTCGGCTGACCACCCCTCGTTACACTGCCCGATTGTGCCCTCTGACCGGCTGAGACGCATCGCCCTCATCGTCTGGACCGCCGTCGGGGCGGTGGCTCTCGGCTATGTCCTTCTCATTGTGGCGGGCTCGGTTCGGGTCATCTGGCTCCCGGTGGCATTCGCCGCAGGGCTGGTATTCCTCCTCGAGCCCGCGGTCAACGGGTTCGCCAGGATGCGAGTGCCGCGCCCGGTGGCAGCCGTGTTGGCTCTCGCGGTATTGATCGCCTTCATCCTCGCCGTCGCCGCCCTCGTGTTGCCAACGGTCCGGGAGCAGGCGGCTGAGCTTGGCGCCCGTCTCCCCGACCTCTATCTCGCCGGTATCAACTGGGTGCGCGAGGCCGGCGCCAACCTCGGGCTCGATGTCGACGAGTTGCTGAGCCAGCAAGCTATCGAAGATTGGCTGAACGATCCGGCCAACCAGGAGACCGTCCAGAACCTCCTCCTCGGCTTCGGGGCCGGCGCGGGCCAACTGATCCGTGGTGTGGCCGAGGCGGTGGCGGTTCTCGGGCTGGCGCCCGTCCTCGCTCTCTACATCCTGATCGACCTCGAGCGCTTCAAGGCGAACACTCTCGAGGTGACACCCCCCCGGCACCGCCAGGAGTTCTCCTTCGTGGCCGGGCAGGTGGGTACCGCCCTCGGCTCGTTCGTTCGTGGCCAGCTCCTGGTGTCGGTGATCGTCGGCTTCGCCTCCAGCGTGGGGATGTGGGCGATCGACCTGCCCTTCTGGCTCCTGATCGGGATCATTGCCGGGTTCCTCAACCTCATTCCGTTCATGGGACCCGTGGTTGGTGGAGCACTGGCCGCGTTGGTGGCGTTGTTGAACGGCGACTTCACCCAGGCGGTTTGGGCAGTGCTGATCATGACCGCGATCCAACAGCTCGACAATCACGTGATAACGCCGCTGGTTCAGCGTGCGAGGGTGAACCTGTCACCGCTGGTGATCGTGCTTGCCCTGATCGTCGGTGGATCGGTCGCCGGACTGCTCGGAGTCCTGGTCGCAGTGCCGATGACTGCAGTTATCCGGATCGTGGTCGGCCATGTGTGGAGGACGAGAATCCTCGGCGAGACCTGGGGTGAGGCGAGTCAGCACATGATCGAGTTCACCGAGCCCCCGGAACGGATCGTCGGGATTCGTCGTCGACACTCGAGCCAAAGCCGGTTATTCGACACGCAGGAATTCCCACCGGTAACGGAGGACGAAGACCCCGAGCGGTGACGCGTGGTGCTTAGTGCACCGACTCGCAAGTCACGCACGGAACTTACGAGCCGGAGCACTAGACGTCGCCCAAGTATGCGGCCCGCATCTGCGGGTTGGCCAGCAATCCCTGGGACGTGTCGTCCAGCACGATTTTCCCGGTCTGGAGCACATAACCCCGGTCGGCGATGGAGAGGGCCATGCTCGCGTTCTGCTCGACCACGAACACAGTGGTGCCGGCCTTGTTTATCCGCTCGATGATCTCGAAGTTCTGGGCGACCAGCACCGGGGCCAGTCCCATCGACGGCTCGTCCATGAGCAGGACCTTTGGTCGAGCCATGAGCGCCCGGCCCATGGCCACCATCTGCTGCTCACCACCGGAGAGGGTTCCTGCTTTCTGAGTGAGACGTTCCTTGACTCTGGGAAACATCTCGAAGACTCGATCGAGATCACCGTCGAGACTCTCGCCTTGACGGAGATACGCTCCGATCTCGAGATTCTCCCGCACCGTCATCCGCTTGAAGAGACGTCGGTTCTCGGGAACCATGGTCAGCCCGAGCCCCACTCGCTTGGCGGTGCTCCAATCGTTCACGATCTCCCCGTCGAACAACACGGTTCCTGCGGAGGGCCTGACGTAACCGAGCATGGTCTTCAGCGTGGTCGTCTTTCCCGAGGCGTTGCCACCGAGGAGACACACCATCTCACCGGCGTAGATCTCGATGTTGACGTCTCTGAGGATGTGAGCCGCTCCGTAATGGGTGTCCACACCACGCAGGGAAAGCACTGGCTGGCGGGTCATCCTTGTCGCTCCGCAGGGCGTCCCAGGTAAGCCTCGATCACTTGCTCGTCCGTGGACACATGGTCGTATGAGCCTTCGATCAGTTTCACCCCATGATCGAGGACGACCACACGGTCGGAGACGTTTCGCACCACCTGCATGTCGTGCTCGATGAGGATGATGGTGAATCCTCGTTCACTCCGAAGTTGACCGATGAGCTCGGTCAGCTCCACCGTCTCCCTCGGGTTCATGCCGGCTGTCGGCTCGTCGAGGAGGAGCAGCCGCGGCTCGGTTGCCATTGCCCGGGCGATCTCGAGACGACGACGATTGGCGTAGGAGAGCACCATCGAAAGCTGATCGTGGCGATATCCGGCCAACCTCGTCCCGAAGAAGGACAGAACCTCCTTCGCCTTCTCCTCGATCGCAGCCTCTTCTCGCCTCTGTGACGGTGTCTTGAAGATGGCGCCGAACAGCCCGGCCTTGGTACGGCTGTGCTGACCGACCATGACGTTCTCCAGGACCGTCATCGCCGGGAACAGCCTGACGTTCTGAAAGGTCCGCGCCATACCCAACTGGAGGATCTGATTGGGGCGAAGCCCCACGATGGTTTGCCCGTCGAAGACGATCGATCCCTCGTCGGGGCCATCCATCCCGGTGATCAGGTTGAAGAAGGTCGTCTTACCGGCGCCGTTGGGGCCGATGACGCTGACGATCTCGCCCTCGTCGACGTGGATGTCCAGCCCGTTGATCGCCCTGAGACCACCGAACGCCTTGCTCAGTCCTTCGATCTCCAGCAGCGGCATCAGACGGTCCCCTCCGGTACGGTTTCGGCCTGGCCCTTCTCCCCGTAGATCTCGAGCCAGGAGTCCTGGGACAACTCTTCGGAGTGAAGCTCCTGGGCGCGGCGCTTGCTGGGGATGAATCCTTCGGGACGCTTCAACATCATCGCGATGAGAAGCACTCCGTAAAACAGGAACTGGTATTCGGAGAACTCGCGCAGCAGGTTGGGTAGGACGATGAGGACCAAGGCCCCGAGAGTGACACCGGGGACACTGCCCATGCCGCCGACGATGATGATCACCAGGATGGTGATGGAGACGACGATGTCGAAGGAGTGGGGGAACACCGAGCCGATTTGTGATCCGAAGAGGGCGCCTCCGAAACTGGCAAGGATGGCGCCGACCACGAATGCGGACAGCTTGGCGGTGACGATGTTGACCCCCATCGCCTCGGCCACGGACTCGTCTTCCCGCATCGCCATCCAGGCCCGCCCCCACCTCGACTTCTGCACGGCGAGTGTGATGTAGGCGGCGATGAGGACGAACAGGAATACCGGGTAGAAGTAGTCCTGAGGTGTGCTGAAGGTGAAGGGACCGATCTGGAGGTCGGGGATATTGGTGATCCCCTGCGCCCCACCGAAGTAGGGCGAAAGCCACTCCGAGTTGAGCAAGATGCGGGCGATCTCACCGAAGCCGAGAGTGACGATGGCGAGGTAGTCGCCCCGCATCCGGATTACCGGCGTGGCCACGACGATCCCGGCGAAAGCTGCCGCGATCATCACAAAAGGCAGCGCCGCTACCAAGGTCAGCTCCGGGGCGAAGGCCGGAGATTGGGGCGAGGTGAGGATGGCGCCGGCGTATGCCCCCACTGCGAAGAAGGCCACATAGCCCAGGTCGAGAAGGCCGGCGTAACCGACCACGATGTTGAGGCCGAGGGCCATGAGCAGGAAGATGCCGGCGGTCACCATGATCTGGCTGACGAAGGGGCCCATGAGCTGGGGAATGAAGTAGAGCACGACGAGCACGATGGCGGCCATGCCGACCTGCCATCTGATCCGCCTCTCCTTTGGCATCGACTGGACCGTCTCACGCAGACGCCTCTCACGGCCCCCCAGATACCAGAACACAGCGACGAAGACCGTGAACAAGATGAGTGCACCGACGATGGTGAGCGGCCCTCCTCTCGACGTGTAGAGGAGGTCGACCAGGAAGTCGATGCTCAGGCCGGTGAAGAGTTGCCCGAACAGATCGGTGAACAGGGAGAACACGACTACCCAGATCAGGGCTGGGATCAGCGAATGCCTAGGACGCTCGGGGAGGAGGTGGAGCGAGGCCCCGAGTGCGGCGGCAAGGGAGGAGACGAGGACAACTGCGACGATCGACGCCGCCACCGGCATGCCGAAGCCGAGGATCTCGGACAGTTCGGGTGAGAGCTCGATGAACACTCCGCGTAGGTCGAATACCGTCATCACGACCAGCAAGAGGCCGACAGAGAGACCACCGAGGAGCCCGGCGAGGGCGCCTGCCATGACGTTGCGACTCCCCACCTTGGCTGGCGCGAAGCCTTCGAGGGTGGGTGGGGGCTGGGCAGCCATCCAGCCGAACGCCGCCGCGACCAGATAGATGAACATCGTGCCCAAGGGCAGAACAGGGTCGATCACCAAACGGGCTTGGAATGTGGTCACGATGCCGGTGGCGGCTACCAGCACCATCGCCGCTCCTCCGGCCAACCCGAGCCTTAGGGCTCGTCGCATTTCGAGTGGAGGGGCTGGCCTCAGCTCGGCTTCCGTTGCCGGAGCGTCGACGACTTGGGACACCGGCTAGCCCCTCTCCTGGGCGAGACGTTCACCGAGGATCCCGGTGGGTCTGAAGATCAGCACCATCACAAGTGCCGCATAGGCCACCACGTCTTTCAGCTGGCTGAAAGCAGGGATCCCATACCCGGCCAGGACCAGGCTGGGCCCGACCGACTCGAAGACACCCAGACTCACCCCGCCCAACATCGCCCCCACGATGTTGCCGATGCCACCAAGCACCGCTGAGGTGAAGGCCTTTATGCCGGGCAGGAATCCGGAGAAGAAGTTCAGGCTGGGGAAGACCAGGCCCCAGAGGGCGCCGGCTACGCCGGCCATGGCTCCTCCGATGGCGAACACCTTGACGATGGTCTTGTCCACGTCGATCCCCATTAGAGCGGCGGTCTCCGGGTCCTCAGACACGGCTCGCATCGACTTCCCGGTTCGGGTGCGCTCCACGAACATGTAGAGACCCAGCATCATGGTCAGTGCGGCCACGATCACCACGACCTGGGAGCGGAGGATGACGAAGCCCGCTATCTCCCAGCTGCCCCTGAGCGGTTCCATCCGAGGAAAGGCCTTGTTGCCCGGGCCAACAAGACCACGCATCAGGTATTGAAGGGTGAATGAGGCGCCGATTGAGGTTATCAGTGGAATCAGCCTTGGTGACCCGCGCAATGGCCGGTAGGCGATCCGCTCGACGATCACGGCCACCGAGGTCGACGCCACCATCGCCGAGACCATGACGATGAGTAGAGATACGGCGGGGTTGGCGACCCAGAGACTGGTTGTTGCCAGCCCGTTGGCGACGAAGAAGGCCGTCATCGCCCCGATCATGAACACTTCGCCATGAGCGAAATTGATGAATCTGAGTACTCCATAGACCATGGTGTAGCCGAGGGCGATCAGGGAATACACCGAGCCGGTGGAGACGCCGAAGACGATGAGATCGCGCCATTGGGAGGCACTGAGCCTTCCCGACGAGATGCTCAGATAGGACCCATAGAGGATGACGACGAGGACGGCGATCCTGAGTCCCCAGAGAAAGATGTTGACCGGCGTGATTCGGGAGGCGCGCCTAGTCGGGCGAACATCGACTGTGGCGGCTTGTGCCATCTAACGGTCTCCCCATCCTTTAGGTCGCCCGGTGCCGCGCAGACACGGCACCGGGCGATTGATAGACCTCGGGGGTTAGAAGCCCAGGTCTTCCGATGTGTAGGTAGTGAGCACGTTCGCAAACACCGCTGCGACATCCGCTGTGTCCGCTGTGTTCTGCAGGATGTTGATGCTCGGAGCCGCACAGTCACCGAACTCGTCACAAGCCAGAGTTCCGGTGAGGCCCTCGTAGGTCATGCTGTGCAGTGCGTCACGAACGCCCTGCAGATCGATGACCAGTGTCCCGCCATCGTCCGTGCTGGACGTCTCGATGGCGTCGAACAACATGTTCGTCGCATCGTAGGCGTGCCCGTTGAACGGCGCGATCGGCGGTTCGCCGTATGCCGCCTCGTACTTCGCCAAGAAATCCGCGTATTCCGGGGTCTCCGGTGTCGACGGACCTGAGAAGTACATCCCTTCGGCCTGGGGCAGCGCGACGAAAGTGTCTGAGAGGAGCCCATCGGCGCCCATCAGGATCGTCTCTTCCAAGCCTGCAACTTCCGCCGCCTGCTCGGCGATGAAATCGCCTGCCGGCTGGAAGATCGGGAAGAAGACGAGTTCCGCACCCGCCGCCGCGACCTCGGTCAGGACCGGACGCATGTCCGTCTGATCCGCGGTGACCGCGGTGCTGATGACGATGGTCCCGCCCAGGTCCGCGAAAGCACTCTCGAAGGAGCTGGTCAAGCCTTGGGTGTATGGGTCGCCGTCATTGATCGTGGCCACGTTGCTCAGACCGAGTTCCTCGAACACGAAGGTGGCCGCCGCAGCGCCCTGGATCGCGTCGTTGTGCGCTGTCCGGAAGTAGCCGGGGTGATACTCAGGGCCTACGTTGCCCGCGAGGTCCGAAGTGAGCACCGGGGAGGTGTTCGATCCGGAGATCAACACCCGACCCGCTGAAGTGACCACGTTGGACGCCGGAACACCGGCGCCAGAACAGCTGGTTCCGACGACTCCGACCACTTGGGGGTCGGCGATGATCCTGGTCGCGCCAGTTTGACCGCCTTCGGCATCACACAGATCGTCCTCCTGGAAGGCGATCTCGATGGGATGTCCCAGGATCTCACCCCTATCGGCGACTGCTATCTCGACTGCTCGCACCTGGTCGGTGCCCAGACTGGCGTTGGGTCCGCTGATCACCTGCAGGGTCGCAATCTTGATCGGCTCGCCTTCGGCTACCTCGACTGTGCCCAACTCGCTCGGCTCCGTCGGCTCCTCTTCTCCGACTGTGGTCGTCGGCTCGTCGACCATCGCAGTGGTCGTCGGTTCGTCGACTCCAGCCGTGGTCGTGGTATCTCCGCCCTCTCCTCCGCCACAGGCGGCGAGAACGAGCGAGATAACAGCCAGGAGCGCGAGAAGCTTGAGGCCTCTCTTAGTTTTCATGTTTTTCCTTCCTCCATATTCGCAATGCACGGCATGACAGGAGCCACGCCGTGGGACCGACTTTATACCCATACTCGGCCTCAGTCACCCAAGATCGGCCCTCATCTCATCCGCCGATGCGTACCTTTGTGGTGTGATCTCGGCAGGAAATGTCGTGGTAGACGGGCAGGAGGCGTCGCAGACGAACAGCGAACGGCCTCGCTGGGTCTGGCTACTGGCCGGTTTGCTGATCGGCATCGGTGCCACTGTTCTCGTGTTTCGAGCAGAGGACGGCCGTTCCCTCACTGACACCACCGTTCTGGCTCAGGACAGAGTCGACAGCTCAGGGCAAGGTGTCGCCGGTGTCATCGACGGCTTTCCCGATGGTCTGGTGACCACTGTTCGAGCCGATGGACGGAGTCTGGAGCTCCTGGTCTGGCCGTTGCGAGGCGAGCTCGACCAAAGGGCGATTCCGGTGGGCGCCGCCAGCCCGCCCAACCCGGTTGTCTTCGACACGTCGGGCCGTCGGTTGGCCACCATTCTCCCGCTCCCGGATGAGCCATTCGGGGTCCTGTACGCAGGTGTTCCGGAGAACGCGGCCGTCGTAGAGGTCGACGTGACCGGCTTTGCCTGGCACGACTCGATCCAGTCCGCGCTCGCCTTCACCACCAATGTCGACGACGAGATGCTGCTGTGGGTCACCGGGGCAGGTATGAGAAACCCCGAATTGAGGTCGCGTTCCGTCGGGATCGAGGGCGGGGTCGTCGCCTGGGGGGATTGGGGTTACGCGCTTCAGGACGGGATACGCAACTCGATAGTCCTTCTCACCGACAACGGGGAGATCAAAGACACTCACCCGGGGAGGGTGATCGCATCGCACGAATCGGGGTGGCTGGCGATCGACGACGAGGGGTTGAAGCTGCTCAGCGCCGGAGGGGGCATCCGCGGTGTGCTGGATTTCGATCTCGCGACAACCCCGATCACTGCAGGGTTCTCTCCAGACCGTCGAATGTTGGCGGTCCTGAGCCTCGACGGTATTGGGGTGGTCTCCTTGGACGACGGGCTCGAAGTGGCGGGCTCAGACCGTCGACCGGGTGTGGCGGCGAGTGTTGTGTGGACTTCGGATGGCCGGTTCGTGGCATACCCGGGGGCGAGGGGGCTGATCGTTGTCGACACTTCCAGCGGGGAAGTCAACGAGATCCTCGGTGACTGGATCATCACCGGTGTCGGGATCCTCCCGCTCTCCGGGACCTAGTCTCTGGTGATGGCCATCTTTCATCTTCTCACTGCCGGGTACGGAGGTGACCGGGTGGCATCGACGGTGTCGCTGGTCGAGTCTGGCTCATCACTGGTGGTGATCGATCCCGGAATGGTCTCCTCGGTGTCGGTGATCCTCGATCCGATCACGAAGTTGGGGCGATCTGCCGAAGACGTGACCGATGTCGTCTTGTCACATCACCATCCAGACCACACCATGAACGTCGCTCTGTTTCCCAACGCCAGGGTGCACGATCACTGGGCGATATACCGTGACGACGTCTGGACGGCGCGCCCGGCCGAAGGGTTCGAGGTCGCTGAAGACGTGATGCTCTGGGAGACCCCGGGCCATACCGCCCAGGACGTTACGACGATCGTTCGCGATGGCGAGCGGACACTGGCCTTCACCCATCTCTGGTGGTACGAGGCTGCTCCATTCGACGACCCTCTTTCCACCGACCCCGACGGCCTCCATGCCGGGCGGGAAAGAGTGCTCGAGGTGGCCACGCTGATCGTTCCCGGTCACGGGGCCCCGTTCGCCCCGACAGCCGCAACCTCTCGTTAGCCTCCGATCGATGGCCGGATCAGGACCGACAGAAGAGCTCGCCCCCCGCGATGCCTATCTCGCCGAGGCAGAAGGCAATGTCCTCGAGGTGGTCGACGGGGGGATCGTGCTCGATCGGACCGTGTTCTACGCCCGTGGCGGGGGCCAACCGGGTGACGTCGGGGTCATTCGGTGGGACGGAGGCGAAGTCGAGGTGCTCGACACCATCCGCCGCGAAGGCAGGCCATTCCATGTCGTCGCCGAGGGCGCTGCCCTTCCCGATCCGGGGGTGGCGGTCCACGGGTCGATCGACTGGGAGAGGCGCTATCGGACGATGAAGACCCACACCGCCCTCCACGCGCTGTCCGGATTGGTCTTTCGCGACTTCGGGGCCAAGGTCACCGGGGGCAACATGGAGCCCGGTGTCGCCCGGATGGACTTCGAGCTGGATGGGATCTCGGTCGAGTTCGGCCAGGAAGTGGAGCGGAAGCTGAACCAGGAGTTGACCAAGGGGTACCCCACTGAAATCATCTACATGGCCCGCGTGGAGGCGTTGAAGGATCCGGATCTGATACGCACCAAGGTGAACCTGATCCCCGAGTGGGTGGAGGAGATCCGGGTCATCGACATCGTTGGCCTCGATCGTCAGGCCGATGGGGGAACCCACGTCGCCTCGACACTCGAGGTGGGACAGGTCCGGGTGGTGAAGACCGAGTCGAAGGGCAAGGCCAACAAGCGGATGCGCATCGCCCTCGGCGAGTCGGAGGCTGTACCGTTCGGGGACAACCAGTGAAAGGGCACACCATGAGCGTGATCGTCGGGTATCTGTCGTCGGACCGGGGACGTAAGGCCGTGGAGCGGGGTGTCGAGGAGGCCAAGCTCCGGAACACCGATCTCGTCGTGGTCCATTCTCTACACGGCGCCGGCAAGGACGACGACGAGGACGTGATCACCAGCGACCGAGACCTCCACGCCCTGGAGGCAATGCTCGAAGGCGAGGGAGTCCCATTCTCGGTTCACAACTACGTTCGTGGCAACGAGCCGGCTCAGGACATCGTCCAGGCTGCCCGGGACTTCGACGGTGAGCTGATAGTGATCGGTCTGCGTCAACGAAGCTCGGCCGGGAAATTCCTGTTGGGGTCGAACGCACACGACATCCTCATGGACGCTCCCTGTCCCGTACTCACCATCAAGACCGATTGAGCACAGTCGAGCCCTGAGGCTCGAGAGGGACAGACCACGGGCAGGCGACAACGAGCGAGATGTCGCTCCGGGCGCCCGGTAGCTAGTACCAAGTACCTGGAATGATCGACTTCATCCTCGGGCTCTTCCTCGCTGGGCTGCTGGTGCGCGGCTGGCTTCGGGGATTCGTTCGGGAGGCGCTCGACCTCGTCGGCCTCGTTGTCGGGCTCTGGGTTGCCTTTCGTTTGAGCCGCCCCCTGGGAGTCTTCCTCACCGATCGGTTCGGGGTGACCCCCGAGGTGGCGACGATTGGCGCCGGGATCGCTCTCCTGCTCCTGTTCGGAGTCGCGACCAGCATCGCCGCGCACTATCTGTCGAAGGTGATGAACCTCCCCGGTCTGACCATGATCAACCGGTTGGGTGGTGCGGCGGTGGCATCGGCTTGGGGTATCGCCATCGTCCTCGTCGTTGTCAACGTCGCCCGCACCCTTCCTTTTTCGGACAGTCTGGATGAGAGGCTGGAGGATTCAGCTGTCGCCCAGGCCATTGCCGGGCCCGGGGCACTGCCCCAACGTGTGTTCGAGACAATTGGCACCGACGGAATTCTCAGCTCATTGGCATCGATCCAGGCGCTTTTCGGCGCCAATCGGGCGGTGCCGGAAGGCAACGAAGTACTCGAGATCCCAGCGGCACGACCCGACGAGGTGCGTCAACTGAGAGACGAGACGGGCGAGGTCATCGTTGAGGTGAACGAGTACCGAACCGGGCGAGGCCTTTCCGCCCTTGGACAGTCCTCGGGACTGGCCGCGGTAGCCGAGAAGCGGGCGGTCGAGATGTACACCACCGGCAGGCTTTCGAGAGACCATCCACCAGGCGGGAGCGTTGGCAACGACCTCGATACCGCCGGGATCCGGTTGGCCAGGGCAGGTGAGAACCTGGCCCTCGCCAGCAGCTCGCGTGCCGCGGTGGACGCGATGCTCGAGTCGCCCACAGCCATCGAACAGTTCAATCTGGCCGGGTTCGACCGAATCGGCGTTTCCGTCGTCGACGGTCCCACCGGCCGACTGGTCGTGATCGTCATGGGGGGTTAGTTAGTGGCCCGTCGCAGAAATACTGGCGGTGTCTCTCCGGCCCTCGACACCCCTGGCTGCGTCCAAAATGCTCGCCGCAGCTTCCGGCTGCGACTGCGCTTTTCTCCTTGCCAGATGACGTCGATGACTCGGAGACACCCTCGCCCTATTTCAACGACAGACCACTTGTGGTCAGACTGCGAGTGCCTTTGGGGTTCGTCGTGAACTGGTCATGGCGACGAAGCCGACGCCTGCCAGAACCAAACCTGCCCCCACCAACTGGATGGCGGAGGGCTGCTCGTCGAAGATGAGCACACCCCAGATCATGGTGAGCACCGGTTGCAACAGGATGATGGTGGCGGTCTCAGCCGCGGGCAGGCGGGGAAGGGCGTAACTGATGAGCAGCCACCCTGCTACTTGTGAGCTGAGGGCGAGGGCGAGCAACCAGCCATGGGCAGGCCAGCTAGGCGCGAACTGGATCCCATCACCGAACATGCCCATGATCAGCGCGGCGAGAGCGGCGCCGGCGGT
>Ga0299913_10004361_pt1 | contig 11869 bp, 10 predicted proteins | sample RVTome_9_FD_201360 | JGI IMG/M metagenome (GOLD analysis project Ga0299913, IMG submission 201360) | Soil microbial communities from uranium-contaminated site in the Upper Colorado River Basin, Wyoming, United States - RVT155D38 (version 2) ... | reverse complement strand
AGCTAACACCTCTCGGAGTACAGGTTCCCAACGGCTTTGCGATTACCGCCGACGCCTACCGGGACACGTTGACCGCCTCGGGAGCCTGGGACCGTCTGAGAGAAGTGCTCACCGGCCTCGACAAGGGAGACGTCGCCGACCTTGCCAGCCGGGGCCGGCGCGCCCGAGAGATCGTCTACGAAGCCCCGCTGTCGGCGGCGCTGCGACGGGAGATCTCAGAGGCCTACCTCCAGCTGGAAGAGGAGTACGGCGCCGACCTGAGCGTCGCCATTCGCTCGTCGGCAACGGCCGAAGACCTGCCTACGGCTAGCTTCGCCGGCCAGCACGAGACCTTCCTGAACGTGCACGGGGTGGAGAGGGTCTTGGAGGCCTGCCGGCGTTGTTTCGCCTCGTTGTTCACCGATCGCGCCCTTTCCTACCGCGTCGACAAGGGGTTCGATCACCTCGAGATCGGTCTCTCGGTCGGGGTGATGAAGATGGTTCGCTCCGACCTGGCCAGCAGCGGCGTGATGTTCACACTTGACACAGAGTCCGGCCACCGTGACGTCGCCTTCATCACCGGTGCTTACGGCTTGGGCGAGAATGTCGTCCAAGGGGCGGTCGATCCCGACGAGTTCTACGTGCACAAACCCACCTACGACCAGGGATACCGAGCGGTGTTGCGTCGCAAGCTGGGGCGAAAGCAGATCAGGATGGTCTACGCACAAGGGCGAGGCGGAGGCACCACCAGCAATGTGCCAACAGCAGACGAGGATCGCGCCCGGTTCTGTCTCGATGACGACGAGATCCTCACCCTCGCCGGATGCGGCATTGCCGTGGAGAAGCACCACAGCGAACGTGCCGGCCACACCATGCCGATGGACATCGAGTGGGCCAAGGACGGCCTGGACGGTGGCCTCTACCTGGTGCAGGCGCGGCCGGAGACTGTGGCGTCTCAGAAGGAGGGCACGACCCTGCGTGAGTATTCGGTCCAACCGGAGACCGCCCCGCTCGTCGAAGGCCGAGCGGTGGGCTCGGCGATTGCCATCGGTCCGGTCCGGGTGGTGAGGTCAACCGCCGAATTGTCCACATTCCAACCGGGTGAGGTGCTGGTTGCAGACATCACGACACCCGACTGGGAGCCGGTGATGAAGACCGCGGCCGCCATCGTCACCAACCGGGGCGGCCGGACCTGTCACGCTGCGATCGTCGCCAGAGAGCTCGGTATCGCCGCCGTGGTCGGGGCCGAGTCGGCAACCGAGGCCCTGGCAGACGGCGGTGTGGTCAGCGTCTCCTGTGCCGAGGGCGACGTCGGCCGCGTGTATGCCGGCGAGATCCCATTCGAGGTCGTCGACATCGACATCTCCCATGTGCCGGAGACCAAAACCGAGATCATGATGAACCTAGGAAACCAGACCTGGCGTTCGCCACGGCGGCGCTTCCCGTCGACGGTGTCGGGCTGGCCCGTATGGAGTTCATCATCTCCGAGTCGATACGCGCTCACCCCCTGGCACTTCTGGACCCGCTCGCGGTGGACGATCCCGGCGAGCGCGCCGGGATCCTCGAAATGATCGCCGGCTACGAGAACGGTGCCTCGTATTTCATCGAGCGCCTCGCCGAGGGTGTCGGGACCATTGCCGCCGCCTTTTACCCCCGCCCTGTCGTGGTGCGGATGTCTGACTTCAAGACGAACGAGTATGCCAGCCTGATCGGCGGTCGCGGGTTCGAGCCGGCCGAGGCCAACCCAATGATCGGGTTCAGGGGAGCATCCCGATATGCACATCCCGCTTATCGCGACGGGTTCGCCCTCGAGTGCGCCGCCATGAAGCGGGCTCGGGACGACATGGGGATGACCAACATCAAGTTGATGATCCCCTTCTGCCGTCGGGTGGAAGAAGGAGAGCGGGTGCTCGATGTGATGGCAGAACACGGGCTACGCCGGGGTGAGCGAGGGCTCGAGGTCTACGTGATGTGCGAGATCCCGAACAACGTGATCCAGGTCGACGCCTTCTCCCGGATCTTCGATGGCTTCTCCATCGGCTCAAACGACCTCACCCAGCTGGTGCTCGGCGTCGACCGTGACTCCGAGTTGGTCGCTTTCGACTTCGACGAACGCGACGAAGGGGTCGTCGAGATGATCCGCATGGCCATCGTCGGCGCCCATCGGGGAGGTCGGCATATCGGCATCTGCGGCCAGGGCCCGTCCGACTTCCCCGACCTGGCTCTTCGGCTCGTGGAGTTCGGGATCGACTCGATGAGCCTCAACCCCGACACCGTGATACGGACGAGACAGATAGTGGCCGACGTCGAGGCGCGCCTCGAAACAGCGGCGGTACCCGTGGGCTCGTGAGCCCGGTGGCCGGGCTCTCCACAACACAATCGGGTCTGAGCACCGCCCGCGCCCGAGAGCTCCTCGAGAGACACGGCCCCAACACCCTTCCGCTGGTGAAAGGCCCTTCGGCCGTACGCCAGCTGCTCGCCCAGTTATTCAGCTTCTTCGCCGCCCTGCTCTGGGTCGCCGGGGCCCTCGCTTTCGTCGCGGGCCTGTCCGAGCTCGGGTTGGCCATCTTCGGAGTGATCGTCCTCAACGGCGCTTTCGCATTCATCCAGGAGCACCGGGCGGAGAGGGCCGGGGACCGTCTTCGCGAGATCGTGCCTCGACGGGCCACCGTCATCAGAGACGGACAGCCTTACGAGATCGATTCAGTCGATCTCGTCCCCGGCGACCTGGTGTCACTCGCCGGCGGAGATCGAATCGGCGCCGACATGACGGCCCTGGAGACGCACTCGATCACGGTCGACGAGTCGATCCTCAGCGGAGAGAGCAACCCCACCCGCAAGGCACCCGGGGATCGTCTCTACTCAGGGACCTTCGTCGTGGAAGGCGAAGGCCTTGCTCGGGTCGACTCCACCGGGCGCAACACGAAACTCGCGTCGGTGGCCGAGCTCACCACACGGACACACCGTCCCCCGACGCCCTTGGCCCGGGAGATCCGCCGCCTGGTCCGGACGACGACCATCATCGCCGTGTGTGTTGGGTTGGCCTTCCTGGCCACCGGAACCGCTCTCGGAATGGACGTCCAGGCAGGTCTGGTCTTCGGGATCGGAGTCATGGTGGCCATGGTCCCCGAAGCCCTGCTCCCCACGGTGACCCTGTCCCTGGCAATAGGGGCACAACGGATGGCCGGGCACCGGGCCCTGGTTCGTCGTCTGGAAGCCGTCGAGACTCTCGGGTCGACGACCTTCCTGTGCACCGACAAGACCGGGACGCTCACCCAGAACAGAATGGCGGTGGTCGAAGTCTGGACCCCGTTCGGGACCGCCGGCGTCCGTGGCACCGGATATGAACCGGAGGGCGAGATCTCCCTCAGCTCACCCGATGGGTGGGCGCACCTGAAGGAGGCGGCGCTGGCCGCCGGGCTGTGCTCCACCGGGACGGCCACCCTCGAAGATGGCGTGTGGAACGCGGTCGGAGACCCGATGGAGGCTGCGCTCGACGTCTTTGCTCGTCGCGTCGGTGTCTCCCTGGAAGCAGCGAAGAGGGCCGACCCCGAGGCCGCCCGCTTCCCGTTCGATCCGCGGCGACGCCGCATGACGGTTGCCACCACGACCCGGCTGTACTCGAAAGGGGCACCGGACAGCATGTTCCCGATCTGCTCAAATGCGACGCAGCAGGCGTTCGAGGCTGTGGAGGATCTGTCCCGGCGTGGGCTCCGTGTTCTGGCCGTGGCCACCGGAGTGTCGGCACGAAGCAACCCGGACAGTGCTGAGGACGTCGAACACGACCTCGAATTGCTCGCACTCATAGGGCTCGAGGATCCGCCGCGACCGTCGGCCGCCGCCTCGGTGGCGGCATGCCGCTCGGCCGGGCACAAGATCGCACTCATCACCGGCGACCACCCCTCGACGGCCAAGGCCATCGCCGACGAGGTCGGTCTCTACGTCGAAGGAGCGCCTGTCCTCACCGGAGCCCAGCTGCCTTCCGACGATGAGGTCTTGGGCGCCTTGGTGGACCGCGACGGCGTTGTCATCAGTCGAGTGACTCCTGAGGACAAGGTGCGTATCGCACGCGCCCTTCGCAGCAGGGGGCATGTGGTGGCCATGACAGGCGACGGGGTCAACGACGGGCCGGCCCTGCGCGAGGCGGATATCGGCGTCGCCATGGGGAGGAGTGGCACCGACGTCGCACGTGAAGCCGCGGATCTGGTCCTCCTCGATGACGACCTGGCGACGATCGTCGCCGCCATCAGTCAGGGGCGAGCCGTGTTCATCAATGCACGAAGGTTCCTCACCTACCACCTCACCGACAATGTGGCCGAGCTGACGCCTTTCCTGGTGTGGGCTCTATCCGGCAGCAACATTCCCCTGGCCCTCGGAGTTCTCCAGATCCTCGCCCTAGACCTCGGTACAGACACTCTCTCCGCCACCGCGCTGGGCGCGGAGCCGGCGCGCCACGACGCTTCGGAGAGCGGGCCTGTCAGCGGGCGCCTACTCGACAAGAGAGTGGCTTTCCGATCGTTCGGACTGCTCGGTCCGACGGAGGCAGTAGCCGAGATGGGAGCATTCTTTGCAGTCTTCCTTGCGGCCGGGTGGAGACCTGGACAGTCTTTCCCGGAAAGCGCCATGATGGCCGCGTCCGGTGCAGCGTTCGCGACAGTCGTGCTGGCGCAGACCGCCAATGCGTTTGCCTGCCGCAGTGCCACTATGCCCGTCTGGCGGATGCCCTTCCTGGGCAACCGACTCCTCATCGCGGCCGGTCTGGTCGAATTGGCGCTGGCCGGGACGTTCCTACTCGCTGATCCCGTGGCCAAGCTCCTCGGGCACGCCAGCCCACCAGGGATCGGCTGGGTGATTGCCCTGGGGTCGATGCCGCTCATCCTCGCTGTGGATGGAGCGCACAAGTGGGTGGCCTCCCACAGGTCGACGGCAGCACTCGGCAGACGGACAAGCAACGAGCCCGATGAGTGATTCGCCACGCGAGGATCCACCGACTCACGTCCCACGGTCCCGAGAATCCCAGGGCTTGGATCTCAGCTCTGAAGCGCGCTCGAACGGCCCCCAAGGCTTCCACTACCGGTGAACATCAAACCCTGCGTGAAACCCCGGGAGGTTCATCATTCCCGACAGGGATGCCGTGGGTCTTCAGGCGGCTGAAGGTTGGCACGTTCTGTTGGCCCACCGCGCCTGGTCGAACCTCACCGCACCGGGGGAGGTTTAGAGCCTTCAGAACATGGTTCGTTCAGGTGAAAGAGTGACGATTCAAATCATGCCCAAAGGCCGTGACACCATTGGAACGTCGTAGAGCTCGTGTTTGGCCAGCACGGTCGGTGAAAGCACGTTCGCGCCGGGGATCGACGCGGGATGTCGATGCGTGCGAAGCTCTGAGGACCCACTCCAGGAGGAGACTGATGGTGGCGTCGACAGAGGGCCAACTGATACTCGAAACGGCCGGCGAGCATGTGGCTCAAGCGGTGCCGATAGCGGCACTAGCAGACACCATCGGCGCCATCCGGCGCGGGCTGAGCGGTCGCCGATTCGAAACCGCGGCGGCGGTGGCGGTCTGTGACAAGGGACGGTTGATCGGTGTAATCAGGATCGAGGACTTGATGGCTGCCTCTGAGGGAGTTCTGGCGACCGAGGCGATGGATCCCAACCCCCCAGTGGTGGGACCGGGTATCGACCAGGAGCGAGCGGCATGGCACGCGGTCCAGAGTGGTGAAGCGACACTGGCCGTAGTGGATGATGACCGCGCTTTCCTCGGGTTCATTCCGCCATCAAGGATGCTGAAGGTGCTCCTATGGGAACACGATGAGGACATGGCCCGACTCGGCGGCTTCGTCCACGACGCCGAGGCGACTCGAACCGCGAGCCAGGAGCCGGTCCTCCGCCGCTACTGGCACCGGTTGCCGTGGCTGTTGCTCGGCCTGGTCGGAGCACTCGCCGCTGCAGGTCTGATGGGCACCTATGAGCGAGAGCTGGAGGCCAATGTCTTACTCGCATTCTTCATACCGGGCATCGTCTACATGGCCGACGCGGTCGGGACCCAAACCGAAACTCTGATCATCCGGGGACTGTCGGTCGGGGTAACGGTCCGCCATGTGGCCAAGCGTGAGCTCCTCACCGGTGTCCTGGTGGGGGTGACGGTGGCCATCGCTTTCTACCCGCTGGCGTTATGGAGATGGGGCGACCTCGAGGTCGCAGTTTCGGCGGCACTGGCACTGCTGGCCGCATGCAGCACTGCCACCGTTCTGGCCATGGCCCTCCCCTATCTTCTCAACCGCCTCGGGAAGGATCCCGCCTATGGCAGCGGCCCACTCGCAACCGTCATCCAGGATCTGGCCTCGATCGTCATCTACTTCGCTATATCCACCGCGATCACTGGGTAACGGCCCGCGCCTCGAGTGACGTGACCCCGGCCGGGGCCGGTATTGTCAGACGCAGTGCCTACGAGGAGGCCCCCCGTCGGAATGTGATCCAGGGGGCCTCAAAGCAGCCCTATGAAAGCGGCCCGGCCAAGGATCCTTCGGCTCCGCAATGTGACCTATGCCTCTAGCTGACCGCGGTACGGCCGAGTACCTGATAGGGGGAAGGCTTACTTATGCATGTTGAATCCATGAAGCGGCCATCGCTACCTCCTCGCTGGTTCATCCGCTCCTTCTGGCGCGGTCATCGCGCCCTGCTCCGTGTGAGCGGTGGCCAGGTCGGGTTGTGGCGACCGAAGCCAAACAAGGGGGGCGCAATGCGTCTCACTACCACCGGACGTCGCACCGGCCGAGCGCGCAGCGTGGTCGTCGCTTACTTCGAGGACGGCCCCAATCTGGTCACGATGGCGATGAACGGTTGGGGCGAGGACGAGCCGGCATGGTGGCTCAACCTGCAAGCTCACCCCAACGTCGAGGTCGAGCTGGTCGACGGGTACCGTCTCGTCACCGGGCGAGCGGCTGAAGGCGAGGAGCGGGCACGTCTCTGGGCCCGCTGGGAAGCGATCGACAAGAACCTGGACGCGTATGCAGCCCTTCGACCCACCGAGACCGCCGTCGTGGTCTTCGAACCACGGTCTGAGACCGATGACTCACCGGTCGCACTGTGAGAAGACGGAATCCGCCCCCAGCACCCGGAAGCTTCGACGAGAAACGCCGCAGCCAAAGGCTGGTTGGTGGCGTGCGAGAAAGGATAAGAGAATGGATTCGGATAGAAGAACTGGAATAGTCGTGGGAGCACTGTTCATAGTTGCGACGGTTGGTTCGATACTCGGTTCGGTCGCTCTCGGCTCGGCCTTGGACGGGCCGGACTATCTCATCAACATTGCTGCTCATGAGAGTCAAGTCATATTGGCAGTGCTGCTTTTTCTGTTTGCCGCCTCATCTGCGTTTGCAACAGCGTTCTTGCTGTTTCCGATACTCAGGAGACACTCCGAAGGTCTGGCCGCCGGGTACCTCGGAATCAGAGGTTTCGAGAACGTGTTCTATGTCGCGGGCGTAGTCGGTCTTCTGATCATGTTGAACGTCAGCCAGACCGATGCAGTCGGCACAGCCGGTGCTTTGGACCTTCCCTTCCTGAGTGCCGCTCTGCTGGCATTGCATGACTGGTCGGTTTTGATCGGGACGCTGATCTTCTTTGCTCTGGGGAGTTTGACTCTCAACTACGTGCTGTATCAGTCGGGCCTCGTTCCTCGATGGTTGTCACTCTGGGGGATTGTCGGAGCGGTGTTGGTGTTCTCCTATGGATTGCTCGGCATCTTCGGGGTGGACACCGGTCTGGGCTCCCCCTTCATGCTCCTGGCCATGCCGATTGCGCTGCAAGAGATGGTGTTCGCGGTCTGGCTCATCGCGAAAGGATTCAACCGGCCTGCAGTTCAACTCGACCAATCACTTGCACATCGTGTGGAAGTGATGAGTTAACTGCGCAGCAGGCATCCCGTCGGTCGGCTCGTTCGCCCGGTCAGCAGGCGATGCGCCGGGCTGACACAACTCGAGTGCTGGCGTACCGAAGAGCGCCGAGCCTCTTGAAACTGGCGTGCCATTTTCGTGACTTGTTGGACGAAGACCAGGCCGAAACAGTCGACCGGCTCGTGGCCGGACAGACCGTTCCGGAACCGTTGAGGATCGCCTCTAAGTTTCAACAGCCTTGAAGCGGGCACAGGTACTGACAGCGGCTGGTGGCGACCCGCTGCCCCGAGCGGTGACTACGGAGCTTGACAGCCTTACGCTGTACAACTACCTTACGGTGTATAACTTACAGCGTATGAAAGGATTGGTATGTCTGAGATCTTGAGATGGACCGCAATCGGAGGAGGCGGACTGATCGCGGTCGCCCTCGCCCTGTGGCTCCTCCTGCTCGCGACGATGCGCACCGGTTATGGCCCAGGACTCGGCGCAATACGACGCCTGAACCGGCGCTTCACCAACCGGCGGGTCATGGAAACGGCCGGCCGGTCCGGCGCCTCGGCCTCGGTGATCCGCCACGTGGGGAGGACCAGCGGAAACCCATATGAGACCCCAGTGGGGGTAGTCGACACCGGTGAGAACGTACTCATCACACTGCCCTACGGCACCACGAGCGACTGGCTCAACAACGTGAAGGCGGAAGGATCCGCCGAGGTGGTACACGAGGGCCGAACATTCCGGGTCGACCACCCCGAGGTGGTCGCAGCCGCCGATGTCGCCTCTCACCACTCTCGCCGGGAGCGCCTCGTCCAACGTCTCTACGGGGTCGACCTCATCCTCCGTCTACGCAAGACAGGGACACCGGTGGCCTCCCGCCGGTGAAGGCGGGACCGCGAACAAAAAGACGGCTCGCCGGGGGACTGACCGGCGAAGCTCCTACCACCCAACGAAATCACCTTGAAAGGAACACGAAATGAACACACATCCAACTCCTGCAACGTCGACTCCTGTTGAGACATCCCAGCGCAAGATGGCGTGGGTAGCGGGACTCAGCCTCATCCTCATGGGAGTGCTCGGACCCTTCGCGTTGTTTGGAGTCCTACAGAACCTCCTGGTGCCGGCAAACGCGTCGGCAACCATTGACAACATCGTCGCCTCCCCAGGACTGTTCCGAAGCGGAGTGGCCGCTCTCCTGATCGTGATCATGCTCGACGTCGTCGTTGCCTGGGCGCTGTATGTGCTGCTGAAACCAGTAAACCGCACCCTCGCCCTGCTGATGGCCTGGCTCCGGCTCGGTTATGCCGCAATATTCGCCGCGGCGCTGACGAACTTGCTCGACGTAGCGCAGCTGCTCGATGCGAGCGAAGGTTTGACCCTTCCGAACGAACAGCTCCACGCCCACGTGATGACGTCCCTCAGCACATTCCATATCGGGTTTGAAGGAATCGCTCTGGCGATCTTCGGCCTCCACCTCTTCGCCCTCGGCTACCTGGTGTTCAAGTCGACCAACTTCCCCCGATTCCTGGGTGCACTCGTCGCCGTCGCCGGGGCCGGATACCTATTCGATTCGTTCGGAACCATCCTGGTCCCCGATTACGCGTGGACGGTGAGTGCCTACACCTTCCTCGGCGAAGTCCTGCTGATCTTCTGGCTCCTCAGGAGAGCGGTCAAGGGATTCCCGACAGAAGAAATCCCTGCCGAATACGGTTCGCAGACACGACCTGCACAGCCAAGTCCCATTACGAACTGATCCGACGGGCGCGTCTGGAGAGCAAACAGAGAGTCGCCCGCGTCACCGATCTGACGGTGCTTGCCCCACAGCGCATAACACACGCCGCCAAATGCTCGGACTTCCGGGTGCTGGGCGACGGCAGTACCTCTGTAACGACAACATTCCCGTACTTGCTGGGTGTGTCTGGTGGTCAGGGACGGCGTCGATCCGTCGACCTCCGGTTTTTCAGACCGGCAGTTTCAGTGGTTTGACCTGGGGCGTCGTGTCGGCGAGTCCGCGAGCAGTCCGTCCTTTCGGCTGTCCCGCTTTCGTTCCCCGGGCTCAGGACCCTTATCTGGAGTGACGCCCGCTGGTACCTTGGTGGTGTCGGCAGGACTGATCGGGAGCCATGACCCAGACCAAGACATCGGGCCGCGTTCTAGCGGCATTTGAAGGTTGTTACGAAGCGGAGAGGGCCGCAGCGCTCTCTGGCGTGCCGATCTCGACCGTCTACTACTGGGCACGAACCGGAGTAATGGTTCCGACCGTCTCGCCGGAGAGACCGAAACGATGGTCTTACGCGGACCTGATCGGACTTCGGCTCGTGTACTGGCTGCGACACCCAAAAGAAGGCGAGTCGCTCCCGGTCCCTGCGAGTCCGATGAGCGATGTTCGGCGGGCCCTCGCCGAACTCGATGAGCTCGGCCTCGACATTTGGTCCTCGGGCTACGACGGGCCGGGTACGCCGTTGCGAGTAGACCGTACTGGGAAGGTTTACGTGGACGTTGGAGAGTGGATCGAGACGACGCATCGCGAAGGCGTGATCGAGGAAGCCCTCGATCTGCTCGGGCCTTTTGACACGGACGAGGGTCATGGACCCGATCTCATCCGCCCGAGGCCGCATCTTCGCATCGTGCCCGGGAAGGTGTCCGGCGAGCCTCATCTGGACCGTTCTCGGATCACGACTCTTACTGTTACTTCCCTTTATGACCGTTTCGGGGACGTGGACAAAGTCGCCGCGCTGTATCCAGACGTCTCGACGGAAGCTATCCGGGAAGCAATCGACCTAGAGCGCCAGCTGGCGGCCTAGGTGGACATACCGCTCGATCACAACTTCCCCGTTCCCATCCTCGACTGTCTGCATGAGTTCATTGTCGACGTCCACCTTCTGCCGCTTAGGCGCATCGATGAGCGGCTCGCGGATCTCGACGATCGTCAACTTGTCATCGCTCTCCACCAACTGGGATTCCCCGGATTCGTGACGAGCAATTACAAGATGCTGCAGAACCCTCGTGAGCTCGCTGCCGTCATAGCCACAGGAATCACCGTTTTCGCTATCGAGGCCGTGGGCCACGATCCTCTAAGGGCCACCGGTGCCCTCCTTCTGGACCTGCCGTCGGCAGTAAGAGCCATGGAGTCTGGTGCCAGCGGTGTCTTTACCTTCCGCCCTAGGAGGCCACAACCGCGAGATCCTCAGAAGATGTTCAATCAAATGGCTACAAGACGGAAAGCTCGCCCCAAGGAGCTGCTCGCTGAGGTTGCGGTTGGCCAGGATGAGCTCACAACTCCGATTCTCAGCTAGCAGCCGTGTCTACAGCGACAGTCCGAAACCCTGCTCACGATCGCGCCTACGCTCGCTCTGCTCGATCAAGTGGTCGAGCTCGGTAGCCAGTTCATCGAGACGATCGGGGAAGAGATGCCCATAGACGTCGTAGGTGATCGAGATGGAGGAGTGACCTAGCTGACTCTGGATCAGCTTGGGGTCGGCACCTCGGTTGATCATCAGAGAAGCTGCAGTGTGTCGCAGCTCGTGGATCTCTAGACCGGAGAGTCCGGCTCTCTCGACCGCGGCCGTCCATTGCCGTTGTCTGAAGTTGGAGTATCGAAGCGGTCCTCCTTGGGGCGACGTGAAGACCAGATCGTCTGAAGCCGATTCGGCCGTGTCCAGGTGATCGCGGAGCTTGTCTCGAATCGTGGCGGGAAGAGCGACGACTCGTTGGCGATGGGTCTTGGTGGTTCCGAAGTGAAGCTGGCCGGCTACTTCAGCCAGCGATTCGCTGATATGTAGGCGTGAGCCATCGAGATCACAGTGGGGGCGTCTGAGAGCAGCAGCTCCCCAAAACGTATACCCGAGTAGGCAAGGACGAGCACGAGGAGGTCGTAGGACGACTCGATGGCGTCCGCGAGCCTTCCGACTTGTTCTGCGGTCAGATACCGGCGCGGCGAGTTGACGACCGGTGGTGTCTTGACTCCTGTCACGGGATTTCGGGTGACTATCGCTCCGTCCACCGCC
>Ga0299913_10004360_pt1 | contig 11870 bp, 10 predicted proteins | sample RVTome_9_FD_201360 | JGI IMG/M metagenome (GOLD analysis project Ga0299913, IMG submission 201360) | Soil microbial communities from uranium-contaminated site in the Upper Colorado River Basin, Wyoming, United States - RVT155D38 (version 2) ... | reverse complement strand
TGGGTCTTCTCGGCACGTTGCGCCCGGAAGACCGGCCGCCGGCGCCGCCAGGCAAGGACGCAGACCCGAAGGAATCCCTTTGGGATTCGAGGGTCGAGGACGCCGCATGGCGGTGATCGGCGGTCGCCGATTTCGGGTGGAACGTTTCGAGAAGGCCCACTAGGTCGCGCGGGCGCGGCGCGGCGAACGTCAACTGCGGCTGGGTAGGGGAGCGAGGGCGCCGTCGCGGCCGGTCTTCCGCCCACCGTCCTGGCCTGCGGTCGTCTGGCGACCACTGAGCAGGACAACGTCCCATCCCGGGGTCGTCAGCCGCAGTTGGGTTCGCCGGCGCGGCGTACCCCCGGGGTCGGACGCGTCTCGGTTCAGGGGGTTCCCTGATGCGAGGGGCTGCCGCCGGGCGCGATCCTGCCCGCACTCTCCCCTCCCCTTCTCCCCGGAGCCATCTCGAATGAACATCCAACGCTGGACGCTGGTGGTGGTCTGCGCGGCCACCGCCATGCTCATGCTCGACATCGCCGTGGTGAACACCGCGCTGTCCCGGATCGCCGAGGACCTCGACACGGGTCTGGGCGGCCTGCAGTGGGTCGTCGACGCGTACACGCTCGCCCTGGCCAGTGTCGTGCTGACCGCCGGCGCGCTCGCCGACCGCCTCGGGCGGCGGCGGCTGTTCACCTACGGCCTGGCGATCTTCACCGTCGCCTCGCTGGCCTGCGGTCTGGCGCAGGACATCCACATGCTCAACGCGGCGCGCGCGGTCCAGGGCATCGGCGCGGCGATCATGTTCGCCGTCTCGCTTGCGCTGCTCGCCCACGCCTACCCCGGCGCGCGTGAGCGGGCCGGCGCACTCGCGGCCTACGGCGCGGCGATCGGCGGCTCGTTCGCCGTCGGCCCGCTCGTCGGCGGACTGCTCACGAGCGGTCTCGACTGGCAGTGGATCTTCCTCGTGAACCTGCCGATCGGCCTGCTCTGCCTGTGGATCACGCGCACGTACGTGCAGGAGTCGCGCGACCCGCACGCACGCGGGATCGACTGGCCCGGCCAGATCACACTGACCGCCGGCCTGTTCCTGCTGGTGCTCGCGCTGCTGCGCGGCAACGAGGACGGCTGGACCTCGACCGTGATCCTCGCCCAGTTCGCCGGCGCCGCCGCCGCCCTTCTGGCGTTCGTGGCCATCGAGCTGCGCGTGCGCAACCCGATGCTGCCGATGCGGTTGTTCCGCGACGGCTCGTTCACCGGTGCACAGATCGCCGCGTTCTCGATCTCGGCGTCGTTCTTCGCCGTGTTCCTCTACTCCACCCTCTACCTCCAGCAGATCCTCGGGCTGTCGGCGATCGAGGCCGGCCTGGTGTACCTGCCGGGCACGCTGGTGATGCTCGTGGTCTCGGGCGCCACCGCCCAGGTCGGCGCCAAGGTGCCGGCGCGCACGATGATCGGCGCCGGGCTCGGCCTGGTGGCGATCGGCATGGCGCTCTGCACGCTCGCCGGCGTGGACTCCTCGTGGACGATCCTGCTCCCGGGTCTGCTCGTGGCGCTGATCGGCACCGGCCTGTTCAACCCGGCCGTGACCAACGTCGCGCTGAGCTCGGTGCCGGTGGAGCAGAGCGGCGTGGCCGCGGGCGTGAACGACACGTTCCGGCAGGCCGGCATCGCCGTCGGGGTCGCAGCCCTCGGGGCCTTGATCCCGGCCGAGGCGGCGCTCGGCGGTGGCTCGCCGCAGGCATACGTCGACGGCCTGCAGGAGGCGCTGCTGGCCGGCGCCGGCCTCGCCGCGATCGGCGCCGTTGCCTCGCTGGCGCTGATCTCCAAGCGCTACGGCGCGGCCGCGGAGGTCCCCGCCGAGGACGAGCGCCCGCTGATCCAGCCGCGCGCGATCGCGGAGCCCGCCTAGCCGAGCTCGCTCGCGATCAGCTCCGCGATCGCGAGCGATGCCGTGGCGGCGGGGGACGGCGCGTTGAGCACGTGTACGGCCCGTCCGGTGCGGGCGAGCAGGAAGTCGTCGATCAGGGCCCCGTCGCGTCCGAGCGCCTGTGCGCGGATGCCGGCGGGGCCCGGCCGGACGTCGCCGGGGCCGATCGCGGGCACGTAGCGCGCGGCCGCCCGCACCAACAGGCGGCGGCTCGCCGCGTGGCCCAGCTCGGTGACGCCCGTCCGCCACCAGCGGCGCACGAGCCGCGCCGTGCCGGGCCAGCGCAGCGTGGCCGCGAGGTCGGCGCGCCGGATCGTGCTGAGCCGGTACGCGTCGCGCGCGGGCGCCAGCAGGGCGGTCGGCCCGACCAGCACGTCGCCGTCGATCGTCCGTGAGAGGTGGACGCCGAGGAACGGCAGCGCGGGGTCGGGCACCGGGTAGATCTGGCCGCGTACGAGGCCTGCCCGCTCCGGCGCCAACCGCAGGTAGGCGCCGCGGAACGGCACGATCCGCACGTCCGGCCGGGCGCCCGACGCGAGCGCCAGCCGGTCCGACCACGCGCCGGCGCACGCCACCGCGCGACGCGCGAGCACCGGCTCGGCCGGCGACCCCGGCGACCCGGCCTGCCGCGACGATCCGACCTGCCCTGTCGGCGACCCGGCCTGCCGCGACGATCCGACCTGCCCCGTCGGCGACCCGGCCTGCCGCGACGATCCGACCTGCCCCGTCGGCGACCCGGCCTGCCGCGCCGATCCGACCTGCCCCGTCGGCGACCCCGCCCGCGGTCCCGGCGCGCCGTCGAGGACGACCTCGACGTGATCGCGCTGCTCGACCAGAGCGCGCACGCCGGCGCCGACGCGGATCTCGCCGCCGTGCTCGCGGACGTCGTCGGCGTAGGCGGCGGCGACCGCACCGAAGTCGACCATGCCCGTGTTCGGCGAGTGCAGCGCGGACAGGCCCTGGGCGGCGGGCTCGACCGCGCGGATCTCGTCCGGGCCGAGCCGCGCGAGGTCCCGGACGCCGTTGGCGCGCGCACGGCGCTCGAGCTCGTCCAGCCGCTCGAGCTCGCCGCCGTCGACCGCGACGACGAGCTTGCCGCAGCGCTCGGCCGTGATCCCCTTGGCGGCGCAGTAGTCGTACAGCGCCGCCGCGCCGTCCACGCACAGCCGCGCCTTCAAGGACCCGGGCGCGTAGTAGATCCCCGCGTGGATCACGCCGCTGTTGTGCGAGGTCTGGTGCCCGCCCAACGCCGGCTCGCGCTCGAGCACCACGACGCGCAGGCCGCGAAGGGCGAGGAGACGGGCGATGGCGAGACCGATGATGCCCCCGCCGACGATGGCGACGTCGTGCACTATCCGAGGAGATCCAGGGCCGCGCCGATCACGGACTCGGCGTCGATTTGATGGTGCTCGTAGAGCTCGGCGAGGTCGCCCGACTGGCCGAATCGCTGCACGCCGAGGCAGGTCATCGGGACGCCGTGGACCGCGGCCAGGAAGCTCAGCGTGTGCGGATGGCCGTCGAGCAGCGACACGATCGGCAGCGGCTCCGGGAACAGCGTCTCGAGGATCGCGGGGTCGCCGTCGGCGAGCCCGGCGCGCGCCTGGAAGGCGCGGAACAGCAGGTCGGCGCTGGTCACGCAGACGACCTCGGCGCCGAGCTCCTCGGCAGCCTCCAGCGCCTCCGGCACGAGCGCGCCCATGACGGCGATCGTCAGCCGCGAGCCTTGCCGCAGCCGGTAGCCGCCGGCCAGCACCTGCTCGCGCTCCGCCTCCGCGGCCAGCGCCTGGTCCACCGGCCGCGTCGACAGGCGGAAGTACGAGGCGCTGCCGTCGGGGCGCCCCAGCCGCGACAGCGCATGCAGGAAGGTCCATTCGAAGTCACGTCCGAACGCCGGCTCCCAGGCCACGCAGCCGGGCTGCTCGATCCCGATCGACGGCGTGACTACCGACTGGTGGGCGCCGCCCTCCGGCCCAAGCGTGACGCCGCTCGGCGTGCCGACGAGGATCGACTGGCCGCCGGCGTAGATGCCGAACGACCACGGCTCGAGCGCGCGCGCCAGGAACGGGTCGTAGATCGTGCCGACCGGCAGCAGCGGCTGCCCGTCGCGCGACCACGTGGCGCCGAGCTCGCCGAGCAGGCCGACGAGGTTGACCTCCGCGATACCCAGCTCGATGTGCCGGCCGTGGTCGGACTCGCGCCACCGCACGAGCGTGTCGGTGTCGTCGGCGAACCAGTCGATGCGGTCGGTGGTAGGGGGGTGGGTGGGTGGGACCTTCCAGATCCCGGCCTTGTTGATCCAGCCGCCGAGGTTGGTCGAGGTGCCGACGTCGGGCGAGACCGTCACCACGCGCGCGGCGACGTCGGGCGCCTCGCGCTCGAGGTCGACCCAGAAGCGCCCGAACGCCTGCTGGGTGGACTCGCGGCCGGAGTGCTTCCGGCCGAGCGACGGCGGCACGGCGGGCGGGTCGATCGCGGCCGGCGGCTCGCGCCGCAGCCGCTCCGCCGCCGCCGCGCACAGCTCCGCCTCCGGCGAGCCCGGCTCGAACGCGGCCCACGGCTCGCCGGGGTCGGTGCCGAGCGTCGCCGCGAGCTCGGCGAACTGCTCCGCCGTCAGCAGCGCCGAGTGGTTGGCCGGATGGCCCTCGGTCGGCAGCCGCCAGCCCTTGATGGTGTAGGCGAACACGACGCTGGGGCGGTCACGGACGGTGTCGGCGGCGCGGAAGCCGGTCAGCAGCGCGCCGAGGTCGTGCCCGCCGAGGTCGCGGAACGCGGCCAGCAGCTCGCCGTCGTCGCCGGGCAGCACGCCGACCTCGAGCCGCCGCCGCAGCTCGTCCGCGTCCGCGCGCAGCAGGCGCTGGTACTCCTCGTTGGGCATCGCGTCGATCCGCGCCCGCAGCTCCGGCAGGCGCCGCAGCCGCGACCCGTACTTGACCATCTCGACATGCCAGCCCGCGGCCTCGAACATCCCCGCGAGCCGGCCGGCGGCGATGTCCGGCACCACGCGGTCGAGCGACTGGCGGTTGAGGTCGACGACCCACATGACCTCACCGAGCTTGGCCACCATCGGGTCGGCCACGGCCTCCCAGATCGCGCCCTCGTCGAGCTCGGCATCGCCGATCAGCGCGATCTGGCGCCCGCCGACGGGGACGTCGAAGTGGCCGGCCACGTAGCGGTGCGCGAGCGCGCCCCACACCGGCGCCGTCGCGCCGATCCCGACCGACCCGGTCGAGTAGTCGACCGGGTCCGGGTCCTTGGTGCGCGACGGGTAGGACTGGAGCCCGCCGAACTCGCGCAGGGTGGTCAGGTACTCGCGCTCGAGCCGGCCCAGCAGGTAGTTGATCGCGTGCAGCACCGGCGACGCGTGCGGCTTCACGCTCACCCGGTCGGGCGCCTCGAGGACCGCAAACCACAGCGCGGTCATCAGCGACACCATCGAGGCGCTCGACGCCTGGTGGCCGCCGACCTTCACGCCCGACGCGTTCGGCCGGACCCGGTTGGCGTGGTGGACGATCGCCGTCGCGAGCCAGAGCACACGCGCCTGCATGCGGTCCAGGACCGCGAGATCCACCTCGGTCGGTGCGGGCGCGACGGCGATCTGTGCATGCTAAGGCGCTCGCGCGAGCTTGCGAGTGCGAGTAAGCCGCATACGGTCTCTACCAGTAGTGCCTTCGTCCTCCCACCGCCCGGTCCATCGAGCCGAGCACCCACAGCACGGCGCCGATGATGATCAGCACGATGCCGATCGTGTACAGGATGCCGATGCCCAGCACGATGCCGAGGATCAGCAGGATGAGGCCGAGCAGGATCATTCGCGTTCCCCCTTCGCTTTGATGCTCCCGATTCCGTCATTCCCGGCGAGCGCTTCCGTCACACGCGGGCGCCTCGCAGCGCCGGCAGCACCTGGCCTCCGAGCACCTCGATCACGCGATCGGCGTTGGCCGACGAGTTGTTCTGGAGCGTGATCACGCTGGCCCCGAGCTGCTCGCGGAGGGCGTCGGCGAACTGCCCGGGGTCCGACCCGGCCACGACCTTGGCCGCGAACTCCTCGTCGCTCACCTCGCGCTCGCCGTGCTCGTACATCTCCTGCGATCTCGCCGTGTGGCCCGACTCGCCCGGCTCCCACCAGGGCTGGAGGTGGTCGGAGGCCGACAGGCCGTCGAAGCCGGCGCGCTCCGCGGCCACGGCCTGGCGCAGCAGGGCTCGGGCGGGAACTCCTCGTGCGAGGCGCCGTAGAAGTATCGGGTCATACGGGGAGCGCTACCCGCGCCCCCGCCTCTCACAGGCTCCAGTCCGGGAACCCGGCGCGACGGACCAGCACCTTGGGGTCGCCGCCGCGGTAGGGGATCGTCACCACGTCGTGCCGGTTCGTCGGGTCGGGGCCCCCCGTGTGGCCGAGCACCGTGCGCCCGTCCGCGCTGAGGTCGAACCCCACCAGCCCGTTCTCGAAGTCCGAGTCGAGCGCCTTGGCCTTGCCGTTGGTCATGTTCACGCGGAACCCGACCTCGGTGTCCTGGCCGACGAAGTCGGCCAGCAGCCGCTTGCCGTTCGCCGACAGCTCGAGCGGCACGAGCCCGCTGACCAGGCTTGGGATGCGCAGGCGGGTGATGCGGCGCAGGCTGCCGCCGTCGGGCTGGATCTCGAACACGTTGTACGACGGCGCGTCCCCCACACGCGCGCGCATGCGGTCGTGGATGATCCCGCTCGCGCCCCACAGCGGGTTGAGCGACTTGCGGTCGCGGGTGATCCGGACGCGGTCGCGGTCCTCGAGCGCGAACGAGTACAGGTCGGACGGCGCGTCGACGGCGTCGTTGCGGCCGGAGGTCCCGAACACGACCGCGGCCGAGTCCGGCGAGAACGAGTAGCCGCGAATCACGCCCGTGGCGGCCTTGACGGCGGTCCGCTCGCGGATGTCGTAGACGAACAGCCGCCTGCTGCGCACGAAGCCGAGCGACTTCGAGTCCGGCGAGAAGCGCACGTCGGCCACGAACGAGGAGCGCGCGACCACGCGAGCCTTGCGGCTGCGATCGGCCAGCCGCATCATCAGCCGGTTGGCAGCGCCCTCGCGGATCCACGCCACCCAGCGCCCGTCGGGCGAGACCTGCGGGCTGTGGCCGCGGCCCATGGGGCGCGCACCGGAACCGTCGTCGCGCGCCACCCAGACGCGCGCGTCGAGCTCGCCCGGATCCTTCACGTAGACCAGCGTCGCCTCCGCCGGCGCCGCGACGACGAGCGCCAGCGCAGCTCCCAGCAGGGTCGTGATCGTCCGTCTCGCCACCGTGGTCCCTCCTTCATCGCCCCGTACCGCCCCGGGGTAGAACCGGCGATGCTACCCCGAGTTGCGGGCCCGCATCAGTCGTCGCCGGGCCGGCGGCGCGAGCGCTTGAGGTCGCCGCGGCGCTTCTTGGCATCCAGGCGGCGGCGCTTGGCGGCCGCCGTCGGCCGCGTGGCCGTGCGCGGGCGGCGCACCTCGAGGGCGCCCGCGAGCCGGTGCGCGAGCCGTTCGAGCGCCAGGTCGCGGTTGCGCAGTTGCGACCGCGTGTCCTGCGCCGCGGCCGCCGGTCGCGGGCCCAGGCGGGCCGCGATCCGGGCCTTCTGGGCTGCGTCGAGCGCGGTCGAGGCGTGCACGTCGAACACCGCCTCGACCCGCGAGGCGGTGACGTTCGCGTGCTGACCGCCGGGCCCGGACGAGCGGCTGGTGCGCAGCTCGATCTCGGTCAGCGGCACGGTCACGCCCGGGCGGATCTCGAGCCGAGCCGGCATCGGTCGAAGATTGGCAGCAACTCTTCGCCGCCGAGGCGGTTAGAGTCGCCGGAGACTGCAGTCGACGATCGGAGCGATCCGTGGAAGCCTCAGCACTGCACGCGCCGGCAGGTCTCGCGCGGCTGCCACTCGGCACGCCGCTGCTGCGGCTGCGGTCGGACGAGCAGCTGCTGGCCCTGTTCCGCGCCGGCAGTGAGGAGGCGTTCGACGCCATCCACGACCGCTACCGCCAGCGGCTGTTCGCCTACGTGCGGCAGATGCTGTGCGCCGGCCCGCGGCAGGACGCCGAGGACGTGCTGCAGGACGTGTTCGTCCGCGCCTACGGCGCGCTGCGCGCCGATCGCCGCGAGATCCACCTGCGCGCGTGGCTGTACCGCGTGGCCCACAACCGCTGCGTCGACCACCTGCGCCGCCCCGTCCCGCCCGCGGCCGATGTGTTCGAGGTCTCCCGCAAGCCCCTGCACGACCCGATCGAGGAGGCCCAGCGCCGCGCCGACCTCAGCCAGCTCGTCGAGGACGTCGGGCGCCTGCCCGAGCATCAGCGCTCCGCGCTGCTGATGCGCGAGATCGACGGCCTGTCCTACGCCGACCTCGCCGACGCGCTGGACGTCACCGTCCCCGCCGTCAAGTCGCTGCTCGTGCGTGCCCGCATGGGCCTCGTCGAGGCCGCCGAGGCGCGCGACGCCGACTGCACCGACATCCGCACGGACCTGCTGAGCAGCTACGACCGCGGCGTCAAGGCGTCCGGCCACGCGCGCCGTCACCTACGCACCTGCGAGAGCTGCCGCGAGTACCGGACGGCTCTGCGCGGCATCCGCAGCTCGTTCGCCGCGCTCAGCCCGATGGGAGCCGGCCCGCTGGCGATGGCCGGCGCCAAGCTGCTGGGCTTCGGCGGAGCCGGCGGCGGCGCCGCCGCGGGCGGCTCGGCGGCCGCCGGCGGCGGCGCCGCGGCCGCGGGCGGCGTGGCGGCGGTCAGCGCATGCAAGGTCGCCGCCGTCGTGTGCACCGCGGCGCTGGCAACCGGCGGCGCGGTCGAGGTCAGGGAGCTCACACGCGAGCCCCGCGACGCCCCCGCCCGCGCCGCGGTGAAGGCCGCCGCGCCGCCCGGGCAGGCGCCGAACCGTCCGTTCGTGGCGCCCGCGGCCGACCGCGTCCCGGCGGTGGCCCCGCCGACCCCGGCGCGCAGCGGCGAGCACGAGGCCGTGCGCCGCCGGAACGCCGAGCGCCGCCGGAACGCCGAGCGCCGCCGGGCCGCCGAGCGCCGGCGCGAGGAGCCCATGACGGCCCCGCCGCCGGCTCCGGTGCGGGAGCAGGAGGAGCAGGAGCAGGCACCGGCCGCCGAGCCCAACGTCTCTGGCGGAGCGGTCGCGCCGCCGGCCGCCGGCGAGGAGCCGGCCGCGACGCCCCCGGCGCCGGCCGCCGAGGCTCCGGCCGTGCCGGCCGATCCCGAACCGGCCCCGGCCGGACCCGCGACGCCGCCGGCGCCCGCCGAGCCGGGCACCGGCACGTCGCCCACCGAGCACTGAGCCCGCCGCCCTCGCCGTGGACGGAGCGGCGACGCGCCGCGATAGGCTCGTCGCCATCGACGCCCACCTCGAACCGCTCGCCCATGAGGCACTGGTCGTGCGCCGCGGAACCCGCTCAGGGCTCTACACGATCGTCGCCGTCCACTCGACCGCGCGCGGGCCGTCGCTGGGCGGCTGCCGGATGTGGACGTACGGGGACACGCGCGAGGCGATTCGGGACGCGCTGCGGCTCTCGCGCGCGATGACGTTCAAATCGGCGGTTGCCGGCCTTGCGCTGGGCGGCGGCAAGGGCGTGATCATGCTCCCGGCCGGCTCGTCCCCGCCGGAGGGCGATGCGCGCCGGGCCGTCCTGCTCGACTTCGCGGAGACCGTGCAGATGCTCGACGGCGCCTACCTGACGGCGGAGGACGTCGGGACGTCCGAGCCCGACATGGAGACGATCGCCTCCGCGACCAGGCACGTGACCGGGCTCGCCACCAGCCGCGGCGGCTCGGGCGACCCGAGCCCGTGGACGGCGCTCGGCGTCGAGGCTGCGATCCGCGTGGCGTGCGAGCGCGCGTTCGGCAGCACCTCCGTCGTGGGCCGGCGGATCGCGGTGGTCGGCGTGGGCAGCGTGGGCGGCCGGCTCGCCGAGCTCTTGGCCGAGGGCGGTGCCCGGCTCGTGCTGACCGACATCGACGGGCGCCGCCGCGCGCTCGCCGACCGCCTGGGCGCCGACTGGACCGATCCCGCCTCGGCGCTGATCGCCGACGTCGACGTGCTTGCCCCGTGCGCACTCGGCGGAGTGCTCGACGACGCGACCGTGCCACAGGTCCGCGCCCGCGCGATCGCCGGCGCCGCCAACAACCAGCTCGCCCACGAGGCCGTCGGCGAGCTGCTGGCCGAGCGCGGGATCCTCTGGGTGCCGGACTTCGTCGCGAACGCCGGCGGCGTCGTCAATATCGCCGTCGAGCTCGAGCCCGGCGGCTACGACACCGAGCGGGCCGAGGCCCGGGTCCGCGCGATCGCCGACACGGTCCGCGCCGTGCTCGACCACGCCGCCGCAACCGGATCGACCCCGCTGGCGGCCGCGAACGAGATCGCGCTGCGGCGAGTGGCAGAGCCGGCGTCGCCGGCCGCGGCCTAGGCCGCGCGGCCCTCGTCCCGCAGCTTCTCGAGGTGCGCGCGCAGCGACTCCGCCGCGAACGGGCGCAGTGCCGGCGACGCGTCCGCCCACGCCGCGTCGAGCAGCTCGTCCTCGCTGCGCAGCCCTCGCTCGAGCGCGGCCAGCAGCCGCCGCTCGCGGTCGAGCCGGTGCTCGAGGTAGGCGTCCAGCTTCGCTCGCGGGTCCCACACCGGCGGGCCGTGGCCCGGGCACAACACGGCGAGGTCGAGCTCGCGCAGGCGGCGCAGGCCGTCCAGGTAGGCCGCCAGTGAGCCGGACACGAACACGCTGCCCTCGCCGAGCACGGCGTCGCCCGTGAACGCGGCGCGGCCGGCGACGAACGCGAGGTGGTCGTCGGAATGCCCCGGGATCGCGAGCACCCGCAAGGGACCGGCGACGTCGCCGTCGGCGGCGCCGTCGCGGGCCGAGACGACCGCCACGTCGCCGAGGCGCGAGCGGAGCGCGCCGAGCCCCTCGACGTGGTCGTCGTGGTCGTGCGTGACCGCGATCCCCTCCGCGCCGCCGCGCGCGGCGAGCTCGGCCGCGACCGCGTCGAGGTGTGCGTCGAGCGCCGGACCCGGATCGATCACCCAGCGGTCGACGACCCAGGTGTTCGTGCCCGTCAGCGTCAGCGCGCTCGGGTTGTCGGCACGGACCAGCGCGACGCCGTGGTCGGCGAGGCTCACCGCGGGACGAGCCGGTAGACCGGGCCGTTCAGCGAGGTGACGTACGCGCGCCGGCGCGCGTCCTCGCCGAACGAGGAGAGCTGGTCGACCTGGAGCCGCGTCTCGCGGACGTTGCGGGCGCGGCCGCCGCGCAGCCGCGCGGACTCGATCCGACCGCGGCAGAAGTCGCCGAACACATAGCGGCCGCGCAGCGCCGAGAGCACCGGGTCGCGGACCACCACGCCGCCGGTGATCGAGCAGTTGCCGTCGGCGTGGAAGCGCTGGATGGCGGGCGGGACGTGACCGGGCGCCGTCTCGCCGGACGCATAGCGGCGCCGGCCCTCCCACACCCGCCAGCCGAGGTTCGCGCCCTTGCGGCGGACGACCGTGACCTCCTCGACCTCGCCCTGACCGACGTCGGCCACTACGAGGTTCCCGCTGGGCGTGAACGCGAAGCGCCACGGGTTGCGGACGCCGTACGCGTAGATCTCCGGCCGCGCGCCGCTGCGGCCCACGAACGGGTTCGACCCGGGCACGCGGTAGGGGCGGCCGCGGCGGCCGCGCGGGTCGATGCGCAGGATCGACCCGGCCAGCGTCGAGAGGTTCTGCCCGTTCCCGCGCGAGCCGTGCTGGTCGCCGCCTCCGCCGCCGTCGCCGAGGCCCGCGTAGAGCAGCCCGTCGGGGCCGAACAGCAGCAGACCGCCGTTGTGGTTGGAGGCAGGGTGGTCGACGGTCAGCACCCGCCGCGCCGAGCCGTGATCGGCCCGCTGGGCGCTCGAGCGCCGGTACTCGACGATCGAGATGTCCCCGTCGCGAGCCGTGTAGTAGACGTAGAAGCGGCCGCTGGAGGCGTAGTCGGGCGCGAAGGC
>Ga0299913_10004359_pt1 | contig 11871 bp, 9 predicted proteins | sample RVTome_9_FD_201360 | JGI IMG/M metagenome (GOLD analysis project Ga0299913, IMG submission 201360) | Soil microbial communities from uranium-contaminated site in the Upper Colorado River Basin, Wyoming, United States - RVT155D38 (version 2) ... | reverse complement strand
CGCCGCCAATTCCCTCCTCGCCGACAACGCCCTGCCGTGCGTCACCGGGCGGGTCTGCCCGCAGGAGATCCAGTGCGAGGCGATGTGCCTGCGCGGCAAGAAGGGTGCGCCGGTGGCGATCGGTTCCCTCGAGCGTTACGTGGCCGACTGGGCGCAGGCACACCCGGACGCGCTCCGGGACGCACACCCAGCTGCCACCGGCCGCTCCGTGGCGATCGTCGGGTCGGGGCCGGCCGGCCTGACCGCCGCGGGGGAGCTCGCGGGGCGCGGCCATCAGGTGACGATCTTCGAGGCGTTCCACGCGCCGGGTGGCGTCCTGATCTACGGGATCCCGGAGTTCCGGCTCCCGAAGGACATCGTGCAGGCCGAGGTCGATCGGTTGCGCCAGGGCGGCGTCACGATCGAGCCGAACGCGATCATCGGCAAGACGTTCACGCTCGCCGAGCTCCGGGAACGGTTCGACGCGATCTTCCTCGCCGTCGGTGCCGGGCTTCCGGTGTTCATGGGCGTGCCCGGCGAGAACCTCAAGGGCGTCTACTCAGCGAACGAGTACCTGACCCGGGTCAACCTCATGGGGGCCTGGACGCCGGACGCGGACACGCCGGTCCTCCACGGCCAGCGGGTGGTCGTTGTCGGCGGCGGGAACGTTGCGATGGACTCCGTGCGGACGGCCCGGCGGCTCGGAGCGGAGACGGCGACGATCGTGTACCGCCGCGGACGTGAGGAGCTACCGGCCCGGGCCGAGGAGGTCCACCACGCCGAACAGGAGGGCGTGCAGTTCGACTTCCTCGTCGCCCCGATCGAGGTGATCGGTGACGACGAGCGCTGGGTCACCGGCCTGCGCTGTGTCCGCATGGAGCTCGGTGAGCCGGATGCCTCCGGGCGGCGTCGACCTGTCCCCATCGAGGGGTCCGAGTTCGTCATCGAGTGCGACATGGTGGTCGTGGCGATCGGCACAAAGGCGAACCCGATCCTGCGTCAGTCCGCACCCGACCTCGCCGTCAACGAGTGGGGATACATCACGACGGACGCGTTCGGCATGACGAACCTCCCGGGGGTCTTCGCCGGCGGCGACATCGTCCGCGGGGCGGCCACGGTCATTCTCGCGATGGGCGACGGCAAACGTGCCGCCGCCTCGATCGATACGTGGCTCGGCGGGACCTGGCCGCCGGTCGCGACCGAGGAGTCGGCGGTCGATGGGGCCACGGAGCCGGTGGCCGCGGAGCCGGTCCGCGCCGGCTGACCCGCGCCGCGCCGGCTGACCCGCGCCGCGCCGGCTGACCCTCGCCGCGCCGCCTCCGGGCCGATCCGCCTCCGGGCCACGCCGGCCGCCTCCGGGCAACGCCGGCCGCCTCCGGGCCGGGCGTCCGCACGCGGACGGCACGGCTTGGGGCGGGCTCGTGTCGGGACGCTCGGGCCGGGTGACACAGAACGAGCCGGGCCGGGGTCGCGGTGCCGTCGCAGTCCCCGTGGCACGCACGGATGCCCTTCGGCCGGTTTGTCGCCCTGGGCGACCATCTGACCGCGTTGCGCGTCCTCTTCGTCACCAATGTCGCCCAGGGCGACACTTCGCGAGGGCAAGACCCGCCGAGGCCCACCATGGCGTCCAATCGCGCGCTCGACCGTGATCCGATGGCGACGAGACGGCCGATTCTGTCGCTCATACCGACGGGATGGACGCAAACGGTCCGCGCAGATGCTACATCGGGCGCTTGCCGCCGGAAATTTGTCGCCCACAGCGACATCGGGGACCATCGCGAGGATCGGGGGCATCGGGGCGGCGCTCGGCGGGCGCGCCGGCGGTCGGCAGGCGCGTCGGCGCCCGGCCCCGGCGCCTCAGAGGTCGGGCAGGGTCCCGTCAGCCGGTGATCAGCGCGAAGACCAGCACTGCGAACGCGATACCTGCGACGGCCGCAAGCAGCACCCCGATCGGGAGCCACCGCGGGCGGGTCACGTCTCGTCCTCGGCGTCGCGCAGCAATGCCCGCTTGAACCGCTCGAACTCGTCGGCTGTCAGGTCCCCGCGTCGGCGGAGCGCGGCCAACCGTTCGAGGCGATCGACCACGTCGCTCGACTCCTCCGACTGCAGAGCGTCGACAGCCGCGGGCGTCACCGGGCGCGGGGTCTGGCTCGAGGACGTCCGCGATCGTTGACTCGGATCCCAGCCTGGCGAAGGCCCGGGTTCGACGGCCTCCACCGATGACGGCAGACCGAAACGCCTGGCGATGGGCGTGGCGCTCGATCGTCCCTGCCACGCCACGAATAGCGGCACCGCACCCATCAGCACGAAGATGATGCCCGGGATCAACCAGCCCCACTCCCACCCGAACCCCGGCCCGGGGTTGAAGCCGAAGTCGAGGAAGTTCCAGCCGAGGCTGAGGAAGAGCGCCGGCCAGCCGAGGAGCGGCAGAGCGACCCAGCCGCCGCCGATCGCCGAACCGGCATACATTCCGAGCCCGCCAAAGCCGAACAGCCCGAGCATGCCGAGGACCATGGCGGCCGGGACACCATCCGGACACGGCCTGACCGGCACGAACGGGCCACCGTCGGCGCACGCCCCCCCGATCGACATCACCGCGCGCATCCCGAGCCACACGAACGTGATGCTCATCGCGAGTCCGAATGCCGCGACCATCACGAGAGCGACGTCTCGTCGACGTGCCGCGTCGGGCGGGTGTCCGAAGGTCCCCATCGTGTGACCGGTCCGCTACCGGCGGGCGGCCTGCATGCGATCCAGGATGGCGCGCTTGACCCCCTCGACCGGGATCCGCTCCTGGGTCATCGTGTCGCGCTCGCGAACGGTGACCGCCCCATCCTCGAGCGATTCGACGTCGACCGTCACGCACCACGGCGTCCCGATCTCGTCCTGGCGCCGGTAGAGCTTGCCGATCGCGGCGGTGTCGTCGTAGACGGCCATGAGGTCGAGCTTGAGGTCGTCCTTGATCTTGTGACAGAGCTCGACGATCTCGGGTCGCTTCTTGAGCAGCGGGAGCACCGCGACCTTGTACGGGGCGAGCTCCGGATGGAGGGCGAGGGATACGCGCTTCTCGCCCCGGACCTCCTCCTCGCGGTAGGCGTCGATGAGGAACGTGAACGGCGCCCGGTCGCCACCCGCGGAGGTCTCGACGATCCACGGGATGAAGTGCTCTTCCGTCGCGGGGTCGAAGTACTGCAGGTTCTCGCCGGATGCCCGGGCGTGGTTACTCAGGTCGAAGTCGCCCCGGTTGTGGATGCCCTCGAGCTCCTTCCAGCCGAACGGGAAGCGGTACTCGACGTCCACGGCCTTCTTCGCGTAATGGGCGAGCTCGTCCGGGCGGTGCTCGCGGAACCTGAGCCGGGAAGGCTCGACGCCGTACTGCTCGTACCACGCGCGGCGGCGCGGCAGCCATTCGTCGAATGCTGTGGCGGCCGCGTCGGGGCGGACGAAGTACTGCATCTCCATCTGCTCGAACTCGCGCATCCGGAAGACGAAGTTGCCGGGGCTGATCTCGTTGCGGAATGCCTTGCCGACCTGGGCGATCCCGAACGGCAGCTTCTTGCGTGACGTCGCCTGGACGTTCTTGAAGTTGACGTAGATGCCCTGCGCCGTCTCCGGTCGGAGATAGACCACCGCGGCGTCCTCCTCGACGGGGCCGAGGTGCGTCTTGAGCATGAGGTTGAACTGGCGTGGCGGCGAGAGCGGACCACCGTCGGCGGGACAGCGGAGACCGAGCCGTTCGACGATCCCCGGATCGAGCAGCTCCGTCGGGCTGAGATCCTCCGCTCCCGGCAGCTCGTCGACCCGGAACCTCTTGTGGTCCGTCTGGCACTCGACCATCGGATCGCTGAACTCGGCGACGTGACCGGAGGTCACCCACACCTGGGGGTGCATCAGGATCCCCGCGTCGAGCCCGACGATGTCGTCGCGTTCCTGGACCATCGCCCGCCACCAGGCGCGTTTGACGTTGTTCTTCAGCTCGACCCCGAGCGGACCGTAGTCCCAGACGGCGTTGATGCCTCCGTAGATCTCCGAGCTCGGGAAGATGAAACCGCGTCGCTTCGAGAGCGAGACGATCGTGTCGAGGTCCGCGACGGCGGGCGCGACATCGTTGGGATCGGGCGTGGGGGTGTCGGTCACGAGAGGCTCCGAAGGGGGCGGCCGGCCGTGGTAGGGACGGTCGCGGGATTTGGGGCCCCGATGCTAGCAGACAGAGATCCGCGCTTGCGGGAGGCACGCGGTCGCACCGCCCGGTCAGAGCGACGCGGGCGGTGCAAGAGCGCGGCTGAGGTCAGGTCAGCGGGTTCGGACGCGCGGCCTGCGGTTGGACAGGAGGACCGCTCCCGCGGCGATCGCGCCGAGCACGATGAACGGGGCACCGGACGTCGGCGACCGGTCGGCCGCGACGGGGACCGCGTCCGTCGGCGGCAGGGTCAACGTCGGAGCCCCGGTCTCACCGCCGACGCTCGCGATCGGCTCCTGGCTGACATCGGGCGTCGGTGTCGGACCCTGGCTCTCCTCGGGCGTGGCCGTCGGAGTCGCGGTCGGGGTCGCGGTCGCGGTCGGGGTGACGGTCGGAGTCGGGGTCGATGCCGCGCAGTCGAGCACCAGCGGGATGTCCCGCCCGACAGTGTCGGCGGCTGTGTAGCCGTCCTCGGAGTCGTCCGCCTCCTTGATGTGGGCCCGCACGGTGTACGTGCCGGGGGCCAGCGGTCCGGACGCCTCGAAGCCGTCGGCGACCGTTCCGTCGCCGGCGATCCAGGCGAAGTCCGGCGGCGTCCCGTCGTTGCCGCTCAGGCCGCTGACGAGCTTGCCGCTGCCGTCGATCCGGAGGTACGCCTCGGAGGGATCGGTCTGGACCGCCTTTCGGTCCTCGGTCATCAGCACGAGGCCGTAGAGGACCTCGGCGTCGCAGTCGTAGCGAAGGGACAGATGAGCCCGAACGATGCGGCCCTCGCCGCCCCCGGCGGTCATCTCGGCAAAGACGTCGGCAGGGGTCCATTCGGACGGATCGCCGTCGACCGTCGCCGAACCGCTCGACGGCGCGGGCCCAGCCGCACCGGCCGGCACTGCGAGTGAAAGGGCGAGCAGCAACCCTACGCCGCTCAAGCCTGCAAGGCGCGCCATGCGCCCCCGAACATGGCCCGTCATTGGCCAGCCTCCCCGGTATTGCTTTGACCCCGGCAGCCTGCTCTGTGCAGCTCGAACGAGGGGTCCTGGTCATCATAGGACCATCGGTTCAGCCGAGTCACCCTTCCGTGTGCCGGCACGCACCACCTGCCGGCGAGCTACGGGACCTCTACACGAGGCGCCAGCGCGTGGGCGTGATCCGGATGGCGACCGGGTACTCGGCCGAGAACCACTCAGCCGTCCACTCGTACTCGTCGAGCATGCCCTGGTGCTTCGCCAGGTACGCGGGGTTCGCCGAGGCCGGGGGCTCATCCCGGACGATGCGTGCCGTCCCCTCCATGGTCACGACATCCTCGCCCTTTGCGTCGGTCGCCAGGTTGAACGACACGAGCGGCCGGTCCATCAGGTTGTCGTTGCGTGGCGCCCGCTTCCGCGAATAGACGAGAAGCTCGTCGTCGACCCACAGGAACCAGATCGGCGAGCTCTGCGGCTGGCCGTCGGGGTTGACCGTCGTCAGCCAGCCGATCAGCTCGCGGTCGAGGCGCTCAAGGGCACGGGCGCCATCGGTTGTCGTCGGGTCGGGAGTCACGCTCACTAGGTCGTCCTCAGGGCTGGCGCCCGACGGACTTCGTCGAGGAACGCCAGCGATCGCGCGTCCCGCTCGAGGACGTTCCGAGCGAACTCGCGCAGGGCGGTCTCGGTCTCACGCTCGACTGCGGCCGCGAGGCGCAACCCGGCCAGGGCCGCGATGTCGAGGCGCTGGTACGCCTTGAGCAGCTTCAGTGCGTCGAGGCTCAATCCGGTGCGATCGTGCGGTGGACCGGGACAGCGCCCGCAGACGATGCCACCGAGCGGCGGCACCCAGCGGAACCGGTCTTCGGCCTCGAGGACCCGGTCGCACTCGACGCAGCGGTCGACCTCGGGGCGGACGCCGAGCTCGTCGAGCAGGTGCATCTCGTACCAACGAGCGACGCGTCCGGGCGCCATGCCCGCATCGAGCAGTTCGTATGCACGCCTGAGCAGGGCATAGAGCGGCTCGGCCGGGTGGCGCTCCTCCAGTGATCGGTCGGCGAGCTCGGCGAGATACCAGGCGGTGGCGGCAGACTCGAGCGAGTCCCTGAGGTTCAACCAGGCGTGCCCGACGCTGACCTGGGTCACGACGTCGAACGTCCGCCCGCGGGAGAGGGCGACCTGCAACTCGGCGAAGGGCTCGAGGCTGCCACCGATCCGGGACGTGGGCCGGCGAATGCCCTTGGCGATCGCCTTGATCTTGCCGATCCCGGGCGTGATCAGGGTCAGGACGCGGTCGGCCTCGCCCAGGTCGAAGCGTGACAGGACGATCGCATCGGTCGTGTAGCGACGGGGCACCGGCATCAGTGCGACGGTACCACTCGGTGCCGCGCGGCGGTCGTCGAAGACGAGGGGCCGCGCGGGCCCGCGTGCCCGGGTGGCGCGCTGGAGGGCCAGGCCGCCGGCCCGTGCAGGCGATTCGGTCGCTCAGGGCGACCGGCTCCGACGATTCGGCGGATGTGTTCGACGCGTGTTCGCTCATGGCGACATTTCGCGGCGGCTGCCGATCTCAACCGGTCGGTTGGTCGGTATGGGCGACACGTCGGACCGGCGGGATGGGCGTGAGCGCCGTGCCGCGACCATTCGGTCGCTCCGAGCGACGAGATCGACACGTGACGCGGTGGGCTCGGCGTCGGCTCACGCTTGCCATCGCAGAATGACGCCCACAGCGACATTGTCCGCGTTGACGTGCCGTCCGCGGCGACAGGAGCCCGCCGCGACCCGCCGCGACCGTGCCCGTCGCGATGATCATGCTACCTATGCTGAACACGTTTGCTCCGGAAGGCAGTACACTTGCCGCACGATGTCCACCATCTCGCCGGAGCTCGACCTCGCGACCCTGATCGCCGACACGGAGGCGGAGATCGTCGGCCTCGTCCAGGACCGCGATCCCACGACCCACGGCCTGTACGAGATGATCCGCTACCACCTCGCGCTCGACGGCTCGGGTGCGTCGGGCGGCAAGCGGATGCGGCCACTCCTCGGTCTGTTGGCGTATGCCTCGATTAACGGGGATCACCGGGCGGCCCTCCCCGGCGCGGCGGCCGTCGAGCTGGGTCACAACTTCAGTCTCATCCACGACGACATCGAGGACGGCGACCGCGAGAGACGCCACCGGCCCACGCTGTGGTCGCTCCACGGCATCCCCCAGGCCGTCAACACCGGCGACGCGATGTACTCGTTGTCCCGGATCGCCCTCTACCGCCTGACGGAGCTCGGCTTCTCGGATGCAAAGGTCCTGCGCCTGATGCGGCTCTACGACGAGACGTGCCTGCGGCTGTGCGAGGGCCAGTACCTTGACATCTGGACGTCCGAGAACGACACGATGATGTCGGTCGAGTTGTACTTCGACATGATCGGCCGCAAGACGGCCGCGCTCATCTCCGCCTCGATCGAGGCCGGCGCCCTGCTCGCGACCGACGACGAAGCGGTCATCGCCCGGTACCGCGGTTTCGGTTGGGCGCTCGGCATCGCATTCCAGCTCAACGACGACCTCCTCGGGATCTGGGGTGTGGAGCAGGCGACGGGCAAGGAGCCGAGCGACCTCGAGCACAGGAAGAAGACGCTGCCGGTCATCTACGCCTTCGAGCATGCGAGCCCGGTTGACCGCGCTCGGCTCGACGCCCTCTACGCAACGACGGATCCGACCTCGGCCGATGTCGCGGAGATTGTCACGATCCTCGAGCGCGCCGGCGCCCGCGACTACACCCGCGACCAGGCCCGCCGCTACCGCGACGAGGCACTCGCCGAACTCGATGCAGCAGGCGTCGTCCTGCCGGCGGCCAGGGAGCGCCTCGAACAGATCATCGTCTCGGTCATCACCGCGTAGCGGGCTCCGCGGCCGGCCGCGACCCGGGCACCCGCCGCCCTCCCTTGCTCAGCGGTCCTCGCCGGCCTCGCCTCCCCCGTCGGGCGAGTTCTCGCGCACGACGAGGACCTTGCCCACGCGCCGGCCGTCAGTCGTCTCGACGGTCAGGCGCAACCCGTCGACCCGGACCTCGTCCCCGGGCTTCGGTACGCCGCCGATCCGGTGATAGATGAGACCGCCGACCGTGTCGTACTCGTCCTCGTCCTCCAGCCCGAACGTCGTGTCGAACAGCTCCTGGAGGTCGTCGACGGCCGCCCGGCCGTCGACCCGCGCCTCGTTGTCGGACAGGCGCTCGATCATCGGTTCCTCGGCGTCGTACTCGTCCTGGATCTCGCCGACGATCTCCTCGATCAGGTCCTCGATCGTGACCAGCCCTGCGGTCCCGCCGTACTCGTCAAGCACGACCGCGAGGTGGACCTTGCGCCGTTGGAGCTCGTGGAGCAGGTCGTCGACGGTCATCGATTCGGGAACGAACACCGGCGTGCGCAGCAGGGTCCGCAGCCCCGGCCGCGCCCCGTTCGACTCCTTGAGGAACGGCAGCAGGTCCTTGGCGTAGAGGATGCCGACGATCTCGTCGACCGAGTCCTCGTAGACCGGGATCCGGCTGTGACCCTCCTGGACGATGGTGTCGATCGCTTCGTCGAAACCTGCACCTGCCGACAGGGTGACCATCGCGATGCGCGGCACCATGACCTCGTGAACGCGCCGCTCGCCGAGCTCGATGACCGCGTGGATCATCTGCTCTTCTTCGGCCTCGAGGATGCCCTGCTCGCCGCCCTGCTCGATGATCAGGCGCAGCTCCTCCGAGCTCATCCGCTCGTCGACGGTGACATCCGCCCGGAACAGCCGCGACACGTGCCGGGTCACGAAGGTCAGGAGGCCGACGAGCGGCGCGAACACGCGGCCCATCAGCTCGATGAACCGGCTGAACGTCATCGCGACCGACTCGGCGTGGGCGAGGCCGATCTGCTTCGGGACCAGCTCGCCGAAGACGATCGTGAACAGCGTCAGCAGGCCGGTCACGATCACCAGCGCCAGGGCCCCCGCGACCTCGGCCAGCGGACCGAGCGTCGCGAGGCTGTCACGCAGGCCGTCGACCAGGCTGACCGCGGCGAATGCCGAGGCGAGGAACCCGAGGAACGTGATTCCGATCTGGATGACGGCGAGGAATTGACTGGGATTGGCCTTCAGGTGCTGCACGCGGACGGCGGCCCGATTGCCCTCCTCGACCAGTTGCTGGAGGCGCGAGCGGCGGGCCGTCACGAGCGCGATCTCGGTCGAGGCGAAGATCCCGTTGAGCAGGACGAGCGCGGCGATCAGGCCGAGCTCGACGATGGGTCCGGTCACGTGCTGTCGCCAGCCTCGGATTCAGCGGGTGCCGACGGTGCCGCGGTGGGAGCGTCCTGGGGCGACGCTGACGGCTCTTGGCGCGGTTCGCGGATTCGCGCCGGGACGCCGACGGCCAGCTTGCCCGCCGGGACGTCGCGGGTGACGACCGCCCCCGCACCGGTCCTGGCGCCGTCGCCGATGTCTCGCGGCGCGACGATCATGGTGTCGACGCCGATGAACGCGCCCCGCCCGATGGTCGTGCGGTGCTTTCGCGTTCCGTCGTAGTTCGCCGTGATCGTGCCCGCGCCGATGTTCGTCCCGTCACCGACGTCCGCGTCTCCGAGGTAGCTCACGTGGTGCTGCTTGGCCCCCGGACCGAGGCGCGCGTTCTTGAGCTCGGCGTAGTTGCCGACGACCGCGCCCTGGCCGACGGAGCTGCCCGGCCTCAGGTGCGAGAACGGTCCGACCTGGACGTCGTCCTCGATCCGGGACGACTCGACGATGCTCGCCCACACCCGGCAACCTGCGCCGACGGTCGAGTCGACGAGCTGGCTCCCGGCACCGATCACGCTTCCCCGCCCGACCGATGTCCGGCCGCGCAGGATGACGTTCGGGTCGAGCGTGACGTCCTCCGCCAGCTCGACGTCCCAGTCGAGGTAGGCCGTCGACGGGTCGCGCATCGTCACGCCGGCCGTCATGTGACGCTCGTTGACGCGCATGCGGAGGGCCCACTCAGCGCGGGCAAGCTCGGAGCGGTCGTTCACGCCGTCGAACCGGCCGTCGTCGTCGAACGTCACCGCGCTGACGATCCGTCCGTCCTCGCGGGCAAGTCGGACGAGCTCGGTCAGGTACACCTCGCCGGTCTCGGTTGACGGCGCGATCGTGCCGATCCGCCGGCGCAGCCACGCGGCGTCGAAGGCGTAGAGCCCGACATTGACCTCGGTCATCGCAAGCTCGTCCGATGTCGCATCCTTCGCCTCGATGACCCGCTCGACCGTGCCGAAGTCGCTGCGGATGACCCGGCCGAGTCGGGCCGGCATGAGCGCATCGACGCTGGCCAGGGCAATCGCCGCATCGTCCTCGCGACGGGCATCGAGGACGGCCTGGAGGTCGGACCCCGTGACGAGCGGCACGTCGCCGGACAACACGATGATCTCGGCCGCGTCGTCGGGTAGCGTCTCGAGCGCGGCCCGCACCGCGTCGCCCGTACCGCGCGGCTCGTCCTGCAGGGCGAAGGCGGCGCGCCCGGCGAAGGCCTCGGTGAGGGCGGCCGTCGCCGGTGAGTAGACGACGGTGGGGCGCGGGGCGTCGGGCCCGGCCGCGTCGAACCAGGCGTCGAGCACGTATGCCAGCATCGGCCGGCCACACAGCTCGTGGAGGACCTTGGGCGTGGTCGACCGCATGCGCGTGCCAAGGCCTGCCGCCATCACGACGGCGACGCTGGGTCGGGACGACTCCGGACTTGGGGGGTTCACGAAGGGCGGCGCTCAGGGACGGTGACCGGGAGTGGACGGCTCCCGATCTGTTCTGGTCCCGGCGCTTGTTGGTCTGATTTCATCGGTGTGGGTGGCGGCATCGTATGGGCCCCCGGCGGCGGGTGTCAAACAACGCGCGGGCACCGCGGGGAGGTCCATCCGGACACCGCATGGTGCTCACGACGCCCGAACCCAGGGGCACGAACCGTGCCGTGGCAGGGCTGCGGCCGGTGTCACGAGCCGCGGCGGGCGATCGCCTCGATCTCGATCAGGCCGCCCTTCGGCAGGGCGGCAACCGCGAACGTCGATCGAGCCGGCGGCGGATCGGGCATGTGGCGGGCGTAGACCTCGTTGATCGCGGCGAAGTCGCCGATGTCGGCCAGGAAGATCGTGGTCTTGACCACGTCGATGAAGGTCATCCCACCGGCATCGAGGACGGCACCGAGGTTGCGCAGGGCCCGATCGGCCTGCGCCTCAACGCCGTCGACGAGCTCGCCCGTTGCCGGATCGATCCCGAGCTGGCCGGAGCAGAAGATGAAGCCGTCGATCGCGATTGCCTGGCTGTACGGACCGATGGCGCGCGGGGCACCGGCGGTCGTCACGGACTGGCGTGTGGTCATGGATCGGTCCTCTCATCGGCAGGTGGCGGTCCGGACGGGCCGGAAACGATGGTCGTCGCAACGATGTTCGGCGCACCGTCGCCGGGGGCCACGAGGGTACCGTCGGCGACGGCCTCGCGGATCACGGCGGCGGCGGCCGCGGCATCGTGCTCGGAAGGATAGAGCGCCCAGAGCGTCGGGCCGGAGCCGGACAGCCCGACCGGGCGTTGCAGTAGCCGGAACAGGGCCCGGCGGAACGGCACGAGCCCGGGCGCGATCGTGCCGGCCGCCGGCAGGAGGTCGTTCGCGGCGGCGAGGACGCCGGCCCGGGCAACGAGGTCGGCCACGGCAAGCCCGCCACGGAGCTCCCCCGCGAGGTGGTCCGATGTCAGGCGGACGGACCCGTCCCCGCGGCCCCCGAAAC
>Ga0299913_10004358_pt1 | contig 11872 bp, 11 predicted proteins | sample RVTome_9_FD_201360 | JGI IMG/M metagenome (GOLD analysis project Ga0299913, IMG submission 201360) | Soil microbial communities from uranium-contaminated site in the Upper Colorado River Basin, Wyoming, United States - RVT155D38 (version 2) ... | reverse complement strand
GTCGCGGATGACCTGGTAGTCGCGCTCCGGGTCGACCGCGGCCAGGTCGACCACGTGGCCCAGCACGCGCGTGCGCGCGACGTGGCGAAGGAACGCGTGGCCAAGGCCCGCGCCGGCGCTGGCGCCCTCGATCAGGCCGGGCATGTCGGCCACCGTCACGCGCCGCTCGTCAGCCGGATCGTTGGCCGCCATGTCCAGGACACCCAGGTTGGGCTCAAGCGTCGTGAAGGGGTACGACGCGATCTGCGGCGTGGCCGCCGAGAGGGCCGCGAGGAGGGTCGATTTGCCGGCGTTGGGCAGGCCGACCAGGCCGACGTCGGCGATCAGGCGCAGCTCAAGTGTCAGCCTGCGCTCCTGCCCCGGCTCGCCCTTCTGGGCATGCGTCGGGGCGCGGTGGGTGGAGGTGGCGAAATGAACGTTGCCCAAGCCACCGCGTCCGCCACGGGCGACCATCAGCTCCTGCTCGCGCGCGACCAGGTCGGCGATGAGGTCGCCTGTCTCGGCGTCACGCACGACGGTGCCCGGCGGGACATGCAGGACCAGATCCTTGCCCGCCTTGCCGTGGCGCCTGGAGCCCGTGCCGCGACCGCCCGAATCGGCCCGGAAGTGATGCCGGAAGCGGTAGTCGCGCAGCATCGTCTCGCCGGCGTCGACACGCACGTGGACGCTGCCGCCGCGGCCGCCATCCCCGCCGTCTGGACCGCCGCGCGGCACGTGCGCCTCACGCCGGAAAGTGGCCGCGCCGTCGCCGCCATCGCCGCCGCGGACCGTGATCGTCACCTCGTCGAGGAACATCTGGCCTGAATCCTAGCCGAGGACCTGCGCGACCCTGAGTGACGACGTCACCTGGGGCGCGTTGCGGTTAGGCCTCGTTGGCGGCGGCGCTCTTTGTCAGCGAGGCCAGGAACTCGGCGTTCGAGTTGGTCTTGGCCAGGCGGTTGAGCAGCAGCTCGATGCCCTCGTTGGTGCCGACCGCGCTGAGCATCCGGCGCATCGTCCAGACCATTCGGAGAGTGCCCTCCTCGAGCAAGAGCTCCTCGCGCCGCGTGCCCGAGCGCTGTACGTCGATCGCCGGGAACACACGCTTCTCGGCCAGCTTGCGATCGAGGATGAGCTCCGAGTTGCCGGTGCCCTTGAACTCCTCGTAGATGACGTCGTCCATGCGCGAGCCGGTGTCGATCAGGCAGGTGCCGATGATCGTCAGCGAGCCGCCCTCCTCGATCTTGCGCGCGGCGCCGAAGAAGCGCTTGGGCGGGTACAGCGCGATCGGGTCGATACCACCCGACAAGGTGCGGCCGGATGGCGGCAGGGCCAGGTTGTAGGCGCGCGCCAGGCGGGTGATCGAGTCGAGCAGGATGACCACGTCACGCCCGGTCTCGACCTGGCGCTTGGCGATCTCGAGCGCCATCTCAGCGGCGCGAGTGTGGTTCTCGGTCGGCTCGTCGAAGGTCGATGAGATGACCTCGCCCTTGACCGAGCGGCGCATGTCGGTCACCTCCTCGGGCCGCTCGCCGATCAGCGCCACCATCAGCAAAACTTCGGGGTAGTTGGCGGTGATGCCGTTGGCGATCTGCTTCAGGAGCATCGTCTTGCCAGCCTTGGGCGGCGACACGATCAGTGCGCGCTGGCCCTTGCCCAGCGGATTGACCAGGTTGATCAGGCGCTGGGAGAGATTCTTGGGATCGGTCTCGAGGTTGATCAGCTCGATCGGGTGGATGGGCGTCAGGACATCGAAGTGCGGCCGGCGCTTGGCCGCCTCGGGATCGACGCCGTTGACCGACTCGACGCGCACCAGGCCCCAGTACTTCTCGCCGTCCTTGGGCTGGCGGATCACGCCACCGACACGGTCGCCCGCGCGCAGGCCGTTGCGCCTTACCTGGCTGGACGACACGTAGACGTCGTCCGGGCTGGGCATCAGGCCGCGCCGGCGCAGGAAGCCGTAGCCGTCATCGACGATATCGAGGATGCCGGTCACGTAGACAGCGCCGCTGCGCTCGACCTGGCGCTGCAGGATCTGCTCGACCAGGTCGTCTTTGCGCATCTGCTTGGCGTCGGCCAAGTCCAGGTCGCCGCCAATCTGGACCAGCTGATTGAAGTTCTTGCTCTTGAGTTCGTTGATGTTCATTAAAAGATCGATCTACCTGCTAGATGGGGACCGGACGGGAAACCGCCGGACAGCGTCAACCACGACGGAGATACAGACCCGCATGGCACGCGCCACAGATGAACGGCCCAGCGGCCGACGCGGTGGGGGAAGCGGGAACGCCTCGATCATAGCATGAGGCGAGCGCGGGTCAAGCCGCCTGACGCGCCTCCCGCGCGCAACACAGGCGCGGGGCCTGACACTCCTCAGTGCTGTCGGGCGGGCTCGCGGCTTGCGTTCTTCTCGGCGGCCGAGGCGCGGGCCTTGTCCCAATCCTCTCGGAAGGTCTTGATGCCCTTGTCAGTCAGCGGGTGGTGCACCATCTGCTGCAACACCTTGAATGGCAGCGTGGCGATGTGCGAGCCGAGCATCGCCGCGTCGGTCACGTGACGCGGATGGCGCACCGAGGCAGTCAATACCTCCGAGTCGAGCTCATGCACCTCGATGATCGTGACCAGCTCGCGGATGACGTCCATGCCGTCCATGTTGATGTCGTCCAGCCGGCCGATGAATGGCGACAGCAGGTAGGCGCCCGCCTTGGCCGCCAGCAGGCCCTGGTTGGCGGTGAAGATGAGCGTGCAGTTGGTCTTGATGCCCTCTTCGGCGAAGCGCGAGATGGCCTCCAGGCCCTCCTCGCTCATGGGCACCTTGACCACGATGTTGGGCGCGATCTTGGCGAAGTGGCGACCCTCGCGCAGCATGCCATCGACGTCCTCGGCTACGACCTCGGCGCTGACCGGGCCTGAGGTGATGTCGCAGATCTCGCGCAGGATGTCCTCGTACGAGCCGCCTATCTTGCCGTACAGCGTGGGATTGGTGGTCACCCCGTCGAGCACGCCCCAGCGCGCCGCAATGCGGATCTCTTCGATGTCGGCCGTATCCAGGAAGAGCTTCATCGGATTTCACTCCTGATCGTGTGCAGGGTTCCAAGTCTACGCGTGGCACGTTGCGGGCCCGTGTTGCACAGTGCGCATGATGAGTAAGCGATACGACGTTGAGCCCTTCACCGATCGTCACCTCGAGGCTGCCGCGCGCCTGCTCGCCGAACGCCACGATCGTCAGCGACGCGAATGGCCGGCTCTCGACCCGACTTGGGAGCAGCCCGGCCGAGCGCGGGAGCTGGTTTCGGGCCTGTTCGATCAGGATGGAGCATCCGGCGCCCTCGCGAGCGCCGATGGCCTGGCGGTCGCGTTCGTGCTCGGAGTGCGCCGTTCGGACGATATTTGGGGGCCAAATGTGTGGGTAGAGGATGCCGGCAATGCCGGTTTCGATCCCGAGGCTCTGCGCGAGTCCTACGCACTGGCAGCCAGGATGTGGGTCGAGGAAGGCCGCACCAGACATTACGCGGTCGTCCCGGCCACCGATGGGCCGATGATCGATGCGTGGTTCAGCCTCAGCTTCGGCCTCCAGCATGTCCACGCGCTGCGCTCAGCGCCGCCGGCCGACTTCCGGCCGGGCGGCATGCCGAACATGGAGGTCAGGTCGCCCACGCGAGCCGACCTGCCGGCGATGGCCGAGCTCGACCTGGTTCTACCCCGTCACCAGGCCGGTTCGGCAGTGTTCTCGCGCCAGGCCGTGCCGAGCCAGGACGAGACGCTGGCAGAGCTCGATGCCGGCTTCGATGACCCCCGCTTCGCCACCTTCGTTGCCGAGCAAAATGGACGCGTGGTGGCCACGGCCGTGGGCTGCGCGCTCGAGCTCTCGAGCACCAACACCACCATGATGCGGCCGCCCAGCGCCGGCTTTCTGGGCTATGCCGCGGTTCTGCCGGACGCGCGCGGCCTGGGCGCAGGCCGCGCGGTCGCCGAAGCGGTCATGGCGTGGTCCCGTGATGAAGGCTACGAGTGGGTCGCCACGGACTGGCGCTCGACCAATCTCGAGGCCAATCGCTCGTGGCGCGCGCTAGGCTTCCAGCCGACGTTCCTGCGCCTCCACCGTGCCATCGCCTGAGAGGTGGCCCCGGATCAGGCCTCGAGCGTGACTGCCTGGGTCTCGCGCTCGGTCGTGGCCGCGGCTGCATGTCCCAGGGCGGCGTTGACGAAGCCCATGAAGAGTGGATGCGGCCGATCGGGTCGCGATCTGAACTCGGGATGGAATTGCGAGGCCACGAACCACGGGTGATCGCGCAGCTCGACGATTTCCACGAGCCGCCCGTCGGGTGACTGGCCGGACAGGATCATGCCGCCCTCCTCGAGCGCCTCGCGATAGGCGTTGCTGACCTCGAAGCGATGGCGGTGGCGCTCGTAGACGACCTCCTCGCCATAGGCAGCGGCCGCCTTGGAGCCGGGCGTCAGGCGTGCCGGGTAGAGTCCGAGACGCATCGTGCCACCCTTGTCCTCCAGCTCGCGCTGGTCGGGCATGAAGTCGATCACCGGGGCCTGGGTGAACAGGTCGAACTCGGTCGAGTTGGCGTCGGTGGCGCCGACGACGTCGCGCGCGAACTCGATCACGCCGCACTGAAGGCCCAGGCACAGGCCCAGGTACGGCACCTGGTTCTCACGCGCATAACGTGCTGCGAGGACCTTGCCTTCGATGCCGCGGTGCCCGAAACCCCCGGGCACCAGGACGCCCGCCGCGCCGCTCAGGAGCTCGACGTGGTTCTCGGCGGTGAGCGCCTCTGAGTCGACCCAGCGCACGACGATCGAGCGGCCATGCGCCCAGCCCGCGTGGCGCAGCGCCTCGGTCACCGACAGGTAGGCATCGGGCAGCTCGATGTACTTGCCCACCAGCGCGATCTCGAGCTGCGGCTTGGGCTTCTTGATCAGCTCCACCAGCTCGCGCCACGCGGCGAGCTCGGCCGGCCTTGCCTTCTCCTGCAGGCCCAGCTCGCGCACAACGAGATCATCCAGCCCGCGGTCGTGGAACTGGAGCGGCACCTCGTAGATCGTCTCAGCGGTGGGCGCCGGGATGACCGCCTCGATGGCGACGTCACAGAACAGGGCGATCTTCTCGCGCAGCTCGTCGGGCACGTCCTGCTCCGCGCGGGCGATGATCACGTCGGGCTGGATGCCGATGCTGCGCAGCTCCTTGACCGAGTGCTGGGTGGGCTTGGTCTTGAGCTCGCCGGTCGCGGACAGGGAGGGCAGCAGCGTGACGTGCACGTACAGAACGTTGGTCCGCCCGACGTCCTTGCGCATCTGGCGGATCGCCTCGAGGAAGGGCAGCGACTCGATGTCGCCGACCGTGCCGCCGACCTCGACGATGACCACGTCGGCCTTGCCATCGCGCGCGACGCGCGCGATGCGCTCCTTGATCTCGTTGGTGATGTGCGGGATGACCTGGACCGTGCCACCCAGGTAGTCGCCGCGCCGCTCCTTGGCGATCACGGCCTGGTAGATGCGCCCGGTGGTCACGTTCGAGAGCTGGGTCAGGTTCTCGTCGATGAAGCGCTCGTAATGGCCCAGGTCAAGATCGGTCTCGGCACCGTCGTCGGTGACGAAGACCTCACCGTGCTGATATGGCGACATCGTGCCCGGATCGACATTGATGTACGGATCGAGCTTGATGATCGAGACAGAGAGTCCGCGGCTCTTCAGCAGCCGGCCGATGCTGGCGGCGGTGATGCCTTTGCCGAGTGAGGAGGTCACGCCTCCGGTCACAAAGACATACTTCGCCATAGCTCTGCGTCCTCCGGGGTTTTTCGAATGTTATCGCACCCGGGCGCCAGCCTACTCCGCCGGACTGGCCTCCGGCGCGGGCGTCGCGGAGCCGTCGGGGATGACGAGGCGCTGGCCGACGAAGATCAGGTTCCAGTCGGCTATGTCGTTGGCATCGGCGAGATCGGTCGGGTCGACACCGTAGAGCTCGGCGATGCTGATGATCGACTCGCCCGAGCGAACGATGTGGATGCCCGTTTCGGCCGACGGCTGGGCATCGGCTTCGGGGATCAAGATCTCCTGGCCAACGTGGATGACGTACGGCTCGGGGATGTCGTTGATCTCCGCAATCAGCAGCCACGGGACTCCGTAGAGCTCGCCGATCGTGCTCAGCGTTTCCCCTGGGGCAACGACATGAGTGCCGCCGGCGGTGGGCCGGACGGTCGGCGCGGCAGTCGGGGGCTCGGCCGTCGGTAGCTCGACAGTCGCCTGCGGCGGCAGCGTCGCTTGTTGCGTTGCCGGCGGACGCGATGTCGCGGGTGCGCCGGTGCCCGGGCCCAGCGACAGGATGCCCATCAGCAGCGCGACGCCGATCAACGAGGTCGCCACGGCAAGCACGACCAGCGTGCTCACCAGCAGATTCATGCGGCCCATCGGCCGATCATAGCCGCGCATCGCGCTTCGCTAGTCCGCTGCCTTCCCGGGCCCGGGGCCAGGCGTCGTTCGGCCGGGCCCCCACACCTCGGGCCCACAGATGAACGGTCGCGCGGCAGGGGCGTGCTTGCCCCGCCACTGGTCGAGCTGCTCCACGCTGCCGGGCAGGCGGCCGTCGGCGAAGGCGCGATCCACCTCACGACCGACGTCCTCGAAGTCGTCCCACTCCAGCGCCGGCCAGCCCTCGGCGCGACAGATGCGCGCCAGCGCCTCCTTGGCAAAGACCATGTCGGCATGGGCGGCGGCAAAGCGGTCGCTGGTCCCGTCGCCCACGAACACGACCACGCGACCAGCGGCCTGGTGTAGCCGCACCCGTTCGCGCTTGCAGGTGCCGCATACGAAGCATGACGGGTGCGAGAATGGGAACGACATGCCCGCGCCGCCGCCCTCGACCGCATTGTCGTTGGTGGCCACAAAGACGTCCGCCACCCCCAGCGTCTCCAGGTTCGATTGCACGTAGAAGCCCAGGCCATCGCTGACGATCTCGACCTGCGCGCCGCGCGCCCGGACCGAATCGACGAAAGAAGCGAAGGCGGCATCGTGGGGCATGGCCGCGGCCTCCTTGCGCAACAGCTCGGCGTCGCGCGGCAGCACGTCCATGTCCCAGCGCATCAGCTCGCGCGAGCCGATCCGGCCGGCGTCGTACAGAGCGTCCTGGCGCGCGATCTCGTCACGATCGGGGTAGTGGCGCGCGAGCAGCTCGTCGCCGACGTCAACGCGCGAGATGGTGCCGTCGTAATCGATCAGGAACGAAACGGGCGCGCCGCCTGCGTTGTCCGGCGCGCGGATGGACAGCTGGTTGTCGCTCAGAAGCTGCCCGGCTCGTCGCCTGACTCCATATCGAGCTCGAGCGCCTCGTCGTCGGCTTCCTCGGTCAGCTTGAGCCAGATGAAAAGGCCGGCCAAGGCGACCAGGGGAACGATGATCACGGCGGCAAGCAGCACCACGAAGAGCACTGCGATGAGCTTGATCAGTCTCTTCATGAAGACCTCCTATCGCTGGATGCACCCAGCGTAACGCAACCGGCCGGACAGTGGCTTCAGCGATTCAGTGGCCGCGTTCGGCGGGGGCTGCGGCGACCATTGCATCGATCTCCTGGCGCGTGAACTCCACCAGCACGTGGCGCAGGCCGGCGCGCGTCGGCATCAGCAGGCGCACCACGAACTGGTGATCCTGCTCGAAGAAAAAGACGTCGCGCGGCTGCTGCTGGTCGATGTATCGGCCCAGCACGCGCAGCGCCGCTTCGTAGAAGCCGGTCGCCAGTTGACCGGCCGGGTCGCCCCCCTGCGAGCCACGTCCCGAGCGCCGCGCGAGCGCCTCGTCCATGAAACGCGCGACGTCGTCCTCACGCAGGTTGAACGTTTCTTTTTCAAGTGTCGCGGCTGGATCGTCCCACGGCCGGTTGTCGCCCGGCACAAGGGCAAGGCCCTGGATGATGAAGCCGTCAGCGGCTTCGTTGAGCGTGATCTCGCGCATCCCGCGCTGGTCCAGCAGCGCGCCAATAGAGCGCAGCACTTCCTCGTAGTTCTGGCGCGGCGCGCCCTCATAGATGCGCATGTGTGGGCAGTCTACCGGCGCCTGCCCGGATCAGGGCAGCTCGGGGATGCCTCCCTCTGGCAGCGGGCGGCCGTGGTAGAGGCTCTTGCTGCCGAAGAGGTCGATCGACAGCTGCGCGAGCTTGTCCATCTTCAGGAATATGACCGACCGGCCGTTGGTCTCGCGCGCCGGCAGGTGGATCGCCCACTCGGGGTTCTTGAAGACCCAGCTGCGGCTGGGCTCTTCCTCGACCTGGTCCGCCAGCAGCACCAGCTGGTCGATCTGACCGGGCGGGAAGTCGGTGTTGATGACCTGCGAGAGGGCCTCGACGATCTCGGGCATCTTGGCCAGGTTCTCGGGCTTCAATAGCTCCTTGCGCAGGGCGGCGAGGACCTCCTGCTGGCGCTCGGCACGGCCGAAGTCGCCGCCGCTGCCCTTGCGGGTGCGCACGAAGCGCAGCGCGTCGGCGGCGTTCAGCCGATGCCGGCCGGGCTCGAGATAGAACTGCAGGTTGGCGTCGTTGATGTCGCGCGTGCTGTTGACGGTGATGCCGCCCACGATCTCGACGACGGACATGAAGCCGGGCATGTTGACGCTCGCGTAGTAGTCGATCGGCGCCCCGAGCAGGAACCCAACCTGGTAGGCGAGGGCGCGCATGCCACCCTCGGGGAAGAGCTCCGGATTGCGGTTGGCAAAGCCGGCGAAGGTGTTGATCTTGCCGTTGTAGATGCCGCCCTCGTACAGCTCGAAGCGGGCGATGTCGCGCGGGAAGCTGAACATCAGCACCTCGCCGGTCTCGCTGTTGGCGCTGACGACGAGGATGGTGTCGGTCCGCTTGCTGGTCCGTCCGGGCTGCCAATCGAGACCCACCAGCAGAACGTTGAGCAGGCCGTCGTTGTCGGAATCTATGTGGGTGATGTCGAAAGACGGTGTCGCGCCCGGCTCGATGCTCGGCTCGGGCTCGTTCGGGTCATCCGACGGGTCGTTGTAGTCGGGCGGCCGCTGGGTGGGCGTCGCGGCGGGATTTGGCGTCTCGCCGGGCGGTGTGGGAGAAGGGCTGGGGGTGGGTGGTGGAGGAGTGGCATCGAGCGGGTTGCCGGTGAAGATCTGCTGGCTGGCCGTGCGCACGCGCCACATCTGCACCGCGCCCCAGGCGTCGGCCGCACCGACAGTGAGGATCAGGAGCACCACGACGGCCAGCGAAGCGGTGCCGCTGTGCCAGCCACCCTGCCATGCGTGCCAGACTGCCGCGATCCACCAGATCCCGACTACAACGATGAGCACGATAAGGCCCAGCGAAACTGTCGGGTCGAGCACGCGGAACGCGGCACCGCGCGCAGAGAGGGCAAGGGCGCCGAGCGCGATCAGGCCCAGGATCGGCATCGCGAACGCAAGCGCCGTGCGACGCTGGCCAAGGTATGCCTGGCCAAGGCCCGGGAAGAGGAAGCTGAGCAGCGCGGCCACGGCACCAGAACGGCGCGACCGGCCGTTGCCGCCGTTCGTCCTCATCGGCGGCCGGGTTTCGATGTTCGAGCTCAAAATGCGCGCGCGCCTCCTGATTCCACTCTAGTCCACCTGTTCTTGACGTGTGGCAGACGGCGATCGTTCCGCGCGCGTCGCGATCCGCACTCGTTGCGCGCCGAAGGTACCGCGGCGCGTGGGCGGTCGGGCCTCTGGTGCGAGCGGCCGCGGGCGACGAGGATGGCGTCGTGATCGCGTCACGCCTTGCGCTTGGTGTCCTGCTGGTGATGGCCATTTCCCAGCCGGCCGCCGCAGCGACCGGTCCGCCACGCGTTCCGGGCGCGCCCGCCTGCCCCGTATTCCCGACTTCCAACGTCTGGAACAGGCCGGTCGATGCGCTGCCCGTACGCGCCGATTCGGATCTGCTGGTGGCAAGCATTGGGCTGAATCGCTATCTGCATCCCGATTTCAGCTCGATAAAGGGCGGCAACTACGGGATCCCCTACAACGTGGTCGGCTCGGGCGCGGTCAAGAAGAACGTCAAGTTCACCTGGCCGGCGGAGTCAGATCGCGGCCCGTACCCGATCCCGAAACGACCCAAGATCGAGAACGGCAGCGACCGCCACATCCTTATCGTCGATCGCGACGCGTGTCGGCTGTACGAGCTGTACGACGCGCGCAAGACGTCGAGCGGCTGGCGAGCCGGCTCGGGCGCCATCTGGGACATGACGTCTAATGCGTTGCGGCCGGAGGGCTGGACGAGCGCCGACGCGGCCGGCCTGCCGATCCTGCCCGGGCTGGCACGCTACGGCGAGGTCGCCGCAGGGGAGATCCGCCACGCGCTGCGCTTCACGGCGCCGAACACCCGTCGCGCGTACATCTATCCGGCGCGCCATTTCGCGAGCGATTCCAACGATCCAGCACTGCCTCCGATGGGCCTGCGCGTCCGACTCAAGGCCTCGGTCGACATCTCACGCTTCGGCCCGCAGGCGCGCGTCGTGGTGCGCGCACTCCAGGTCTACGGCATGATCCTGGCCGACAACGGCTCGCCGTGGTACGTAACGGGCGCGCCGCACAAGCGCTGGGACGACGACGACCTGCACGACCTGCACCAGATCACCGGCGATGATTTCGAGGTCGTGGACACCTCGTCACTGCGCAACGGCTGAGTCTCGTCCGACCTAATCGCGGACGTTTCCGCCAGACCTCGACTCCCATCGACTCTTGTGGGAGTCAGCAGTGGCAGTTCGTGCGAGCGCCGAGGCGATGTCTGCGGCCACGCGGGCGTTGTTCTCGATCAGCGCCAGGTTGGCCGTCACTGACCGCCCGCCAGTGAGCTCCGCGACGCGCGCCAGCACCCAGGGCGTCGACTCGGGACCGTGAATTGCGGCAGCCTCGGACTCGGAAATGGCCGTGGCGATCGCGGAGTCCGCCTCTTCAGCTGAGAGCGCGTCGTCGGCCGGTACGGGCACGGCCACGACGATGCCGGAGTCCAGACCGAGCGCCCAGTGAGCCGATGCCAAGCGGGCCGCCTGCCGGGCATCATCGACCGAGCCGGCCACAGTGCGGCCACTCTCACGCGCGTAGAAGCCGGCCAGCTCGCGCGTCTGCCAGCCCACAATCGGCACTCCCCGGGTCTCGAGGTACTCGATCGTCAGGTCCACGTCGAGCACCGACTTCGGCCCGGCGCAGACGACGAGAACAGGGGTTCGCGCCAGCTCGTCGAGATCAGCCGAGACGTCCATCGTCTGCGCGCCCCCGCGGTGTACGCCGCCGATGCCGCCCGTGGCGAAGACGCGGATGCCTGCCCTGTGCGCGGCAATCATCGTCGCCGACACGGTCGTGCCCGCCCAGCCGCCCTCGGCTAGCGCCAGGGCGAGCGTCGAGCGCGAGGCCTTGCGCGCCGCAGGCGCCCCGGCGAGCTCTCCCAGTTGAGCGTCGGACAGGCCGACCAGCAGCTGCCCGTCGTGCACGGCAACCGTGGCCGGTTCGGCGCCCGCGCCGCGGACCGCTGCCTCGGCCCGGCGGGCCGTCTCGAGGTTGAGCGGCGCGGCGAAGCCATGCGTGATGAGCGTCGATTCGAGCGCCACCACCGGGTGGCCCGCGGCAATCGCGTCGCGCACTCGCGGGGCGATCTCGAGCGACGGTCGGTCGCTCACCGGGCCAGCTCCGCGCGCGGCGTCGTGAGCAGCCGCCCGGCGGCGCGATGGCCGGCAACTGCCGCGCGGCGCAGCTGCGCAGCCCGCCGCTGGCCGGTCTCGGACGATCGGTCGCTGAGATACCTATGCAGGAAGCCCGCGTCGAATGCGTCACCGGCACCGGTCGTATCGGCTGCTGCGATGGGCTTGGTGGCGATGTCGATCTCCAATGCCCCGCGCCCATCGTCGCCGCGCCACAGCACGCGGCAGCCGGCCGAGCCTTC
>Ga0299913_10004356_pt1 | contig 11872 bp, 9 predicted proteins | sample RVTome_9_FD_201360 | JGI IMG/M metagenome (GOLD analysis project Ga0299913, IMG submission 201360) | Soil microbial communities from uranium-contaminated site in the Upper Colorado River Basin, Wyoming, United States - RVT155D38 (version 2) ... | reverse complement strand
CGCTGCTCCTCCGTCCCGTGCTCCTTGATCATCCAGGCGGAGATGAAGTGCGTGTTCAGGACGCCCGACAGGCTCATCCAGCCCCGGGAGAGCTCGACCTGGATGTGGGCGTACGTGGTGAGGTCGAGCCCGAGACCCCCGTACTCCTCCGGGATCGTGACGCCGAAGAGGCCCAGCTCTTTCATCGTCTCGACGAGCCGCGTGGGGTACTCGTCCGCGTGCTCGAGCTCGGACGCGACCGGGACCACGTCCCGCTCGACGAAGTCCCGGATCGTGGCGACGATCTCGCGCTGCTCCGCTGTGAGGCCGGCCTCGCCGGTCATGCGGTCACGGCCTCCGCCGCGCCGGCGGCCGCGAGGGGCGCGAGGGCGGCCCGAAGGTCGTCCTGCTCCTCGAGGGCGAGCACCGCCTCCTCGAGCGCGGCGGCGGCGGTCTCGTCGAGCGCGAGCGAGGCGTTCTCGCGGTACTTCTCGCGCACCTCGTCCGGCGTCATCGGGTTCTCCGGCCCGCCGCGCTGGTGCTCGAGGTCGGCCTCGACCGTTCTCCCGTCGCGGGTGGTGATCCGCACGCCGCCCGGAAAGGCGGCCGGATAGCTCGGGTAGTCCTTGACCTCATAGCGCACGCGCCGCGCGAGGTCGAGCACCCGCTCGTCGCGGATCGCCTCCGGCACGTACGTGGTGACGCCGCAGCGGCCGTGCACGAGCATGGCGGCGGCCGAGTACTGGAGGCTGAACTTCGCCTCGTACGGCGTCCTCGGCGCGATCTTCGCCGCGGCAGGCTCGAGGACCAGGTCGACTCCGGCGGCCGGAACCGTCACGACCACCTCCTCGACGTCGTCGGCCGAGAGGCCGTCCTCGACGGCCGCGGCCGTCGCCCCGACGGCGCCGTGCATGAAGTGACAGGCGGGGTACGGCTTGTACGCGATGCGGGTGGTCTCCCACCGGGAGCCCAGGTCGGAGAGCTGGCCCTCGATGTCGATCTCGCCCTTCTCGGCCCCGAGGAACGCGTGGTAGAGGCCGAAGCGCCCCTCGAGGACGCCGGGGGGCCCCTCGGCCCCGTGGGCGGCGAGCCGGGCGGCGAGCAGGCCGCCGTGAGCCGCCCAGCCGGGGTGGATCGGCTTGGTCGGCGTGCCGTCGTCGAGGTAGGCGAACAGGCCGGAGGCAAGGGAGCCGGCGATGCCGAGCGCGCTCGTCGTGCGGTCGGCGTCGAGCCCGTCGAGGCGCGCGGCCGAGGCCGTCGCGCCGAACACGCCGCAGACGGCGGTCGGATGGAAGCCGCGCTTGTGGAAGAGGCCTGACGCAGCCATGCCGATGCGGGTGATGACCTCGTTCGCGGCGACGATCGCAGCGAGCGCGTCGCGGCCGGATGCCCCGGCCGCCTCTGCGGCGGCGAGCGAGGCAGGACACGCGACGACGCCGACATGCGCGACCGAGTCCGAGTGCGTGTCGTCGTAGTCGAGGCCGTGACAGACCATCGCGTTCGCGAAGGCGGCGTTGGCCGCCGGCATTCCGGTCCGCGCACCGATGACGGTCGCGCGGTCCTCGCCCCCCAGCTCGGTCATGGTCTTCCGCCCCTCCGTGGCGATTCCCATCCCGGAGGCGGCGAGGCCGCACCCGAGCGTGTCGAGGAGATGCAGCTTGGCGGCCTCGGCGACCTCGGCGGGAATGTCATGGGGCGACAGCTCAGCCGTCCAGCGCGCGATCCTTTCCGCGGTCGTCATCTCACACCGTCCAGTCGTCGTCGGTCGCCGGGAACGCGTCCGCTACCTCGGGAGCGTCGCGCTTGTAGACCATGAACGTCCGCTTGAACTCGATCACGACCTCGCCGCGCTGGTTGATCCCGCGCGAGCGCATCGACACGATCCCGACGTTCGGCTTCGACCTCGACTCCCGCTTGTCCGTGATCTCGCTCTCCGCCCAGAGCGTGTCGCCGGCGAAGACCGGCGTCGGGAGCTTGATGTCCGTCCAGGAGAGGTTCGCCGCCCCGTTCTCGCTCGTGTCGGGGACCGTCATGCCCGTAACGAGCGCGAGGGTGAAGGTGCTGTTCACGAGCGGGCGCTCGAACTGCGTTCGCTCCGCATGGACCACGTTGAAGTGCACCTGGTTCGTGTTCATGGTCAGGCACGTGAACCAGACGTTGTCCGTCTCCGTGATCGTGCGCCCGAAGCGGCTCCGAAAGACGTCGCCGACATCGAAGTCCTCGTAGAAGCGGCCCCGCCATACCTTCGGCGCGGCCGCGTGCTCAGTACTCATCTGAAGGGCTCCTTTCGCTGGCGGCCAGTACCTGTCGCGCCCGCTCGACCACGGGAAGATCGATCATCTTCCCGTCGAGGGAGACTACGCCCCGCCCCTCCGCGCGCCCCTGCTCGTACGCCCGCACGATCCTCCGGGCGCGGTCGGCCTCTTCGTCGCTCGGCGAGAAGACCCGGTTGACGATCTCGACCTGGGCCGGATGGATGCACGCCTTGCCGCGAAGCCCGAGCGAGCGCGCGAGGCGGCACTCCGCCTCGAGTCCCTCGTCGTCGCGCAGGTCCACGTGGACGAGGTCGAAGGGACTGCGGATTCCGGCGGCGATCGAGTCGACGACGAGCTTGGAGCGGGCGAAGAGCACCTCCTGCCCGTCCGGCCGCGGCTCGAGGCCGAGCTCGAGGCCGAGGTCGACCGCTCCCAGGACGAGCGCGACCGTGCGCGGCGAACGGGCGGTCTCGTAGGCGAGCCGAAGGCCCTCCGCCGTCTCGGCGATGCCGATCACGGGCGGGCCGTCGACCCCGAGCGCGGCCACGCCCTCGGGCGTCGCCTTCGGAAGCACGAGCGCGCCGGGCGGGAACGCGGAGAGCATCCGCAGGTCGTCCTCCCAGAATGCCGTGCCGACGGCATTCAGGCGCACGGCGAGAAGGGTCTCCGTGTGCGCGCCGGCGATGAGGTCGCGGACGATCTCGCGGGCGCGGCCCTTCTCGGGCGCCGGGACAGCGTCCTCGAGGTCCGCGACAACGGCGTCGGCCCTGGACTCGAGAGCCTTCTCCAGCTTCCGCGCGTCGTTTCCGGGGGCGAACAGGAGCGAGCGGATCGAGGAGGCGGACGACATCGAGTTTGACATTCTTGCCGAAGTCAGACATAAACATGGGCTCGATACTCCGCGCAAGGAGGAGGCGCTTCGTGAAGGCGGTCGTGTTCCGCGAATTCGGAAGCTCCGACGTCCTCCGGCTCGAGGAACTGGACGACCCGAAGCCGGGGGCGGGGGAGGTCACGCTGGACGTCCTGGCGTGCGCCCTGAACCACCTGGACGTCGACGTCCGCGAAGGCGTCTCGCGCTTCCCGCTCGACCCCCCACACGTCCTCGGCCTCGAGGTGATCGGGCGGATCGCGGAGGTCGGGGAGGGCGTGGACGACTGGCAGGTGGGCGACCGCGTCATGCCTTATCTCATCGACACCTGCGGCGAGTGCCGCTTCTGCGCCTCCGGCCGGGAGTCCCTCTGCCCCGAAGGCGGCTTCGTCAGCTTCGTCCACTCGGGCGGCTACGCGGAGAAGCTCGTCTGCTCCGCCTCCCAGCTCCTCCCCGTCCCCGAGAACCTGGGCGACGCCGAGGCGGCCGCCCTGCAGGTGGCCTTCGGCACCGCCTGGCACATGCTGTTCACCCGGGCGCGGCTCCAGCCCGGCGAGACGGTCCTCGTCAACTCCGTCGGAAGCGGCATCGGCTCGGCCGCCGTCCAGCTCGCCCACCTCGCCGGCGCGTACGTGATCGGTAGCTCGTCCAGCGACGAGAAGCTGGCACGGGCGTCCGAGTTCGGGATGGACGCCGGCATCGACTACACGAAGCAGGACGTCGTCGAGGAGGTCATGCGCCTCACCGACGAGCGCGGCGTCGACGTCGTCTACGAGCACGTGGGCGGCGAGCTCTTCCAGAAGGGGCTCGATTCGCTCACGAAGGACGGCCGCCTCGTCACCTGCGGCGCGCACTCGGGGGAGGTCGTACCCTTCGACATCATCCCGTTCTTCCGCAGCCAGAAGTCCATCATCGGCTCGTTCGTCTACAGCCGGCTCGAGCTGAGAAAATGCCTCGAGCTCGCGCGCCGCGGCCGGATCTTCCCGATCGTCCATGAGACGTTCCCGCTCGAGCGGGCGAAGGACGCCATGGACCTGATCGAGAGCCGGGACTTCTTCGGCAAGGTCGTCCTCACACCAGGGGGTTAGCGCATGAAGCGTCTCGGAGTCGATGTCGGCGGAACGTTCACGGACTTGATCTACGTCGACGACGAGACAGGCGTCGTCCTCGTCCACAAGCTGCCCACGACGCCCGACGATCCTTCCCGCGGGACGGTGCAGGGCGTCCAGGAGCTGACCGCCGAGGCCGGCCAGAGCCCCGCCGCCCTGGACCAGGTGTTCCACGGGACGACGATCGCGACGAACATCGTCATCGAGCACGACGGCGCGAAGGTCGGGATGATCACCACCGAGGGCTACAGGGACATCCTCCACATCGCCCGGCACAAGAAGCCCCTCAACTTCTCCAACTACCAGGACCTCCCGTGGCAGCGCTTCCCGATCGTGCGGCGCCGCTACCGGCTGACCGTTCCGGAGCGGATCACGCGCGACGGGGAGGTGCTCGTGCCGCTCGACGAGGACGCCGCGCGGGAGCGGGTGCGGGAGCTCAAGGAGGCCGGCGTCGAGGCGGTTTCCGTCTGCTTCCTCTTCTCGTTCCTGAACCCCGAGCACGAGGCGCGCGTCGCCGAGATCGTGCGCGAGGAGTTCCCCGAGGCGTTCCTCTCCGTCTCCTCCGAGGTCCTGCCGCAGTACCGCGAGTACGAGCGCTTCTCCACGGTCTGCCTCAACGCCTTCATCGGGCCGAAGGTGGCGAGCTACGTGCGCCGGCTCGAGGACGAGCTGCGCGCGCTCGAGGTGCGCACCGGCGTCCACCTCATGACCTCCGCGAGCGGCGTGGCGACGACCGACGCGGCCGTCGCCCGCCCGGTCAACCTGCTCATGTCAGGCCCGGTCGCCGGCGTTGTCGGCGGGATCTGGGCCGGCAGGCAGGCGGGCTACGAGAACGTGATCACGCTCGACGTCGGCGGCACGTCCGCGGACATCGGGCTCGCCCAGGGCGGCAAGCTGCGCATGAAGCATCTGCTCGACACCAAGGTCGGGCCGTACCAGGCCATGATCCCGATGGTGGACGTGGACACGATCGGCGCCGGAGGCGGCTCGATCGCCTACGTCGACGGCGGCGGGATCTTCCGCGTCGGCCCTCGCTCGGCCGGCGCCGACCCGGGCCCGGCGGCGTACGGCCGCGGAGGCGTTGACGCGACCGCCACCGACGCGATGGTCGTGCTCGGCTGGCTTCGCCCCGAGGCGTTCCTCGGCGGCGGGATGGAGCTCCAGCCGGAGCGCGCCCGCAAGGCGTTCGAGGACGGGCCCGCAAGCGCCCTCGGGATGACCGTCGAGGAGGCAGCGATGGGCGCCGTCCAGATCCTCACGCACTCGATGGTGCAGTCGATCGAGGAGAACTCCGTGCGGAAGGGCTTCGACCCGCGCGACTTCGCGCTCGTCGCCGAGGGCGGGGCGGGCCCCCTCTTCGCCGCGCAGATCGCGATCGAGGTGGGAACGCCGGACGTGCTCGTCCCGCCATATCCCGGCGTGACCGCCGCCATGGGCCTGCTCGCGACGGACATGGTCTACGAGTACGCCGCGACGTCGTACCAGCGCCTCTCGGCGCTCGACGCCGCCCGGTTGGAGGCGCGCTTCGCCGAGCTGGAGGAGGAAGCGCGGCGCCAGCTCGAGGACGACGGGATCCCCGCCGACCGGGTCGTCATCCAGCGCGTCGTCGACGCGCGGTACGCGGGCCAGGGCTACGAGCTGCGGGTGGACGTGGGCTCGGGCGCGATCGACGAGGCCTGGGTGGAGAAGTTCCGCGCGGACTTCCACGACATCCACGAGCGCGAGTACTCGCGCCGCTTCGAGGAGTCCGACATCGAGATCCCGAACATCCGCGTCCGCGGCGTCGGCCTCATGCCGCCGCTCGAGACGGCGGAGGTGGAGCGCGGCGACGAGAAGCCTCCCGAGGCGGCGCTCATCCACGAGGGCAACGCGTGGTTCCGGGTCGGCGGGGAGCTCCGCGAGGTCCCGACCCGCTACTACGACCGCGCGGCGCTCCGAGCGGGGAACCGCCTCGAGGGGCCGGCGATCGTCCACCAGTACGACTCGACGACCGTGATCCCGCCGGGCCTCACGGCGTCGATCGACGGCTACGGCAACATCGTGATCGCAACCGGCGGCGCGGCCAGGGCCCAGGCCCTGGAAGCCGCCGAGGCATTGGAGGTCTGAGATGTCCGTGATGGAGTACGAGGTCGGCCGCTCCCCGGGCCCCCCGACGCGCGAGCGGGTCGAGGTCGACCCGATCACGCTCCGCGTCCTCGGCGGAGCGTTTCACGCCATCGCGAAGGAGATGGCGGGCGTCCTCTTCCGCATGAGCTACAGCTCGATCATCCGCGAGTCCGAGGATCTCGGCGCGGGCATCTTCGACGCCGAGGGGCGCGAGCTCTGCGAGTCGGACTCGACGCCGATGCACATCGGCTCGCTCCCGTGGTACATCCGCGGCTTCCTCTACCGGCTCGACGGGGAGCTCCAGGACGGGGACGTCATCGTCCACAACCACCCGTACCTCGGCGCCTCGCACAGCCCGGACGTCGCCGTGGCCGTGCCCATCTTCGACGAGGGCGAGTTGCTCGGCTTCGCGGCCGTGACCGCGCACGTTCTCGACGTCGGCGGCTCCTTCCCCGGCATCAACGCCGACGCGTTCGACGTCTACGCCGAGGCGAAGATGTACAACGCGCTCCGCTGGTACGAGGCCGGCGAGCTGAACGAGGACCTCGACCGGATGATCTTCGACAACGTCCGCACGGAGACGATGAACCGGGGCGACATGAACGCGATGCTCGCCGCCTGCCAGCTGGGCAAGGAGCGCTTTCTCCGGCTCGTCTCCCGCTACGGGGCGGACGTCGTCATGAGCGCCGCGTACGAGTGGATGGACTACTCCGAGCGCATGCTGCGGCAGGAGATCGCCAAGATCCCCGACGGGGAGTACAAGGCGCCGACCGGCTGGCTCGACGACGACGCGCGCAACCGCGGCGTTCGCCTGAGGGTCGAGACGAAGGTGATCGTCGAGGGTGACTCGATCACGATCGACCTGACCGGGTCGAACGCCGAGGTGCCGACGGGGTTCAACGTTCCCTTCGAAGGCTCGCTGCTCGTGGGGGCCTACTACGCAGTCCGTACGATCCTCCTCGACGAGGTGCTCTTCCCGGAGCACGTGCCGCAGAACGACGGGGTCTTCCGGCCCGTGAACGTCGTCGCCCCGAAGGGATCCATCTTCAACCCCAACTTTCCGCGAGCCTGCTTCTCGCGCTTCACGCAGGTGCAGCGGGTCGTGGACAACACGATCCTCGCGCTGAGCGACGCGCTCCCGGAGCAGACGACGGCGGGGAACTCGGCCGGCATCCACTTCTGCGCCTACTCGGGCTTCGACGAGAAGCAGGGCGAGTACTGGCTCTACCTCGAGGTGAACGAGGGTGCGTACGGCGGACGGCACGGCAAGGACGCCATGGACTCGGTCGACAACCTGATGGCGAACACGCGCAACAACCCGATCGAGGAGCTCGATCTGCGCTTCCCCGTGCGCTGCGACCAGTACGAGCTGCGGCCCGAGGCGGCCGCGCCGGGGAAGTGGCGCGGCGGGATCGGCATCATCCGCCGCAACCGCTATCTCGTTCCCGGTGTGTACTCGTGCGAGGGAGATCGCCAGTTCGATCCGCCGCGAGGCGTCTTCGGCGGCTGGGACGGGCTCGTCGCCTCCTGCCGCAAGAACGCCGACCGCTCGGACGAGGAGTACCTGGAGGCGAAGGTGACCGGCGTGCCCTTCGAGGCGGGCGACTTCATCGAGCTCGTCGAGCCGAACGCCGCCGGCTACGGCGACCCGCTCGAGCGCGATCCCGAGCTCGTGCGCGAGGACATCCTCGACGACTTCACGAGCCTCGAGCTCGCCCGCAAGGCGTACGGCGTGGTGTTCTCCGACGACCGTTCGCTCGAGATCGACCGCGATGCCACCGAGCGGCTCCGCGAGGAGCTGCGGGCCTCGCGGGACGGCACCGGGAGCCTCACGAGGTACTTCGAGGAGCACACCCAGGAGCGGAAGCCCAACCCCGTGACAGTCGCGGGCGACAAGGAGTTCGGCAAGGCCTAGTGGCCGACGAGAGGAAGATCCGAGCCGTTCCTCCCGACGCCGAGGTCATGCCGGTACGGCGGGTTCGCAAGGCGTACGAGCAGGTGAACGACCAGCTCCGGGAGCTGATCGTCTCGGGCGAGCTCTCCCCCGGCGAGCGGCTCCCGAACGAGGCCGTGCTCGCCAGGGAGTTCGGCGTCAGCCGGGCGACGGTGCGCGAGGCGCTCCGCATCCTCACCGCGCAGAACCTGATTCGCACGACGAAGGGAGCCGGCGGGGGGAGCTACGTCACGCTGCCGACCGTCGATCACATCTCGGAGTTCCTGCGCGGCAATCTCAACCTTCTCTCCGAGTCGGAGCACGTCTCGCTGGAGGAGTTCCTCGAGCTCCGTGAGCTGATCGAGGTGCCGGCGGCCCGGCTGGCCGCGTCGCGCTCGAGCGACGACGACATCGCGCGCCTCCACGAGTCGATTCCCGAGCAGCCCCTGCGCATGACCACGCAGGAGCAGTTCGCGTACAACAAGGGCTTCCACACGGTGATCGTCGAGGCGTGCGGGAACATGCTCCTCTACATCGCGGCCCAGCCGGTGTTCACGGTGCTCCAGACCCATCTCGCGCGCTCGAGCCTCGGCCGGGGCTTCCACCGCTCGATCAACGAGCACCATCGGGCCATCGTCGATGCGATCGAGAAGGGCGACGCGGACGCGGCCGCCGGGCAGATGCAAGCGCATCTCGAGTACCTGCGCCCGGCGTACGAGCGGGCCTGGCGGCACGCGGTCTCGATCCGCCGGCGCGCGTGACGCTTCCCCTCGCCGACATCCGCGTGCTCGCGGTCGAGCAGTACGGGGCGGGGCCGTGGGGCACGCTCCAGCTCGCCGATCTGGGGGCCGAGGTGATCAAGATCGAGGACCCGTCCTCGGGCGGGGATGTCGGGCGCTACGTGCCCCCGTTCCAGGAGGGCGAGGACTCGCTCTTCTTCGAGACCTTCAACCGCAACAAGAAGAGCGTCTCGCTCGACCTCCGCCATCCGGACGCGCGCCCGGTCCTCGAGGATCTCGTGCGCGCCGTGGACGCCGTCTACTCGAACCTGCGCGGCGACCACCCGAAGCGCCTGCGCATCACGTACGAGGACCTCAAGGAGGTCAATCCGCGCGTGGTCTGCTGCTCGCTCTCCGGCTTCGGGATGACGGGGCCACGCGCCGCGGAGGGAGGCTACGACTACATGATGCAGGGGCTCGCGGGCTGGATGAGCCTCACCGGCGAGCCCGACGGGCCGCCGACGAAGAGCGGCCTGTCGCTCGTCGACCTGTCGGGCGGGTACGTCTCCGCGCTCGCCCTCATGGCCGGGCTCTGGCAGGCCCGGCGCGACGGCGTCGGCTGCGACTGCGACATCTCGCTCTTCGAGACGGCGTTGCACGAGCTGATGTACGTGGGCACCTGGGTCGCGTCGCGCGGGTTCACGCCGCAGCGCCACCCGGAGTCGGCGCACCCCTCGATCGTGCCCTTCCAGAACCTGCCCACCGCGGACGGGTGGATCGTGGTCGCGTGCCCGAAGCAGAAGTTCTGGGAGCTCCTGTGCGAGGCGATCGAGCGCCCCGACCTCGCCGGCGACCCCCGCTTCGCCGACTTCGCGGGCCGCAACGAGCACCGCGACGCGCTCGTGCCCGAGCTCAGGAAGACCTTCCGGGAGCGGAGGACTGACGAGTGGCTCGACACGCTCTCGGCCGCGGGCGTCCCGAACGCGCGCGTCAACGACGTCGCCGAGGCGCTCGCCGACCCGCAGGTCGCGGCCCGCGGCGGTCTCGTCGAGATCGAGCACCCGCGCCTCGGGCCCGTCCGCCAGGTGGCGACGCCGCTTCGCGTGGGCGAAGAGGAGAAACCGGCCCGGCGCGCGCCGTTTCGCGGCGAGGACACGGAGCCGGTGCTCGTCGACCTGTGCGGCTACTCGCCGGAGCGGGTGCGCCGTCTCGCGGCCGCCGGCGCGTTCGGCGACGTCCCGGTTTGACCGCCGAACGCCGACCCCGGTACGGTCGGGCGAAGGTTCGCCACAAGGAGGCCCAGCCGATGTTCAGGCTCGACGGGCGAGTGGCCCTCGTGACGGGCGCCGCCTCCGGCATCGGGGCGGCGACGTCCGTCGCGCTCGCTCGCGCGGGCGCAGACGTCGTGCTCGGCTGGTTCGCGGGCGATCCGCACGACGTCGAGCCCGTCGTCGGCGAGGTCGAGGCGGCCGGACGCCGCGCGGTCGCGGTCGAGGCCGACCTGCGGGAGGCCGGCGCCGGCGACCGCCTCGTCGGCGCCGCGCTCGGGGAGTGGGGCCGGCTCGACGTCGTCGTCGCGAACGCCGGCATCGCCCGGGACGTGCCCTCGGCCGAGCTCGACGACGACCGCTGGCGGGAGCTCATGGAGGTCGATCTCCTCGGTGCCTTCCGCTGCTTCCGCGCCGCGCTCGAGCCGATGCGCGACGCAGGGTTCGGCCGCCTCCTCGCCACGAGCTCGATCGCCGGGGCCGTCCAGGGCTGGCCGCGGCACGTGCATTACGCCGCCGCGAAGGCCGGCATCGTCGGGCTCGTCCGCAGCCTCGCGCTGGAGGTCGCCGCCGACGGGATCACCGTGAATGCCGTCGCGCCGGGCGTCGTCGTCTCGCCCCAGAGCTCCGATCCGGTCAACTCGCTCGGGCCGGACGGCCTCCGATCCTTTGCCGAGCGGGTGCCGGTCGGCCGGAACGGGCGGCCGGAGGACGTCGCGGGCGCGCTCGTCTACCTGGCCTCCGAGGAGGCGTCCTTTCTCACGGGCCAGGCGATCGTCGTGGACGGCGGCGCGACCCTCTCGCTCCTGTAGCCGAAGCGACCGAGACCGCGGGCTTCGTCCACGCCTCAGCGCTCGAAGACGTCGAGCGGAAGCAGCGCCGAGACGAGCGCGTTCGGCACGTCGACGACCTCCGAGAGGCGCAGGTCGACGGCCACGCTCGCGAGCACGTACGCCTGCTCGCGGCCGAGCCCGCGGACATGTGTGAGGTAGTCGATCATCTCGAGGAGCGCCCGGCGGGCCGCGAGGCCGACGTCGAGCGCCTCGTTTCCACCGTCGTCTCGCAGCGAGATGCCGGTCGTCGCGAGCACGCGCGGCGCCGGCCGGGCCGGCGTCTCGTAGAGGGGGAAGCGTGGCAGCCACGACGGCTTCTCCTCGAGCCCGAGGCGGACGGTGACGGCGCCGGCGACCTCGATCCCGGTGCCGCAGACCTCGCCCTCTCCCTGAGCGAAGTGGAGGTCGCCGGCGGAGAACAGCGCGCCGGCCACGTGAACGGGCAGGAGGAGCCTGCTGCCCGCGACGAGCTGGGGAACGTCGAGGTTCCCGCCCGTCTCGCGCGGCGGGATCGTCCGCAGTCCCGCAGCCGCGGGCGCCGGCACGGCCGTCTCGGGCGACTCGTCCGCGACGGCCCCGCCGCGTGCCCTGAGCTCCTCCTCGCGCGCCCGGAAGCGCTCGACGAGCGCGGGCGAGGGGGCGACGCCGGCCACCCCGGCGAACGGCGCGCCGGGTACTGCGACCCCGGGCAGGGCCTCGGAGCGTGCAAGCCCGTCCGCGATCTCCCAGACGACGACATAGGGGTCGGGGAAGAGATCGGCCAGGAAGCCGAAGCCGGGGACGATCGCGGTGACGCCCACGT
>Ga0299913_10004355_pt1 | contig 11873 bp, 10 predicted proteins | sample RVTome_9_FD_201360 | JGI IMG/M metagenome (GOLD analysis project Ga0299913, IMG submission 201360) | Soil microbial communities from uranium-contaminated site in the Upper Colorado River Basin, Wyoming, United States - RVT155D38 (version 2) ... | reverse complement strand
CTCGCCGGTCAGCCGCTGCAGGTAGGACTCGGCGTCAACCACGGGCGCGTCGGCGCGTCGGTTCAGCAGGTTCTGAACCCGCCGGTTGGTGGATCGCCGCAGTCCCGCGACGTCGTCGATGGTGAGGATGCGTCCCTCGTCGAGCACGGTGATCCGGTCGGCGATCCGGAAGGCGCTCTCCAGCTCGTGGGTGACCACCACAATGGTCATGTTCATGGCATCGCGCAGCTTCAGGATCAGCTCGTCGAGCGCCGAGGAGACGACCGGATCGAGCCCCGCCGACGGCTCGTCGAAGAACAGCAGCATGGGGTCCATGACGATGGCCCGCGCGACGGCGGCACGCTTGAGCATGCCACCAGAAAGCTCGGCGGGCATCAGCGCGTCGGCGCCCGCGAGGTCGACGACCTCGAGCTTGAGGCGCGCCATGATCTCCATGGTCTTGCAGTCGAGCCGTGTGTGCTCGCGCAGCGGCAGCATGAGGTTGTCGAGCACACACATCGAACTGAACAGCGCGCCACCCTGGAAGGCGACCCCGATCTTGCGCCGCAGGCGCACCATTTCCATGGCCCGGGCACGCGTGATGTCGACGCCGAGCAGCTCGATGCGGCCGGCGGTGGGGCGCAGCAGGCCCACCAGGTGCCGCAGCAGGGTGGACTTGCCCGAGCCGCTGCCGCCCATGATCACCATGATCTCGCCCCGCCGCACCGCCAGGTCGATGTTGTGCAGGATCTGCCGCGGCCCATAGTGCGCCTGCAGGCCCTCGACCCGGACGACCGGGGCTTCCGGCGGGGTCGGCGGCGCGGTCCGCGGCGCAGCGCTCTGTTGGTTCGCAGTCATCGGCCTATCCGCTGGTCACGACGAAGGCGAAGACCATGTCGACGATGATGATGGCGGCGATCGACTGCACCACCGCCCGTGTGGTGCGCCGTCCGACCCCTTCGGCGCCGCCGTCGGCGAGCGCGCCGTTGACCGTCGACACCAGGGCGACCAGTGCCGCGAAGAGCACGCTCTTGCCAAGGCCGTGCGCCAGATCGTTCACCGAGAGCGCGGCGGCGACGTCGGCGAAGTAAGCGGCCATGCTGAGGTCCAGCGCGGCGGTCACGAAGAAGCCGGCGGCAGTGAGCGCCACGATGTCGGCCCATAGCGTGAGGCAGGGCACCATGACCATCATGGCGATCAGCGCCGGCGCAACGAGGAAGCGGACCGGCGATATACCGATCACCCGCAGGGCGTCGACCTCCTGGTTGATCATCATGGTGCTGAAGCGCGCTGCCAGGGCGGAGCCGGAGCGGCCAGCGATGAGGATGCCGATGATCAGCGGCGCGAACTCGCGGACGACCGACAGCGCGATGCCGATTGCCGCGAACGATTCCGCGCCGAACAGACCGAGACTGTAAAGGCTCTGGATTGCCAGCATCATGCCGATGGTCGCCGCCAGCACCGTCGCGATGGGCAGCGCCTGGATGCCGATCTGCATCATCTGCCGGATGACCGCCGGCAGGCGCACGGGCTGGCGGCGGACCGGGCCGCCGAAGGCCCAGAGCAGGGACTCGACGAACAGCGCGCTGGCAAAGCCGACCTCTTCGACGCCGCGCGCGACGCTGCGCCCCACTCCTTCGGCCACTCGCAGCATGGCTTGCATCCTAGCGCGCCGCCGCCAAGGCGGCGTCGAGGTCGGGATGGATGGTGAAGACACGGTCGAGCCGTGCCAGCTCGAAGACTCGCAGGGCCTGCGGGCTGACCGCGACGAGATGCAGGCCGGTGCCACGGCTGGTCGCCCACTGTAGCGCCTCGACCAGGCTGGCGATGCCGGAGCTGTCGATATAGGTGACCGCGGAGAGGTCGACGAGAATGTCCTGCTGGCGCTTGACGCAGTCGAGCAACTGCCGCCGGACGGCCGGCGCCCGGTCGAGGTCGATGTCGCCCCCGAGCGCGACTACCAGATGGCCTTGTATCTCGCGGATGCCTTCGGTCATTTCGCCGGGTCCTTCTTCTTGGTCATCTGCAGGACGTTGCCGACGCCGGTGGGTGACCGCCCGAAGTCGGCGGTGTCCATCAGCGAGTGGATGAAGTGGGTGCCGAGGCCGCCGGGTCTGAGGTCCTGCAAAGCACGCGGCTGAACCGCCGCTGGAGTGACGGCCGGACCGAAATCGGTCACCCGCAGGATCATCCGTTCCGCATCATCCAGGATGTCGAGCAGGATGGGTCCGTCGCCGCGGCCCTGGTACGCGTGGAGGATGACGTTCTGGCACGCCTCGCCGACTGCGAGGACGATGTCCTGCGCGGTGCGCTCATCGAAGCCGCAGAACCGCGCCGCACTGCGCACCGTATCGCGCACCATCACCATGCGATCGGCGCGCGCCGGGATGCGCAGCTCCAGCAGGTACTCCGCGGTAGGCGCGTTCATGGCATCTCCCGCCGGCAGGCAGGGTCGAGCTGCTCGATGCCGGCGCCGGTCGCGACCCAGGCATCGTCGATGGCGAGCACCGTGAGGTCGTCTCGCGCCTCCCAGCCGCCGTCCTGGTCCAGGGTCGCGAGCAGCGCCTCCAGACGGCGCGCCAGCGGCAGCTCGGCAAGCGCCTCGATGAGTTGGATCAATCCCTCGACGCCGAGCCGCTCGCCGCTGACGTAGCGGTACTCGGTCAGGCCGTCGGTGAATATGTAGAGTTCGCCACCGTCGAGTATCATCCGCTCGTCCGCCGCGCGAAGGGATTCCACGAGTCCCAGCGGCGGGGAGGCGGCCGGAAAGGATTCGTAGCTGCGGTCGCGGCGGCGCAGCAGCGGCGGCTGATGCCCGGCATTGGCCAGGCAGACGCGGCCGTCTGCGGTGCGATAGTGGCCGGCGACCATGGTGACGAACATGCCGCGCGACGCTGTCTCGCAAAGCTCAACGTTGATCGCCTCGAGCAGCAGCGCTGGCGAGTCGATGCGCTTGCCGAGACAGCGGAACAGGCTGATGGTCTTGGCCATCAGCAGGGCTGCGTTCATGCCCTTGCCGGAGACGTCGCCCAGCGCAAACGCGATGCGCTCTCCATCCAGCGGGTAGAAGTCGAAGAAGTCACCCGACAGCTTGCGCGCCGGCCGGTTGACACCCCAGATCGGCAGCTGGCCCGGCGCGCAGTGCGGCTGCAGGCTGCGCTGCAGGTCGGCCGCCATCTCCAGGCTGTCGCCGGCGCGCAGCTGCTCGGCCAGGCGCAGGCGAAGCACGGCGTTGGCGGAGGCCAGATCCAGCAGTCCGATCGCGGCCCGCACAAAGCCCGTACTCACCGCTTGCTGATGCGCATGCATCTCGCGGTACGCCGCATCGAGCAGGGGCGCGGGATCATCGGTCGCGGCCAAGCGGGAGCCCAGGTCCGCGAGGAAGTCCAGCTGACTGGAGAGGCTGCCGCCGGTCTTTCCGGCCGCCCTGAGGAATTGCTGATCCGACATCGCCCTGGCGCGTCACGCCCATCTGCGGCCTACCCCGGACATCCTAGGTCTCAGAGGTTAACCGTCCCTTTGGGCACCGCTTCGGAACAGCCGAATCCTTAGGGTTTGCAACTCAGAGTCTGTCTTAGGCGGCGTAGTTCGTGTCGGCTCCGCCGCCGGCGTTCATGGCGCCCGGTTCGCGGCGTCCTCCGCCGCGTCGAAGCGGGTGGCGACCCTCTCGCAAAGGCGGAAGAGGGCATCCTGCGGCTCCGCCATGGCAAAGATCTCCTCCGGCCCCGCCCGCAGGTAGAGGCCGCGCAGGATGCGTCCGGCCAGGCCGTGGCTCACCACGAGCACCTCCGCCCCATCGGGCTGCTCGGCGAGCCAGTCGGTGAGGCGCCGGGCGACCAGGGCATAGCTCTCGCCGCCGGGCACCTGGTAGCCCCATTTGTCGGCCTCGCGCGCCTGCCAGATTTCCGGGAATTTGAGGGCCAGCTCGGCCTGCAGTTCGCCCTCCCAGACCCCGAAGCCGTGCTCCATGAGGCGCGGATCCTCTGCGATTCCGACCGGATCGAGGCCCAGAACCTCGGCCACGGCGCGCGCGGTCTGCCGGGCGCGGCCAAGCGGGCTGCTGACCATCCGCAGCGTCGGCCGCGCTCCCACGATCTGGCGCAGCGTCCGACCCATGGCGGCGGCCTGCGCAAGCCCGCGCGGCGTCAGTGGCGAATTCTGGTGACCCTGGAGCCGGCCCGCCCGGTTCCATTCGGTTTCGCCATGGCGCAGAAGATAGATGGTCTTCAATCGCTTCCCCCGAACTGCCGTCGGCGGCGCCATGACCGCACCGTCATTAGCAATACAACTGTCATCCAATACAATATCTTGAGGGCCTTGACCGCTTTCCGTTAGGATCGCCGCTCCCCTTTCCCGGCGCCGCCGCTTCCGCCTGCCCAGGCCGGCCGCCCCATAACGAAGCTCTGATGTCCCTGCTGACGGTCACCCACACCACGGTCTATCGCTACCAGAGGCCGGTGCGCTTCGGCGAGCATCGCCTCATGTTCCGGCCGCGCGACAGCCACGATCTCAGGCTGATCGACGCCGCGCTCACCATCTCGCCGCCGGCCGAGGTGCGTTGGCTGCACGACGTGTTCTCCAACTCCATCGCCATCGCCGCCTTCCAGGACGCCGCCGAGGAGCTGCGCTTCGAGAGCCACATCATGCTCGACCACTTCGGGCTGAAGGACCCCGACTTCGCCATCGAGCCCTATGCGCAGATCTATCCCTTCAGCTACCCGGCCGACGAAATCCCCGACCTCGGCCGCTCGGTCGAGCGCGACTACCCGGACCCCGACCGCAAGATCGATGCCTGGGTGAAGGGCTTCCTCGACGGCGGCGGGCAGGTGCGCACCCAGGACCTGCTGGTGAACATCACCCGCGCGATCCATGAGCAGTTCTCCTATTCCAAGCGCCACGCCCTGGGCACCCAGACCCCGGTCGAGACGCTGGACCTCGCCGGCGGCACCTGCCGCGATCTCGCCGCCTTCATGATGGGTGCCGTGCGCGCCCTAGGACTCGCCGCACGCTTCGTCTCCGGCTACCTCTACGATCCGGCGCTCGACACCACCCTGCGCGGCGGCGGCGCGACGGGCGGCGACGACCTGCGCGGTGCCGGCGACACCCACGCCTGGGTTCAGGTCTATCTGCCGGGCGCGGGCTGGGTCGAGTTCGACCCCACCAACGGCTTGGTCGGCGGCGCCAACCTGATCCGTGTCGCGGTGGCGCGCGAGCCGTTCCAGGCGGTGCCGCTGCAGGGAACCTACTTTGGTGCCGCCGACGACTTCCTGGAGATGGAGGTGGACGTGCGCGTGACGCGCGGATAAGTGCTCGCCGACGATGACCCGCGTATTACCACCGCGTCACCCGAACGTGACTGGCCCGTGAGGCGGGATGCTTTTACCTTCCTGGGCCATGGGCCGTAAGATTTCCTTCCCCGGCGCACTCGGCGCTTTCGCTCTGGCCGTCGCCCTGGCGGCCTGGCTCGCCGCCGCAGCGACGCTTCCGCAGCCCGCGCAGGCCGGCCAAAGCCGCCCGGTGGTGGTCGAGCTGTTCACCTCGCAGGGCTGCAGCTCCTGTCCGCCGGCCGACGATCTGCTCGCCGAGCTGGCAACCGACCCCGGCGTGCTGGCGCTGTCGTTCCACGTCGACTACTGGGACTACATCGGCTGGAAGGACCCCTTCGCCGCCGCACAGTACACCGAGCGCCAGCGCGACTACGCCGCCGAGCTCGGCCTGCGCTACGTCTACACGCCGCAGATGGTGATCGACGGTCGCCACAACGCCGTGGGCAGCAACAGGGGTGCGGTGACCGAGGCGATCGACGAGGCTGCGGCGACAGCGCCGACTGTAGCGGTGACGCTGGAGGATGCCGAGGGCGGCCGAGTGCTGCTGTCGGCGGGCAAGGCGCCGGCCGGGAACGCCACGGTCTGGCTGGTCACCTTCGACGACGGCCACGACACCGAGGTGGCGCGCGGCGAGAACCGTGGCCGCGCGCTGCACAACAGCAACGTGGTGCGCGAACTGACCGCGCTCGGCAGCTGGTCCGGCGAGGCCAGGAGCATTCCCCTCGACTTCGCCAAGGCGAAGGCCGAAGGGCGCGGCGGCTGTGCCGTCATCGTGCAGCAGGGCCGCGGCGGACCGATCATCGGCGCCGCCGTCTACGACCTCGACAACTTCACGAACTGAGCAAGGCGGGATCAGCTGCCCGCCAGCAGGCCCCGTTCCACCAGCGCCGAGAGCCGGCGCGAGAAGGCCGGCGCATCGGGCAGCGGCTCGCCCTCGATGATGCGCGCCTGATCGAGCAGCAGCCAGGCAGCGTCTTCCACCACGCTCCCCGATCCATCTTTGCCAACCTGCCCGGCCAGCGCCTTCACCAGGGCGTGGCCCGGATTGATCTCGAGGATGCGCTGGGAGCTGCTGTCGAGCTGGTGCTGCTGCTTCAAGAGGCGTTCCAGGTGCATGTCGAGGTCGCCTTCGTCGGCCACTAGACAGACCGGGCTCGTGGTGAGCCGCGCCGAGATGCGGACATCCTTCACCTGGTCCTTCAGGGTCAGCTTCACGAAGGCGATGAGCGCATCGATGCCGGGCGTCTCGTCTGTCTTCTTCGCATCCGCGCCCTCGGCCTTCTTGTCGTCGCCGCCGATGTTGTCGAGGTCCGCGCCGCCGCGGGTCACCGAGCGGAAGCGCTTGTCCTGGTAGTCCGGCACCATGGAGAGCCAGAAGTCGTCGACCGGATCGCTCATCAGCAGCACTTCGACGCCCTTGGCGGCGAAGCCCTCCAGCTGCGGGCTCTGCGCCAGCGCCTTGGGATCGTCGCCGCTGATGGTGTAGATGGCGTCCTGGCCCGGCCGCATGTCCTTCACGTAGTCGGCGAGGCTGATCCAGCCCGCCCGTGTGGTCGAGCGGAAGCGCGCCAGCTCCAGCAGCGCCGCGCGCTGCTGGCCGTCCTCGTAGAGTCCTTCCTTCAGCACCGGGCCGAAGGTCTCCCAGAACTTGGCGTATTCCTCCGGCGCCTGCTCGGCCTTCTGCTTCAGCTCGCCGATCACCTTCTTGCAGAGCGCCGTGCGGATCTTGGCGAGGCGCGGGTTGTTCTGCAGCAGCTCGCGGCTGACGTTGAGAGGCAGGTCCTCGGTGTCGACGATGCCGCGCAGGAAACGCAGGTAGGGCGGCAGCAGCTCGGCGCAGTCCTCGGCGATGAAGACGCGCTTCACGTAGAGCCGCACACCCGGCTTGCGGTCGGGATGGAAGAGGTCGAAGGGCTTCTGCGAGGGAATGAAGAGGAGGCAGGTGTATTCCATCACACCCTCGGCCTTGAAGTGCAGGCGCAGCCAGGGATCGTCGAAGGCGTGGCCGACGTGGTGGTAGAATTCCTTGTACTGCTCCTCGGTGATCTCGCTCTTGGGCCGGGTCCAGAGGGCGGAGGCGGCGTTCAGTGTCTCGTCCGGCTCGTCCTCTTTCTTCGACTCGAGCACCACCGGCACGGCGATGTGGTCTGAGTAGGTGGCGACGATGCGGCGCAGGCGCGCGGGATCGAGATACTCCTCCTCGCCCTGGCGCAGGTGCAGCACGATGCGGGTGCCGCGTGCCGGCACTTCGCTGTCCTCGGCGACGGTGAAGGCGCCCTTGCCGTCCGATGTCCAGCGCCAGCCCTCGGCCTCGCCGGCGCGGCGCGTCTGGACCTCGACGCGCTCGGCGACCATGAAGGCGGAGTAGAAGCCGACGCCGAACTGGCCGATGAGATTGGCGCCTTCCTGCTTGTTCTCCAGCTGCTGCACGAAGGCGGCGGTGCCCGAGCGGGCGATGGTGCCGAGGTTGTCGATCAGCTCCTGCCGGTTCATGCCGATGCCGTTGTCGGCCACGGTCAAGGTCCTGGCGGCCGGATCGGTTTTCAGGCGGATGCGGAAGCTGCTGTCGTCGCCGAGCAGGCCGGACTGTGTGAGCGCCGCGTGGCGCAGCCGGTCGCAGGCGTCGGCGGCATTGGAGATCAGCTCGCGCAGGAAGATCTCCTTCTCGGAGTAAAGCGAGTGCGCGACGATGTCGAGGAGCCGGCTGACCTCAGCCTGGAAATTCATCTGTTCTTCCGCCATGGCCTTTCCATCCGTCTTTCTGCGGTCCCTGCGGCGCGGGGGGTGAAGTCGCGGCCGGGTGCCCCTGCTCACGACCGCGTGACATATGTGGGCATTCGGGGTTCACTGCAAGGCTTCTTGGCCGGCGGAGACGCCGCCGGTGCGGCCGAGCGAGGGGAATGCGATGGCGCGCAACGACGCGGGCAAGGGCGCCGGCGACCCGCGCGGGGACGACCCACATGAGGGCGAGCGCCGCCAGCTGCTGCGGCAGATCGAGGAGGAGGTGGCCGAGACCGCCCACTGGCTGGGCAAGGACAGGCTGGCCTCCGAGGTACTGGCGGCCATCGGGCGGGTGCCGCGCCACGCCTTCGTGCCGCGCACGGAAGAGGTCTTTGCCTATCGTAACGAGCCGCTGCCGATCGGCCTTGGCCAGACCATCTCGCAGCCCTACATCGTGGCGGTGATGAGCGACCAGGCGCTGGGCGATACTGGGGTTGGCCCCGGCGCCCGCGTGCTGGAGGTCGGCACCGGCTCCGGCTACCAGGCCGCCGTGCTGGCGGAGCTGGGCGCCGAGGTGTGGTCGATCGAGGCGCTGCCCGAGTTGGCCGCGGAGGCGGCCGCGCGCCTGAAGGCGCTGGGCTACGACGGCGTGCACTGCCGCCAGGGCGACGGCGCGGCCGGCTGGCCCGAGGCGGCACCCTTCGATGCCATCCTGGTGACCGCCGCGGCGACGGCCATCCCGCCCGCCCTGGTCGACCAGCTGAAGCGCGGCGGCCGCCTGATCATTCCGCTGGGACGACCGGAGGGGGCGCGGCGCCACAGCTCGACCCAGCGCCTGCTACGCCTCGAGAAAGGCAGCAACGGCAGCCTGAAGGAAACCGTCATCCTGCCGGTCGCCTTCGTGCCGCTGATCACCCCGCCGGGCGACGCGGGCTGACTTACCGGCGACCGTTACGGAATCGTCGCAGCCCTGCCACGGGAATCCCTTGCAAAGGGACGGGGCAGCCCCGATTCTCTAGAGTGACATGTCGCTCTTCGCGAACAGCCGGGTGACGGCCGTCCTCGGCCCCACGAACACCGGCAAGACCTATCTGGCGATCGACCGCATGCTCGGCCATTCGAGCGGGATGATCGGCTTTCCGCTGCGCCTTCTGGCGCGCGAAAACTACGACCGCATCGTGCGCATCAAGGGGCCGGCCCAGGTCGCCCTGGTCACTGGCGAGGAAAAAATTCTGCCGCCGGGAGCGCGCTACTTCTGCTGCACGGTGGAGTCCATGCCGGTCGACCGGCCGGTCTCCTTCCTCGCCGTCGACGAGATTCAGCTCTGCGCCGACGCCGAGCGCGGCCACGTTTTCACCGACCGCCTGCTGCACGCCCGCGGCGTTACCGAAACCATGTTCCTCGGCGCCGAGACGATCCGCCCGGTGCTGCAGAAGCTGGTGCCGGAGGCCGAGTTCGTCACCCGGCCGCGGTTCTCCACCCTCACCTACACCGGCCCGCAGAAGCTGACCCGGCTGCCGCCGCGCTCGGCCGTAGTCGCCTTCTCCGCCGCCGAGGTCTACGCGACGGCCGAGCTGATCCGCCGCCAGCGCGGCGGCACCGCCGTGGTGCTGGGCGCACTCTCGCCACGGACCCGCAACGCGCAGGTCGCCCTCTTCGAGGCCGGTGAGGTCGACTACCTGGTCGCCACCGACGCTATCGGCATGGGCCTCAACCTCGACCTCGACCACGTCGCCTTCGCCAAGCTCAGGAAGTTCGACGGCCGCGGCCAGCGACACCTGACGGCGCCGGAGATCGGCCAGATCGCCGGACGTGCCGGGCGCCACATGAGCGACGGCACCTTCGGCACCACCAGCGAGATCGGCCCCTTGAGCGACGAGCTGGTCGAGGCTGTGGAGAACCACCGCTTCGACCCTCTCGCCTTCGTGCATTGGCGCAACGTCGCGCTCGACTTCAGCGACCCGGCGCGGCTGCTGAAGAGCCTCGACACCCGCCCGCCGCGGCCCGAGCTGCTGCTGGTGCGCAATGCCGAGGACCAGCTGGCGCTGGCCACCCTGGCACGCGACCCGGAGATTGCCCAGCTCGCCACCTCGGCCGACTCGGTGGCGCTGCTGTGGGAAGTCTGCCAGGTGCCGGACTTCCGCAAGATCCTCTCCGACCACCACGCCCAGCTGCTGTCGCAGCTCTACCTCCGCCTCATGCGCAACGACCTGCGTTTGCCGGAGGACTGGGTCGGCGGCCAGCTGGAGCGTCTCGACCGCGTCGACGGCGACATCGACCACCTGATCCAGCGCATCGCGCACATCCGCACCTGGACGTACATCACCCACCGCGGCGACTGGCTGGCCGACAACGCCCACTGGCAAGGCCGCGCCCGCGCCATCGAGGACGCCCTGTCCGATGCGCTGCACGAGCGCCTGACGCAGCGCTTCGTCGACCGCCGCACGGCGGTGCTGGTGCGCCGCCTGCGCGGCGAGGGCACGCTGATCGGCGCCGTTCGCAAGAACGGCGAGGTGATGGTGGAGGGCGAGTTCGTCGGCCGCCTGGAAGGGTTCGAGTTCCGCCCCGACGAGGAGGTGAGCGGCGAGGACGCGCGGCCGCTGCTGACCGCGGCGCGCCGCGCGCTGGGCGGCGAGATGCCGCGCCGCGTGAAGCGCCTGGAGCAGGACGACGACGGTGCCTTCACCCTGGTCGACGATCGCATTGCCTGGCGCGGCACGCCGTTCGCGCGGCTGGCCGCCGGCGACACCGTGCTGACCCCGCGCATCGAGGTGCTGCACAGCGACTTCCTCGACGGGTCGGGGCGGGAAAGGCTGCGCAAGCGTGCCGCCCTCTGGCTGACGCGCCACGTCCGCGCCCAGCTGAAGCCGCTGTTCAAGGCGCAGGAGGCCGAACTGACGCCGCCGGGCCGCGGTCTGCTGTTCCAGCTGGTCGAGGCGCTGGGCACCCTGCCGCGGCGGCCCCTGGCGGCCCAGCTCGCTGCCCTCACCAAGGCCGACCGCAAGACGCTGGCCGAACTCGGCGTGCGGCTCGGCGCGGCGAGCCTCTTCATGCCGAAGCTGCAGCACCCGCGCATGCTGGCCTTGCGCGCGCGGCTGTGGGCGGTGCGCCGCGGCTGTCCGCAGCCGCAGCTGCCGGCCGCGGGCGCCAAGACCTTCGACTTGGCGACCCACGGCGCGGGGCCGGCGGCGGAGGACTTCTGCCACGCCATCGGCTATCGCCGGATCACCCGCAAGGATCACTCTGCCCTGGCCGTGCGCGCCGACGTGCTGGAGCGCCTGGCGCGCGAGGCCTACAAGCGCGCTGCCGCCGCGCCGGAAGCCGGCTTCGCCGCCGACCCGGTGGTCTGTCAGCTGGCCGACTGCAGCGCTGCCGACCTCGAGGCAGCGCTCTTTGCGCTCGGCTACCGCCGCCACGGCACCGTCGACGGCGAGCCGCGGTTCCTGCGCAAGGGCGCGCGGCGGAAATCATCCGCCGAGGCACCAGCAGTCGGCGCGGTCGAGGCCGTTGCCGCCGCCGTTGCAGGCGGCCCCGCCGCCGCGAAAGACCGGCGCGGCAGGCGCAAGAGCGATCCGGCACAGGCCGCGCGCAAGGCGGAGCTGCGCCGGCTGGAAGAAAAGCGCATGGCGGACTCGCCCTTCGCCATCCTGCGCCAACTGTCCCTCGGCAGCGAATGAACGACGCCGCCGGCCAGCCGGACGCCTCGGGTGGACTGCGCGCCGACAAGTGGCTGTGGCATGCGCGCTTCTTCAGGAGCCGCAGCCTCGCCACCCAGCTCTGCCAGGCCGGCAAGCTGCGCCTCTCCGGCCTCGGCGTCATCAAGCCGCACCACAAGGTGAAGCCCGG
>Ga0299913_10004354_pt1 | contig 11873 bp, 15 predicted proteins | sample RVTome_9_FD_201360 | JGI IMG/M metagenome (GOLD analysis project Ga0299913, IMG submission 201360) | Soil microbial communities from uranium-contaminated site in the Upper Colorado River Basin, Wyoming, United States - RVT155D38 (version 2) ... | reverse complement strand
AGGTGCTCGTGCTCGTCGAGGCCGCGAGCGTCAACAGGGCCGACCTGGACGCGATCGTAGCGCGCTGGGCGTTCGTGCGCATGTTCACCGGCCTGCTCCGACCGCGAGTCAAGCGGGTCGGGCTGGACGTCGCTGGCGTGGTGGAGGCGGCGGGGGAGGAGGCCACCCGCTTCAAGGTCGGCGATCGGGTCTTCGGTGACCTCTTCTCGTATGGCTCGGGCGCGTTCGCGGAGTACGTGGCCGCGCCGGAGAAGGCGTTCGCGGCCATCCCTGATCACATGTCGTTCGAAGTCGCAGCGACGCTGCCGCACTCGGCGGTCCTCGCCCTTCAGGGCCTGCGCCTTCGCGGTGGCCGCACGGTGGGGCAGGGCGACCGCGTCCTGGTCGTGGGCGCGTCGGGCAACGTGGGGCCGTTCGTCGTCCAGATCGCCAAGTCGCGTGGCGCGCATGTGACCGGCGTGGCGAGTGGCGACAAGCTCGATTTCGTGCGCTCGCTCGGCGCCGACGAGGTGATCGACTACCGGACGACCGAGTACACGCGCCCAGCCCAGCCCTACGACTGGATCGTCGACGTCGACGCGCACCAGCCGCTGCGGCGCTGGCCGCGGGCGCTCAAGCCGCGCGGCGTCTACGCTGCCATGGGCGGCTCGGGCACCTGGCTGCTGTCGCTGCTGTTCTGGCAGCCGATGCTGAAACTGGCGACCGACAAGACGCTGGGCCTCATGCTGCACTGGCGGCCCTTCAAGCCGGAGGACGTGGACGAGCTCAAGCGCCTCGTCGCATTAGGCGCCATGCGACCCGTGATCGACCGCCGCTTCACGCTCGACCAGGTCGTCGCCGCGCTGACGTACGTCCACGAGGGTCACGCCCGCGGCAAGGTGCTCATCACTTCCTAGAGCAGGCCTCGACACGCTCCTGGGACGCTGACGGTCGGGACGCGCTGGTCAGTCGATCCGCTGGGCCAGGGCCACGATGATCCCCTCCGGCCCGCGCACGTATGCCATCCGCCACATGTCCTCGTACTGACCGATGCCGCCGACCAGGCCGTAGCCGTCCGCGGCCAGCCGGTCGACGATCGCCTGGAGATCGTCCACTTCGAAGGCAACGTTGCGCAGCCCCAGTTCGGTGGACATGGCGTGGGGCGATCCCGGTTCGTGGTCGGGCCGGATGAAGCTTGATAGCTCAAGCCCGGTTCCTCCGTCGGGCGGCCGCAGCATGACAATCTCGGAACGAGAGTTCGGTATGCCAATGACGGTGTCGACGAACTCGCCTTCCATGAACATCCTGCCCTCGACCTCGAGACCCAGCCCGACGAAGAACGCCGCCGCCGTGTCGAGGTCCGCGACCGTGATGCCGACATGGTCGAAGCTTCGAATGCGCGACACGGGTGCATCCTCCTGTTTTGTTCGTCAGCCCAGGTTCGCAGCGAGTGTAGTGATGCAGATTGCGCGGACGGTCGGCGTTGAACGACACTGCGGGGAGACGATGAGCCTTGACGACTTCCCGCGCGTGCCCTTGATGTTCGGCCCGTCGCCGATCCATCTGCTGCCCAGGCGGAGCGCCGCGCTGACCAAAGGCTGCGAGACGCTCGTGTCGCTCGGCGGACCGAGGGCAAGCCTGAGATCGGAAGCTGAGCGCACCGCCGGATCGTGGCTACAGATGGCGGTCAGGAGGGCGCACGCGATCGTCGCCCGCACGCCGCTCGTATTCGCTCTCTATCTGGTCGAGGCGTCCCAACCAGCCGCGCCCAATAATCATGATCGTTGAATTGTCCGGATTCCCCTTTTCGGTCGTCGCGACCACGGGGTTCGAGGAGAAGGCGGGACGCATCGCGGCGCGCACCCACGCCGCCCGCTCGTGGATGTCGAAAGTATTCGGCTTCGAGCCGCAGATCCGCGTCGAGGTGCTCGGGCCTGAAGACTTTGCAGAGCGCGCTGAACTGCCCGCGTTGGGTCTGCCGCATGTCAACGACGAGGGGACGATGTTCCTGGCCGGCTACGACACCACCACGTTCGAATCTTCCATCGCCGAGACGATGAGGTACCTCCCCGCGGCCGACCGTTCGGCATTCGTGCAGGCCTACGGCGACCCGCCAAACGTGCAGGCATTCGTCGACCTCCTCTCCCTGCACGAGCTCGCGCACACGTATCACATGCAGCAGGGCCGGTCCTTCCAGGAGCTGTGGCTGAGCGAGCTCTTTTGCAACCTGGCGCTCCATGGGTACGTGGCCGCCCACGAGCCAGCGGTCCTTCCCTCGCTCGTGACGCTTCCGAACGCCGCCCACCACATGCCACCCGAGGTGCAGGGAGTGACCGCGATCGAGGCGATGGGCCCCGAAAACCCACTCACCTACGTCTGGTACGAGTTCCGGCTACAGGTTGCCGCCAGTCGACTATGGGATGCCGGCGGATCGGCGTTGCTGCGCGAGTTCTACGAGGCCGCTCAGCAGGACGGCCGAGCTGACGCTTCCCGCTTGCCATCGGCGATCGATGCGATTCGGGATTCATGGCCGAGCTGATCGATGGCTGTTGAGCTCTACGTTACCGGAGAAATCGCTGGCTTCCGGGCCAGCGTGAGATAGGCGTCCATCGGGAACCTAACCTCCGGTCCGGCGCTTCTGTGGGAGAAATCCTCGACGGCCGATCGTCGGAACTCGTCCAATGTCTCCTGTGTCATCCGCGCGACGTACTCACCGAATTCCATCGCGCGCAGCCAGTTGATCCATGTGTCGACGTCGGGCAGAACGACATCGAAGGGAGACTCCGTCACCTCCACATTCTCGAAACCGGCGCCGGCCAGGGCACTGTCCAAGTGGCTGCGCTCGTCAAATCGGCGCTCGCGCGCCGCCGCCGCAGGTACCGGCATGAAGGCGCCGATCCGTTTCCAGGTCGCGTCCATCGAATCGGATCCCTTCCGCGTGAACGTGCTCATCGCGAACGTCCCACTGCTGCGCAGGACACGCTTGACCTCCTCAAACGCCCTCCTGGTGTCCGCAAAGAAGAACAGCCCGAACCCGCACAGGACGGCGTCAAAGGACCCATCGTCGAACGGCAGAGACTCCGCGTCACCGACCAGCGCTTGGGCGTTCGCGATGTCCCGATCCTCGATCAGCTCCCGCAACATGGCCACCATGCCTGGCGCGATGTCGAGACCAACGACACGTCCGCTCGCTCCGACCCGACGCGCCGCAGGCATGAGCGACGCACCCGTTCCGGCCGCCACGTCCAGGACGCGATCTCCGGGGCTGAGCGCCGCCCGTTCCACGAGCAATGCCCCGAAGTGCGCGAACAGCCCGCCAACGGAGTCGTGGCTGGCGCTGGTCGCGCTGAATAGATCGGCCAGCGCCTGCTTGTCCGGATCGAAGCTCAAGTCGGCTCTCTGCTGACGAGCGACCGGCGGCGCACGATGAGCAGGCCGGCGCCGACGGCCGCCAGCACGGCCGAGAGGATGAACGTGGGCTCGTAGCCGGCCCGGTTGGCGACCAGCCCGAGCACGACCGGCGCGACGCCGAACGAGACGTCGAGGAAGAGGGTGACCGTGCCGGACACGGTCCCGCGCTCGCTCGGCGGGACGCGGGCGACGGCCAGCGTCAGCAGCGCCGGCATGATGAAGGCGACTCCTACGGCGAAGACGATCGTGCCCGCGATCAGCCCCTCGGGGGAGGGGAGCAGCCCAATCACGGCCAGCCCCAACGCCGACACGGCAAGCGCGGCGCCCGACACGCGGGCCGCTCCGTAGCGGTCCGGCCACTTGGCGCCGATGACGCGCAGGAGGACCACGATCAGCGCGTACATCACGAACGGCACGCCCGCTCCACTCAAGCCCAGCTCGCGCGCGTGCAGCGGTAGGAATGTGAAGAAACCGGCCATGCCCCATAGCCCGAGCAGGCTGATGAACCCGGGAAACAGGCCCGCCGGGTGGATCAGCGGCCCGCGGACGTGGGCCGTCTTGACGGTCGCTGTGGCCCGCGCGAGGACCGCCGGCGCCGACTCGGGTACGAGCAGCGAGAGCGCCACGGCGCCCACGGCGACCGCGATCGCGGCCAGCCACGCCGCGTTGTATGAGCCAGCCGCGATGGCCAGCATCGCCTCGCCGATGGGTGGCCCGATGGCGATGCCCAGGTACAGCGAGAGAGACAGGAAGCTCATCGCCTCGCCGCGACGGCTCTCGGGCGCCAGGTCGGCGCCGGCGGCGATCGCGGCGACGAAGAAGAAGCCTTCGCCGGCGCCCAACAGCGCGCGGGCCGCGATGAACATTGCCAGGTCCATGGCGACGAGGTGGAGGCCGAGAGCGGCCACGGTCAGCAACGCTCCGCCGATGAGCAGCGGCCGGCGCCCGAATCGATCCGACGACCAGCCCACGAGGGGGCGCAGGATCAGGGACGCTATGCTGAATGAGGCGATGGCGACGCCGACGCCTGTCTCGTCGGCGCCCAAGGCGTCCTTGGCGAAAGTGGGCGCGACGGGCAGCACGATGCCCGCCGCAACGAAGAAAGCAAGCGTCGCCACCGCCAGCGCGACGAAGCCGCGCGTAACCAGACGCGCGGGATCAGCGAGCGGCGGGCCGTGGCTCATGGCCGCCGATTATCGTCCCCATGCGCTCGGGCTCGCGGGCTTGCCCAGATAACGAACTTCTTTCGTGTGGCGCTGACCGCAAAGGCCTGTCCACCCGTCCGCGAGACGTTCCTCGTCGCACCTGTTGACGCACGAGCCTGACGCTCGTACAGTTCGTACAAGATGTACGACACGAGGCGCGAACTGGACGGCTTTCGGGTCGGTGTGAGCGAGGCCCGCGACCAGTTCGCAGAGTTAGTCAATCGAGCCGCATACAAGGAAGAGCGCGTCCTGCTCTTGCGCCGCGGCCGGCCGATTGCGGCGCTCGTTCCCATAGAGGATGTCGCGTACCTGGAGCAGCTGGAGGACGAGTACGACCTCAAGGTGGCCGAGGAAGCGCGCGGGGAAAGCGGCGAGCCCATCCTGTGGGAGGACATCAAGAAGGAATTCGGCCTCAAGGACCGCTGAGGGATGGCGACCTACCGTATTCGGTTTCGCCCGTCCGCTCGACGCGATTTTGCCAAGCTGCCTCCTCTGATCAAACGCCGAATCGGGCGCGCCATTGATGCGCTGGCGGAGGAGCCTCGCCCGGCAGGCGCACTGCTCCTCTCGGGCAGCGCGAGCCCAACCTGGCGAATAAGGGCCGGGGACTACAGGGTTCTGTATGAGGTCCTTGGAGATGAGCTGGTCGTCCTCGTCGTCGCGGTTGGGCACAGGCGCGAGATTTATCGTCGACGGCGCATCAACGAACCTGGCGCACCCTATGAGGCATCGGCCGCTCCCCACCCTCACGGCGGGCGCAGCTGGACCAGCGAGTTGCTACATCGGCTCGGGTAGCGAGCTGCCTGGTCGCCTATAGTCAGCGCGCATGAGGGTGACGGGGAAGGAGACCGGCTGCACTCCTGGACGACGGCTCGCGTCAGGCCGATCTGTGGGGCATCAACCTGTATCCGGCCGACTATGGTGCCGAGGGGTGGGTCGAGTTCGAATCGATCATCAACGTCCGACCATCACAGGGCAATCGCTCCCGATCAGTCGATGATCCCGCGGTGCGAGAGCGGATTGTCATGGTCGTCAGTGCCTTGGTTCGCCCATGACCGGTGCCCTCCACGCCACCCTGGCGGCCGGCCGCTGGCACCAGATGACGCTGGTCCAGCAGCTGGCGAACATCGGCAGCGAGGTCGGAGGGGCTGCCCGTGCCAAGTCGGCGCGCGTAACGAGTCGCGGCTCTGGGCAGCTCTCGAACGAGGCCTCGAGCCGTTCGACCTAACCCTGGCCGACGGTGATTGCCCACCACCCGCCGTCGAGGTGGCACGCGCCACTGCGTCACTGCTGGCGGTCGCAGAACTGTCCGATCGATACGGCACGCCGCGGCAGCCCAACCGTGGAGTGAAACCATGAGCGGAGACGTTGAGCTCTATAACGAGGTCCACGGCGAGGGCGAGCCGCTGTTGCTCATACATGGGTCGCTTGGCGGCGTTCAGAGCTGGCCGGCGCAGTTGCCGGCACTGACCGAGAAGTACCGCGTGTATGTCGTCGAGGAGCGCGGCCGTGGCCACACGCCCGACGTACCCGGCCCGTTTCACTACGACGACATGGCCGACGACACGATCGCGTTCATTGAGCGTGTCGTGGGCGGGCCGGCCCACCTCGTCGGCGCCAGCGACGGCGGCATCATCAGCCTGTTGATCGGCCTGAGCCGCCCGGATGTCGTCCGGCGGATGGTGGTCATCGGCGCCAACTTCCACCACGACGCGCTCCTGGAGGATGCGGGCTGGTCCGACCTCGACCCGAACGCACCCTGGCTGGAGGGACCGCGGGCGCGCTACGCCGCCGCCTCTCCCGATGGGCCCGAGCATTGGCCGGAGATCGTCCGCAAGGTGACCGAAATGGGGAACGCCGAGCCGGAGTTGACGACGACCGACCTGGCCGCCATTGGCGTACCGGTACTGGTGATGGCAGGTGACGACGACGCCATGCGGCTCGAACACGCGGTCGAACTGTACGAGGCGCTCCCGCAGGGTCAACTGGCGATCGTGCCGGGCACCTCCCATCTCTGCTTCATGGAGAAGCCAGCCTTGGTCAACCGGCTGATATTGGACTTCCTGGCGGAGGACCTGCCGCCACAGACGATGCTGCCGGTGCGGCGACGGTCAGCGAAATCCATCGTCCGCGCCGACGACTGAGCCACAGGCAAGGTCCAGCCGCTCTGTTGGCCGCAGCCGGTGAGCTGTCCTACCTGGGAGTGATCGCCACACTGTCGACAAACGCCTTCGCCCGCGCGCGTCGCGAGCTTCGGGGATCTCGTCTAACTAGCTGGTGCCGGCCTGAGTCGGATCCGGATAGGTCGGTCGGGATTGAGCGTGAGCTTCGGCACCGGCTTGGGCTCAGCAGGGGAGGAGGCCTCCATGTGGAAGCGTCGGCCGATCATCGGCAGCGCGAGCATGAGCTCCAGGTTGGCGAACGACGCGCCGATGCACATCCGTGGGCCGAGCCCAAACGGGAAGAATTCCCCTCGCTTCAGGTTTCCGGCGAGGTCGCCATTCCAGCGGTCCGGGCGAAACACGTCCGCATCGGGGAACGTGGTTGGATCGCGATGCTGCTCCCACTGACTCAGCAGCACCAGAGTGCCCTTCTTGACGGCGTGGCCGGCGATTGCTACATCGGCGATCGCCTCTCGGGCGGTCAGATACCCCGCCGGATACAGCCGCAGAATCTCGTTGACGATCCCGCCGGTGACCGGCAGGCTGTGCAGGTCGGAGGGCGTCGGCGAACGGTCGGGACCGAGCACTACGATCGCCTCCTCGCGTAGCTCCGCGCCGACCAACGGGTGACGCGCGATCTCGTACATCGCCCAGGCCAGTGTGATCGCCGTCGTCTCATGGCCTGCGACCAGAAGCGTGATGACCTCGTCGCGCAGCTCGCGGTCGGTCATGGCTGTCTCCGCGCGTCCGGACTCGGCGAGCAGCAGGCCCAGAAGGTCGTCGCGTTGCTCATTCGACCTGCGACGATCGTCAATGACCCGAAACACCAGCTTGTCCAGACGCGCGATCGCCGCGTTCATCCGCCGGTTGCCGGGCGTGGGGACCCAGTCCGGTAGGAACATGAGCAGGCTGCTGACCCTTGTCTGGAGCTGCGCGGAGGCGACTTCCATCGCCTGGCCAATCTCGCGCGCCTCAATCTCGGTGACGTCGGCGCCGAACAGCGTCTGGGTTGCGATCTCGAGAGCAAGGCGATGAGTCTCTGGCACGACATCTATCACGTCTGTCGTTGCCCAGCGGTCCAACGCGGCCGCAATGCGCTCGACCATGGTTTCGGCGTGGAGGTCGACGCTCGCCCGGTTAAGCGCCGGCTGCATGAGCCGCCTGTGGCGCAGCCAGGGGGCGCCTTCACTGAGGAATATGCCGTTTCCGAGCAATGTCGCCAGGCGGCGCACTCCAGCTGACTTCCGAAAGCTCTTGTTGTGCTCGACCAACACGCTTTCGATTGCATTCGGGTCGCTCAGCAGGAGTGCGCGAATTGGCCCGAGCCTCAGCGGCACGAAGTCTCCGTACTCGCGCACGGTGCTGGACACAAACGCAAGCGGATCGGCGTTGTAGTCAGCCATGCTGCCGATGAGCCAGCTGCCACGCGGACCCGGCGGCCGGCCCGACGCTACGCTGCTGCCGTCGATTTGTGCCATTCGACCGACGGTACACCCTGACTCTGCCCGACCTGGATCGATTTGGAGGCTACGAACGGATCTGCGCCGTGACGTTCCGGCGGGTTCGACGCGGTACGCTTAGACGGCCAACAACATTGACGCAGCAGTCCATCGTGCAACGGCGATGGGTCAACCGTCGCGATCGAGCGCGCTGAGGCCCATTCAGGAGGGACCCTCAGATGGCGATGCGGGCAAAGGACGTCTCCGGCGCGGCAGAAGGAGTTCGATCAGATCAGCTCGCCGCTCTCCGGCGAACCTTCCGCGGCGAGCTGCTTAGTCCTGGCTCAAACGGCTATGACGCCGCCCGCCAGGTCTGGAATCTCATGGTGGACCACCGCCCGGCCCTCATTGCCCGCTGCCTGGGCGTAGGCGACGTCGCCGCGGCCATCCGCTTCGCGCGCGATCGAGGGCTCGAGGTATCGGTCCGCGGTGGCGGCCATAGCATCGTCGGTCATGCGGTCATCGACGGCGGGGTCATGGTCGACCTGTCGTTGATGCGCGGCGTCCTGGTCGACCCGGCACGGCAGCGGGCGCAGGTGCAGGGTGGAGCGCTCATTGCGGACCTCGATCGCGAGACGCAGCATTTCGGCCTCGCGACCACCGGGGGCGTCGCCTACGACACGGGCGTTGCCGGCTACACGCTTGGCGGGGGCTACGGCTGGTTGGCGCGGCGCGTCGGCCTTGCGTGTGACAACCTCGTCTCGGTCGAGCTGGTGACTGCCGACGGGTCGCGAGAAGTCGTCACTGCCGAATCCGACGCAGAGCTGTTCTGGGCGTTGCGAGGAGCGGGCGCCAACTTCGGTGTTGCGACCCTCTTCGAGTTCGCGCTTCATCCACTGGACCATCCGGTGGCATACGGTGACGTGTTCGTGGACATCGATCACGCCGGGCCCGCCCTCCGAGCATTCCGCGATCTCATGGCAGAGGCAGACGATGCGCTCACTCTCAACGCCGTCGTTGGCGTCGCCGGCCCCAGCTTCCCGATCCCGGAGATCCATCATGGGCGTGTCGTGTTGACCATGTCGTGGATATGGGTCGGCGACGATGTGAGCGTCGGCGAGCAACTTGGACGACCGCTGCACGCCGCCCCGGTGCTGGGCGAGAGGGTGGTCCGGACGTCCTACGTCGACCTGCAGACAGGAGCCGAGCGCATCCGTCAGCGGGCGTACTGGAAGTCATCGCTGCTACGGGAGGTCGGTGACGATGTCCTCGATGCATTCGTAGCCGCTGGGGTCACGGCCAACGCCAACGACGAACTTGCCACCGTTGAGCTCATCGCCCTGGGGGGTGCTATCGCGCGCCATGGTGAGGACGACAGTGCCTACGGCCATCGCGATGCGGTGTTCGACTTCCTCGCGATCTCGACCTGGACCGATGCGGCCGAGGACGGGGCTCGGATGTCAGCCGCGCGGACGGCTTGGCAGCAGGTTGCGCAGACAAGCGACGCCGGGGTATACGTGAACAACCTCGGTCTCGAGGGCGTGGAACGCGTGCGCCAGGCCTACGGAGCTGAGAAGTTCGAGCGGCTGACGCGCGTGAAGCGCCGTGTCGATCCGGACAACATCTTCCGGCACAACCAGAACATCCCACCCGCCTCCTTCGGCCTAGCGCGCCAGAGCAAAGGGCACTGACCCGAGCCCGTAGACCGCGATGGGTCGAGCCGTCCGTCCGTCAGGCGTGAGTGCGTTCGCCATCGTGGCAGTGACCTCAGCTTGGGGCGCGGACCTTCAACCCACGGATGCCCTCGAAGTCGCGCGCGTTCCGCGTGACGAGCGTCAAGCGATGCTCCAGCGCCGTGGCAGCGATCAGTGCGTCCGGCAGTCGGCGCTGGTTGTCCCGGCGCAGCCGCCCCGCGCGCTCTGCGACCGCGCTGTCGGCAGGCAGGCCGATCGTCGGCTGGAGGAGCCTCCGGATGCGTCGCTCCTCGCCGCCACGACCCGAGAACAGCTCGGCACGCGTTACGGCGGACACATGAACCTCGTCTCGGCCGGCGACGAACCTCCGATGTCCGCGCAGGTGGTCTACCAGTACGTCCGTGTCAACCAGGATCCGCGCCACGATCCCACTCGTCACGGTTGGGCAACTCCAGCTCCGGCATGGCACCGAACGTCTCGTCCAGGGCGGCCTCGATCTCCGCACTGTCGTCGGCGAGATACGCCTCGACGGCTTCGCGGATGAGTCGGGCCATCGGCGCACCGGTCCGCCGGCCGCGCGCGTCAAGGCGACGGCGGAGGTCGTCGGTCAGGTAGATCTGAGTTCGTGTGCTTGGCATATACAGCACAGTATACATCACCAGCCGACTGCGGCCTCGTCCCGACGTGAACTGGAGAGGCTCGGTTATCGCGTCGTGGACACTGATGATCCGGGCTGGCGCGTGTATCGCCCGTACGTTGTGCCCGCCGACGAGTTGCACCGGGGAGAGTGGCTATGGATCGAGGAGAAGATCACCGGACTGCTGGATTCCGATGACGGCCGTACGCTCTTCGTTGCAGGAGGCGCGAGGAACCAGTCGAAGTTCTACGACCGTTTCGACGCGGTTATCCTGCTCACTGCCCCCGCTGACGTGATCCTCGACCGGGTCGCGCGCAGGGCAACGAACGACTACGGCAAGAGTCCATTGGAACGAGCGGAGATCCTGGCTGATCTCGCCAGAGTCGAGCCGCTCCTCAGGGAGGGTTGCACGCATGAGCTGGATGCAAGCCGACCGCTCGCCGACACCGTCGCCGACCTGGTTGCGATCGCGTCGCGCCCAATGACGACCTCATGAGATCGTTCGCGATGACTTCCCGCGCGCTGATCGCGAGCGCTGGTCAGTCGATCCGCTGGGCCAGGGCCACGACGATCCCCTCCGGCCCGCGCACGTATGCCATCCGCCACATGTCCTCGTACTGACCGATGCCGCCGACCAGCCCGTAGCCGTCCGCAGCCAGCTGGTCGACGGTCGCCTGGAGATCGTCCACCTCGAAGGCAACGCTGCGCAGCCCCAGTTCGGTGGACATGGCGTGGGGCGATCCCGGTTCGTGGTTGGGCCGTCCTCCTGTGTTTGTCCGTTAGCCCAGGCTCGCACGCTCGCCAAGAACTGCGACACGCTCGATCTAGTCGAACCACACCCGCGCCGTGACCAGTGTCGCGCGCCACGCTGGCGGATTCCTGTTGTTTGACGGCCGTAGTGGATCTATGCCTTCGTTTGCGGCGCTGTCCCCATCAGGTAGCCACCAAACGCGAGCATCCAGAGCATGACCGGGTAGACGATCATTCGCTCTGTTCCTCCGTGACCAATGGCACCGAACGCTGAGGCATTGCCAGAATCGCCGGCGATCATCAACACGACGAACGCGATGCCCAGGACCCCGGCAACGAGCGAGATCAACTTCATCGAGCCACGCAGAACGCTGCCGCTGGCGATCGCCTCCAGGTTGAAGAACAGGAACGCTGCCAAGGCGAACAGGGAGTGCAGCTCACTCGAGTTCAGCGGGAAGATTCCGGCACCGATTGCGCCCACCCCAGCCAGCGCGAACAGAATGAATACCCACATACGGCGGTGACTGCGGAAGAAAATGTATCCGCCCAGGATGTTCAAGAGCCCGACAGCGATCAACGAAACGTTGAACAGCGGC
>Ga0299913_10004353_pt1 | contig 11874 bp, 13 predicted proteins | sample RVTome_9_FD_201360 | JGI IMG/M metagenome (GOLD analysis project Ga0299913, IMG submission 201360) | Soil microbial communities from uranium-contaminated site in the Upper Colorado River Basin, Wyoming, United States - RVT155D38 (version 2) ... | reverse complement strand
GTGGTGTGCCCTGGGTTTCGCATCGTCCTCAGCCGAGCGTGCCGACGAGGATGAACACGGCCATCGCGGCGGACAGCCCCCACAGCAGGGAGCCGGTCAGCCGTGCTGCGACCGCGGCGGTGACCAGCCGCAGAGCTGTGCCATCGACAGGCGCAGTCCCCCATGGCCGTCTCCATGCGCAAGCGACGTGACGACGATCGCCGCGATGACAGCCGGGCCGACGTAGGCCAGCGCCACACGTATCACCGCGGGCAACCGCTCGACGTCGATCAGCGTGACGAACGTGATGCGCAGCAGATACGACCCGACCACCGCGCCGGCCAACGCGAGGACAGCGGTCATGACGTCCGCCGGCGCCGGCGCACGGCGGCCGCACCGGCCAAAGCACCGATCAGCAGGCCGAGTCCGTAGGGCAGCTCGAGCGCAAGGGCGGTGACCGCCGCGCCGGTCACGGCGGCGACCACGGCCGGGCCGTCCCGCAGTTGACTGGCGGCCGGCGCGACGAACATCGCCGGGAAGGTGAACTCCAGACCGCTGCCGCTCGGCACGATGGCTCCGACCAGCGCGGCGCACACCGCGATGACCGCAAGCCCGACGGCGTCCAGCATCTGACTGACCCCGCGATCGATCTCACCACCCACGTCCAGGACATCCTGATGGTGCTCAAGTACGAAGACCTGACGGACGTGATCCTCGTCGGACACAGCTACGGAGGGATGATCATCGCCGCCGTCGCTGAGCAGGCAGCGGAGAGGATCAGCCACCTGGTGTCGCTGGACGGGTACATCCCGGAGAACGGCCAATCCATCGCTGATATCGCCGGAGCGGGCGCGACCAGAGTCTTCGAAGACAACGCTCGATCTCACGGGGACGGATGGCTGCTGATCCACCCGCTGGTCCTGAGATCGGGCCGCCGCCTGTTCGCCGACGATGGTTTGGTCGCGAAGCTGCGGCTGGTCAACTCCGTCGCGACGGCTTCCGGCGTCGTCGTCACGACCTACCTGCCCGCCGAGCCGTGACCGGGGTAAGGGCCGCTGATCGGCCGAGGTGTATCCGGTCGCCCGGGATGAGGCCGGCGAAGCGGACGAGGTGGCCCACAGCCAGCAGGAGCACGCAGAGGCGGAACCGCTGCTGGCGCGCCTCGCCGAGACCGACCCGCAGGCACACCCGAGTTCGACGACGTGCTGAACGATCTGGTGGAGGCCGTCACGCATCACGTCGAGGAGGAGGAATCGACGGTGTGCCCGGCATGCGGGAGTGGCTGGACGACGCCCGGCGGGCGGAGCTGGGCAAGGCCTTCGCGGCCAGCCGCGCCGAGCACATGGGCGACCAGCCCGGCGAGGCGAGCAGGGAAGAACTGCTGCTGCAGGCCCGCAACGCCGGCCTGACCGGCGCTTCCTCCATGAGCAAGGAGGAGCTCGCCAGAGAGCTCAAGAAGAACGCAGCGATGTGACCGTGGAGCGTCCGGCTGCGGCCTTGACAGCTTCTTCACGGACCGTGGTGACTTCTTAACGACGTTGCGGCGCCACGGGTCCGGCGCGCAGGCCACGCTGGAACCGACCTTGATCGTCGGACTCGTGGTGGTGCCGCTGTGGATGACAGCGCCTCTTCCCGTCGCGGTGTGTGGCGGATCCTTCTCGGCGTGGACGACGACGCCGCGCTCCGGCAGGCCCTGCTGGCTGCGGCGCGTGAGCGTCGTGCCGCGGGTGCCACCGTGGTGGTCGGCTCCTTCGAGTCGCCGGCGGGCAACGGAACGGACCTCGATGGGATGCCGGGGCTGCCGATCCTGTCGACCCGGTACGGACATGACGGGGTCGACCTCGAGGCGGTCCGGCAACGCCGTCCGGACGTCGTCGTGCTCGACGACCTGGTGCGGCTCACGCCTGAGGACGCCGAACGCATCCCCGATGTCGACGCGCTGCGGCTGCTCGGCGTCGATGTCATCAGCACCCTGCGCGCGGGCGAGATCCGGTCGATTGCGCAGCACATGGCCGCACCGTCGGCGCGTCGCGGGGCGACGATCCCCGACCGCGCGCTGTTGGAGGCCGACGTCGTCGAGGTCGTCGCCGGTGACAGTCGCGACGACCTCGTGGACCAGGCGCGTGTGTGGGCGCAACGCCCACGTCCCCGATCGAGCGACACTGCGAGGGCGCTCGAGGATCAGCCGTGGCCGGGTCGCATCGTCGTCGCGCTCGACGCCGATGACGCGACCGACGACGTCATCGAACGCGCTGCCGACCTGGCCCGCCTGACGGGCGTGCGCCTGGTCGGTGCCGACGTCAGGTTCACCGACGACGGGGTAGACACCACACAGCTGCAGCGGCGACACCGGTTGCTGGAGGCGTTGGACGCCGACGTTGTCGAGGTGGTCGACGACAGCCCGGGATGGGCGCTGGCGCGGATCGCCGAGGCCGAGGGCGCGCGGGTCGTCGTGCAGCGTGGCAGCGTCGCCGGGCCGACACTGCTCGACCAGGAGACCGCGAGTGCGCGCGGAATCGATCTCTACGTCGTGGCGTCGACGGGCACCGCGGCCAGCGGCCCGCTCGTGGAGCCGACGACCAGGCCGGAACAGCGGTCTGCGGGGTTGCCGCGACAGCGGCGTCTGACGGGCGTTGCGGTTGCCGTCGTCGGCGTGCCCCTGCTGACGGTCCTACTGGCCACGGTCCGGGACTCGCTCGACCTGTCGACGGTGCTGCTGCTGTACCTGGCCCTGACGGTCGGCGTGACGGCCATCGGTGGCTTCGGGCCGGGATTGCTGTCGGCGCTGAGCGGGTTCGCGTTGAGCGTGTACTTCTTCACGCGACCGCTCAACCGCTGGGCCATCGATGACCCCAACGTCATCGTGGCGGTGGTGGTCTTCGTGGCAGTCGCCGTGCTGGTCAGCGTGCTCGTTGACATCGCCGCCAGACGCAGCGCCGAGGCCGAGCGCGCCAACGCCGAAGCGGCCGCGCTGGGACAGATCGCCTCGGCGATCCTCACCACGCGAGACCCGCTGCCCCGGCTGCTCCACGACCTTCGCGCCGTGCTCGACCTGGACGCGGTCGCCATCCTCCGGCAGTCGGGCGACAGCTGGAAGGTGGAGCACTCGGCCGGCGCCCCGGTGCCGCCGCGGCCGGCGGACGCCGCCGACGCCCTGTCGGTCGGATCCGGTCGGTACCTCGTCCTCTCCGGCAGGCGCAGGCCCGCCGAGGACAGCCGCGTGCTCGCGGCGTTCACCGCGCAGCTCGCGCTGGCCGTCAACCGACCGGTGGTGCAGTCATGATCCGACATGGTCAGCCGTTGCGGCGCGTCCTCATGGCCGAGCAGGAGCTGCGCTGCTACCCGCCGGACGCCCGCGCACTGTTCCAGGGCGACCCAGCGTGCTGGCTTCCGGGCACGATGATCATGCGCGGTGCGTCCACGTTCCGCACACGTATGCGGATGCAGGGCGTGTCCCTCGAGCTGCAGTTGCGGGTCGGCATGCCGTGGACGCGCGGCACGTCGACGACCCGCCACCTCAGGATGGAGTGCGTTGATCCCGGCATGGCGTGGTTGCTGCCCGCCGTCGAGGGCGACCTGACCCTCCTGGGCGAACAGCGGCTCCGGCTGCGGTTCGAAGGTGCCGCGGTCGGTGTGCGGACGCTGTCCGCCCGCCGGTTGTCAGTCCCCTGGGTGATGCGGCGCGTAACCGCCGGCATCGTCGCGCGGCTCACCGCGGGCACGCCGTCGCTCGTGCGTCCAATGACCGGCACTCGTCGCTAGTGGAGTCTGCTCATGGCTGACCTCGTGTTCATCGTGCTCGCGATCGGGCTGTTCGCCCTCTCCGAGCTGTACGTGCGTGCCTGCGCCCGGCTCACCGGCACGGCACGAGCCCCCGTCGATGCAGCGAACGGGGAACGGTCGTGACGGTCGACAACGCCCTGGGTCTGGTGTTCGCGGTCCTGGCCATCGCGTACCTCGTCGTCGCGCTGCTGTTTCCGGAGCGAATGGGCTGATGGGACTCCAGGGCTGGCTCCAGTTCGCGCTCGTGGCCGGGCTGTTCGTCGTGCTCACGCCCCTGCTCGGCGGGTACATGGCGAGGGTCTACGCCGACGAACGGGCGCCGGGCGAGCGCGTGTTCGCGCCGGTCGAGCGTGCGATCTACCGCCTGTGTGGCATCGATCCCACACGTGAGCAGCGGTGGACGACGTACGGCCTGTCGTTCATCGCGTTCAGCCTGTTCTCCTGGGTGGTGCTCTACGGACTGCAGCGCCTGCAGGGTCTGTTGCCCCTGAACCCGACCGGCATGCCGGCGGTGCCGCCGGACCTGTCGTTCAACACGGCGATGAGCTTCGTGTCGAACACCAACTGGCAGAACTACGCCGGTGAGGCGACGCTGAGCCACCTCACGCAGATGGCCGGCCTAACCGTCCAGAACTTCGCGTCGGCGGCCGCCGGGATGTCCGTGCTCGCGGCGTTCATCCGTGGGTTGGCACGGACCCGCAGGGACACGATCGGCAACTTCTGGGTCGACCTGGTGCGCACGACCACGCGGATTCTCCTGCCTCTGTCGGCCGCTGTCGCCCTGGTGGTCGTCAGCCAGGGCGTCATCCAGAACCTCGACGGCTTCACCCCGGTCACGACGCTGGAGGGCGGACGGCAGACGCTGCCCGGTGGTCCCGTCGCGAGCCAGGTCGCGATCAAGCAGCTCGGCACCAACGGCGGCGGGTTCTTTGGTGCGAACTCGGCGGTGCCGTACGAGAACCCGACCCCGTTCGCCAACCTGGTCGAGGTGTGGGCGATCGGCGTGATCCCGTTCGCACTGACCGCCACGTTCGGTCGCATGGTCGGCAGCCGCCGCCAAGGATGGGTGCTGTTCGCGGTGACGTTCGTCCTGTGGGCGGGCTCGGCCGTCGCCGCGATGGGCTTCGAGACGCAGGGCAACCCGCGCCTGACGGCGCTCGGCGTCGACCAGGCCGCGAGCGCGCAGCAGGCCGGCGGCAACATGGAGGGCAAGGAGGTGCGCTTCGGGCCGGCGGCCAGCGCGCTGTGGGCGGCCACGACGACCGGCACCGCCAACGGGTCGGTCAACGCGATGCACGACAGCTTCGCGCCGCTCGGCGGCGGGGTGGCCACGCTGAACATGCTGCTCGGCGAGGTCAGCCCCGGCGGCGTCGGCGTCGGCCTCATGGGCCTGCTCGTCCTCGCGATCCTGGCCGTGTTCCTCGCCGGACTGATGGTCGGCCGCACGCCGGAGTACCTGGGCAAGAAGATCGAGCCTGGCGAGATGAAGGTCGTGACCCTGTACATCCTGGCCGTGCCGCTCGCCGTGCTCGTGCTCACCGCGATCGCCGTGCTGCTGCCGTCGGCGATTGCGCAGGCAGCCAACGCACCGGGCCCGCACGGCCTGACCGAGATCCTCTACGGCTTCGCGTCCCCGGCCAACAACAACGGTTCCGCGTTCGCCGGCCTGGCGTCGAACACGCCGTGGTTCAACACGACCCAGGGCATCGCGTTCGTCTTCGGCCGCTGGCTGCTGATCGTGCCCGCGCTCGCGGTCGCGGGCTCGCTGGCGCGCAAGCAACCGGTCCCGGCGTCGGCGGGCACGTTCCCGACCGACGGCGTGACCTTCGCCGTCCTGCTGGTCGCCGTCACGCTGATCCTGGTCGGCCTGACGTACTTCCCGGTGTTGTCGCTCGGTCCGATCGTCGAGCACCTGAGCCTGTAAGGGACGCGACCGATGACACAGCGAACCCGTTCGATGTTCGACCGCCAGATCACCGTTCAGGCGCTCCGTGACAGCGTGCGCAAGCTGGACCCGCGGACGCTGGTGCGCAATCCCGTGATGTTCATCGTGGAGATCGGCAGCGTCGTCGTCACGCTGCTGTTCCTGCGGGACCTGGGGTCGGCGACGGCTGCGCAGAGCGTGTTCGCCGGGTCGGTGGCCGCCTGGTTGTGGTTCACCGTGCTGTTCGCCAACTTCGCGGAGGCCATGGCCGAAGGGCGCGGCAAGGCGCAGGCCGCCACGCTGCGCATGACGCGCAAGGAGACCATGGCGCGGCGCCGGGTCGCGTCGGGTGGGATCGAGGAGATCCCGAGCACGCACCTGGCGGTCGGTGATGTCGTGGTCGTCGACGCGGGCGAGATCATCCCCGGCGACGGCGACGTCATCGAAGGCGTGGCCAGCGTCGACGAGTCGGCGGTCACCGGCGAGAGCGCGCCGGTTATCCGCGAGTCCGGCGGCGACCGCTCAGCGGTCACGGGTGGCACCAGGGTTCTGTCCGACCAGATCGTCGTGCGGATCACCGCTGCGCCGGGTGAGTCCTTCCTGGACCGCATGATCGCCCTGGTCGAGGGCGCGTCGCGGCAGAAGACCCCCAACGAGATCGCCCTGTCGATCCTGCTGGCGGGCCTGACGATCGTGTTCGTGCTGGTCGTGGTCACGTTGCAGCCGTTCGCCATCTACTCGGGTGAGGAACAGACGCTCACCGTGCTGATCGCGCTGCTGGTCTGCCTGATCCCCACGACGATCGGGGCGCTGCTGTCGGCGATCGGCATCGCGGGCATGGACCGGCTGGTGCAGCGCAACGTGCTCGCGCTGAGCGGCCGCGCGGTCGAGGCCGCCGGGGACTGCACCACCCTGCTGCTCGACAAGACCGGCACCATCACCATCGGCAACCGTCAGGCCGACGAGCTGATCCCGCTCGGCGACACGACCGAGCAGCAGCTCGCCGAGGTGGCCCAGCTGTCGAGCCTGTCCGACGAGACGCCCGAGGGCCGCTCGGTGGTTGTGCTCACCAAGGAGCGGTACGGACTGCGAGGGCGCAGCCTCGACGGCGCCGCGCTGGTCGCCTTCACGGCACAGACCCGCATGAGCGGCTACGACCTCGACGGCCGGCAGGTCCGCAAGGGCGCCACCGACGCGGTCGAGGACTGGGTGCACGCAGCCGGTGGGCGCCTGCCCGAGGGGTTCGACGAGGCCGTCCGGCGCATTGCCGAGGGTGGTGGGACGCCGCTGGCGGTGGCGGAACGCGCCGACGGGTCGGCGCGCATCCTGGGCGTCATCCATCTCAAGGACATCGTCAAGGGCGGTATGACCGAGCGGTTCGCGCAACTGCGCAAGCTGGGCATCCGCACCGTGATGATCACCGGTGACAACCCCAGGACCGCCAAGGCGATCGCGACCGAGGCCGGCGTCGACGACTTCCTCGCCGAGGCCACGCCCGAGGACAAGATGCGGCTGATCAGGCGCGAGCAGGCGGGCGGCAAGCTCGTGGCCATGACGGGCGACGGCACCAACGACGCGCCCGCGCTGGCGCAGGCCGACGTCGGCGTTGCGATGAACACCGGCACCCAGGCTGCCAAGGAAGCCGGCAACATGGTCGATCTCGACTCCAATCCCACCAAGCTCATCGAGATCGTCGAGATCGGCAAGCAGTTGCTGATCACCCGCGGCTCGCTGACGACGTTCTCCATCGCCAACGACGTCGCGAAGTACTTCGCGATCATCCCGGCGATGTTTTCCGGCGTCTACCCGCAGCTCGACCGCCTCAACGTCATGGACCTGTCGACCCCGCAGTCGGCGATCCTGTCGGCGGTCATCTTCAACGCCCTGGTCATCATCGCGCTGGTGCCGCTGGCGCTGCGCGGCGTGAGGTTCCGACCGGCGGGCGCTGCAGCGGTCCTGCGCCGCAACCTGACCATCTACGGCCTGGGCGGCCTGGGCGGCCCGTTCGCCGGGATCAAAGCCATCGACGTGATCATCTCGACCCTGGGTGTGGCGTGATGCGCAGACAACTGCTCCCCGCGCTGCGTATGGTGCTGGTGATGACCGTGCTGACCGGACTGCTGTATCCCCTGCTGGTAACGGGGGTCGCCCAGACCCTGTTCCCCGGCCGGGCCGACGGATCGCTGCTGCAGCGGGACGGCGAGGTCGTGGGCTCGTCGCTGCAGGGCCAGATCTTCACAGCCGATAGCTACTTCCACACCCGGCCGTCGAACGCGGGCGACGGCTACGACGGCGCCGCGACCAGCGGCTCCAACGCCGGCCCCTCCAACGAGGAGTTCCTCGCCGAGGTGCGTGCGCGCGTGGCCGACTACCGCACGACCAACGGGCTGCCGGACGACGCGCGCGTACCGGTCGACGCGGTCACCGCGTCCGGCTCCGGCCTGGACCCGCACATCACGCCGGCCAACGCCGCGCTGCAGGCGCCACGGGTCGCGGCCGCCCGGGGTCTCGACGAGGGGCAGGTGCACGACCTGATCGCACAGCACACCGACAGCGCCCCACTCGGCATCCTGGGAGCTGACGCCGTCAACGTTGTCGAGCTCAACCTCGCGCTCGACGAGCAGACGTAGGCAGGATGTGAGCCAACGGTGGCCCGTGGCAAGCTGCGTATCTTCCTCGGCGCCGCTCCCGGGGTCGGGAAGACCTACGAGATGCTGCAGCTCGGCAACCGCGAGCAGCAACGCGGCCGGGACGTGGCGATCGGCTTCCTCGAGACCCACGGGCGGCAGGCGACCGCCGATCAGATCGGTGCGCTCGAGCTCGTCCCACGCCGCACGATCGAGTACCGCGGCGCGTCCTTCACCGAGATGGACGTCGACGCGGTGGTGGCGCGCGCGCCCGACATCGCCCTGGTCGACGAGTACGCGCACACCAACGTGCCCGGCAGCCGCAACGCAAAGCGTTGGGAGGACATCGACGAGCTGCTCGATGCCGGCGTCGACGTCGTGTCCACGGTCAACATCCAGCACCTCGAATCGCTCAACGACGTGGTCGAGCAGATCACGGGCATCCGGCAGCGCGAGACCGTTCCCGACGCGCGGGTGCGCACCGCCAGCCAGATCGATCTGGTCGACCTGCCGCCCGAGTCGATCCGCCAGCGCCTCGCGCGTGGGCTCATCTACGACGCCACGAAGATCGACGCTGCCCTCGGCAACTTCTTCCGCCCCGGCAACCTCGGCGCGCTGCGGGAGCTGGCGCTGCTGTGGCTGGCCGACCGCGTCGACGAGGCGCTCGACCAGTACAAGCGCGACCACGACATCGCCGAGCCGTGGGAGACCCGCGAGCGGGTGCTGGTCGCGATGACCGGCGCGCCGCACGCGGACCAGGTCATCCGCAGGGCCGCCCGGATCGCGAGCCGAGGCCGCGGAGCGCTCCTGGGCGTGCACATCATCCCGCAGGACGGGCTCGCCCAACCGGCCGCGCCCCACCTGGAGCGGCAGCGCGCGCTGATCGAGCAGCTCGGCGGCACCTACCTCGAGGTGGTCGGCGACGATCCCGCCGAGGCGCTGCTCGACGTGGCGCGCTCGGAGAACGTCACGCAGGTCGTGCTCGGTGCCACACGTCGGTCACGGCTGCAGGAGGCGGTCAGCGGCTCGGTGATCAACCGCGTCGTCCGTGGCGCCGGGCGCATTGACGTGCACGTCATCTCGTCGGATGGCGGCGCCGGTCACATGCCGCTGCGCGTGCCCGGCAGGCGCCTGGGCGGTCTGTCCCGCCGCAGGCGCATCCTCGGTCTCGTCGTCGGGCTGGGCGGGCTCGCCGGCCTGACGGTCTTGCTCACACCGGCCAGGGCGGACCTCGAGCTGGCGAGCGTGGTGCTCCTGTACCTGGGTGTGACCGTGGTCGCGTCGGCGATCGGTGGTCTGGTGGCCGGCCTGGTGACCGGACTGCTGGCGTTCGTGATCGCCGACTTCTACTTCACGGTCCCGGTGGGCGCACTGACGATCGCCGACAGCCAGGTGATCATCGCGCTGATCGTCTTCATGCTGGTCGCCGTGGTGGTCAGCGTGCTCGTCGACGTGGCGGCGCGACGCGCCGGCGATGCCACGCGGGCGCGTGCCGAGGCGACCGCCTTGAGCGACCTCGCCCGCGTGCTGCTCGACAGCGACCGGCCGCTTGAGCGCCTGGTCGACCACATCCGCACCACCCTGGGGTTGCGCGGGGTCGCCCTGCTCCGGCGCGGCGACCGCGGCTGGACGGTCGAGGCGGCCTCGGGCGCGCGGGCACCGACCACGCCCGACGATGCCACCGACACCGTCGACGTGGCGGGCGGCCACGTGCTGGCGATCGACGGTCCACAGACGCTCGCCCACGACCGTCGCGTGCTGACCGCCTTCGCCGCACAGGTCGGTGTCGCGCTGGAGAGCCGGATGCTGGCGCAGGCGGCGGCCAACGCCGACGCGCTCGCGCAGGCCAGGGACCTGCGTGACGCACTGCTCGCCGCGGTCTCCCATGATCTCCGGACACCACTGGCGTCCATGAAGGCCGCCGCGACCAGCCTGCAGCAGACCGATGTCGACCTGTCGCCCGAGGACCGAGACGAGTTCGTCCAGACGATCGTCTCCGAGACCGATCGCCTGAACGGGTTGGTCGGCAACCTGCTCGACATGAGTCGCATCCAAAGTGGCGCACTCAGCGTTCGGACCGAGGCCGTCGCGCTGGATGAGATCGTCCCCGCGGCCATCCACTCGCTGGTCGACGATCAGCAGCGCGTCGACGTCGACATCGACGAGTCGCTGCCGCCGGTGCTGGCCGACGCCGGGCTGCTCGAACGCGTCGTGGCGAACGTGCTCGCCAACGCACTCAAGTGGTCGCCGCCCGGCGCCACCGTGCGCATCGTCGCCGGTGAGGTCCCCGACGGCATCGATCTGCGCGTCGTCGACCGTGGCCCCGGCGTCGATCCCGCCGACCGCGCGCGTGTGTTCGAGCCCTTCCAGCGCATCGGCGACCATGGCGCGTCCACCGGCATCGGCCTTGGCCTGGCCGTGGCCCGCGGCCTCGCCGAGGCGATCGACGCCTCCCTGATCATCGACGACACTCCCGGGGGTGGCACCACGATGGTGCTGCGTCTGCGATCGGCCGCAGCGAAGCCAGCGCCCACAACTGTACGGGTCAGGCCGCCGACCGCGGCGTCGCCATCGTCGACCGGCGCGCCGGGAGGTGGATGACATGGCCAGGGTCCTGGTCGTTGACGACGAACCACAGCTGCGGCGGGCGCTGGACATTAACCTGCGCATCCGCGGCTACGAGGTGGTGCTCGCGGAGACCGGTGAGCAGGCGCTGGAGCAGGCGGCCCGACAACGTCCGGATCTGGTGATCCTCGATCTGGGCCTGCCGGGCATCGACGGCGTTGAGGTGATCCGCGGGCTGCGCGGATGGACCGACATCCCCGTCATCGTACTGACTGTGCGGGACATGGGAAGCGAGAAGGTCGTCGCGCTCGACGCGGGCGCGGACGACTACGTCACCAAGCCCTTCGGACTCGACGAGCTCCTCGCGCGGGTCCGCGCTGCGCTGCGCCGTGCCGCCCCGCGGTCCGGCGACGAACCCGTCGTGACCACCGCGTCGTTCACGGTGGATCTCGCCGCCAAGCAGGTCCACACTCCGGCCGGCGATGTCCGCCTGACCCCGACCGAATGGCTCATCGTCGAGACGCTCGTGCGTAACGAGGGCCGGCTGGTCACCCACCGGCAACTCCTCGACCAGGTGTGGGGGCCCACCGCCACCTACGGCTCGAACCTGCTGCGGGTCCACCTGGCCCACATCCGTCGCAAGCTCGAGCCGGATCCCACCAATCCCCGACACTTCCACACCGAGCCCGGCATGGGCTACCGCTTCGTGCGCGACGACGAACTTGGGCAGCCGCAGCACGACTTGTCCTGAGAGACTCGGCGGGCTCAGTCCGGCGCCGCAGTCGGTGACGATGCTCAACTCGATATCAGGCTCCCGCTCGCGCCAGATCGCCTGCACCTGTTCGCCATCCTCGTGGGACGCCGCGACGTGGACGGCGTACAGGCGGTCCGCCCGCAACGCCTTGGCGTAGGCGACCGCTTCGAGCGTGCCGCGGTGCACGCCGCCGACCAGCACGATCACCGTGTGGCGACGGGGCGGCGCCCGGCACCCATCCA
>Ga0299913_10004352_pt1 | contig 11875 bp, 11 predicted proteins | sample RVTome_9_FD_201360 | JGI IMG/M metagenome (GOLD analysis project Ga0299913, IMG submission 201360) | Soil microbial communities from uranium-contaminated site in the Upper Colorado River Basin, Wyoming, United States - RVT155D38 (version 2) ... | reverse complement strand
CGAGACAGCATCCCACCGCGACCAGTGCGTTCTCCACGTTGAAGATCCCCACCGGGCCCGATCTCACCGGAAATGTCCCGCCCTCGGTGACCAGGTCGAAGACAGACTCATACCGGGAGGTGTCGACATTCTCGGCCCTGACCTCCCCTCCGGCTCCGACCCGGATCGACGGCGTCTCCACCCACCGGGCCATGTCGGCGCCGACAGGATCGCCGACGTTGATGACAGCGGTCCCCACCTCGTAGTCGCGGAACAGCCGCTCTTTGGCGCGACGGTAGGAGCCCATCGTGCCGTGAAAGTCGAGATGGTCCTGGGATAGGTTGGTGAAGGCGGCCACCGCGAATCTGGTGGCGGCGACCCGGCTCATCTCCAGGGCGTGCGAGGAGATCTCGGCCGCTACCACCTCGGCGCCCAGCTCCCGCATCGCGGCGAGGGCCCGCTGGAAGTCGGTGGCCTCGGGTGTGGTGCGCGCGGTCGGGATCACCGTGGAGCCGACACGTGTCTCCACCGTCCCGATCAGACCGGCCACCCTGCCCGCCGAGGCGAGCACCGACTCCACGTAATGGGTGACGGTGGTCTTGCCGTTGGTCCCGGTCACACCGACGACGGCGAGATCGGTGGACGGGTCGCCGTGCACCTGGGCCGCCATCGGGCCCATGGCGGTACGGGTGTCACCGATGACGATCTGGCTCACCTCGACCTCTTGGACGGACTCGACCGCGACCGCCGGAGAGCCGGCGGCGACGGCCGACGCCACGAAGTCGTGACCGTCGTGCTCGCCGCCCCGCACCGCGACAAAGAGCACGTCCGGACCGGCGAGGCGCGAGTCATGCGTGACATCGGCGACCCGGATGCCCGGATCGCCGAGCAGCTGGCCGTCGACACGCCGGGTGACTTCTCCCAGGGTGCTACCCGGTGCCGGCATCGGGGGTCACTCCGAGTCGATGCAGGGCCTGCTCCATCACCTGAGCAAACACCGGAGCGGCCGACGCCCCTCCGGTGCGGTACTTGAAGGAGGGAGCATCGATGAGCACCGCCACCACCACCTGGGGGTCGTCCATCGGCGCCATACCCACGAACGAGGCCCGGGTCACTTCCGTGTAGCGGCCATCCTCTCCCAGTTTGTTCGCCGTTCCCGTCTTCCCTCCCACCCGGTACCCGTCGACGCTCGCGTTCTGGCCGGTGCCCTCGGCGACCACGTTCGCCAGAAGCTCCTGCATCAGCCCGGCGGTCTCCGCGGAGACGACCTCCCGTGTCTCCAGCCCGGTCACGTCCTCGTTCCCGTCGACGTCGGTCTTGGAGGCGACGATGTGCGGAGCGGTCCACACCCCGTCGTTCCCGATGGCCGCATAGGCGGCTGCCATCTGCAGAGGTGTGGCCGCGACAGAGTATCCGATGGCGGCCGACGCCCAACACGTCTCACATCCCGCCTCGAAGTTCAGTGACCCCGGCGCCTCCACCGAGTAGTCCACGCCGGTCACCGACCCGAGACCGAATCGCTCGATGTACGAGATGAGTCTCTCCTGGCCCAGTTTCTCGGCCACCAGGATCGTCCCGACGTTGGACGATCTGGTGAAGATCTCGGCCACGCTCATGCTCGCCGTCTCGTGTTCCTCGAAGTCCTTATAACAGCCGAACAACTCATCAACGGCGGAACGACAGGCGTCCTCGCGCAGTTCCAGGCGATCGGCGACGTCGGCGATCACCGTGCCCGCCGCCACCTCTCCCTCTTCGATTGCGGCCGCCACGGTGATCAGCTTCTGGGTCGAGCCCGGCTCGTAGATGCTGCGGACGACGAAATTGGAGAAGGCGTGGCATGTCGGGTCCACCGCCAGGTCGCAGTCCTCGTCCAGGGTCCGACGGGTCTGTGGGTCGAATACCGGCGCACCGGTCATGGCCAGGACACCACCGGTCTCGACGTCGAGGACCACCACCCAGCACGATTCGGCCTGGGTCCGGTCTACTGCGGCGAGACAGGCCTGCTGTGACTGGTATTGCAGCGGGAGGTCGATAGTGGTGTTGAGGTCGGTTCCGGGGACTGCAGGGACTATGTCGCTGATCCCCTGGGGGATGATCCGTCCCTCCAGGTCGCGCTCGAACACGGCCTTGCCCGGCACCCCGCGCAGCTCCTCGTCGTAGAAGGACTCGAGCCCCTCCTGACCCATCCCGTCGATGTCGACGAACCCGGTGACATGTGACGCGACGGTTCCCGCCGGGTAGATCCGGGTGGCCTCGGGATGGGTGTAGAGACCCGTGACCTCGAGCGCTGCGATCTGCTCGGCCAGCCCCGGCTCGACCTGGCGCTTGAGATAGACGAAGTCCCGGTCAGATGTGAGTCTCTCCAACAGGACCTCCGAGTCCACTCCGAGCAGACCACCGACCTGCTGAGCGACCCAAAGTGGCTCCTCGATCTGTCCCGGATTGGCCCAGATGCTCTGCGCCTCCACTGTCATCGCCAACAATTCCCCGTTGCGATCGAAGATCTTGCCCCGCTGCGGGGCGAGGTCGCGGGTGACCAGTCGTTGGGTCAAGCCTTGGTCGGCGAGATCGGCTGCCTGGACTACCTGGACCTGGAACAGCCGGTAGGCGAGGCCGAGCCATGCCACGACCAGGCACAGCCCGATCAGGGCGACACGCGCCTTGGACGGGCCCTGTCTCGCGGCCTTTGCGGCGGCCACCGGTCAGGTCCCCGGCCGTGACTCCGGGGGTTGGGAACGACCTGTTCCCTCCGTGAGCCCGGCTCCAGCGCGCCGTCGGGTCGTCATTGGGTTCCGCCTTCGTCGTTGGAGACCACCGCCGGGCCTCCCAGGTCCACCAAGAGCTGTCGGGTGTCGCCTGGTATGACCAGACCCATCTCCTCGGCCAGAGGGGCAACCCGGGCCGGATTCTCGAGACGGGCGATCTCCAGTCGCAGCTGCTCGTTCATCGCCACCTGTTCGGTGATGGCCCGATCGAGTCGGTCGAGCTCGAACGCGGACCTGTCCAGGGAGGTTCGGGCGAAGCCCAGACCGAGGAAGGCAACGACACCGATGAGGACCATGACCATCCACGGGGCGAGCATCGGGCGATGCAGTCTCCGGCCGCGGAGGACTCGCAGGCTCTCCTCGGGCAGGGGACGATGTAGGGGGCGGGCCGTGGTCATGCCGCCACCTTCTCCGCGGCACGTAGCACCGCAGACCTCGCCCTGTTGTTGGCCTCGATCTCGGAATCCGACGCGCGTATCGGCTTCCGGGTCAGGAGACGGAGCTCGGCGCTGTTGCCGCACCCGCACTCGGGCATCTCGGGGGGGCAGGTGCAGCCGGTGGCGCCCCGGGTGAAGCGACGTTTGACGATCCGGTCCTCGAGAGAGTGATACGAGATGGCGAGGACTCGGCCCGATGGCCTGAGCAGGGCGATCGCCTGGTCCAGACCGAGTGCGATGGCCTCCAGCTCGCCGTTGACGGCGATCCGGAGCGCCTGGAAGGTCCGTCGGGCGGGATGCCCCACCCGACGGCGGGCCGCGGGCATCGCCTCGGCGATCACGGTGGACAGCTGGCTCGTGGAATCGAAAGGGCGCCCGGCGACCATGGCTCGGGCGATGCGTCGGGCAAGTGGCTCCTCCCCATAGCGACGGATGACTTCGCTGAGCCGCTGCTCGGGCCATTCATTGACGATCTCTGCTGCGGTGTGGATCGCATCGGGGCCCATGCGCATGTCGAGAGGGCCTTCGTGGCGGTAGGAGAACCCTCGGCCGGGCTCGTCGAGCTGATGCGAGGAGACCCCGAAGTCGAAGAAGACTCCGGCGACGGGATCGGTGGTGACCGAAGCCACCAACTCGGCGAGATCGGCGAAGTTGCCCTGGACGGCGAGCACCCCGAGCTCCCTGGCGTTGGCCAGGGCCTCCGGGTCACGATCTATGGCAATGACGGTCACATCTTCTCCGAACTCATCCAGCATGCGGCGACTGTGACCGCCACCGCCGAAGGTCGCGTCCACCACGACCCCGGGCAGGGCGGGGGCCATCAGGTCGACCACCTCCTGCGCCAGAACCGGCCGGTGAAAGTCCCGGTCTTGGTTGTTCCGGTCCTGGCTCATGGCCAGCCCCCCGGGCGCTGGTACCAATGAGAAGCGGGCGGAGTCAGGGGCCTTCCATTGGTTCCGGGGGGCTGGCGATGAACCAGCCAGGTCGCTGCTGGGCTACTCGTCCTCCTCCAGGTAGCTCTGGTCGCCGGTGGCCCGGTCGTCCAGGTACAGCGTCTTGTTCCATAGCTCGACGTGGTCGTAGACACCGATCACCGCGATCTCGGACGAGGCGCGCAGATCGGCGAAGTCCCTGAGGTCGGGCTTGATCAGAACCCGGCCCGACTTGTCGAGGCTTTGCAGGTCGGCGCCGGCAAAGACGGTGCGGTTGAAACGTCGGCCCGAGCGGTTCTGTGTCATCTCGGTCACCTCGGCGGCCCTGGCCTCGAACTCACCGGCCGGGAAGAGGACGAGCTGACGGTCCTGACCCTTGGTGACGACACAGCCTTCTTCGAGACGACGGCGAAAACCGGAGGGCATGACCACTCTGCCCTTCTCGTCGAGACTGTGGAAGTACTCGCCAAGGAACACTTCTCTGCTTCTCCGTCCGTCCTCATGTCGGTGACCTTCTCGGGGTCGTCTTGTCCGCCACTATGACCCACTTTGCCCCACTTGTCAACCTTTTCCCCCACTGAGCCCCATCTTCGGGGTAGGACGGGTGAGAATGGACATCCCGAAGCCGATGGTGTCTCCGGTCCGGAGGGGGATCAGCGGGAGGAGAGAGCCCTCGCCACCATCTCGTCGGGAGGCGGGGCCGGAGGGACCGGGGGTTGGGCAGGGCTCAAGGGCCGGTGCCACCAGCTCACGTCATGCCACTCCCCCATCTTGTGCCCGGCCCGCGGGAACACCCCGACGCGGGAGAACCCGACCGAGCGATGGAGCGACTCACTCGCCGGATTGGGCAGGGCGATCCCGGCGAAGGCATTGGCGAAGCCCCACAACGTGGCCACGTCGATCAGGGCGGTGTAGAGGATGCGGCCAACGCCATGACCCCGATGTCCCCCATGGATGTACACCGTGGTCTCCACCGACCACCGATAGGCAGGTCGATCCCTGAGCGCCGCCGCATACGCGTATCCGACCACGACATCGCCCTCCTCGGCCACCAGCCATGGGAATCCGGAGACGACCCTCTCGATGCGCCGGGCCATCTCGACCGGGCCCGGGGGCTCGAGCTCGAAGGAGATCGCGGTGTCGCGGACGACCGGGGAGTAGATGGCTGCTAGCTCTGGGGCGTCGTCGACCGTCGCCGGACGGACCTTGGGCACACCTAGTGCACCGACCCGCAAGTCTCACCCATGTCCTGCCGGCCCTCGATTCCCCTGGCTGCGTCCTCGTCCTCAACGCACCGCACCGGGTGCTCCTTCGTCCTCAGTCCTTGCCAGAGTCGCATATGGCTCGGCGTCACACGCACGGAACTCACGCGCCGGAGCACTAGGCCACCTCGAGATACGGATGCCAGGCCGGGTCGACCTGATAGCCGGTGGAGGCGTAGATCCAGGCATAGCGCCGGGGCGGCCCCGGCTTGGTGTTGAGGCGGAGACCCGCTTCGAGCGGGAGGCGATCCCCTTTGGAGATGTTGCATGGACGGCAGCAGGCGACGACGTTTTCCCAGGTGTGGTCCCCGCCCCGTGACCGGGGCAGGACGTGGTCGAGCGACTCGGCGGGGCCCCCGCAGTACTGGCAACGGTGCCCGTCGCGGCCGAAGACCGCCCGGCGGGTCACCGGGGCGGACCGTCGGTAGGGCACCTTGACGAATCGATTGAGCCGAACCACCGACGGCACGTCGACCGAGATGCTCTCGGAGATCCAGGTCTCGTCCTTGCCCACCACCACGGTTGCCCTCTGATTGAGGACGAGTACGACCGCCCGGCGTGCGGTCACCACCGATAGCGGCTCATAACTGGCGTTTAGTACGAGAACCCTTGCCATGAGAAGCGATTTCCGGGAAGGACGTTACCAATCCGTGTGGCTCAGTTTTTCGTCATTCGTCGTGGAATCCGCTTCGACCACCCCCATCGCCCTCCCCACCGCCAGGGAGAGCGCCATGGTCCAGCCATCGCCGATGTCGGAGCGGCCGACCCGCTCCTCCTTCCCGTCGGTGACGACCACGCTGAGCACTCCCTTTTCGGAGAGGCTCACCTTGCCGACCTCGAGCGGGATCCTGCCCAGCACCTGGCACCACGCATCGGACAAGCCCTGGGCGATCGCCATCGGGGTGGATGGGACCAGACGGAACGAACGGATGGCGGTGCCGATCACCTCGACCCTCGCCCCGCCTTTGACCGGGCTGATCCGGACGTCGACGCCCAGAGCGGCGCGCGCCTGGGCCAACCGGTTCCCGATCTCCATGCTTGCCTGGTCTGGGGACCTGACCCCGTAGGCAACGAGCAGGGCGCGCACCCGCTCCAGGACCTCCGCCTCGTCGGCGTCCTCGTCGAGACGCACCCGAATCCCGGACTCCACGTCCTCCAGGTTCAGCGACACCGAGGCCACTCCCGGTATGTCTTGAAGTCTTTCGACCAGCTTCTCCCTCACGACAGCCCCCTCATCCTTCGGCGCCACATCAGGTACGACGCCAGATCCTCTTGTCGGGTTTCCGACATGCCATCGCCATAGGCGGTATGAATCCTCCAGGCGATGTACTCCGAGGAGGGAAGGAACCCGCGATGACGACGCATGGCAACACTTACCCGCAAGGCCTCCCACAGCAAAACGGGCCTAGTGACCAGCGTCAGCAGGATCTTGCCCAGACCCGGCCCGATGCTCAACAATCGATAGACACTCCCTCCGCAGACTCTAGTGCCCAAAACGGGGGGCCATCGGTAGAGTCGCGGCCCAAGGAAGCGAACCGGGAGCGTCATTTGTCCGAGGTATCAGCCCAGCAGATCGAAGCGTTCAGCGAGCGGTTCGACCGGGTCGCGTCGAACGTCGAGACGGTGATACAGGGAAAGCGCGACGTGGTGGAGCTGGTCCTGCTCGCGTTGGTGGCCGAGGGGCATGTCCTGGTGGAGGACGTGCCCGGGGTAGGCAAGACCCAGTTGGCCAAATCCGTTGCTCGGTCGATCGACAGTGTCTTCCAGCGGATCCAGTTCACCCCTGACCTCCTTCCCTCCGACGTGACCGGTGTCTCGGTCTGGGACCGGAATCGGAACGAGTTCGAGTTCAAGGCGGGCCCGATCTTCGCCAACATCGTGGTCGGCGACGAGATCAACCGGGCCAGCCCGAAGACACAGTCCGCCCTGCTCGAGGCGATGGAGGAGAGACAGGTCACTTCGGATGGCGTCACCCGCCCCCTTCCCCTGCCGTTCATGGTCATGGCCACCCAGAACCCGCTCGAGCACGAAGGCACCTACCCGCTGCCCGAGGCACAGCTCGATCGGTTCATGATGCGGGTCGTCATCGGCTACCCGAGCCGGCAGAAGGAGCTGGAGATCCTCGACACTCATGGCGTTCGCTCCACCTTCTACGACCTCCGGCCGGTGGTTTCGGTGAACGAGATCGAGGAGATGGTCGCGGTGGCCCGCAGGGTGACCGTGTCCCAGTCGGTCAAGACCTACATCGTCGACCTGGTGGAAGGCACCCGCAACCACGCCGATGTCCTGCTCGGCGCCTCACCCCGCTCCGCCCTGTTCCTGCAGCGGCTGTCCCGGGCCCGAGCCGCCTCACATGGCCGGGAGTACGTCACCCCCGACGACATAAAGGCGCTCTCCCACCCGGTGCTGGAGCATCGCATGGCCCTTCGCCCCGAGGCCCAGATGCGAGGCGAGTCGCTGCCCGAGGTGATCGACGAGTTGATGACGAGGCTGAGAGTCCCGGGGACCACATCGAGGATCGCCACCTGATGCCCACCCTCAGGGGCTGGGCCCTCTCCGGCGCCGGCCTCGCCCTGCTCGTGCTCTGGTACGCCCTGGGGGAGGTGGAGCTCCTACTGACCGGTGTGATCCTCCTGCTCGCCCAAACGGTCGCCCTGATCTACGTGAGGAACCGGCGGCCCGAGCTGGAGGTGAACCGGCGTCTCGGCTCATCCACGGTCCACGATGGGGAGACCACGACAGTGACGCTCCTCGTCGAGAACCTGTCCCGCCATGCGATCAGCCATCTCACCATCGAGGACGACGTCAATCGGCTTGGGGTGGCCACTTTCGAAGTCGCCCGGCTCAAGAAGAGGGAGTCGACCACTGCCACCTACCGGGTCACCTGTCGCCCCCGCGGCGTGTACCGGGTCGGCCCCACCAACGTCCGAACCAACGATCCCCTGGGCCTCGCCGAGATGTCCGGTGGCACCGGTCCGGTGGACAGGATCGTGGTCTACCCGGCCGTCGAGGAGCTGACCGGCTTTCCCATCGTGCGGGGTCAGGACCCGGCGATGCAGGCGTCCCGACCCGAGCACAGCAGAAGGGGCGGTGAGGACTTCTACACCCTTCGCGAGTACCAGCAGGGTGACGACCTGCGCCGGGTGCACTGGCCCTCCTCGGCCCGCACCGACGAGCTGATGATCCGCCAGCTGGAGACCCCGTGGCAGTCGCGGGCTCTGGTCCTGCTCGACGTGCGCACTGCGAGCTACGAGTCCCAGGATGCGTTCGAGAAGGCGGTCTCGGGAGCAGCGACTGTCGTCACCCACCTGATCGGGGCCGGGTTCGACGCCGACCTCTGGGCAGGCGATGCCGACCCGATCGACGCCAGGCGCTACTCGTCGGCCATGGAGAGGTTGGCCTTGGTCCAACCCGACTCTGCGATCGACATCGAGGCCGTGGCGGGCCGGATCCGGCAGAAGGGGGGCGGTGGGGCGCTGGTCATCGTCACCGGCGTCGCCGATCGGTCTCTGCTCAGCGTCCAACAGCTGCTCGCCGGCGACTATCCGACCACCGTGCTGATGACCGCCTCGGTGTCGACCTCTCAAACTCTCGTCGGCTTTCATCGGATGGGTGTCGCCACGGTCTCGGTGGCCCCGGACGGAGTGTGGGCACCGGCATGGATGACGGCAATGGGGAACCCATGGACAACGGTCTCGGCCGGCTAGCCGGCGTCGCCGCCTTCGTCTTGATGCTGCTCCGTCTCGGGCGTCTGCTCGACTCTGGACCCGAGGCCCCCGCCTGGCAGCTCATCATGGTGGCATCCGCCTTCCTCGGTGGCGTCATTTGGTGGCTGCTCACGCAGACTCTCAGCAACCGGCGCATCGTGGTCTCGGTGTTCGCCCTGGCCGGGCTCGCCCTCTTTCTCCGGATCTCCATCTCCCACACCCTCTTCGCCGGCTTTCTGCCCACGCTCGACACGGCAGGCGCCCTGGTCCGTGAGCTGGCCCAGGCGCTCGACCTGATCCGATTCGGCGTGGCTCCCGTCTTCCCCACGGCGGGCATCGTGGCCATCCTCTCGCTGCTCATGTGGGTGACCGGCGCCGCCTTCGTCTGGGGCGCGGCCGGGGGACCGGCGATAGCCATGTTCGGCCCTTCGCTCGGTCTGTACCTTCAGTACGCGGTAATGGACCGGGTGCCCGCGGGTCGGGGGTGGATGGGGGCGGCGGCGGCCGTCATCGCCCTGGCCCTGGCTTCGATCGGGCTCGAGCGACGTCAGGAGTCGGGGCGGGTCCGGGACCTCGAGGGACGTCCTCTCGCCCGCCGCGCCGGGAGCATGGCCTTGATCCTGGCCACCCTGGTCGCGATGGGCTCGCTCTTCGTGGCCGACCGCGCCTCATCCCTGGTCCCGCAGAACGGGCATGTCCGCTGGCGTTTCGGCGGCGGGTACGGGCCGGGTTTCGGCGGCATCACATTCGACCGGCTCGCCGATCTCCAGCAGAGCATCATCAGGCGCTCCAACGCCGTCCTCTTCCTGGCCACGCTCGACCCGAACGCCCCGCCCGCCAACGAGATCTACTGGCGGATGGAGAGCCTGGACGTCTTCGACGGGACGGCTTGGCGCCCCTCGGCCGACCGGGCCGACTTCTACGAGCCCGGCCTCGGAGGGGGTGATCCCGACTACGCCTACCGGGGCAGCATCCAGGAAGTGACCCAGAGGGTGAAGATCGTCAACCTCAGGTCCCAGGTGATCCCGACAGCAGGGGTCGGCCAGTTCTTCCGCTCAGAGTCGGTGAATGTGAGCGCGTTCCAGATCACACCAGACGGGTCGGTCATCTATCAGGCAGAGCTGGACGAAGGCGACGAGTACGAGGTGCACGCCGTGCTCAGCCTCGACGGCGACGATCTGGGCGCCCTGGCCACTCTTCCCGACGGCACCCTGAGCCCCCTGTTCGCCAACGCGGCCGAGGCCGGGGCGACCTCGCTCGAGCCCGCCCCCGCCCCGGGCGATGTCACGTCGCCTTCGGACATCGACAGGTTCACGGAGCTGCCCGAGCTGCCCAGCGGGATCCTCCAACTGGCGAGACAGCAGACGTCTGGGGCGGCCACGCCGTTCGAGGCCGCATGGCTCCTCCAGCATTGGTTCCGGGACAGCGGGAACTTCGAGTACTCAACCGAGGTGTCCACCGGCCACGGCAGCCTCGACCTGGAGAACTGGCTCACCGACGAGTCGAGCCTCAACTATCGGGTCGGTTATTGCGAGCAGTTCGCCGCCGCCATGACGGTCCTCGGTCGCTCCATCGGCATTCCCAGCCGGGTTGTCTGGGGCTTCACCCCGGGGGCGGTGGAACAGCAGCCGGACGGCACCAATGTGGTCGTGGTCCGTGACAACAACGCCCACGCCTGGGTGGAGATGTGGATGGACGGCTTCGGGTGGGTGCGTTTCGACCCGACTCCGCGCGGCGACGGCGCCCTTCCCGAGAGTGTCACCGCCGAGTTCGATCCGGCTTCCTTCCTGCCACCTCCGGGCGAGGGGCCGATCACCATCGATCAGCCGGGCTTCTTCGGCGAAGCTGACCCGTTCAGCCCGTTCGACGACTCCGACCTCGGGGTCAGTGGCGACGGTTCGGGATTCGAGATCACGTGGGTCTGGCTCCTGGTGCCGGTGGCGCTGGTGCTCGTCTCCCTGATCCCGATGTTGAAGGCGTTCCGCCGAAGGCGGCGGATGCGAAGGCTGGCCGAGGGCGACATCACCGCAGCTTGGGACGAGATAGTCGATCGTCTCACCGATCTCCGCTCGCCGGTGCCGGCCCACCAGACGCCGCTCGAGTTCGCCCGGGCCACCGATCGCTCTCTGGTCCCGCTGGCGTCGTCGTACTCCGCTGCGGTGTACGGGAGCCGGACCGGTCTCGGCGAGGTGACCGACCTGACCCAGGTGGAGAGCTGGCTGAAGCTCCGGTACGAAAGCGGCGAGCGCACCATTGCCGCGTTCAACCCCCGCTCACTGCTCAGCCGCGACTGAGCCCCGCTCCTCAGCCTCCCGCGGCCTGCTCCTCGCTGATGTCGTCCTCGACGCGCCGAAGCATCTCGAGGAACCGGGCCCGGTCGAGCTCGAACCTGGTGACGTCTTCTTCGACCTCGCGGGCGATCTCGTCGATTGCGACGAAGAAGGCGAGCTGACCCTGGCGCAGGGCGTCCATCAGCTCCCCTTCGTCAGAGCCGACATGAAAGATGGTCTGCCCGTCGGTGACGAGCTTCACGTCGGCGAGATGGTCGTCCATCTCGCCCTCCCTGCGCAGGTAGTCCCACGCTCGACGAACCCGTTGCAGCGACATCCCATTGTCGAGGAGACTGCGGACCACCCGCAACGCCACCAGATCTCGGAACGAATAGAGACGACGCACCCCGGGTCTGCCGCCTGTTGTCTGTATCGAGGGTTTGACCAGTCCTACTCGGTCCCAGTATCGAATCTGATGATGAGTGCAGTTCGTCAGCCGGCATGCCTACTCGGCCGTAAATGA
>Ga0299913_10004351_pt1 | contig 11877 bp, 12 predicted proteins | sample RVTome_9_FD_201360 | JGI IMG/M metagenome (GOLD analysis project Ga0299913, IMG submission 201360) | Soil microbial communities from uranium-contaminated site in the Upper Colorado River Basin, Wyoming, United States - RVT155D38 (version 2) ... | reverse complement strand
GCGTCGTCCTCGCCGAAGACCAGGCCATGGTGCGAGGAGCCTTTGCGGGACTCCTCGACCTCGAACCGGACATCGAGGTAGTCGCTGTCGCCGAAGATGGCGAGCAGGGTTTGAGAGCTGTCGCAAAGCATGAGCCGGACATCCTTCTCACCGACATCGAAATGCCAGGAATGACCGGACTCGAGCTGGCTTCTCGCCTCAAGGACCATCCGACGGTCCGAGTCGTGATCGTGACCACCTTCGCCCGAAGCGGCTATCTGCGGCGGGCGCTCGATGCCGGGGTGTCTGGATATGTCCTCAAAGACTCACCCATCGAAGATCTAGCCGACGCCCTCAGGCGGGTGGCAGCAGGCAATCGCGTGATCGCCCCGGAGCTCGCGGTTTCGGCGTGGGCCGGCAGCGACCCCCTCACTGACCGAGAGCGAGAAGTCCTGCGAGAGGTCGGTGAAGGACATCCCAACGTGGAGATCGCGCAAAGGCTCCACCTCGCCGAGGGAACCGTACGCAACTACCTGTCATCTGCCATTGTCAAACTCGGCGCCAGAAACCGTACCGAGGCGTTCGCCAAGGCCCAGGAAATGGGATACCTGTAGCCCAGGGCGGGCTCGTGGAACTGTGCGCCCGACCGCACCCATGCTCTCAGCCAGGTCGCGTCACAGTCACTCTCTCTCACCACGTCCCACGTCGCTCGCCCCACAGCTGCTCCACAGGACCATCAAGTCGCGCCGTTTCCCCCTGGTCAGCGAATTTTCACCGCATCATTCGCAACGACGGGGTCACGGGTTCAAATCCCGTCAGCTCCACAAATCGCACTGGTCAGGACTGTGAGAGTTCGAAAAGCTCGTGCTTTCACGATCCCGCCTTGCGCCGCGCCACAGGCGTTCCACAGGGTTGAGCTCTAGAGCACCTCTCAGGCTGCGAGGTGCTCAATCCGAAATCGCGATCTACGGGATCCGACGTCCCGCCTGGCAGGAATGGCGCCGTCAAGTCGCCAAACAGAACCTCACTCACGGGGGGGCTTGAGGTCACAATGTCAATGACTCGCCCCCGCCACTGAGGCACGAGACCAGTCTTAGCTTCGTGCTGGATCGAGGAGGAGCCTCGGTCCGGGGCCCTGGTCGCCCAGGTGGTCGTCGCGGTTGCGCAAGACACAACGGTCGATAGAGAGGCACCCACAGCCTATGCCCTCTGTCAGCCGGTCCCTGAGCTTCTCCATTTGGCTGATACGAAAGTCGAGTTCTTCCCGCCAGGAGTCGGAGAGCCGTTCCCAATCCGCACGTGTGGGAGTCCTTTCCTCGGGTAGCCCCGCGAATGTGTCTCGGAGGTCGCTCAGTGGCATGCCCACAGACTGACCCACCTGTATGACAGCGACTCGCCGCAGCACGTCGCGCGTATAACGCCGCTGGTTTCCGCCCGTACGGGCGCTGGAGATCAAGCCCTTCCGCTCGTAGAAGCGCAGGGCGGTGACCGCCACGCCAGTCCTGGCAGCGACCTCTCCGATGGTGAGGTCAGCTTTTTTGGGGTCGGGATTGTCCATTTGTCGAGGCGGGGGAGGGGGGCTTGACCTACACCTAAGTGGAGGTTGTACGTTGCCTTCCAACCTATCCAGGAGGTGTGGATGCGAACCGGAGTCGTCGTCGCAGCACTAGGCCTGAGCGCCTCGGCCCCGACGTGGGTCGCTGGGTGCTGCAGCACGCCCAATCTCGACCTGAACTCGTCACGTACGAGTTGGTGGATTTGGCCGAAGTCGGCTTGCCCCTGCTGAACGAACCAATGCCGGCGTCCTCCGCTGAATACATCCATGACCACTCCGTCCGCTGGTCTCGGACAGTGACCGCCCTCGACGCGTTTGTGTTCGTGACGCCTGAGTACAACCGTTCGCCGCCGGCTGGTTTCCGATGCAAAGCGAGGGTCTCCTCGCGGACCATGGGCTTGTCCATGACCTACCGCGCGAGGTCCGGGCAGCTAGCTCCAACGAGGGAGTTGGTGCCGATCCTCTCACATGAAGGGTGTTGGGTTGGCGCGCAGTCTGGAGGGCCGCGCCAGAAAACCGGCCCTAGCGGACACCGGCGGACTGGGTCGACGCTGAGACGAATCTCCGAGACGATTAACAAGGAGGGCCGAGGTGTCGATCCGAACGAGGAGCCCATGAGTGGCTTGACACAAGATGCCATGCAAGTAGGTCTTGACCTACGGCTCGTAAGTGACCACCGGGATGGTCGCAATGGAAGCGGCCTCCGTGCTCTCGTAGATGACCATCCCGTTCCCTTGTCATTACATCGGCTCGGGATCGTCGCCGACCGCGATGTGGTGAGGTCATGAGAGCGCCTCTCCACAACCAAAAGGTCCGATGCCCCTCGTGTCCGGAATGGTGAGACGCTGGCCGGCCCCCCTTTTCTATCTGTTTATCGCTGGCAATCACCTGTCCAATTGGTTTGCTTCTCCCGGCGCGAGTTCGAATCCCGTTAGCTCCACAAGGCAACGCCGACTCGTGTACGAAGGGGCGCCAGTTCCATTCGGGTCCTCCGGGTCCGCTACCACCGTGATCGCTCCTCCGGCCGCCAAGGTCTTCTCTTGTCCCGTGTCACGGCCCGGGGTGCTCACAGGGGTCCTCATGCTCGTCACATCTCTCTCTCCGTCACTGCTTCCCAGGCTGGCTGTGACGCAGGGGATCATCTCGGGAGTCTCGTTCATTGTTGGGTATGGATTGGGCGTGGCCTGGCAATGGACCTGGAACTTCTTGGGGATGCCCGAGCCCGAGGGACGGTGGTGGATCGTGGTTCGCCGGATCTGGTTCGTCGTTCTGGCGTTGCTTGTCGTGGCAGGCATGTGGGGGTTCGTCGGCTGGCAGAACGACGTGCGGGACGACTTCGGAATGGAGCGCACAACCCCGGCGATCTGGCTGACCATCCTGCCGGGGGCAATCGTGTTCTCGGCTCTCGTCCTGATCATTCCCCGTTCGATACTGAAACTTCTCCACGTCCTCATTGGCTGGCTTGTCAAGGTCTTCCCGCCGCGTCTCGCCGTACTCCTCGGTGTTGTGAGCCTCGCACTGATCCTGTGGGGACTTTGGAGCGGGTTGCTGGTCAACACCTTTTTCGCGATCACCAATCAGGTACTCGCCCCTCGGGACGCCATCACGCCGGAGGGGATCACCGCGCCGACGTCCGAGCTCCGCTCCGGCAGCCCAGAGTCGCTCGTCGCCTGGGAAAGCCTCGGTGAGAGGGGCCGTATCTTCGTGGCTACCGGACCGACGGTCGAAGACCTCAATGCCCTCCACGGTGACGGCGCGATCGAGCCGATCCGGACCTATGTTGGCCTCAGGTCCGCGGAGACCACTGCTGGCCGTGCCGAACTGCTGTTGGATGAGCTGATTCGGACGGGTGCCTTTCATCGTCAGGTCTTGGTCGTTGCGACCACCACCGGAACTGGCTTTCTCGATCCCAATGCGGTCACGGCCCTCGAGTACATCTACAACGGTGACGTTGCAGTCGCCGGGGCGCAGTATTCGTACCTTCCGAGTTGGATCTCACTCCTCGCCGATCAGGACGAGGTGAAGGAGACATCCCAGGTCGTCTTCGGGAAGATTCATGAGTATTGGTCGACGCTTCCCGAGGACCAGCGACCCGAGATCTATCTCTACGGGCTATCGCTCGGCTCGTACGGGGTCGAGTCGATCCTCACCTCGATCAACATCATCAACGAGCCAATCAATGGGGCCCTCATGGTTGGGCCACCCTTCGTGAATGAGTTGTGGAATGAGCTCATAGCGGATCGAGACGCCGGCACCTCACCTGTCACTCCGATCTACCAGGACGGGCGCACGGTCCGCTTCACGAACGAAGAGAGCGCCCTCGACCGGCCGAGTGCCGAGTGGGGCGACACCAGAGTGGTCTATCTGCAACACGCTTCCGACCCCGTGGTGTTCTTCTCGCCATCGCTGTTCTGGAGACAACCGGATTGGCTGCTCGACGGGCAGCGAGGTGTGGAGATCAGTGACGAGTTCCAATTCACCCGGTTCATCACGGGTTGGCAGGTGATGATGGATCTGCCTGCAGCCGGTTCGATCCCCGAGGGCTACGGCCATCTTTACAGCAAGCAGGCCAGTGCCCATGCCTGGATAGCAGTCACGCGACCAGACGATTGGTCCGACGACGACACCGAACGGCTCATCGATTTCCTCGTCGGGTTGGGACCGTCGTACTAGTCCAGGACGTTCCTGCCGCGAGGGTCCAAGGCATCGTCGGCCGCATGGGGGAACGGCAAAGCACATCTGTTGGCACACCCCCATCACAGACTGCATGTCTTCAAGCCACGAGATCATCCCCTACACAAGAAACCCGACCCTGCTTGATGCCGGCCTGCTGGCTATCGGCTCTGCGTGCGTCGCGTGAAGCTGAGGTGTAGTCCCACTCGAGGGGCCCAGTGATGACTTGAGAGTTATCGAGCGATCCCCGTGTGGCGTTTCCATCGTGAGGAGTTCTGATGAGGAATCGAGTTCAGGGCATGGATCCCAACCGCCGCATGTCGAAGCGCGCGCCATTGTCACTAGCCCTGCTTTGCCTGCTTTGCCTGACGATTTGGGTCGGTGCGCCGCTCGGTGCTGCTCAGACCTCGGATGAGGACTCGAGTCCGGTCGAGCGCGCTGCGACGGCGATCGAGCTCCAATTCGAGGAGATGGGTGTTGGTCAGGCCTCCTATGCCGTGATCAGCGATGCGGAGCAGACGGTCGCGGGATATGGGGCCGCCTCTCCTGACACCCCTTTCATCATCGGGTCAGTGAGCAAGTCAGTCACCGCTCTGGCCATCCTCCAACTCGTCGAACAAGGTCTCGTCGAATTAGATGCGCCCGTCACTGACTACATCGACTGGTTCACGATCGCCGACTCGACCCCGCCGATCACGGTCCAGCATCTGCTCAACCAGACCTCCGGACTCTCCACGCTCGACGGCAGCCGCGATGTCTTCACGCCCGAGATTTCCCTCGAGGAGCGAGTCCGCGCGATCGAGAACTACGAACTGGTTAGCGAGCCCGGATCGGAGTTCAACTACAGCAATCTCAACTATGCGGTTCTGGGGTTGATCGTCCAAGAGGTGTCGGGTCTTGGTTACGGCGAATTCGTGGAGAAGGAGATATTCGCGCCTCTGGGCATGGACAACAGCTACTTCGACTTCGCGCTGGCTCAGGCCAACGGACTAGCCACTGGCACGATCACCGTCTTCGGGTTTCCGGTCTCCTTGCGTCACACTGCGATTCCGGGCTTCGTGCCCGATGGCTATCTGATCTCGACGGCGGCTGACCTCGCCGCCTACGCCCGATTCCAGATGGGTGATGGGAGCTTCGAAGGTAGGAGCCTGCTCTCTGCGGAGAACATGGCCATGATGCACACCCCAGCAATTGCGGCCGAGGGTGGTGGGCACCTGGACCAGTACGCGATGGGCTGGCGTACGGGGAGCATCGATGGACAGCCGCTGGTCGGTCACGAAGGGAACACATTCGGTTTCCACGTCAATGTGGCTCTGCTTCCTGACATCGACGCCGCAGTCGTGGTCCTCATTGCCCGCAACAACGGCACGTCCATGGTCACAGGGCCGGAGACTGTGGGTCTCGAGGCTCTGACCGGGGGTATGCCCCAAGTCAGCCGCGCTCCGACCATTGCTTGGATCATCCTCGACGCGGTCGCAGCGTTTCTGGTCGTGGCCTCGATCGTCTCTCTGGTACGCAGACACCGACGACGGCGGGAAGTCCCACCGCAGGCTCCGCGGCTTTGGCCAGCGATCCTTCAGGTCGTGGCTGGAGTGCTGATCGGGATACCGGTGGTGCTGCTCGCAAGCTCGACGACTGGTGGGGTAGACGTGGTCGCCCTTCGCCTCCTCTGGGCGCTGGCCCCCGATGTGACCTTCGTGGCCGTGGCGATTCCATTGCTGCTCATCGCCGCGGGGATGGCCACGTTGCTGGAGCGCCGAGCAACACGACAGTCGCTGATCCCTGTTGCCGGACCAGAGAGAAGTGTCGAGCATGTTTGAGACGAGAGTCTCCTACCGAAGTGGCTCGAAGGGCGACCCAAGACGCCTAGGAAGGCCACGCCTTGGATTAGTTCTGACCAGCGGAGTGAGACGAGCTCACCTGGTGAACACCGTCACACGAAGACATCGATCCGGCTACGACGGGCCAAACCGGGTGACGTGTTCTCAGCGAGATGGGTGAGCTCCTCCGCAACCTGGCGATCGTGCTTGTGTTTGCCTGGGTGGCACGTTCTCTGTTGGGAGCCCGGCTGACTTGGCGCAGAACGATCGTCGCCACGCTCTTCGGGTTGCTACTTGGAGCTATAGGCGCCGCTGCCATCCTCGTGCGCGATCTTGACACCTTCGACGCCTTCGAGACGATCAGGACCCAGTACTACCTCCTGATGCTGGCGCTCGCGGTCCCGGCGACCATGGCGCTGATGGTCTTCCTCGAGTTGATGTTCGCCTCCAGGCCGCACTACGAGACCCGCAAAAGGTTCCGACCCTTCCGCACCCTTGGACGGTGGTTCAGGATGTTGGTCAGAGGCTTTCAGGTCACCCGGATCGCAGCGCATCACGGCGTTGCCCCCCTGCTCGGTCTGAGGCGAGGAGAGGTCTCTGCGCGCACGCCGGCCGAGATCGCCCGCCGCACCCGGCTGTCACTCGAAGAAGCCGGGGGCATGTTCGTGAAGCTGGGACAGCTTCTCGTGACGAGGCCCGATCTGCTCCCACCCGAAGCACTGGCGGAGTTGGGTCTTCTCCACGCCGACGTCCCACCCATCCCCGAAGCGCAAGTGAAGGCTTTGGTCCTGGAAGAGACCGGGAGACCTATGGAGGAGGTGTTCGCCGACATCACGTGGGAGCCCCTGGGCTCGGCATCCATCGGCCAGGCCCATGCCGCTCGGCTCCTCGACGGGCGTGAAGTCGTGGTCAAGGTGCGCCGACCGGGATTGGAAGAGCAGGTGGCGACCGACCTGGCCATCGTCGGATGGCTGGCCCGTGTGGCCGAGCGTCGCACCAGTTGGGGCAAGGCGTACAACGCGCAAGACCTGGCGTCGGAGTTCTCCAGTGCGCTTCGGGCCGAGCTCCGCTTCACCGTGGAGGCCCGGCACGCCGTCGACATGGCCAAGGCCTGCGTCAACGACCCGCTCATCCGAATCCCAGCCATCGTCGAGTCGCTCACCACCGATCGCATGTTGGTCATGGAGCGTCTCTACGGAACTCCGCTCTCCAAACCTGGTTCCGCAGGAGGTACGCCGGAGGAGCGACGACGCCTCGCAGACGCGCTTTGCCGGTCGCAGGTCGCCGCGATGCTACAGGGGAGCAGGTTCCACGGAGATCCCCATGCGGGAAATGTCCTCCTGATGGAAGACGGCTCGCTGGGTCTAGTTGACTTCGGAATCACCGGCCGGCTCGACACATACGAGAGAGCCTCCGTCTTCGAGACCCTTCTCGCCATGAGGTTAGAGCAACCAGCGCTCCTCTACGACGCGCTCATGACGGTGGGCGCCATCGAGGCCGAGCACGATCCCAACCAGGTCGAACGGGAACTGGCCCAGTTCCTCACCTCATTGGCGGGATCGGGACTACCCGGGCCCGAAGCGCTGACCGACTTGCTCCGACTCACCACCAGGTTGGGCATGCGTCTTCCCCCCTCGACCACGACGATGTTCCGCGCCCTCGCCACTCTCGCCGGCACTCTCGAGACGCTCTCACCCGGATACCCGATCCTCGAGGTGACTGCGGAGATCGGCGGGGATGAGATGAAAGAGCGGATGACGCCGACCTCGTTGGGCGAGTACGCCATACAAGAATGGGCTGAACTCGGCCCCCTACTTCGCCGAGCCCCGCGGCATCTCGATCACATCGCCCGCCTAGCCGAGCACGGCCGCCTCACCGGGCGGATTCGGCTCTTCGCCTTTCCCGAAGAAGTCAACGTGCTGGAACGTCTGCTCAATCGGATGGTGCTGACTCTCCTCACCATCGGCCTCGGTGGCATATCGGTTGCCCTGCTCACATCGGTAGGCGGACCCGAGGTCGCCGGGATTCAGGTTCGTGTCTTCGAGCTGTTGGGATGGGCGACGGCCGCTTTCGCCACTCTCCTCCTCCTCCGGATCCTCCTGGGAGTTCTCCGCTCAGAGCGCGACGCCGAACGCGGCTGATGAACGGACCGTGAGAGCGCATCTACGTCCACAACTGGGGGAGGGCCACAGAATGTGTCCTCCTGAGCCGACGCTCCCGAGGCAACCCCTCAGGGATGGGCTCTGGTGTTCGCCATCGGTTGCGGTGATGAGGAGTCGCCGTATCGGCGGCGTCCCGCGGTGTCTCGTCGATGGTTCTTACTTCCCGTACCAACTGCGGCCGTTCCTCTAGCCCCTTCGGTTGACACCGCGGCGGCGGCCGGCGGACGGAAGCGTTTGACAACACGCCAGAAAACCGGCCCATCGGATACGGGTTGGCTCGGTGTCACCGCGGTTCCGAAGTCAGGACAATCGCGGGATGCTCCACGGAGGTGTCAACGGATGAGGACGAAACTCGTTCAGAACGAATACGGTGCCGGCTCGGCCACGGCGATGCCCAGTGTGATCGAGATCGCCTTCATGACAAGCTTCAGAACCGGTCCGAGAAACAATGATTGGAGCCTCGCATGAGCGCTGGGAAGGTCGTATTGGGTGTTGTAGGCGGATTCTTCGCTGTCGTCGGATTGGCCGTCTTGGTAGGTGGAGCGGGGCTGCTTTGGGCTTTCTCTACTCAGCGCAACGCAGACGGCTTCTTCGAGAGCCCGGTGGCAGAGATGTCGACCGAGGGCTATGCGATCACGTCGACTGAGATGGACATGGGAGCCCTCCCAACCGTATCCCTCGGATCGAGATGGCTGGCCAACGTGCAGGTGACAGCGACGTCGCGTGCCGATCGCCCTGTGTTCATCGGCATTGGGCCGTCGGACGAAGTCGATGATTACCTCGCAGGCGTCGCCCGCTCCGAAGTGACCGACATCGACTCGCGTGCTGGCATCACCTACCTCACCAAAGACGGCGGCCCGCCACAGTCTGTTCCTTCCGGGCAGGGGTTCTGGGTGCAGTCGGCTGAAGGCCCGGGTTCACAGAGTTTCGACTGGGACATCGAACGGGGCGATTGGACGATCGTGATCATGAATGCCGATGCCACGCTGGGGGTTGACCTCGACGTGGCGGCCGGCGTCCATTCCAATTGGATTCCGGTCACCCTCGTTCTGCTGCTGCTTAGTGGCGCCTTCTGTGTCGGGGCGGCATCCGTCATGAGCTACTTCGCGTACCGGCAGACAATGCCTGCGGTCGCTGATGTCACGACACCACAGGTAACCGATCACGTGTTGACTGGATCCGAAAGTGACACTTCTGGATAACCCGTCCCGTCTGTGGTGACAGACAGCCGATGGGAATTCAGGGTCGAGGGCCTGGTCACGACCTACCCGTCGGGCAACCACGTCGCCAATGATGGGATCAGTCTTCAGGTACGGCCCGAGGAGGTCTACGGCTTGCTCGGACCGAACAGTGCAGGGAAATCCACCCTGGTGAAACGGGCATGGGGCTGCTCAAGCCAACCCGCGGCTCGATCACACTCGGTCACCACGATCTGGCGAACCCTGCGGCAGCCCGTCAGCCTTATTCAATACCTCCCTCAGGCTCAGATGCCGATCGACTCGTTCAAGGCGAGACAGGCGATCGAGATCGCCAGGTTGAACCATTGGGGTGAGACGGACGAGGTCAGGCGACTGGCGATGGGAGTATGGGATGAGCAAGCTCACACGAGCCCCGAAAAGCATATCTGGGCGTCGTAGGAGCCTACTTTGAACGTCACCTCGTCCCATAACGACCTTGGCCGGCGAGGCGGCCCGAGCTGCCCGACAGTCCCATGAATGCCTTTCGCCGTTCGACTTCTTGGCAGATCCAGAGCCAGACGGCCAAGACACCAGAAACCCGACCCCACGAGCACCGGTCCACCCGGTTTCGGCATCGGAGTAGTTCTGAGATGGTGGACCTAGAACGAAAAGAGAGAGCGTCGTGCAAACCAAAGTCGTACAGAACCAATCCGATCCGGCGGCTCCGGCCCCCAGCGTCCAAGACACTGTCATCCACACCGTTGGGCTGACAAAGACATTTGGACACGTCAATGCCCTTCAGGGAATCGACCTGATGGTTCCCCGTAATTCCATTGTCGGGTTCCTCGGGCCGAACGGGTCAGGCAAAACCACAGCAATCAAGCTGTTGCTGGGATTGAGCCGGCCCACCGCGGGCAAGGCGACACTTTTCGGGATGGACAGCATCCAAGACAGCCTGGCCATCCGATCGAGGGTGGGCTATCTGGCCCAGGATCCCCGCTTTTACACCCACATGACCGCTAGGGAGACCCTGGAATTCACTGCACGCTTCTTCTACCGGGGACCGACAGAGGCGATCCGGGCCAGGATCGACGAAACCCTCGAGTTGGTAGGGCTGGAAGACAAGGCCGATCGGCCCACTAAAGGATTCTCCGGTGGCGAACGGCAACGGCTTGGCATCGCTCAGGCCCAGGTCAACTATCCCGACCTTCTGATACTCGACGAGCCGGCGGCGGCGCTCGATCCCGTGGGCCGTCGTGACGTGCTCGATGTCATGGAACGCCTTCGGGCCTACACCACGATCTTCTACTCGACCCACATCCTCGACGATGTGGAGAGAGTGAGCGACTACGTGGCGATACTCGATCACGGCCGGATGGTTGCCAGTTCGCCCACCGAGGCTCTTCTCGATGGTGACTCCACCACGTACGAGCTCACGATCCGAGGCGATGAGCAGACGGTCCTCCGCACACTCCGGATGCATCCGTGGGTGAGCAATGTCACGACCGACTCCCAGAATGGCTCGACCGCAATGACGATCAGCGTCACCGACGAGCAAGCCGCCGAATCAGGGCTTCTTCGGTCGGTGATCGCCACCGACGACGTCGTGGTCACAGCCTTCGGCAGGAAGCATTTCAACCTGGAGGACGTGTTCCTCCAACTAGTCAAGGATCCAAGAGAATGAACACAACTACAGCTGCCTCCACCGTCGAATCCTCATTGGTCCCAGTCCACACGACGGGTTGGCGGGGCGGGCTCGCCAATCTCGTCCGCAAGGAGTTGGGCCAGTGGTGGGGCACCCGTATGTGGTGGATTCAGACTCTGATCTGGGTGGTACTGCTCAATGGAGTGACCACCGTGATCATGCTCGAGGGCGCGGGGATGCCTGCCGGAGAGTTGGTCACCGAGGCGGTACAGACGTTTCTCCAGATGGGCGCCACCGCCATCGGAATCGGTGTTGTGCTGACCATCCAAGGAGCGGTCGTCGGGGAGAAGGAATTGGGAACCGCTGCCTGGGTCATGTCGAAGCCCGTCTCGCGCTCTTCTTTTGTCCTTGCCAAGCTGATCGCATACTCGGTGGGATTTGTTGCCACCGCGCTGGTGATCCCCTCGATCGTGTTCGTCGTGCAAGCGCGGCTTCTGCTGCCCGTGCCCCTCGAATATGGGCCGTTTGCACTCGCTGTCGGCATAGTCGCCTTGTCGGTTCTCTTCTATGTCGTTCTCACCATTGGTTTGGGCTGCATGTTCAATGGACGGGGCCCGGTCGCCGGGATCGGTATCGGGTTGATTCTCATCGGTCAGTTCTTCAAGGGGATGCTCCCGATCCCATTCGTGTCGATTACGCCTTGGCTTCTAGGTGACGTCGCCACCTCCTTTGCGATCGACTCGGTGCCGGAGTGGAATCGGATGATCCCCCTCGTCGCCACCGGCACGGCAACGCTCGTCCTCGCTTTCGTGGGCATCCGGCGTTTCCAGCGCGAGGAGTTCTGAGACGGCCACCACTTCGAGGA
>Ga0299913_10004350_pt1 | contig 11879 bp, 11 predicted proteins | sample RVTome_9_FD_201360 | JGI IMG/M metagenome (GOLD analysis project Ga0299913, IMG submission 201360) | Soil microbial communities from uranium-contaminated site in the Upper Colorado River Basin, Wyoming, United States - RVT155D38 (version 2) ... | reverse complement strand
TTCTCTGTCCAGAAGCTCCTTCAGCGACATGCCGGCGCGAACCAGATCGGCAAACGCTTTCGTCTGCATTTTTTCGAGAACCCACGCCCTGTATGTTTCGACTGTTCGAATGCTGATGCCAAGTCGAGCTGCAACTTCCTTGTTCGAGCAGCCCTCCACGATCAACCACATGACTTCCTTTTGCCGCTCGGTCAGACTTCCATACCGCCGCTGAAGCTCCGACAGTTCGCTGAGCTTGCTTGCGGCCCGCTCACCGATTTCCAACGCGGCCTCGACTGCGCCTAGCAGACGCTGTTCGTCAAACGGCTTCTCGATAAAGTCGAACGCACCATTTTTCAAGGCACGCACCGCAAGATCGACATCCCCATGTGCTGTCAAAAGAATGACAGGTCTCGGATCGAGCGTGCTTTGCAAGGCGGCCAGCAACTCGAGACCGTTGAGCCCTGGCATCCTAAGATCGCTGATCACACAGCCCGGAACCGGATGCGTCGCCAGGAATGCATCCGCGCTGGTGTGGCAATCGACCGAGAATCCTTTGGTCGTGAGAAGCATGCTGACAGCCTCGAGCACGCCTGGATCGTCGTCAATGAGCGTAACGGTGTTCATGTGATATCCGTTCGTCAGATGAAATTCGCAACCTGACGATGGTTTGCTTGTCGTTGCGTTCGATCGATAGCGCACCACCATGTGCTTCCGCTACGGACCGGGCGATCGAGAGCCCAATTCCTGTCCCCTCTGGCTTGGTCGAGAGCAATGGGGTGACTCCGAGGTCGACGAGATCCTGGGAGAACCCCGGGCCAGAGTCGGAGACGATGAATTCCGTCACCGATGGGTTGGGCCGCTCTGCTACGACTGTGATCCGGCCCATTGATCCGGTGCTTTCAATGGCGTCGATGCTGTTGTCGACTATGTTGTATAGCGCCTGTCTGAGTTGAACGGGGTCACCGATCACGGTCTTGGCGCCGGTTCTAACGTCGACGGCAAGTTCGATGTCGTTGGGCTTTAGCCTGTCTAAGAGCAGTTCGCATACCTCTGCAAGCATCTGATCCACCTGGACAGGCTGCGGCTGCAGAACCTGCTGGCGCAGACTTTCTCTTGTTGCCCGGATGATGTTGCTCGCGCGGTCGCACTCGTCGCGAATGCGGCCTACGGCTTTGGTGGCATGCTGTGGCTGGTTGTTCTCAAGCGCTTCTCTCGCGATGCCCGCGTAAGTTCGAATCGAAGTAATGGGTTGGTTCACCTCGTGGGCGATCGCGGTCGCGATTTCGCCCATAGAACGCAGCCGCAAAGCGCGGCTGAGCGCGAGCTGCTGATGGCGGAGGCGCGCGGAAGTTGCCTGCTGGTGGCTTACGAGGCTTCCAAGCATAAGTCCCGTTGCAGCGAGCGAAATCATCAACATCTGGAATGAGATCAGGTCGCCGGTAGCGCCATGGCGAATGTGGAGCGCGAGCATTAGTCCGACCTGAATGACGCACAGCGCGGCTGTCGCGCCGGCAATCCCGCTTCGAAATGTGCACCAAAGGAGCGGCACAAAGAGCAAGTAGAACAACTGGTACTCGCGCGCGTGCGGGATCGCGAAGATGGCAGTGAACGCCAAGCCAATCATGAGCAACTGTAGTGGCGCCTCCCACGTGACGATCGGCCACAGGCGCCGGGTAAAGGCCAGCAGGAGCACGGGCGTCACGATCAGCATGCCGATGAGATCGCCGACGACGAAGCGCGCGAAACCCTCGACGAGCTCTGAGTTCCGGAGAAAGCCGGTCAGCCACAAGACTCCCACATAGCTGAGCGCGGCCATGACGGCGGCGCACAGTGCGAAGAACATCAGCGTCAAGGTGTCGCGCACTGTCATCAGGCGCGGATCGAGCCTGCCGTATCTCCGGGCCAGGAGGCCGGCGGCCAGATAGCTTCCGCCGAATAGGACCCCCTCGATGAGATGCACCGATGCCGGCACGGACCCGATGCGGACGAGCGCGCCGGCGATGGCCGGTGAAACAAGGACGATCGGCGCATACCGGACGCCTCCAAGCAGAACCAGGGCTAAAGCAAGCCCAGCCGCCGGGTTCCACGGCGTGATTGCGAGGCCGCGATAGGAATCAACGAAGCTGATGTAGTCGAGGGCCACATAGGCCAAGACCCATACGGGGCCTGTCAAAAGTAAGCTCTGCGCCACGGTAGGCATCTGCAGATGGTTATCCATCGCTCTTGTCGGCCTTCCCCGGCGGCTTGTCACTATGTGGCTTCTACGGAGGCTATCTCCACAAGGTAGCACCCACAGCTTGTCGTTCAACCGCGAGCCCAACAGCTTTGGCGCAGTGAATCTGCATCAAACAGAGGGCGCGGCGTGCCGATCCGCAAATCCGACGTAGGTCAAACGCTGACGATTGATCGGTCGCGGAAGCGCGAACCACCGTCCGATCATGGCCGCGGTTCCAGCCGAGAGCCTCGTTCCGATGAGCGGCATTCGGCGGGGACGGAGAAGTCGATACCGGAGGAAACTAGTCGTCGGATCGTGTCGCTTACAAACAGCCTTGAGCGGAATTGGGCTCTCTCAGCCGCACTCATACTCGCCGCTATCGTATTCGCGTCCGTACTGTAGAGCGCCAAATGCATCGGCAGACAATGCCCTGTTGGACGAGCAACGGTGCCGTCTCAACGACATACGATGCGGACGCATGGATACTTGGCATTTTGCAACGATCACCTGAAACGGGCGGCAAACTGCAATGTCCACGGCACTGGTCGCTCTGATACCAACGCTTGGAGCGTTTATTCCGGTCTTGTTTGGCCGTGCAGGACGCAACATCTGCGCGGCTGCAACCGCGGCAGTGTCGCTGACTGCATTGGTCTTGCTGGTCTCACAGGCGCCTGCTGTGTATTCAGGTGCGACGGCAACGTTTCAGGCAGCATGGATACCTCAGTACAATCTGTCGTTCTCTTTCTTCGTCGATGGATTGAGTCTCTTTTTCGCCGGGCTCATTCTTGGCATGGGTCTGCTGATCATTCTCTATGCCCGCTACTACCTGAGCAAAGCGGATCCGATCGGGCGATTCTACAGCTATCTGCTGCTGTTTCAGGGAGCCATGCTCGGCATTGTGCTGAGCGACAACATTCTTCTGATGCTGGTGTTCTGGGAACTGACCAGCCTCAGTTCATTCCTGCTCATCGGATATTGGCACCATCGCCCCGACTCGCGCCAAGGCGCTCGGATGGCGTTGATCGTTACGGGTGGCGGCGGGCTTGCCCTGATCGCAGGAATGCTACTGCTTGGCGAGATCGCCGGCTCGTACGAACTGAGCGAAATCATCCGCCGCGGCGAACGGGTTCGGGAATCTCCGCTTCTGTTTCCGACGCTCATTCTGATTCTGATCGGCGCCTTCACGAAGTCGGCGCAGTTTCCTTTTCATTTCTGGCTGCCGCACGCGATGGCGGCTCCCACGCCCGTGTCGGCCTACCTGCATTCGGCGACGATGGTGAAGGCCGGCATCTTTCTGTTGGCGCGGCTCTGGCCGGTCTTCGCGGGAACTGAGCAATGGTTCCTGATCGTCTCGCTCACCGGCCTGATAACGATGGTGGTTGCCGCATGGATCGCCCTGTTCAAGGACGATCTCAAGCTTCTGCTGGCCTTCTCAACGGTAAGCCATCTGGGCCTGATTACCATGCTATTCGGGATCGGCTCGCCGATGGCCGCGGTGACGGCCGTGTTCCACATTATCAACCATGCCGCGTTCAAGGCGGCGCTCTTCATGAGTGCCGGCATTGTCGATCATGAAGCCGGCACTCGCGACATGAATCGGCTTGGCGGGTTGGCGCGGTTGATGCCGCTTACGGCTACCCTCACCCTGGTCGCGGCTGCGGCGATGGCCGGCGTTCCGCTGCTGAACGGGTTCATCTCCAAAGAGATGATGCTCGAACAGGCGAGCGTGACAGTATATGCGGGCCAGCCGTGGCTGTTTCCGGTACTTTGTACCTTCGGCGCATTATTGTCGGTGGCCTACTCGGCCAGATTGGCGGGCGCGATTTTCTTTGGTCCTATCCGCTACGAATCCGAGCATCGGCCGCATGATCCGCCAGCGGGGATGTCACTTCCTGTTGTTGTCCTCATCGTTCCGGTCATCGTGTTTGGCCTGATGCCCCATTTGGCGCAGCCCCTTGTTGCCGTTACCGCTGGGGCGGTGACCGGGCAGCAGCTTCCGCCATTCCACCTGTCCATCTGGCACGGCTTTTCGCCGGCCCTTTCGATGAGCTTCATCGCGCTTTTGGGCGGAGGGTTGCTCTTGCTAGCGTATAACCCGCTTCAAGTCGTTCGGCTGGCAGTTCCCCGGCCCGACGCCAAGCAATTGTTCGAGGGATCTGTCCGAACATTGGCGGCGACGGCGCGCGCATCCATTGATCGGCTGAACGCGAATGACTTCCAACGTTCCGCTCTCGTTATTGTCGTGACCGTTATTGGCGTAAGCGCCTACGCATTCTGGAGCGGAATGCATGCTCCCGGCGATCGCGTTTCTCTTGAGGTCAACATTCCGGCAGCTGTGCTGGGAGCCGCCCTGGTTGCGGCCTGCGCCATTGCTGTTCTTCGCCACCACGACCGGCTGCTGATGCTGATCGTCACGGGGGTCGCCGGTCTCGTCGTGTCGCTCGTTTTCCTTCAGTTCTCGGCGCCGGACTTGGCGCTGACCCAGATCTCGGTCGAAGTGGTTACGACCATACTGTTGTTGCTGGCTCTCAATCTGCTGCCCAAACGGACTCCGTATGAGACAGGCACGGCTCGGAGAGTAGCGCACGGCGTGGTCGCCATAGGCGCCGGCGCTGCGGTAATGTCTGTTGCTTATGCGATACTCACGCGTGGTTTCGAACCGATTTCAGGCTACCACCTTGCGCAGGCCAAGCCCGGCGGCGGCGGAACCAACGTCGTCAACGTCATTCTCGTCGATTTTCGCGCCTACGATACGTTTGGTGAGATCATTGTGCTCGGCATTGCCGGCATCACGATCTTTGCGCTGCTCGACGCCGCCTTGAATGGAGCCTCGCGACGTCAGGGACGCGCCATCATTGCTCCGGAGATACGAAGCGGTGAAGCTCACCCACTCATTCTCGTCGTCGCGACCAGGATGCTCCTGCCGCTCGTGCTGACAGCCGGAATCTACATCTTCCTGCGCGGCCACAACCTTCCTGGGGGCGGCTTCATCGCCGGCATCGTGGTCGCGATCGCATTCATTATGCAGTACATCGCCAGCGGTTACGCTTGGGCGCACGAACGGGTCCGCTTCGATCCGCAGCTCATGATCGGTGTCGGCGTCGCGTTGGCCGGATTGAGCGGGCTAGGCTCTTGGGTCTTCGGCTATCCCCTCCTGACAAGCACGCACGGCTATTTCGATTTGCCGATCATTGGGCAGATCGAACTCGCTTCGGTGATCGCTTTTGATCTCGGTGTGTTTCTCACCGTGGTTGGAACGGTCCTGCTCGCGTTGGCGTCGATCTCGCGGGTCGAAGGCGCCGGAGATGAAAGGCAGCCGGAAGAGTTGTTCGTGGCGCCGGAACGGCTAGGCCAATCCGTGGAAGCGCCGCGGCCGAGACAAAGGGAGGCGGTCTGATGGAACTGTTGGTAGCATCCGCGATTGGGATGCTGACTGCCGTCGGCGTCTATCTTTTGCTGCGCCGGCGCACGCTCCCTGTCATCGTCGGGCTATCATTTCTCTCCTATGCGGTGAACCTGTTTCTCTTCGCGATGGGGCGCTTGACGATCGATCAGCCTCCGATTCTGACGCCCGACCGGACCAGCTATACGGACCCGCTGCCGCAGGCCCTGGTTCTGACGGCGATTGTCATTTCGTTTGGGATGACCGCGCTGATCGTCGTGCTGGCATTGCGCGGCTATCTTGAAACGGGATCGGACGATGCTGCGATCCGAGATGACGATCTTGTTCGCGATTTCGGATCCGATCCGCGAGCCGGAAAATGAATCATTGGATCACGATACCGGTCGTCTTGCCGGCTTTAACAGCCGCAGTACTCGTGCTGCTGCTGCGAAGCGGGATTTTGGTCCAGCGCGTCCTGTCCGTTGCGTCGACCATCGCGCTGTTGGCTGTGGCGATCGGCCTGTGGTCACTGTCGATGGAAGGCCCCCGTGCATACCTGATCGGAAGTTGGCCCGCGCCGTTCGGCATTGTCCTTGTGCTGGACCGGCTTTCGGCGCTCATGTTGCTTCTCACCTCGATTATCGCATGTGCAGCGGTTCTCTACTCGATCATGGGCTGGGACACGAGGGGCCGGCATTTTCATGCTCTTTTCCAGTTTCAGTTGCTCGGCATCAACGGTTCGTTCCTCACCGGAGACGTCTTCAATCTCTTCGTGTTCTTTGAGGTGATGCTGATTGCCTCTTACGGCCTTGTGCTGCATGGGGGCGGACCTTGGCGCCTCAAGGCCGGCTTTCAATATGTGGCCATCAATCTGATTGCGTCGACCATGTTTCTCTTCGCCGTCGGCCTTATGTACGGCGTCACGGGCACACTCAATATGGCCGACCTGGCGGTGAAGGTTGCAAAGCTCCCGACGGGAGATCACGCTCTGCTCGCGGTATCGGCTGTTCTTCTGTTCGCCGTCTTTGCCGTGAAGTGCGCTCTCGTCCCGCTGCATTGGTGGCTGCCAAACACGTATTCCGCAGGCCCTGCGCCCGCCATCGCCCTTTTCGCGGTGCTCACGAAAGTTGGGGCGTACGCGATTATTCGCGTCCACACCCTGGTGTTTGGAGCGGACGCGCTCGCGATTTCAGGTCTGCTGCAGCAGCTGTTGTTTTCGGCCGCGATTCTGACGCTTGTCCTGGGTGCCGTGGGCGTTCTCGCCAGCCGTACGATGCTCGACCTGGCGTCGTACTCGATCATTGCATCCATGGGCACGCTGCTTGTTGCATCTGTTGGACTCGAACCCCGGCAGCTCGCCGCCGCGCTCTATTATCTACTGCACAGCACACTGACGGGCGCCGCGCTGTTCCTCCTTGTCGACGTTATCGCGGCAGCCAGAGGGCAGGCGATAGACAAGCTGGTTCCGAACATGGCAGTGCCGCGCGCCACGCTCCTGGGCGGGCTCTTTCTCTTGGCCGGCATGGCAATGGTCGGCCTGCCTCCACTCTCAGGCTTCGTTGGTAAGATCGTCATTCTCGACAGCATGCGGGGAACGTCGGTCGCGCTCGTTGCATGGACCGCGATTCTGTCAACCAGCCTGCTGCTGCTGGTGGGCTACGCCCGGGCGGGTAGCACTCTCTTCTGGAAGTCAGGCACTGTCCGACCCGCTCAGGGGCAGGTGCGGTCGCTGCGAGTTGCGCCGGTGACTATCGTGGGTTGCCTGCTGGCCGCGACCGTGGCGCTCAGTGTTTTCGGGGGAGCCGTGATGACGGCGATGGACGCTACGGCCCGGGAAATACTGAAGCCCGATGGGTACATTCGCGCCGTGCTCGATCCGGCTGTATTGGCGGAGCGTTGACATGGTCAGGCGAGTTCTTCCGCATCCTCTTCTCAGCGCGACTCTTGCAGTCGTCTGGATCTTGCTCGCCAACAGCTTTTCGGCTGGCACTGTCCTGCTGGCGATTGTGATCGGGATCGTGGTGCCTAAGCTCACCAGCGGGTACTGGCCCGGCCGAGCGCCCATAGGACATCCATTGCTGATCGCGGAGTACATGGTCATCGTGCTCTACGACATTGTCGTGTCGAACATTCAGGTCGCCAGACTGGTGCTATTCCGGACAGGCAGCGCGCTGCGTTCGCGGCTTGTCACGGTTCCACTTGACCTTCGCTCGCCCGAAGGCATCACGGTGCTCGCCGGTACAATCACGATGACACCCGGTACCGTGACCGCCGACGTCAGTCCGGATGGAACTGCCCTGTTGGTCCACTGCCTCGATGTCGCCGATGAGAACGACCTCGTGGCAGGAATTAAAGCGCGGTACGAAGCACGCCTGCGCAGGATATTTGCATGATTGAATATGCTTTGACCTTTGCGGTGGTGGCTGCTTCCGCTTCGATAGCGCTGAACCTCTACCGGCTGACGGTGGGGCCTGCCGCAGTCGATCGTATCCTTGCTCTTGATACTATGGTGATCAACGCGATTGCTTTGATCATGCTGGCGGGCATTGTCTGGAATACATCAATGTACTTTGAAGCAGCCATGCTGTTCGCTATGGTCGGCTTCCTGGCGACGATCGCATTCTGCAAGTACATTCTCCGCGGCAACGTGATCGAGTGAGCTGTCATGAGTCTCTGGGCCGAAGTTGTGATTTCAGCCTTTCTGGTGGTGAGCGGATTCTTTCTGTTCGTCGGCTCCTTCGCCCTGGCGAAGCTCCCCGATACGATGCGTCGGCTGCACGGGCCGACAAAGGCGACGACGTTGGGCGTCGGCGGAATCCTGATAGCGTCGATGCTGTATTTCCTACTGGAGCGAGGTTTCTTTACCGTCCATGAATTGCTGATCACACTTTTCCTCTTCCTTACAGCACCGGTTTCCGCTCATCTGATCGCTAAGGTCTATCTTCGCGTACAGAGGGAGTAAGAGTCGCCTCGAAGAACGAGAGTCAGCGCGCATTTTTGAGCAATTTGGGCTCCTGTCGCACCGAGTTTGCTGGGTTGTTCTTGCCTGAGCGAGAGCACTTCGAACTTTGAACTGCTCGCCGCTGGTGCGCGTGCAGTGCTATCTGCACGACGACAGCCACGCGCCGCGGGGCTGGTACGCGCGCGGGGAGCGGACACTGGAATTGAGCAAACCTTTTTTGATGGACCGAGCCCGATCGCTCAGCGCATTGAGCCGGGCGCCAGCGTGACCTTCAGTCCGTCCAGTTCATCCGACATCAGCATCTGGCAGGAGAGGCGCGAATTCGGCCGCCGATCCGGCAGATAGGCGAGCTGGTCGACCTCCTCGTCATCTTTCTGCGGCAGACGGTCGAGCCATTCGTCATCGACGTAGACGTGACACGTCGCGCAGGCGCAGGCGCCGCCGCATTCAGCTTTGATCGGCAAATCCCAGTCGCGGATGATTTCCATCACGCGCCAGCCGGGCAGGGCATCGAGCTCGTGATGCGAGCCCGCGCCGTCGACCACTTTCAGCTTCATGCGACTTTGAGCCTTTGTTGTAGCTGGGTTGACGAGGTCGTGTATTGGAAGCGGAGCCGCTCGCCGGGCCGGCATCGCTGGAAGGCCGCCTGTGCCATCAGGGCGGCTTCGTGGAAGCCCGAGAGGATGAGCTTCAGCTTGCCGGGGTAGTTGTTGATATCGCCGATGGCGAAGATTCCCGGGACGGATGTTTCGAATTTCTCGGTGTCGACGGGGATCAGGTTCTCGGAAAAGTTCAGGCCGAACTCGGCGATTGGGCCGAGCTTCATGGTGAGGCCGAAGAAGGCAAGAAAGCGATCCGCGGCAAGCACGCGATCTCCTGCCGAGTCGGTCACCGCTACGCCGGAGAGGTTCGGAGCGTCGCCCACCAGTCCGTTCAGTTTGCCGATAACGAAGTCGATTGCGCCGGCCCCGGCCAGTTCCTTCATGCGCGCCACTGAATGCGGCGCCGCGCGGAAGCCGTCACGGTGGTGCACCAGCGTCACCCGCTCGGCTACTGGCTGCAAATTCAGGGTCCAGTCGAGTGCGGAATCGCCGCCGCCGGCGATGATGATGCGCTTGCCGCGAAACGACTCGATTCGGCGTACGGCATAGAAGACGCTCTCGCCTTCGTAGGCGTCAATCTCGGCGAGCATGGGCTTCTTCGGAACGAAGCTGCCACCGCCGGCGGCGATCACCACCACCGGTGCCTGAATGACGGTGCCGGCGTCGGTGGTCATCTGCCACATGCCATCTGGTGTCTTGCCGAGACTTTCGGCCATCTCGCCGAGATGAAACACCGGCTCGAACGGCTTGATCTGCTCCATCAGCCGATCGGTCAGTTCTTGACCGGAAATCACTGGCCATGCCGGGATGTCGTAGATCGGCTTTTCGGGATAGAGCTCGGCGCATTGGCCGCCCGGCTTGTCGAGAATGTCGATCAGATGCGCCGACAGGCCGAGCAGGCCGAGCTCGAACACTGCAAATAAACCGCATGGGCCTGCGCCGATGATGATCGCGTCGGTTCGTTGATTGGTTCCGCGCATGGTCATTTACGCCGCGTCTTCCGTCGCAGGCTCGGGTGAGAAGTGGGATTCGAACTTGCCGGCGACGCCGTTGAAGGCTTCCGCGTCCGCGGGCGGCGGCCTCGTGTCGGTGACGTTGGGCCACAGCGCGGCGTATCGCGCGTTCAGCGCGACCCAACGCTCCGCGCCTTCGGCGGTGTCCGGGACGATCGCCTCCGCGGGGCATTCCGGCTCGCACACGCCGCAGTCGATGCATTCGTCCGGGTGGATGACGAGCATATTCTCGCCTTCGTAGAAGCAGTCCACCGGACAGACGGCCACACAGTCGGTGTACTTGCAGCGGATGCAGGCCTCGGTCACCGCAAAGGTCATCTGCCACCTTTAGCCTTTGTTAAGCGTCGCCGCCGGAGCCGGCGGTTGCCCAGCCGAAATGCCGAAAAACTAGCCGAAGTGAGCAACATTCGCGCTCGGGAGCCCTCTTGGTCCGTGCGACCGCGAGAGAAATGCATCGAGAGAGGTCGTGGCGTCGGTCAATTAGTTGCTAGAGGCGGGCGAGCCCTCTTTGGCATGGTTCCAGCATCGATTAGGCAAATGGGCCGGACATCTTCATGTTCATGAATCCTACCGAAATCCGCCTCTGCCCCGAGCGGACCCATCTCTCGGTCGTCTGGGAGAATGGCGAGACCGTCGCGTATCCCGCGCCGCTGTTGCGCGAGCATGCGCGCGATGCAAGCTCGATCCGCTTCGCCGTCGATGGGTGGTCGGTTCCGGCTTCGCGGGAATTGACCATCCGCGGGATCGAACCGATCGGAAACTACGCGGTGCGCCTGGAATTCTCCGACGGCCACGACCGTGGAATCTTTCCCTGGGTCTATCTCTCCGAGATCGCCGCGCAGGCCGAGCTGCCGTCACAACAAATGTCCAGCGAGGAAATTCGACATGGATGAGATCCGCAGCGGATTGTCGGAGACCGAGTGCGATGTCCTGGTGCTTGGCGGCGGCACGGCCGGGCCGATGGCGGCGATCAAGGCGCGCAAGAAGAACCCGTCCGCCAACGTCATTCTGCTCGAAAAGGCGAACGTCAAACGCTCCGGCGCCATCTCGATGGGCATGGACGGACTGAACAACACCGTCATCCCCGGTCACGCAACGCCCGAGCAGTACACCAAGGAAATCACCATCGCCAACGACGGCATCGTCGATCAGGCCGCCGTCTACAAATACGCGCAGCGCTGCTTCTCGATCATCGAGGAGCTCGACCGCTTTGGCATCCGCTTCCAGAAGAACCAGAACGGCGACTTCGACGTTAAGAAGGTGCATCACATCGGCACCTACGTGCTGCCGATGCCGAACGGCGACACCGTCAAGAAGGCGCTCTACCGGCAGCTGCGCCGCGAGCGCGTGCTGATCTCGAACCGGTTCATGGCGACGCGCTTGCTGATGAGCGCGGAGGGCCGCGTTGCCGGCGCGATCTGTGTGAATACCCGCTCCGGCGAGTTCCTGGTGATCCGCGCCAAGGCGGTGATCCTGTGCATGGGCGCCGCCGGCCGCCTCGGCCTGCCGACCTCCGGCTATCTCTGGGGCACGTACGAGAATGCCGCCAACTCCGGCGACGGCTATGCGATGGCCTATCACGCAGGCGCCGGCCTTGCGAACCTCGAGTGCTACCAGATCAACCCGCTGATCAAGGACTACAACGGGCCGTCCTGCGCCTACGTCGCCGGTCCGTTCGGCGGTTACACGGCCAACAACGAAGGCAACCGCTTCATCGAGTGCG
>Ga0299913_10004349_pt1 | contig 11881 bp, 11 predicted proteins | sample RVTome_9_FD_201360 | JGI IMG/M metagenome (GOLD analysis project Ga0299913, IMG submission 201360) | Soil microbial communities from uranium-contaminated site in the Upper Colorado River Basin, Wyoming, United States - RVT155D38 (version 2) ... | reverse complement strand
CGCACCCTGGATGTGGCCCGCCTCGTACTCGACCCGGGGACGCACATCGAGCACCACCACGTCGCCCTCCCGCAGTCGCGTGCGAAGCTCGTCGCGGGTGATCGTGCCGAGCTGGTCGCGATCGCCGAGGTAGGCGCGGGCCAGGTCGTCGAGCTCCTCCACGTGGGCCTCGGCCGCCTCCCGCATGGTCCGCCAGAGCGTGTAGACGACCTCGCTGGCCAAGGAGTAGTGGATGCGGATGCCCTCGCGCCGCGACTTCACCAGGCCCGAGCGCAGCAGGCGCTGGAGGTGCTGCGAGGTGTTGGCGACGCTCTGGTCGATCTCGGCCGCGAGCTCCTCGACCGACCGCTCACCCTGGGCGAGTACGTCGATCAGCTCGGCCCGGCGCCCGTTGGCCAGGGCCTTGGCGGCCTCGGCCAGGGTGTCGTACAGGGCTGCCTTCGCGCCGTGGTCGGCCATGGCTCTCGCACCTCCTGACCCTAATATTCAAGAGATCCCTTGACAAAGCAAGTAGGGAAGGCCTTAATCAAGAGAACTCTTGACTAAGGAGGTGGTGGCAATGGCCACCACAAGCACCAGTTCCACAGCCGGAAGTGGGACCCGGCTCCGCACGGGTTCGGCGATCATGACGCTCGGCGGACTCGGGTTCGTCGGGTATGGCGTCATCTTCTTCATTCGCAGCTTCACCGATTCCTTCCTCGAGCTCGGCATCGGCCGTGACCAGGTCGACGTCGGCAAGACCGAGATCGAGCAGTTCAGCCCCGATCTCGAGCACTACATCTCCCACCTGCACATCGCGGTCAGCGGCTTCATCGCGGCTGCGGGCATCGCCGTTGCGGCGCTTGCCTGGTACGGCGTCCGGCGCGGCCAGTGGTGGGCCTGGGTTACCGCCGTCGTCGTTCCGGTGTTCGCGCTCGCTGTCGCGCTCCCGGCCCACTACCCGTGGGGGTTCGACACCATCGGCCACCTCGGGCTGATCTACGCCGACACCTTGCTCTTCGTCGTGGGCGCCGGCCTTGCTCTGGTCGGTCTGCGGGAGAGAAGCACATGATGGCAGGCGTCGACACCGAGGCGCTCGAGGCCAAGGTGAAGGACATGTACCGCGACGTCGCCGAGCGTCCGGACGGCGACTTCCACTTCGAGCTCGGCGAGAAGCTGGCGCTCCGGGTCGGCTACGACCCCGACCGCCTGGCCGCCGTGCCGGCCGAGGCGGTCGACTCCTTCGCCGGCGTCGGGTTCTTCTTCGACCTGGCCGGCCTCGAGCCGGGCGAGGTGGTCGTGGACCTCGGCAGCGGCTCGGGTATGGACGCCCTGTACGCCGCGGGCCTGGTCGGTCCGACCGGCCGGGTGGTCGGCGTCGACTTCACCGTGGAGCAGCTCGACAAGGCCCGGCGTCTGGCCGCGGGTCAGGACTGGGTCGAGTTCCGGGAGGGCCGGATCGAGGAACTGCCGCTGGAGGGCGCGAGCGTCGACTGCGTGATCTCCAACGGGGTGATCAACCTCAGCCCGGACAAGCCGGCGGTGTTCCTCGAGGCCGCGCGGGTGCTTCGTCCGGGTGGCCGGCTGGCGATCGCCGACATCATCACCGAGCGGCACCTGACGGAGGCCATCGTCTGCAACGCCGACCTCTGGGCCGCCTGCATCGGCGGGGCGGCGCAGCAGGAGGACTACCTCCAGGCCATCGAGGCGGCCGGCCTCACGATCGTGCAGATCCGGGACAACGACTACCAATTCATCTCCGACTCCGCCCTCGGCGCGACCACGACGTACGGCGTCAAGAGCGTGTCGGTCCTCGCCATGAAGACGGACGACGGATCGGGCACCATCAACTCGTGAACTCCGACCCGCGAATCGAGGCGGTCCCGGACGCCGGACTGGGCAACTCCGCCTACCTCGTCGACCTCGGCGACGGCCGGGCGCTCGCCGTCGACGCCTGCCGCGACCTCCGCGCCCTCCACGGGGCGGCGGAGGCCGCGGGGCTGCGCATCGCCTTCGCGGCCGACACGCATCTGCACGCCGACTTCCTGTCCGGCGCCGTCCAGCTGGCCGCTCACGACGGGGCCGAGGTGATCGCGTCCGCCGTAGGTGGACGGGAGTTCGAGCACCGTGGCGTGGAGGACGGCGAGGAGGTCGACCTCGGCGGTCTCACCCTCCGCGCCCTCGCGACGCCGGGACATACCGGCGAGCACGTGGCCTACCTGCTCCTCGACGGATCGAGTCCGCTGGGGGTGTTCACCGGCGGGTCACTGCTCGCCGGTACGGCGGCCCGCACCGACCTCGTCGACCCCGACCGGACGGAGGAGCTCGCCCGCACCCAGTACCGGTCCCTGCAGCGGCTCGCCGCGCTCCCGGACGACGTCGCGGTGTGGCCGACCCACGGCGCCGGCACGTTCTGCGCCGCCGGCCCGCGGGAAGCCGGGGCGACCACCACCATCGGCGCCGAGCGGGCGACGAACCCGATGCTCAACGTGCCCGACGAACACGCCTTCGTGCGGACGCTGCTGGCGGCGCTGGGCAGCTTCCCGCCGTACTTCCGAAGGCTCCCCGAGGAGAACCGACTCGGGCCACCCGTGCTCCCGTCGACGCTGGACCTCGGCGCGGTCGCGCCCCACACCGAGGCCACGGTGATCGACGTGCGCCCGGTCGCCACGTTCGCGGCCGGTCATCCGCGCGACGCGATCTCCATCCCGCTGCGACCAGAGTTCGCGACCTGGCTCGGCTGGCTCGCACCGGCTGACGGGCCGCTGCTCCTGCTGCGGGACGACGACCAGGACCTCGAGGAGATCCTGTGGCAGGCCGCCAAGATCGGCTGCGACCGGTTCGTGGGGGAGATCGAGGGCGGCATGGATGCCTGGCTCCGGGCCGGGCTGCCCTGCTCGTCCACGCCCCTGCGCGAAGCGTTCCGCGCCGACGACGTCCGGGTGCTCGACATCCGACAGCGCTCGGAGTTCGAGGCCGGGCACTCGCCCCGTGCGGTGAACATCGAGCTCGGTGAGCTCGAGCAGCGGCTACGGGACCTGGACGACGCTCCCGCCGTGGTGATGTGCGGGCACGGGGAGCGGGCGATGAGCGCCGCCAGCATCCTGGAGCGCGGCGGCTTCGAGCAGGTGACCGTCCTGGACGGCGGCCCCGCGGACTGGACGGCGGCCAACGCGTCGGAAGGTCACCCCGGATCGTGAAGACCGGCGCCTCACCACCGTCGCTCGGGCTCCGGGCCAACGCGGCGCAGTTCACCCTGCTCGTCGCGGTCAACGCACTCGTGGGCGGGATGCTCGGCCAGGAGCGCACCGTGCTCCCATTGCTGGCGACCGACGTGTTCGGCCTCAGCTCCTACAGCGCGGCCCTGACCTACATCATGGCCTTCGGGGTCGCCAAGGCGGCCACGAACTACTTCGCCGGCACCTGGTCCGAGCGGTACGGCCGCAAGCCGGTGCTGGTGGTCGGCTGGCTGATCGCCGCGCCGGTGCCGCTGTTGCTCATCTGGGCGCCCTGGTGGTGGGTGGTCGTCGCCGCGAACGTCCTGCTCGGCATCAGCCAGGGACTCACCTGGTCGGTCACCGTGATCATGAAGATCGACCTGGTGGGTCCCGAGCGTCGTGGCCTGGCCATGGGGCTCAACGAGTCGGCCGGCTACCTGGCGGTGGCGTTCACCGCGCTGCTCTCGGGTCACATCGCGGCCGAGTCCGGGCTGCGCCCGGAGCCGTTCTTCCTCGGCATCGCCTACGCAGCACTGGGGTTCGGCCTCTCCACCCTGGTCGTCCGGGAGACGAAGGGGCACGCCGCGCACGAGTCGCTTCTCCAGCCGGGCGAGTCGCGGGTCTCCGACCGGGAGGCCTTCCTCGCGACCAGCTTCCGGGAGCCCGCGTTGTCATCGGCGAGCCAGGCGGGGCTGGTCAACAATCTCAACGACGGTCTCGCCTGGGGTCTGTTCCCGGTGCTGTTCGCGTCGGCCGGTCTGAGCCTGAGTCAGGTCGGGTGGCTGGTCGCGCTCTACCCCGCCGTCTGGGGGCTCGCGCAGCTGGCCACCGGCGCGCTCTCGGACCGGTGGGGCCGCAAGCACCTGATCGCCTTCGGCATGTTCACCCAGGCCGGCGCTCTGGCGCTCACCGCCGGCGCCTCCGGCTTCGGGATCTGGGCGCTCGCCGCCGTACTGCTCGGCGTCGGGACCGCGATGGTCTACCCCACGCTGCTGGCCTCGATCGGGGACGTCGCACACCCGGCCTGGCGAGCCCGCGCCATCGGCACCTATCGCCTGTGGCGGGACGCGGGCTTCGCCGTCGGGGCCCTGCTGACCGGCCTGCTGGCCGACGGCCTGGGAGTGCGCGCGGCGGTCTGGATGGTCGCCGCCCTGACCGCCGGCTCGGGCCTGCTCGTCATGGCCCGGATGTACGAGACCTTGCCGCGTCCAGTCCGGCGTCCTCCCGGCTGAGCGGCTCGCCGCCGGGCAGGCCCACGTCGATCCGGTCGGTGATCGTGACGGTGCCGTCGGTGGCGATGTCGATGGCGGCGTACCCCGTCTGCAGGCCGGAGTCGGTGTTGACGTACTGCAGCTGGACGCTCACGGTCTTCAGGGGTGATGAGAACGGGGTGGAGAACCGGTTGAACGTGGGGTTCTCCTCGACTCCTCCCGACGTGCCGAGCTGGCTGACGACGGTCCAGGTGACCTGGTCGCCGTCGGTGTTCCAGATGACCCAGGGCCCGTCGACGTCGTGGTAGTGGCCGACGTTGATCGATCCGGGCGGGAGGTCCGGGATCCCGTCGTCCCAGGGGGTCGTCTCCCGGCCCTCGCCGGCGGTCAGCTCGGTGATGCTGTCGATCCCGATGTAGCCGGCAGCCGAGCGTGGCTGGTGGAACAGGACGATGCGCGGGTCGTCGGCGTCGTCGCCCCCGGTCTCCTCGCGGAGCATCTCGCCGAGCGCGGTCTCGGTGATCCCGGTGTTGTTGATCACCTGGCCACCGAACAGGGTCTTGAACGCCGGGTCGTTCGCCGCCGTCACCCGCAGGTCGGCAATGTCCGCGACCTCGAAGTCGGGTACGACGACGTCGTTGTCCTTCAGCTGGTCGAGCGTGACGTCGGTGTCGTGGTCGCCCTTGACCGCCACCGTCGGGATCTCGGGGCTGGCGGTCGACTCGTCCTTGACGTAGCCGCTCTCGGCGACCGTGCCGTTGGAGCTCACGTCGCCCGAGATGGTCCGCATCGCGAAGGCGTCCTCGCCGAGCTGCTCCCGGAGCAGGGGGTACATCGCCTTCCGGACCCGGGTCCCGACCTGGCTGCCCTGGGGGTCGGCCTCCGCCAGGACGATCTTCTCGCCGTCCCGTGGCTCGAGGCCGGACGCGTGCAGGGGGAGCTGGGTCCGCAGCGACGCGTCGGCCGACCCCTCGTAAAGATCGGCGTTCGCCTGGATGCGTTCGGTGTTCTTCTGGATGAACGGCCGCACCTGGCGGGCGATCTCCAGCGCCTCGGTGCTGCTGAAGCTGAGCCCGTCGATCTCCGGCATCGGGTATGCCTCGGTGACCGCGCTGTTCCCGCCCCAGCTCCGGAACAGCTGTAGGGCCACGAGCATCCCCACCAGCAGCCCGGTCCCTGCCAGCAGGGCCACGAGCCCGATGCGTTGCGGGGTGGAGGCGAATCTCGTGGGGAACCGGATCCTGCCGTGGAAGATGGCGGTGAGGATCAGGCCTCCGACCAGGCCCACCCCGAGCTCGACCCAGAGGAACTGCCGCAGGAGCTGGGAGCGGAACTCGTCGGCGTACGCCGAGGCCACCGCGTCGGGGTCGCCCACCAACGCGGCATTGGCCTGGACGAACTTCGGGCTCACGTAGGACGCGAGGCTCCCGCCGGCCTCGGGAGGCCCGGTGGCCCGGATCGACGCACCGAACCCCGCGGTCCCGGTGCGCGACCAATAGATCCGACCGAGGATCCCCGTGTCGAGGGTGGACGCGCCGTTGTGGGACAGCGACACCTCGACCGGCAGGGTGCCCAGTCGGTCCTCGAACCGGAGCCGCTCCACCGCCTGCTCGGCAGCGATGGGGGCGCTGACGAAGGCCGCCAGCAGCCCCCACGCCAGGAACACCACTACGACCCGGCCCACCCGTCGTGCGCCCGGCTGTGCGAAGAACCGCGAGACCCGGCCGCTCGCGCGAGCGGCCTTCCCGGACTCGGGCTGAGCCTCAGATGTCGTCGCAGAGCGCGACGTGTCCCCGCGTAGTTGGCCCTCGTTGGCAGCCGGTGGCATCGGTCCTGTCCTGCTGAACAGCGTTGACTTCGATCGATCCTCGGTGGCAAGCCTAGACGGCGGATCACCGATGTACTTGGCGGGGGGAGACAGCGCCGAGTCGGGACCGGTCGCTCTCCGGTCCGAGCACGCACCGGTGGGTAGGGGTCGGCCCACCCCGACCAAGCCAGCGTGGGTTTCGCGGCACGCATCGAATACATCGCCAAGGGGTTGGCTCTGGGGTTGGTGGGGGGTCTGCTCAGCTATGCGGCGCTCACCTTTGACCGGCAGCAGGCGCCGGGGCTGGACGGCGCGTTGCAGACGATCCTGGCGCAGCCGTCGGGCAGGCTTCTGCTCACAGCGGTGGCCGTTGGATTCTTGGCCATCGGCCTGTTCGCGATGCTTCAGTCGCGGTACCGCCGCATGTAACCCAGATTCACCCAGCGCACGGACGCCCTGGTTCCGCACGACGGGAGTGGGGGCGCGCGGCCTCACCATGCACCTCGCAGGCATCGGACAGGTGCGGGTCCGGAGATCGCACAGCACCGCCCGGATGGACGCTTAACCGGCTATCTACACGTTGCTTCCGGCGAACCACAGCGACAACTACATCCTCGGAGCCGGTGCCGACATCCCTATCGCGCGACGACGAGCTGACCTACAACTCGTTCGCGTCAGTGATCTCCGTCATCGACCCGTCTGGGGCATTACGATCACGAACCTGCTCACCATCGTCCTGGCCAACGTGCTCGGTATGGCGGTTGGCTTCATGCTCGGCGGAGCGATCGTGTCTCACGAGGATCCCGGCGCCGGACAGCAACGCCCCCGGTCGAGGAAGCCCGGGGGCGTGCCCGTCCGGCGCTCCGCCGCCTTGCGAATGCACGCGCTCTGAGCACGCCAAACGAAGCGCCATCTCCCGTTCGCGGGCGCTAGGCCTCGCAGCCCGGCGCGTGCCTGGGGCTGCGGCAGATGTCGGTGCCGGCACCACCGTTTATCCGGTCGACCCCGCGGCCCCCCCGGAGCACGTCGTCATTGGCGCCGCCACGGATCCGGTCGGCCCCTGTGCGGCCGTTGATCACGTCGGCACCGATGCCGCCACGGATCCGGTCGGCCCCTGTGCGGCCGTTGATCACGTCGGCACCGATGCCGCCCTTGATCCGATCGGCGCCGGCGCCGCCGTAGATCACGTCGGCGCCGGCTCCACCGCAGATCGTGTCGTTTCCTGCCAGACCCCGAATCGTGTCGGCGCCGGCGCGCCCGACGATCACGTCGGCACCCGGAGTGCCGTTGATGGTGTCGGCGGCTGCGGTGCCGACGATCGTCGGCGTCAGGCCGGAACAGGTCTCGGCCGCATGCGCCGTCGGGGCCAGACCAGCCAGGCCGCTGAGCAGCATTCCTGACGTGGCGGCAACCATGGTCGCTCGGAAAGTTCTTCCGTTCATGACGCTCCTCCCCTTCAGTCAGGGCGCCACCGACTCCCAAAGGCAGGCGATCCAACGGCGCCCGTATCCGTGATGAAATCGTCCCTCGGAAACCTCACCTCCCTCTTCGGCACGCTACTCCCGGCGACATCCACGGGCATCCCCCATATGCGCCCAATTTGCGGCAACTCGCCGGCACCGCAGCCTCGGCCCGACGTCACGCTGACGGCCATCCACGGCTCGTCCGAGCAGGTTCGGCGGACCCAACGGCAGCGCTGGTGGAACGCGAGCCGGATGCGGGTCGCTGACCAGAGATGCCCCGACCCTTCATCGGCCTCGGCCGGAGTCAGAATCCGCGGAGCGTCCGAGTCCCGCGGACCAACGGAACCCCATGGTGGGGTCGGTGTCCGGCGACAGCAGAGAGACGCTGAGTGCATTGAGGGCTTGTGGTCGCTCGGCTCCGCGACAACGCCCTCGGCGTCGAGCGCTTCGAGGCTATTCAGCGCAACCTCGGTCCGGCGGAGTGTGACTCACCGGACCGAGCTGAGGAAGAGGGCCCGGTCGACGCCGAAGAGTCGGTGGCTGCGCCGCTCCGACGGCGCGAAGTGTGGGCCGGCGGTGGAGAGCGGCACCACCTCGGGCTGGGTGACCTCGGTGAGGGTGCCATGGTGAGCGATGACCGCGGAGCCGGCGGCGAGGACGTTGCGCGCCCAGTCCGTGCCGGTGCCGTAGGGCAACGCGATGACGAAGCCGGCGTCCGTGCGCGCCGCAACGACCGGGGTCTCGTACGCGGTGCCGCTGACCCTGCCGACGTGGTGGACGACGGACGCATAGGCACCGGGGGTGCCGGCCGTCCGCATCTGGCGGGGGTTGAACACCTCTCGGATCAGCCGCAGGATCAGGCGCCGGGCGGGTCGGTAGCCGCGTCTCATCGAGACCACGAAGGAGAGGCCGAGGAGCCCGGCGAGAGCGACCAGCCCGGCCACCACGTATGCCGCGGTTCTCATCGCCTTCTCACCTCTTCTGTCCGGCCCGCTCGTAGCGGCGGACGGCGAGCGGCCCGAAGACACAGATGGTCGCGCCCACCCACAGCAGCGTATAGACGACGGGGTGCTGGAGGGACCAGGCATCGGGCTCGGGGGTGTGGGCCGGGATGTTGCCGAACAGCTCGCGCGCGGCCTGGGTGACCGAGGACACCGGGTTCCACTCGGCGACCAGGCGGAGAGGGCCGGGGAAGTTCTCGCTGGGGCTGAACGTGTTGGCGATGAAGGTCAGCGGGAAGATAACCGCTGACGCGACGTTGGACACCACCTCGGGGCTCGGGACCAGGAGCCCGACGAAGGCCAGGACCCAGGAGACCGCGTAGGCGAAGAGCAGCAGCAGTGCGAACCCCAGGGCGGCCTCTCCCACGCTGGAGTGGATGCGCCAGCCGACCGCGAGTCCGGCCAGCGACATCACCACCAGGGAGAGAACGTTGTAGAGCATGTCGCTGATGGTGCGCCCGACGACGACCGCGGCCCGAGACATCGGCAGTGAGCGGAAGCGGTCGATGACGCCGTTCTTCATGTCCTCGGCCAGTCCGGCGCCGGTGAAGACCGCGCCGAACGTGAGGCTGAGTGCGAAGGTGCCGGCGATCAGGAACTCCCGGTAGCTGCCGCCCGGGATCTCGATCGAGCTGCCGAAGACATATGCGAAGAGCGGCACGAACATGAGCGGGGTGATCAGGACACTGAACAGCAGCTCCGGCACCCGGAACACCTTGACCAGGTTGCGCTGCGCGATCGTCGCCGTGTCGGCGACGGCGAACTCGAGCACTGCCATCACGCGCCACTGCCCGTCAGGCTGAGGAAGACGTCGTCGAGGGTCGGGCGGCGTAGGCCGACGTCCTGTACGGCGACACCCTGCACGTCGAGCAGCCGTAACGCCCGAGTCAGCGTCTCGGCACCGCCCACGACGGGCGCGGTCAGCGCTCGGCCGTCGATATGGATCTCGCCCGACGCCACCTCGTCGAGCACACCGCGCGCGTCGACGACTGAGGCCGACGGATCCAGGGTGACCTCGATCCGGTCCCCGCCCACGCGCTGCTTCAGCTCGTCAGGGGTGCCCTGCGCGATCTCCCGGCCGCGGTCGATGACGACGATGCGGTCGGCGAGCTGCTCGGCCTCCGCCATGTACTGCGTGGTCAGCAGCAGCGTGCTGCCGCCGGACACGAGCTCCTCGATCACCGCCCACAGCTCGTTGCGGCTGCGCGGGTCGAGTCCGGTCGTGGGCTCGTCGAGGAACAGCACGGGCGGCTCGGCTACCAGGGCGCCGGCCAGATCGAGGCGGCGCCGCATCCCGCCGGAGTACGTGCCCACCCGGCGCCGAGCGACATCGGTCAGGGAGAACCGTTCCAGGAGCTCCCAGGCACGACTGCGGGCCCGACGTGTGCCGAGGTGGTAGAGCCGCCCGATCATCTGGAGGTTCTCCAGGCCGGTGAGGTGCTGGTCGACGGCGGCGTACTGGCCCGACAGCCCGATCCGCCGGCGTACCTCCCGTCGTTCCGTGGCCACGTCATGGCCGGCCACCAAGGCGATGCCGGCGTCGGGGCGCAGCAGGGTGGTGAGGATGGAGACCGCGGTGGTCTTGCCGGCGCCGTTGGGCCCGAGCAGGGCCAGCACGGTGCCCTCCGGGACGGTCAGGTCGAGTCCCGCGAGAGCCTGCAGGTCGCCGAATCGCTTCTGCAGCCCGCGGGCCACGACCGCGGCGTCGGCTGGCGTGGGGTCCGGCGCCGCGCGCCTCATACGTTGTAAGGTCGTCATACGGCGTAAGGTAGCCGTACGTTGTAAGGAGGTCAACCCCAGAATCGGAGCCGTGTCCCACCGGCCTTACGCTGTACCACAACCTGGAGGTGGGGATGTCGCTGGATGCCGGTGCCGAAGAGACGGCGTACCGCCGGCCCCTGAATCGGGACCGGGTGCTCCGCGCCGCCGTCGAGCTCGCCGACGGTGAAGGCGTCGGGGCGCTCACCATGCGCCGCCTCGCCCAGTCGCTCGGCGTGGAGGCGATGTCGCTCTACCACCACGTGGCCAACAAGGAGGCGCTGCTCGACGGCGTGATCGAGGTCGTCATGGACGAGGTCAACGCCGCGGTCGCCAACCCGGAGGAGCCCGCTGCGCCCGACGACTGGCGGGCGGGGATGCGGGTCCGCGTCCTCGCCGCGCGCGCCGTGATGCTCCGCCACCGGTGGGCACCGGGCGTCCTCGAGACGCGCACCGCGATCAGCCCCCAGGTGATCGCCTACTTCGACGGCTCGCTCGGGATCATGATCCGGGGCGGCTTCTCCTACGACCTCGCCCACCACGCGATGCACGCCCTGGGCAGCCGGGCACTGGGGTTCATGCAGGAGCTCTTCGAGCCGGACGACCCCACTGCCGCCGACGCCCAGGCCGAGGAGATGATGCCGCAGATCGTGGAGAGCTTCCCCTACGTGGCGGGCATGATGGCCGCCGCCGCCCACGGCACAGACGGACAGCTGGGCTGGTGTGATGACCAGTTCGAGTTCGAGTTCGGTCTCGACGTCATCCTCGATGGACTCGAGCGGCGCAGGATCGCCCGGGCCGACTCGCCCGAGGCGCCGGCACCCTCGGTGGACGACAGCTGAGCCTCCCGGAGTTCTCGGCAGGTTTCTCCGGCCCGGTGTCGAACCGGCGTTCCGCCGTTTCGACCTGGGGTGAGAGGGTCCGGACGGGCCCGTGACCACAGGAGAAGACCGAGCTCGATCGTGCGTGGGAAGGTTTCCGTGGCTGACCGACCGACCATCGACGTCGCGAGCGCTCCGGGTGGATGGGGCGCACCGTGGCCGAACGTCGCCGAGGTCGAGGCCGTGCTCCCGCACGAGAAGTGGACGCTCGTCGGCGGACTGATGGCCCAGCTCTCAATGCGCGGCTCGAGATCATCTCCGGCCGGTCGAGTGCCGACGAGCCACGCAGCTGACTGCGCGACGAAGCGAGTTGTCTGAGTCGACTGGCAAGCGGTGTGAACCCATCCAAATGAGAAGGCCCCGGGTAACCCCGGGGCCTCCGCTCGATCGAATATGAGTATCTCGTTCGACGTAGTCCCTAGATGTCGTAGTACAGCTCGAACTGCTCCCGCGTAGCGGGTACTCGGTGGTTGTCGTCGTGAATTTGGGGTCTGACCTGCGAAAACTCCCTTTGGCAGTCGATGGCAGTCGACGCTGATCAGCGGCCGTTTGCGGACTTCTTG
>Ga0299913_10004348_pt1 | contig 11881 bp, 9 predicted proteins | sample RVTome_9_FD_201360 | JGI IMG/M metagenome (GOLD analysis project Ga0299913, IMG submission 201360) | Soil microbial communities from uranium-contaminated site in the Upper Colorado River Basin, Wyoming, United States - RVT155D38 (version 2) ... | reverse complement strand
TTAAAGATAGTTAAGGGGCGGGCGCCGTAGGGCGCCGGCCCGTCGTTTAACGATCGGGAGGTCGATCAGCATCCGCTCGGTTCGTATCTACGTTGCACTGATGGCCTCGCTCGGCCTGCTCGCCGTTGCCGCTGCGCAGACCCATCTGACCTGGCCTGCTCCGAGTGTGGAGGTGTCAGGTTCCAAGACCGTGCCGCCGCAAGGAGAGTCGAGCTTCCCTTTGGGCTGGTACGACTCGCTCGAGGCTCGCGGCGGGGTCTTCGACATCGCGCAGCAAGGCATGAATGTCGTCCTTCCCTATCACACGGAAGCGGGGGACGAGCATGCGTACCTGGACGCGGCTCAGGCGGCCGGCTTGAAGGTGGTGCTGGAGATCGATCGGGCATTTGTGAAGGCCGAAAGTGCCTCGGATGTCCGACGGTTTGTCTCGCGTTACAAGGCGCATCCCGCGCTCTACGGCTGGTACCTGGCGGACGAACCGACCATCAACGAGGACCTCGGCCCGGCTTCTCCCGAGGTTGCCGGTGAGCTCTATCGCGTGATCAAGGACGAGGATCCGAAGAGTCCCGTTGCGGTCGCTTTCGCAAAGTCCGAGCAGCCGGAGGACTACCGGCAAGCGATGGACTTGATGCTCTTTGACGATTACCCATGCCGCGTGGGGCAACCAGAATTCGACGGTTTCGAGGATTGGTGGAAGCGCCTTCAGGCTAGAGCGGCCGTGGGGGCCGAGGAAGGCGGATTCATCCCGGTGCTGCAGGCTTTCGGCGAGGACGCACAAGGTGTCGCTCAGTTCGGCCGCCGCCTTCCGACGGTTGCCGAGCAGAGATACATGGTGTTCGCGTCGGTGCAGGCCGGAGCGACAGGACTTCTCTTCTGGACCCGTTATCGAGCCTCTCGGGAGTGGATCGATCGGGTGCTCCAGCCGATCGTTTCGGAGTTGCGCGAGTTTGTGCCGGCCTTCGGTTCGGGGAAGATCCGCGACCGGGTCGCAGCAGACGGCGACGGGATCGAGCTGTCTTTACATGGTGACCCCCTGATGCAGCGCTATGTGCTCGTTGCCGTCAATCACAGTGATGGCACAACACCGGCGCGTATCGCGATCGATCGCACGATGGGTCTGCAACAAGCGCTTGCGAGCGGAGACGTCGAGGAGAAACACGACGTCACCGACGGCGTTCTCGAGCACACCTTCGGGCCTTTCGAAGCGAAGGTCTACGCGTTGTCCTAGCAGACGAGGTTTCGTTCTAGAGAACGAGGCCGCGGTAGGAGTCACGGAACCCAACCGAGCGCAACGCTTCGGCTTCGACGGACTCGCTCGCGGGCTCACCATTGATCCGCTCGATCATCAATCGGCGGACACGCGAGTCCTTTTGGAGAGAAGCGAGCGCCTCGGCCCATCTCTCCGCACCCATGCCGAATGTTACGAGGCTCTTTCCGCCGCGCTCGACGTATGCGGCGCACTCGCCGCCGACGAGTACGACGTACGCCCCCGAGGCTCGCGCCGGCCGGCCCGGGTTATCCGGCCAGGGAAGTGCCGCTCCATAAGGCTGCGCGGGATCGGTTGCTGCAAGGACGACCGGTTCGGCCTCGCGTGGTGGATCTCTCATCTCTCGCAGACGCTCGACGGCTCCGGGTAAAGCGAACTGTGCTGCGCCGAGACCGGCGACGAAGTAGCCGCGACGAACACGTCCTGCTTCCTCGAGTGCGCGCAGCACTCCGTACACGCTCGCGAAGCCGCCCTCGACGCCTTCGGCGAGGGCGGCCTCGCGAGTGAGAACGCCGTGGCGGTCGAGGAGCTGGAGAGCCTTCGCGTGAGCGAGGACAGTGGGAGCGGGTCGCGACTCCAAGTCTGTCATCTGATGAACAAGGGACCATCGGCCGGCACCGGCCGGTGGTCCGCTGCGCCGCAATGCGCCGGGACGCGGCTTGCCGCGAGGATCGCGCTTGGGGCGTCCCCAGCCGAGCGCGCGGATCGGTGCGAACGTGTCGTTGGTGACTTCGCCCGACCACACGAGATCCCAAAGCGCTGCCAGGACGGACCGCTCGTCGTAGGTGGATGATGTGCTCGCCGCTCCCGAAACGATCTCGGGCCAGAACGAAGCTCCGGCTTCCGCAAGATGCTCGCGGATGGCCCGGTGCAGATCTGCGTCCGGGCGATCCTCGGGTGTCACAAGCGGGGCCAGCAACGGCAGCTGGTCCCGGAAGGCAAGCATCACCTTCCCGTCCGCCGGACCCAGCGACCCTGCTCCCATCCACACGAGCTCTCCGGATGCGCAGAGAGCGTCCAGGTCCGCGGGGCGGTATGCCGAGAGTCGTGCAGGCAGGACGTCGCTCTCGAGAACCGATGCCGGTATCGCCGCTCCTTGTAATTGCGCGATCGTCTCGGCTAGTGCGTCCGGTCCTTGCCGGACGGACGACACCGCTTGCCAAGCAGGGAGGAAACGGGCGAGCGCGGACGGGTCGACGGCCTCGACTTCTTTACGAAGACGTGCAAGCGAGCGGCGCTTCAGCTGGCGAAGCACCGCGGGGTCGCACCACTCGCGGCTCGTTCCGTTGGGGCGGAACTCGCCGCGAAGGATCCGTCCTTCGGCGAGCAATAGTTCGAGGCTCGCGCGCACGCGATCTTCGGGCACGCCGAGGCGAGTGGATACGTCGGAAGTGACGAAGGGACCATGGGTTCGCGCGTAACGCGTGACGAGATCGGCCAGCGGGCCCTCGACGGGTTCGGTGAAAGCGGCCGGCAGACCCATCGGCAACGCAACGCCGAGTGCGTCGCGCAAACGCGATGCGTCCTCGGCGGCGGCAAAGCGTTGCTCTCCGGCGATGTGCACGGAGATGATTCGCCTTTGTTCGACCAGAGTGTCTACCCAAGGCAACGCATTCCCGTCGCAGCGCACGTCGATCTCCTGGAGCGTCAAATCGCCGAGGCGCCGAAGGACGTCGTGAAGGTCGTCGACCGACTGCGCACGCCTCGATTCCGAAAGGCATTGCAAGTCGAGCTCAACGGAGGCGAGCGCCTCCGGGTCGAGGAGCTCTCTGAGCTCTTCGGTCCCGAGCAGCTCGCGCAACAAGTCCTGGTCGAGAGCCAGCGCCGCCACGCGCCTTTCGGCGGGAGGCGCGTCTCCCTCATACATGTAGACCGCGATCCATCCGAACAGGAGCGACTGCGCGAAAGGGGATGCGTGTTTGGTCTCGACGGACACGACACGGATCTTGCGCGACCTTATGTCGCGCAGCACTTCTTTCAGCGCGGGGAGGTCGAACACGTCGCGCACGCACTCTCTGGTCGTTTCGAGCAGGATCGGGAAGGTGGGGTAGCGCGATGCGACTTGCAGGAGGTCGGCGGATCGTTGCCGCTGCTGCCACAGCGGCGTCCGGCGATCCGGCCGCCGTCGCGGCAGCAGCAGAGCGCGAGCCGCCGCCTCCCGGAAGCGGCTGGCGAACAATGCGGTCTCCGGGAGCTGAGTTGTGACGAGCTCCTCGACTTCTTCGGGTGAGGGGCAGAGCTCTTCTATCGGCACGTCTTCGTACGCCTCACCGAGGCGCAGGATGATCCCGTCGTCCGACCACAGCAGTTGCACGTCGTCGCCCATCCGTGCGGCCAGGCGCGCTTGGAGTGCCATGGCCCAAGGTGCGTGCACCCTGGCCCCGAAGGGAGAAAGGATGCATACCCGCCAGTCGCCGATCTCGTCGCGGAAGCGTTCGATCACCAGAGTGCGGTCGTCGGGAACGGCTCCGGCTTCCTCCGCTTCCTCTTCGAGGAAGGAGACGAGGTTCGACGCTGCGAGGTCGTCCAGGGCGTACTCGCTGGAGAGCAAGCTGACGGCGGCGTCTCGTCCCTTTGATGCAGCCAGACCGCGCAGTTCGCGCACCGTTTCTCCGATGGCCCGCCCGAGCTCGATGGGACGTCCCGGCTTGTCGCCCTTCCAGAACGGGATCTGGGCCGGCTCGCCGGGGGCGGGAGTGACGATCACTCGATCCGTGGTGATCTCCTCGATGCGCCACGTCGAGGCACCGAGGACGAAAGTTTCTCCGGGGCGCCGCTCGTAGACCATCTCCTCGTCGAGCTCGCCGACGCGAACACCGTCGGGCAGGAACACACCGAATAAGCCGCGGTCGGGAATCGTGCCGCCGCTGGTCACCGCCAACCGTTTCGACCCGTCACGCGCACGCAGCGTGTTCGTTCTTCTGTCCCACGTGATCCGGGGACGCAGCTCGGAGAAGTCGGTGGATGGATAGCGTCCGGACAACAGGTCGAGAACGGCATGTAATACGTCGTCCGTAAGATCGGCATACGGAGCTGCGCGACGTATCACGGCGGCCAGGTCTTCGACCTGCCATTCGGTTACCGCACACATTGCGACGATCTGTTGCGCGAGGACGTCCAGGGGATTGCGCGGGTAGTGCGTTTCTTCGATGAGTCCGTCTTGCATGCGCTTGACGACGACCGCGGTTTCCAAGAGGTCGCCGCGATATTTCGGGAAGATCTTGCCTCGGCTCGGCTCTCCGACCTGATGACCGGCGCGGCCGATGCGTTGCAATCCACGCGAAACAGATCCTGGCGACTCCACTTGGATGACGAGATCGACCGCGCCCATGTCGATGCCTAGCTCGAGCGAGCTCGTTGCGACGATGCAACGCAGTCGACCGGATTTGAGCTCGTCCTCTACGACGAGTCGTTGTTCGCGTGCCAGTGAACCGTGATGCGCGCGGGCGATCTCCGTCTCGGCCAGCTCGTTCAAACGAGCGGCGAGCCTCTCGGCCAAACGCCGGGCGTTGACGAAGATGATCGTCGAGGTGTGCGCCTGAACGAGCTCGAGGAGCTTGGGATGGATAGACGGCCAGATCGAGCCGCTTCCGTCCGCGCCGGGATGGCCGGTGTTCCGATCAGAGGGAGCGCCTGTCGGCGCATCCTGGGCGTTCAGCCGAGCCATGTCCTCGACGGGGACAACGACCTCGATGTCCATCTCCTTGCTTGCACCGGCGTCGATGATCGTCACCGGCCGCGGTTTTCCTTCTTGTTGTCCGGCGAGGAATCTCGCGATCTCCTCCAGCGGCCGCTGGGTGGCAGATAGTCCGATGCGTTGCGGAGCCCTTTCGGTGATCTCCTCCAGCCGCTCGAGCGACAAGGCGAGGTGCGTCCCTCGTTTGGAGTGCGCGACGGCGTGGATCTCGTCGACGATGACCGTCCGGACGTGCTGCAGCGTCTCGGCCGCCTGCGACGTGAGCATCAGGTAGAGCGATTCGGGAGTAGTGATCAGGATGTCAGGCGGCTCGCGTAACAGTGCCCGGCGTTCCCGTGGAGTGGTGTCGCCGGTACGCATCCCGACCGAGGGTTCGTTGATCTCGACACCGAGGCGTTCGGCTGCCAATCGGATCCCAAGCGTGGGGCTCTTGAGGTTCTTCTCGACGTCGACGGCCAGTGCCCGAAGCGGTGACACATAAAGGACTCGGCACCGTTGCTCGCGGTCCGGGAGTGGTTCGACGGCTATGCGATCGATGGCCCACATGAAGGCGGCCAGCGTCTTGCCGGAGCCGGTGGGCGCGCAGACGAGCGTGTGCTCGCCGGCGCCGATGGCCGGCCACCCTTCGCTTTGTGCGCGAGTGGGTGCGGGGAACGTCGACTCGAACCACGCCGTGGTAGCCGGTGAGAAGAGCTCTGGCATAGCCATGTGAGTCCCAAAGCTAACGCTCATACCTGACGTCAGTTCGTCGGGAATCCGGCCGGGTTGTGGTTGCATCTACCTATGGGGCATGCCAACCTGCTGATTGATCGCTACCTCGCGTACCTCGAGGGCCCCCGGCGCGCCTCGCCCCACACGGTCACCGCCTACCGGTCCGACCTCGAAGACTTCGCGTCCTTCATCGAGCGCATGGATCGCGCCGTGACCGACGTCGACCACCCGCTCCTGCGCACCTACCTTGCGAACCTGGAGACCAGGGGGCTTCGCCGCACTTCGATACGCCGCCGCGCCTCGGTGATCCGCCGCTTCTACCGGTTCCTCGAGCGTGAGGAGGTCGTTACTTCGAACCCGGCCGAGTTGCTCGTACTGCCCAAAGGAAACGCGCGCCTTCCCAAGGTCCTCAAAACCGTTGAGGTCGGACGGATGCTGCGCGTTGCCCAGGCCCGCACCGAGTCCGGCGAAGCTGCGGTTTCTCCGCCACCGGAATCGTGGCGGGACCTTGCGCTGATCGAGCTGCTGTACGACGCGGGCCTTCGGGCCGGAGAAGCGTGCAATCTGAGGCTCGACGACCTCGATCTCGGGAAAGGCTGGATTCGGGTCGAGCAAGGCAAGGGGCGCCGTGATCGCGTTGTTCCACTCGCGGACCCGGCCGCACTGGCCATCGAGGCCTACGTGGCCAAAGGCCGGCCCGATCTCGCCCAGCGCAACGAGAGCATGCCTCCGTCCACGTTGTTCCTAAACGCCCGAGGACGAACGATGACCACGCGCGACGTTCGGCGAGTCATCTCCAAGGTCGGCGTGGAAGCGCTGGATGGGCGTCCGATGTGGCCGCATCTGCTTCGCCACTCGTTCGCCACGCACCTTCTGGAGGGCGGTGCCGATCTGCGTAGTGTGCAAGAGCTGCTCGGACATGCCGACGTCGGCAGCACGCAGGTATACACACACGTGAGCTCCGAGCGATTGCGCGCCGTGTACGACGCTACCCACCCTCGTGCCTGAGAAAGACTCGGGCGTCGTCGACGAGCTCGGCCGGCTTTGGCGCAGCTTCCGCAAGTCCGGGGACAAGGACGCGCGCGACCGGCTCATCCTTAACTACGCGCCATTGGTGAAGTTCGTGGCCGGCCGTGTTCGTTCCGCGCTTCCGCCGTCGGTTGATCACGCCGATCTCGTGAGCTACGGGATGCTCGGTCTTATCGAAGCCGTCGAGCGATTCGATCTCGACCGCGATGTGAAGTTCGAGACCTACGCGATCCCGCGCGTACGGGGCGCGATGCTGGACGAGCTGCGCTCGCTCGACTGGGTGCCGCGGTCGGTGCGTGCCAAGGGACGCGAGCTGCAGCGCGTGATGATGAAGCTGCACTCCGATCTTCTTCGTGATCCGACTGAATCCGAGCTTGCCGTCGAGCTCGGCTGCGAGGTGGACGAGGTCCGTGCGCGCCTGGACGCAACGGTGGCGATGTCCGTCGTGGCCTTGGAAGATCTGCTCACCGTCTCCAGCGAAGAAGGGGACCGCGTTTCGCTTCTGGACACCCTTCCCGATCTGCTGGTCGAGCAGCCGGGCGAAGCCATGGAGTCCGAAGTAACCCGTCAGGCTCTGCTCCAAGCCATCGAGACGCTCGGCGAGCGCGAACGCAAGGTGATCGCTCTTTACTATTTCGAGGGTTTCACGCTGGCTCGCATCGGCGACATCATCGGAGTCACCGAGTCGCGGGTGTCTCAGATCCACTCCAAGTCCGTCCTATTTCTGCGGGCGCGGATGGCCGAGATTCTCGAAGCCGGCGCCTGAGTCCACCTGGGGTAGACTCCTAACGCTCAGCAGCTGAAGAGCAAATACGCACGCCCGGGAGCATTCCGGTGAACCACTGGCCGGGCGGAGGAAGAACCGGAAGGAGTAGACGAACATGCCGGTAGCTACCAAACGGCAGCTGCTCGAGGCGGGTGTCCACTTCGGACATCAGACCCGTCGCTGGAACCCAAAGATGAAGCCCTTCATCTTCGGCGAGCGCAACGGGATCTACATCATCGATCTCGAGAAGACCCTGGCCTTGCTGGAAGAGGCCTACGAAGCGGTAAAGGACATCTCGGGCAAGGGCGGGAACGTCCTTTTCGTGGGGACGAAGAAGCAGTGTCAGGAAGCCGTCGAGAAGTACGCGACTCATTGCGGGATGCCTTATGTAAGTCTGCGTTGGCTCGGCGGAACGCTGACCAACTTCCAAACCATCAAGCTCCGTATCGACCGCCTTCAGCAGCTGATCGAGATGGAAGATCAGCAGATGTACGAAACGTTGCCCAAGAAGGAAGTTCTGCGTCTCAACCACGAGCGCGACAAGCTCGAGCGCAACCTGCACGGCATCACCGAGATGACCGCGCTCCCGGACGCTCTTTTCGTCGTCGACACAAAGAAGGAGCAGATCGCAGTCGCCGAAGCGCGACGGCTGGGGATCCCGATCTTTGCCGTCGTGGACACCAACTGCGATCCGGACGAGGTCAACTATCCGATACCCGGCAACGACGACGCGATCCGAGCGGCGAGCCTCATGTGCCAGGTGATAGCCGACGCTGTGCTCGAGGGCAGAGCGATGCGTCCTTCGCAGGTCTTCGAGCCCGACGAGCCGGACGGCGGGCCCGACCTGGAGCTCGAAGAGATCCTCGATGCTGCAGCCGGTGTCGCAGCGCCTGCGGCGGGTGTCACAACGAAGGAATCCGAACAGCCGGCGGCGGAGCCCGAGCCTGAGACGAAGCCCGAGCCCGAGACGAAACCCGAGCCCGAGACGAAACCCGAGCCCGAGACGAAACCCGAGGGCGATGGGAGTACCGAGCAGGCAAGTGATGTTTCAGAGGAGGCGAAGACGAGTGGCTGAGATCTCCGCGAGCGATGTAGCCAAGCTCCGCCAGGAGACGGGCGCCGGGATGATGGACTGCAAGAAGGCGCTCACGGATGCCGGTGGAGATTTCGACAAGGCTCGCATCCTCTTGCGCGAGCAGGGCCTGGCCGACGCCACGAAGCGGAAGGGGAAGGAAGCCAAGGACGGCCTGATCCACTCCTACCTTCACGCTCCTCAGCCGGGCTTGCCTCCGCGGATCGGCGTGCTGATCGAGATCAGCACCGAGACGGACTTCGTCGCCAAGACCGAGGACGTCGCAACTCTCGCCCGAGACGTCGCGATGCACATCGCCGCGGCCAAGCCGGTCTACGTGTCTATTGAGGACGTCTCTGCGGAGATCTTGGAGCAGGAGCGCGAGCTGGCTCGCAAGAAGGTCGAGGGCAAGCCGGAGAAGGTCCTGGAACAGGCAGCCGAAGGCGCGGTCAAGAAGTATGCGAAGACCTTCTGCCTGCTCGAGCAGCCCTGGGTCCGGGACGAGAAGCAGACGATCGGCCAGCTCGTCGCCTCGTTTGCGCACAAGACCGGCGAGAACGTCAGCGTTCGCAGGTTCGCGCGGTTCGAGGTAGCCGAGGCACTCGACTAGCCTGCAGAGAGGCCAGGAGTGTGATGAAGACCGAGCCGGAAGCGGAGAAGCGCGACACGCTCACGCCGAACTACCGGCGCGTGTTGCTGAAGCTCTCCGGCGAGTCGTTCGCTCCGTCCGACGGTTACGGGCTCGACTTCCCGACCATCGGCTGGATCGCCAGCCGCGTCGCGAAGGTTCGCGCCATGGGTGTCGAGATCGCCATCGTCGTGGGCGGCGGGAACATCCTGCGAGGGAGCGAGGCCGAGCAAGCAGGAATGGATCGCGCGAGCGCCGATTACATGGGCATGCTCGCGACGGTCATCAACGCTCTCGCGTTGCGCGACGCTCTCGAGCATCAAGACGTTCCGACGCGGGTGCAAACCGCCATCTCCATGCAGGAGATCGCGGAGCCCTTCATTCGTGGCCGTGCGATCAGGCACTTGGAGAAGGGCCGGGTCGTGATCTTCGCCGCCGGCACCGGGAACCCGTACTTCACAACCGACACCCCAGCCGTGCTGCGAGCACTCGAAGTGGGGGCCGAGGCGATCCTGATGGGCAAACGAGTGGACGGAGTCTTCGATCGCGATCCGATGATCGATCCAGAAGCCAAGCTCTTGCCCGACCTCACGTATATGCAGGTTCTGGAGCGCGAGCTCAAAGTCATGGACGCTACAGCGATCGCGCTCTGCAAGGACTACCGCCTGCCTATACACGTCTTCAACCTGCTCGGCGAGGGGAACATGGAGCGCATCGTCGGCGGTGAATCCATAGGCACGTTGGTTCACTCGTAGCCGTGCACTCCTAACGGGGGAGAGGATGTCAACACCTGAGGCGAAGGCTGTTCTCAGATCAGCCGACGAGAAGATGCGCAAAGCGGCGCATGTAACTCACGACGACCTGAACCGGTTGCGCACTGGTCGCGCGTCGCCCGCTTTCGTCGAGAATTTGATGATCGACGCATACGGAACGTCGACACCGATGAACCAGCTCGCGAGCATCAACGTTCCCGAGCCGCGCTTGCTGGTCATACAGCCTTACGACAGATCGACGATAGGAAGCATCGAGAAAGCGATCATGGCGTCCGATCTCGGCGTGACACCCTCAAACGACGGCGCGATCATCCGGCTGCCGTTCCCCGCTCTCACCGAGGAGAGGCGGAAGGAGTTCATCAAGATTGCCCATCAACGGGCCGAGGACGGCCGGGTCGCCGTTCGCAACGTCAGGCGGCACTCGAAGGATGAACTCGAAAAGATGAAGAAGGACGGATCGATCTCCGAAGACGAACTCGTCCGGGCTGAGAAGGAGCTTCAGAAGGAAACCGACCGTCATGTAGCGGAGATCGACGAGCTCCTGGCCCATAAGGAGAAGGAACTGCGAGAGGTGTGACGCAGGTTCCGCAGGAAGGATCGCGTCAGCCGACGGCTGCCGGCGCGGCGGGCAGGCCGCGATCGGTCTGGATGGCAATCGTCACCGGGCTTCTGCTCGCGGTAGTCGTGGTCGGAACACTGCTTGCCGGGAAGCTGGCTTTCTTCGTACTGGCCTTCATCGTGGTGATCATTGCGCAAGCCGAGCTGTACGCCGTGCTCAAGGCGGCGGGGTTCGCGCCGGCGGTGCTCGTCGGACTCATCTGCGGATCCGTGACCTTGATCGGTGCGTATCGCGAAGGCGTGCCGGCCTTGGCTCTTGGGCTTGCGCTTCCGTTGCCCCTGCTCCTCTTGTGGGGTCTCACCGTTCCCATTGAACGAGTTCGCTCGGTTGTTTCGTCCACCTATCTAGGCATCGTCTACGGCCCGCTCTTGGTGGGTTTCGCGATCCTCGTACTTCGTGGGCCGAATGGATTGGTGCTCATCGCCACTGTGATCGGCATGACGGCCTTCCACGACGCCGGTGCGTATCTGATCGGACGAAAGATCGGCCGGCACCAGTTCGCGCCGCGCACGAGCCCGGGAAAGACCTGGGAAGGCCTCGCGGCAGGGACGCTGGTCACGGTGGCCGCATCGGTTGCGTTCCTTCCGCTGATCGAGCCCTTCGACGCATGGCTCGCGCTTCGTCTGTCGTTGGTCATCTCCGTCACCACGCCTTTGGGCGATCTCGCCGAGTCGCTCATAAAGCGCGATCTAGGTGTGAAAGACATGGGGACGTTGATGCCCGGTCACGGCGGCTTCTTCGATCGCATCGACGCGATCATCTTCAACGCGCCGGTGGCCTATCTCGTGCTGCATGTGCTGGAGTGGGCGCCATAGCCAGGTCCGTCACCATCCTGGGTTCGACCGGGTCGATCGGCACGCAGGCCCTCGACGTGATCGACAACGCGCCGGAGGCGTTCCACGTCCATGCGCTGGCCGCCAACTCCGATATCGAAAAGCTCTTCGAGCAGATCGAGCGTTTCCATCCGCGGCGGGTTGGGTTGGTGGACGCTCGCGCAGCGCAAGCGCTGCGCGAGCGTCTGCAGGGAAACGAGGCGGGCATCGACGTCCTCGATGGGGAAGGCGGCTTGATCGAGCTTGCGCGCGATCAAGCCGCCGATGTGGTCCTGAACGCCGTTGTGGGGGCCGCAGGACTTCAAGCAACGGTTGCTTCTCTCGACGCCGGGATTTTGGTTGCGCTGGCCAACAAGGAATCGTGCGTAGCGGGCGGGCCGCTCGTCGCGCGGAGGATGTCCAACGGCGGAAGCCTGGTGCCGGTCGATTCCGAGCACGCGTCGACCCAGATGTGTCTTGCCGGCGAGCAGGCCCAAGGCGTTTCGA
>Ga0299913_10004347_pt1 | contig 11881 bp, 11 predicted proteins | sample RVTome_9_FD_201360 | JGI IMG/M metagenome (GOLD analysis project Ga0299913, IMG submission 201360) | Soil microbial communities from uranium-contaminated site in the Upper Colorado River Basin, Wyoming, United States - RVT155D38 (version 2) ... | reverse complement strand
CGGACCCCTCCTCGGCCAGGACAACGACTGGGTGCTTGGCGACCTGCTGGGGTTGACTGCGGAGGAGCAGGAGCGCCTCCGCGCCGACGGGGCGTTCTCGTAGCCGTACCTGACGCTCGTGTCAGGTTTCGCGTACGATGGCGGCGTGACGGAGCTCCCCAAGATCATCAGCGTCGACGACCACGTGGTCGAACCCCCGCACGTGTGGCAGACGTGGTTGCCCGAGAAGCACCGCGAGCGTGGCCCGAAGATCGTCCGCAAGAAGTGGGGCGGCTTCAAGCTGAAGGGCGGGGCGAAGTACGAGATGGAAGAGGACCCCGACGGCCAGTGGGGCGACGCCTGGGTCTACGACGGCGAAGTGATCTACGTGCACAAGCGCCACGTCGCGATCCCGCAGTCCGCGGTCGTCGACAGCCCCGAGGGCAGGACGCTCGACCGCACACAGCTCCAGATGACCGCGCTCACCTACGACGACATGATCCCGGGCTGCTACGACCGCGATGCCCGCATCCAGGACATGGCGATGAACTGGGTCGACGGCTCGCTCCCCTTCCCGACCTTCCCGCGCTTCTGCGGGCAGACGTTCCACGAGAACGAAGACCGCGAGCTCGGCCTCGCGTGCGTGCAGGCGTACAACGACTGGATGGTCGAGGAGTGGTGCGGCCCGTCGAGCGGCGCCAACATCCCGCTCTGCATCATCCCGCTGTGGGATCCCGAGCTTGCCGCGCAGGAGACGCAGCGCAACGCCGACCGCGGCGTGCGGGCGATCTGCTTCAGTGAGCTGCCGACACGCTTGAAGCTGCCGAGCATCCACTCCGGTTACTGGGATCCGCTTTGGCAGGTGTGCAACGACACCGGCGTCACGGTGTGCATGCACGTCGGCTCGTCGTCGACCAATCCGGCGGCCGGGCCCGACTCGCCGCCGGCTGTCGGCGTGACGCTGTCGTTCAACAACTCGTTCGCGTCGATGGGCGACTGGCTGTTCTCCGGGAAGCTCGTGCAGTTCCCGAAGCTCAAGCTGGCGTACTCCGAAGGCCAGATCGGCTGGATCCCCTACGTGCTCGAGCGGGCCGACACGGTGTGGGCCCACCACGACGGCTGGCAGCACACGCGCGAGACGATCCCCGATCCGCCGTCGACCTACTACTACGGCCGCATCTACGGCTGCTTCACCGCCGACCGCCACGGCCTGAAGAACCTCGACGAGGTCGGCCCCGACAACATCTGCTTCGAAACCGACTACCCGCACACCGACACGACGTGGCCCAACACCAAGGAATACGTCGAAAAGATGCTGGCCGGCTACGACGAGGACGTCGCCTACAAGGTGCTGCGGGGCAACGCCATCAAGATGCTGGAGCTCGACCGCACCTGAGCGGCCGACGCCAAGGCCTTCACGCGGGCCGGGTGGTCCGCTATGAAGGTCGCCATGAGCGACCCGAGCACGCAACCATCAGGCGCCGGATGGCATCCGGACCCCACCGGACGGCACCAGCAGCGCTACTGGGACGGGCAGACGTGGACGGACGCGGTCGTCGACGGCGGCCAGCAGTCGAACGACCCGTTCACCGGGACCGCTACGCACACGATCGGTTACGGGGTGGCGTCGGCCGGTTCGTATCAGTTGTCGTCGAAGGGCAAGCGACTCGGAGCGGCATTGCTCGACGGGCTGTTGATCATCGTGACGCTCTTCGTCGGTTGGCTGATCTGGTGGATCGTGCTGTGGAAGTACGGCCAGTCGCCAGCCAAGTCGATCCTGAAGATGCGAGTGATCAAGGTCGACGAACAGCGATGTGTCACGACGGGAGAGATGGCGATGCGAGAGCTTGTCGGCAGGTGGCTTCTCTCGTTCATCCCGCTGTACGGACTGATCGACGCCATCTTTGTCCTCGTTGACGAACGGTCACAGGCGCTGCACGACAAGATCGCCGGCACGGTCGTGATCGAGGACCCGGACAATCGCTTCGCGCCGAGGCTGTAAGCCCGTACTCGCGATCAGGCGGGCATGGCGCCGCCGCCGTCGACACAGAGGACCTGACCGGTCACGAACTTGGCGTCGTCGGAGGCGAAAAACACTGCCGCGCCCGCGATGTCCTCGGGTTCGAGCGTCGACTTCATCGCGGTCATCATCGTGACCATCGGCAGGAACTCCTCGGGCACCTGCTTCTTGGTCGCCTCGGTCATCGTCGCTCCGGGCGCGATGCAGTTGACCGTCACGTTGTACCCACCGAGTTGCGCGGCGAGGAACTTGGTGAGGCCGACCACACCCCATTTCGTCATCGAGTAGCTGAACGAACTGAGCTCGACGAAGTCGCCCATCGGCGGAAGCATGTACATGTACGCCGCGCCCGACGACTGGTTGATGATGCGCCCGTACCGCTGCTTCACCATCTCCGGCGCGCAAGCCCGCGCCATCAGCCACGCGCCGTGCAGGTTCACCGAGTACACCTTCTGGAGGTACTCGTAGGAGTTGTCGTAGTTGTCGATGTCGTAATAGAGGGCGGCGTTGTTGATCAGGATGTCGAGCTTCCCGAAGCGCTCGACGGTGGCGGCCGCGCAGGCGAGCGCCGACTGCTCGTTGGAGATGTCGGTCTGCACGAAGGTCGACTCGCCGAGCCCGTCGAGCTCTTTCATCGCCTGCCCGGCGCGGTCCTCGTTGATCTCGGCGACAACGACCTTGGCGCCTTCAGCAAGGAACCGCTTGGCGTAGGCGAGCCCGATGCCCTGTCCCGCGCCGGTGATGACCGCGACTCGTCCGTCGAGCCGCCCGCTCACGATCTCAGCCCCGATGGATCAGGTTCATGCGGGCGGTGAGCACGAGCTCGCCGTCCTGGTTGCGGTACTCGTTCTCGGTGACGAGGAACGTCATCGTCCTGTCGCCCGCCGGCTTCTCGTAGAGGTCGACGACCTTGCCCTCGCTCTGGATGCGGTCGCCCACGACGATCGGCTTGTGGTACGTGAACTCCTGCTCGCCGTGCAGCACGATCCCGCCCTTGGCCATCAACTTTCCGATGACCTCCATCGTGGGGTTACGGCCGGGGTTGGCGTCAGCGGGCTGATCCTCGGGGTAGGCGCCCCAGAACGTCGCGCCGGAGAAGAAGTAGGTCGGCGGCACCGGGATGTCGGCGAAGCCCGCGGCGGTCGCTTCGTCCTTCCGGCGGTAGATCGGGTTGCTGTCGGTGACCGACGCGGCGAACTGCGTGACCGGCCCGCGCTCGATCGCGATCGTCGCCTTGCCCGTCGGCATCCCGACGACCTCGTCCCGTGACACTGCTCCCATCTGACAGCCCCCTGGCGCTCTCACTAACCTGACACGGCTGTCAGGTTTGACCGGCATTCAACCACAACGATCTCGGAGGTACATCAGTGGGGCTGCTCGACGGGAAGGTCGCGATCGTCACCGGCGCGGGGCGGGGCGTGGGACGGGGCGAGGCGCTCGAGCTTGCCGCGCAAGGTGCGAAGGTCGTCGTCAACGACCTCGGTGGCTCCCACACCGGTGAGGGGGCCGACAAGACACCGGCCGACGAGGTCGTCGGGATCATCCAGGAACGGGGCGGCGAGGCCGTCGCGAACTACGACGACGTGAGCAGTTGGGGAGGCGCCGAGAACCTCATCAACAGCGCCCGTGACGCCTTCGGCGCGCTCGACATCGTGGTGAACAACGCCGGCATCCTCCGCGACCAGTCGATCGTCAAGATGACCGAGGAAGAGTTCGACTCCGTGATCAACGTGCACCTCAAGGGCACGTTCAACACCACGCACTTCGCCGGCATCTACTGGCAGACCGAGTCGAAGGAAGGGCGTAAGCGCAACGCCGCCATCGTCAACACGGTCAGCTCCGCCGGCCTCCAGGGCAACCGCGGCCAGGCGAACTACGGCGCGGCCAAGGCCGGAATCGCGGCGCTCACGACGATCACGGCGCTCGAGATGGGCCGCTTCGGCGTGCGCGCCAACGCCATCGCGCCTGGCGGCGCCACGCGCATGGTGGTCGCGGCGATGCCGAGCCTGAAGCTCGTGGAAGCCGACCAGGCCGGCGAGGAGTTCGACCGCCTCAACCCGGGCAACTCCGCCCCGATGGTGGCGTGGCTCGCATCCGACGAGGCGCTGCACGTGACCGGACAGGTCTTCCGTGCGGTCGGCGACTCCATCACCCACTACATCCCGTGGACACTCGGCACCGACGTCACGACGCCCAAGGGTCCGCGCAAGTGGGATCCCGCGGAGATCGGCGACATCGTGAACGCGCAGATCTTTCGCTGCCGCCCCGGCGGTCTCAACCTGGGCGGCTGAGCTGCACGGTACGAGGCGCGTCGCGATCGTCGGCGCCGCGCTGTCGGACTGCGGGCGCGTCGACACCAAGACACCATTCGAGTTGCACCAGCAGGCATCAGCGCGCGCCCTCGCCGATGCCGGTCTCACCAAAGACGACGTCGACGGCGTCGCGTCATGCGGGATGGGACTGCTGGCGCCGATCGAGATCTCCGAATACATGGGGCTTCGCCCCAACTGGTGTGAGAGCACGGGCGTCGGCGGTGCCGCATGGGAGTTCATGGCCGAGCACGCCTTTGCGGCGATCCTGGCGGGCCACGCCGAGGTGGTGCTCATCGTGTACGGGTCGACGACGCGCGCCGACCTCAAACAGCGGCGGCGTTCCGCCAATCTCAGCTTCGGCGCGCGGGGACCGACGCAGTTCGACGCGCCGTACGGTCACGCGCTGATCTCCAAGTACGCGATGGCGACCCGGCGCCACATGCACGAGTTCGGCACGACGATGGACCAGCTGGCCGAGATCGCGGTGTCCGCCCGCTACAACGCACAGTTCAATCCTGACGCCTACTACCGCGAGCCGATCACGCGCGACGACGTGCACAACTCACCGATGATCGCCGACCCGCTGACGAAGCTGCATTGCTGCATCCGTAGCGACGGCGGCGGTGCGGTCGTCCTCACGACGGAGGAGCGAGCCCGAGACTGCGCGAAGCAACCGGTGTGGATCCTCGGGTCTGGCGAGGCCGCCAACATGACGACATTGAGCGAGTGGGACGACTTCACCGAGTCCCCCGCCGTGCGCTCCGGCAGGCAAGCCTTCGAGCGCGCCGGCCTCACTCCGGCAGACGTCGACGTCTGCCAGCTCTACGACGCGTTCACGTCGATGGTGCTGCTGACGTTGGAAGGGCTCGGGTTCTGCGGCAAGGGCGAAGGCGGCCCGTTCGTCGAGGACGGCAAGCTGCGCGTCGGGGGCGCGCTGCCGACGAACACCGACGGCGGCGGCCTGTCGTCGTGCCACCCTGGCATGCGCGGGATGTTTCTCATGGTGGAATCCGTGAAGCAGCTGCGGGGAGAGTGCGGCGACCGCCAGGTGGAGAACGCCAAGATCGCCTGCGCCAGTGGAACAGGCGGTTGGTTCAGCTCCGCTTCGACGCTGTTGCTCGGCGTCGACTAGGCCGTTGCGGTGCGGGCGCTCCGAACACGCCGCGATGCAGCATCGTCGCCAATGTCTCGACGACGGCTTCGTCGTCGAAGCCGAGATCGCGCGACGACGTGAAGTACGCCAGCCGCTCGACCATCGCGAGCATGGCCGCCGTCGCGGCCTGCGGATCGTGCAGGTGCTGCGGGTTGGCCTCGTCGAAGCGCTCCTGCAGGCTGGTGTTGATGGCGGCGAACGCCTTCAGCCCGACGCGCATCAGCTCTCGGTCGACTTGATCCTCCATCCACGCGCGGATCACCGCGCCGTACCGGCGATAGGTCGCGATGAACTGGGCGAGCCAGCGGGCCAGCTCGCCGTGGCCCGCGGCGTCGGGCGTGATCGGTCCGAGCGTGGCAGCCAGCGCCGTCATCTCCGTCGCGCACTCGGTCGCCAGCGCGCGGAACAGGTCCTCTTTGTTGGCGAAGTAGAGGTAGAACGTGCCGTGCGACAAGTCGGCCACCCGCACGATGTCGTCGACCCGAGCGGCGTGATAGCCCCGTTCGGTCAACACGAGCAGGCCCGCGTCGAGCAGCTTCGCCATGGTCTGCTTGCCCTGGGTCCGCAGCTCGCGCTCGCTCGCGGGAATGCCTGGCGTCCGAGCGGATTCTTCAGTCGATGGAACTCGCCCACCAGGGGCCCTAGGCGTTCGCAGTGTCGAGTTCCATCGATCGGTCACGGGGCCACCTGATGCTCGGTGCCGTGGCGAAAGAGGCTGCCGAGCGCTTCGGCGACACTACCGCCTACGTCGCGCCCGACGGCTCGACGATGTCATACCGCGAGCTCGATCTGATGGCCGACGAGGTCGCCGCCGGGATGGCCGAACGAGGCGTCGGCGAGGGTGACGTGATCGCGCTGGTGCTTCCGCAGTGCCCGGAGTACTTCGTGGCCTACATCGCGGCCGCACGCGTCGGTGCGATCACCGCCGGCGTGAACGTGCGGCTGTCCGCGCCGGAGCGGACCGCGGTGCTGGCAACCGCCGAGCCGGCGATGGTCATCGAGACGCCCGCTGCCGTGCGCGAACTGCGAGCACCCGGCGGGTCGGTGCCGCCGCTCGCCGACGACCCCGAACGGCCGGTCGCGATCGTCTTCACGTCGGGCACGACCGGAACGCCGAAAGGTGCGGTGTTCGGCCACCGCCAGCTGTCGTTCATCACGCAGACCGACACCGGCGGCAACTGGGGCGGCGGCGGCACGACCTTCGCGGCCACGTCGTTCGCCCACCTGGGTCCGATGACCAAGCTGCCGGGATCGCTGATGCGCGGTGGCACCACGTACATCCTCGAGCGGTGGCGAGCATCGGATGCACTACGCATGGTGGCCGAACACCGCATGTCCAACATCGGCGGCATCCCCACGCAAGTCGCGCTCATGCTGCAGGAGCCCGACTTCGACGAGTTCGACCTGTCGTCGATCAAGGCGATCGTGCTCGGCGGCGGTCCGGCGACGCCGGCGCTCGTCCGGGAGGCCCGCGAGCGCTTCGGCGCGCCCGTCGCCATCCGGTACTCCTGCACCGAGGCCGGCATCGGCATCGGTACTGCGTTCGACGCTCCCCTCGAGGACGCCGAGGTGTCGGTCGGCCGTCCCCACGCCGGCGTCGACCTCGAGCTCCGCGACATGGACGGCGACGTCGGCGAGGTGTGCCTGCGCTCCCCCGCGGTGATGTCTGGCTACTGGGGCGCTCCGGACCTGACCGCCGCCACGATCACACCGGATGGCTTCGTGCGCACCGGCGATCTCGGATGGATCGACGACGCGGGCCGGCTTCGGCTCGTGGGCCGGTCGAAGGAGATGTACGTCCGCGGCGGCTACAACGTCTACCCCATGGAGGTCGAAGCGGTGCTCGCCGCCCATCCCGGGATCGCCGACGTCGCGATCGCGCCGCGAGCTGACGACGTGATGGGTGAGGTCGGCGTGGCGGTGGTGGTTCCGCGAGAAGGCGGGACGGCCCCGACCATCGATGACCTTCGGGCCTACGCCGAGGATCGGCTCGCGCGGTACAAGCTGCCGGAGAACCTGCTCGTGGTCGACGCTCTCCCCCTCACGGCGATGGAGAAGCTCGACCGGAAAGCCCTCGCCGCGATGGTGGCCGGCTGATGCAACTCGACTTCACGCCCGATCAGGAGGAGCTGCGCGCGTCGGTGCGCGGCGTGCTCGAGAAGGAGTGCACGCGGGCGGTCGTGCGCGAGCACGTCGACCGTGTCGTGGGCGGTGAGCCGTCTGACGCCGGAAACAAGCTGTGGCAGACATTCGTGTCCCTCGACTGGCCCGCGCTGACGATCGCCGAGGAGCACGGTGGGGTGGGGCTCGGCTATCCCGAGCTGGCGGTGCTCGCCGAGGAGCTGGGTCGAGTGCTCGCGCTCGGGCCGCTGCTCACGACGGTCGCCGGGTTCGTTCCCCTGGTGCGGGAGGCCGACGGCGGTGAGCCGTGGCTCGCAAAGGTGGCCGCGGGCGAGCTCTCGGGCGCCGCCGCGTTCAGCGCTGAATCTGTTCTCTGCGGTGGCGAGGTCGACTACGTCGCCGTCGTGCTCGACGGTGAGCTCGCCATCGTTCCGCCCGCAGTCACCCGTCGCATCGAATCGCTCGACGCGACGCGCTCGCTGGTCGACCTCGACGCGAACGCCGGCGAAGCCGCCCGTCTCCCGATAAGTCGGGAAGGGGTGCAGCGCGCGCTCGAGGAGGTGACGGTCGCGATCGCGTTCGAGCTCGTCGGCACGTGCCAAACGATCTTCGACACGAACGTGCAGTACGCGAAGGAACGGCAGCAGTTCGGCGTTCCGATCGGATCGTTCCAAGCGGTGAAACACAAGCTCGCCGACATGTTCGTGGCGCTCCAGAGGGCGCGGGCGCTGTGCGTCTTCGCGGCGGCGACGATCAGCGAAGACGACGAGCGCCGCTCGATGGCAGCGTCAGCGGCGAAGGCCGCCGCCGGCGACTGCCAGCGGCTCGTCGCGCAGGACGGGATCCAGCTGCTCGGCGGCATCGGCTACACGTGGGAGCACGACCAGCACTTCTTCGTGAAGCGCGCCAAAGTCAGCGAAGCCCTCTTCGGCAACGCTCCCTTCCACCGCCAGCGCATCGCCGACGGGCTAGGCCTCTAAAGCCGAAATCCCACTCAGACCTACACACTTCTGTGTAGTTCTGAGTGGGATTTGCTGGGAGGTGGTCAGACCTTGCGGCCCGCGAAGGCGAGGAGCTTGTCTTCGGCGGACGCGTCGTCGGCGACCGGCTGCTCGGCGTCGAAGACACCCGGCACACGGAAGTCGTCGGTGATCAGCTGACGGCCGACCGTCAGCGCGGTCTCGAGCAACTCGTCGTCGTCGATGCTCTGGCCGGTTGCCCTGGCGATGTCGACAGCGTGGGTCATCACGTCCATCACTGCGATGTTGAGCGCGATGCCTGCGGGCATCTCACCGAACGGCAGCTTCACCATCTTCTCGAGCGCGCCGGGGGTGCTGAACGCGGCACGCGCGCGATCGGTCGCGGCGTGGAAGGCGCCCTTGTAGTCGTCGCCGAGGTTGTCGCCGCCCATGAGCTGCCCGAGCCGATCGTCGGGCACCGAGCCCTGCTCGACACACTCCGCGAACATCGTGGAGCCTCCCGTGACGTGATTGATCACGTCACGGACCGTCCATTCGCTGCAGGGCGTCGAATTGCCCAGTTGGTCCGGCTTCACGTTGTCCACGACGGTTCCGGCTCGGTCGAGCACGCGCTCCATCATCGGTAGTACGTCCATACGTCCCCCTTGTTGTTGCTCCCTGTTCGTCCGGAGGTCTAGCCGAAGATCACTTCCAGGCGCGGAGGTGACCGGAACGTCATCCCGGTGATGTACGGCGGGTCGGCGTCGGGGTCGAGCCGAAGGTTTGGCAACCGGTCGAAGATGCGGTTGATCGCGACCTTCGTCTCCATGCGGGCCAGGTGCATCCCAAGACACATGTGCGGACCGGAGGCGAAGGCGACATGCGCCGTCTGCGGCCGGTAGAGGTTGAACGAGTCTGCGTCGTCCCACCGCTTGTCGTCGTGGTTGGCCGCGCCCATGTTGACGACGAGCATCGCTCCCGCGGGGAGGTCGACGCCGCACACCGACGTTTCCTCGGTCGCCGTGCGCATGATCGTGAGGAGCGGCGGTTCCCACCGCAGCCCCTCCTCGATGGCCTGCGGCATCAACGAGCGATCGGCGCGCACGGCGTCGAGCTGATCGGGATGCGTGAGCAGGCCGGTCATCAAGTTCGACGACGACCGGTACGTCGTCTCCGCGCCCGCCGGCAGCAGCAGCCGGCAGAAGGCGATGATCTCGTCGTCCGTGAGCTTCTGGCCTTCGTGATCGGCGTGCGCCAGCACGCTGATCATGTCCCGACCGGGCGACTCGCGACGCTCGTGGACGTGGCTCACGAGGTAGTCGTAGAGGCTCTTCGACGCGTTGAGCGCGATCTCCATGTTGATCGACACGCTGATGAGCTCGACCGTCCACCGGTGGAACTGCGGCAGGTCGGCCCGCGGCAGCCCGAGCAGGCCGGCGATGACGTTGACCGGGAAGGGGAACAGCAGCTGGCTCACAAGGTCGGCTCGGCCGTCGTCGATGAACGCGTCAATGAGCTCGTCGACGATCGGCCCGACGAGCTCGGTCTCCCACGCTTCCATCGCCTTGCGGCTGAACGCCTGTTGGATCAACGACCGGTACGCATGGTGCTCGGGCTCGTCCATCTCGAGGATCGTGTGGCCCATGACGGCGCCCATCACCTCGGCGTAGCCGCTCGACGAGAAGCGGACGCCGTCGCGCAGCACCTCCTGCACGGCTTCGTAGCTCGACACGGTGAACAGCGGAGGCACGTCGCCCGGGTCGAAGCCGAGGTCGGCGTCGTCGTCGAGCCCGAGCAGGTGGCGGACATCGGCCTTGCTGATGCCCTCCGCCCGCATCGGCGCGAAGTCGGGATACGGGTTCTGGATCACCCCCGCGCCCATCGCTTTGTTGAACTCCTCGAACGGGTTCGATTCCGCCGCAGCGACCTCTGTCATCGGGCCTCCCCACGTAACCTGACACGCGCGTCAGGTTCAAGGTAGCACCGTCGACTACCGTTCCCGGCCAGTGGCGTTGGACGTTGGGGTCACCAAGCGCGCAACGAAGTACGGAGGGTTTCCCCTCTTCGCGCTCGCGGCCACGGTCATGCTGGAGACGGGCGAACGGGGCTCGCTCTCGCAGGCCGTCACCGGCGCGGGGAGCATCCAGGAGGAGTTCGGCGTCAGCGACTTCTGGATCGGCGCCCTACCGGTCGCTTTGACTCTCGTCGGCACGGCCGGCTCGATCCCGTTCGGCCACCTCGCCGACCGCGTGAAGCGCACCGCGCTGCTGGCCGGCGCGATGGCGTTGTGGACCTTGATCATCGGTCTCAACGCGCTTGCTCCGACGTTCATCTTCCTGTTCGTCGTGCGCCTGGGGATCGGCGTCGTCGAGGCCAACGGGCCGGCGGCGATCTCGCTGCTGTCCGACTACTACCCGGTCCAGGAACGCGCGAAGCGAATCGGTCTCTACAACTCGGGAGCGTTGCTCGGCAGCGCGCTGGGCCTCGGTCTCGCCGGCGTGTTCGTCGACAGCTGGGGGTGGCGCGCTGCCTTCTGGATGTGGATCCCGTTCGGCGCGGCCACGGTGCTGATCCTCCTCCGCACGCCCGAACCCGAGAGGGGGCACCAGGATGCTGACTTCCACGACGACATGGCCCTCGATCCGCTGCAAAGCGTCGATGCAGCGGATCTCGCGGGCCGGCTCGACCTCCCGCCGCCCACCCGGGTCGGCACGCTCGACTACCGGAACTGCACCTGGCGCGAGGCCTACCGCGAGCTGCGGAAGATCCGCAGCATGTGGTTCGGCGTCGTCGGCGTCACCGTGTCGTCTGCGCTGCTGGGTGGCTTGGGGTTCTGGGCGGTCCCGTACTTCAAGGAGGTCCACGGGCTCAGCGCCAGTGCGGCGGGCGGCTACACCGTCGTCTTCGGGCTGGGCGCGGCCATCGGCGTGATGAGCGGCGGTTTCGTCGCAGACCGGCTCCTGCGGCGAGGCATGGTCAACGCCCGCATCTACGTCGTCGTGGCGTCCTCGATCATCGCCACGGTGATCTTCGTTCCTGCCTTCGCCAGCACGAGCCTGTCGGTGACGCTGCCACTGTTCCTCGTCGGCGGCATCTTCCTCACCCTGCCGATCGCGCCGGCCGACGCGATGCTGACAGACGTCGTGGTCGCGCCGCTTCGCGGGCGCGCCGCGGCGCTTCGCTCGATCGTGCGCAGCGTCGCCGGCGTGATGCCTCTCGTGATCGGCGGCTTGAAGGCCATCAGCGATCTCCGGATCGCGCTCACCGCCGTCGTTCCGCTCTACGCGATCGGCGGGCTCGTCGTGTGGCTGGCGGCGCGCACCTACCCTGCTGATCT
>Ga0299913_10004346_pt1 | contig 11882 bp, 9 predicted proteins | sample RVTome_9_FD_201360 | JGI IMG/M metagenome (GOLD analysis project Ga0299913, IMG submission 201360) | Soil microbial communities from uranium-contaminated site in the Upper Colorado River Basin, Wyoming, United States - RVT155D38 (version 2) ... | reverse complement strand
CGTCGACGGCCGCTTCTACGCCGCGAAGCCGCCCGGCCTAGCCTTCCTGACGCTGCCCTGGTACCTCGCCCTCGACGCCGTCGGGCTCGTGCCGGAGAACCCGGCGCGCGGCGAGGGCTACCCGGCGGCGATGCTCGGCCTGCCGCGACAGGCCGTCTGGCAGCTGCATCTCTGGAGCGTCGTCCTCCCCGCCCTCGTCCTCGTCGTGCTGGTCGCGCTCGTCGCCGGGCCCGGCCCCGCGCTGCTCGGCGGACTCGGCACGCTGCTGTTGCCGTTCGCGACGGACTACTTCGCACACGTCCCCGCGGCCGCGCTCGGCTTCGCCGCCTACGTGCTGCTGCGCCGCGGCGGGAGCCCGCTCGCGGCCGGGATCCTCGCAGGCTTCGCGGTCGTCGTCGACCTGCCCCTCGTGCTCGTCGCGCTCGCGCTGGCGCTCTACTCGCGGCGCCTGACCTTCGTCGCCGGTGCCGCTCTCGGGCTGCTTCCGCTCGCGCTCTTCGACTGGTGGGCCTTCGGGGCGCCGTGGCGGCTGCCGTACTCGGAGGCGGTGCTCGTCCCGGGCGAGACCGGCCATGACGTGATCGGCGCAAACGACGAGGGCTTCTTCGGGATCGGCGTGCCGAGCGCCCGCGTCGCGCTCGAGCTGCTGCTCTCGTCGAAGGGCCTGCTCGTGCTCGCGCCGGTGCTCGCGGCCGCCGCCTACGGCGTCACGCGGCTGCCGCGGCGGGACGGCGTCCTGATCGGCGGCCTGTTCGCCGCGTTCCTCGTCTACAACGCCGGCTACTACGCGCCCTTCGGCGGCTTCGTGCCCGGGCCGCGCTTCCTGATCCCGACGATCCCCTTCCTGCTCGTCGCGGTCGCCGCGGCGCTGCGGGCCCGCCCGCTGCCGGTGCTGGCGCTGGCGCTCGCCTCCGTCGCGGCGATGACGATCGCGACGGCGGCCGAGCCGATGTTGGACGGCGACGACACCGACCACTGGCTCTTCCGCTGGCGGCACGGGATCTTCGCCCGCTCGGTCGTGACGCTCGCGGGCGGGCCCGGCGGCTGGCCGGCGGTCGCGCCCTTCCTCGTCACGGTGGCGATCGCGCTCTGGGCCGCGCTCGCCTTAGGCCCGCGCTCGTGGGACTGGAAGGGCCAGGCGGCCGCCGCGCTCGCCGCCTGGGGCCTCGTGCTCGTCGCGGTGCCCGACCTCCTCCGCACCGACCGCCAGCAGGGCGAGGCCTGGGGCGCCCTCGCGGCGGTCGCGCTCGTCGCGGCCGTCGCCCTGATCGTGGCCCGGCCCCCGCTGGCCCTGGCCGCGCTCCCGCTCCTGCCGGTCTACTGGGAGGGCTTCCACGTGCACACGAAGTGGACGCTCGCCGCCGCGGTGGCCGCTCTCGGCGCCGCGGCGGCGCTCGTCCGTGTGCAGCCCCTCGGCCGCTAGCCGCAGTCGACGTCCGGGTTCCAGGCGTAGAGAAGGCCGCTCGGGTTCGGCTTCCAGATCCACGCGTGCAACGAGTAGAACGGCGGCAGGTCGTACCGGTTCGGCGCGTCCGTGAAGTCGAACTCCTTTCCGAAGAGCGACGGCTTCTCGGAGCCCGTCCACGCGCCCTTGAGAACGATGTACTCGAGCGCGACGAGCTTCAGCGTCCCGTCGTTCCGGGGCTCGTAGACGAGCGCCTCGGGCTGGGTCGCGTCGATCGTCCCGTCGAACAGGATGCCGGGATTCGCCATGTGGACGCCCATTGCTCCCTCGCCCGGCTGGGTGATGCACGTGATGCCGTTGATGTCGGTGACCTTGACGGTGTAACCCGCCGCATTGGCCTTCTCGATGTCGTGGAAGCGTGCCGTCGCGGGTGCGGCCTCCTCGGCCCCGCCGCGGCCGGCCGCCGCAACCCCTGCGGCGACCAGCACCGGCACGACTGCGACGAGCACGACAATCAGGCGTAGATGCTTCATCAGCCCTCCTAGGCGTAGAAGTAGGGGTCGAGGACGCGCACGGGCGTGATCGCGTCCACCGGCAGGCCGTTGCGCGCCGCCGTGCGGCGGATCGCCTCCGGCGTCGGCCCGTCGTAGACGCAGAAGGTCTTGCGCTTGTCCTCGGTGACGTACGAGTGGAGCCACGTGACCCCCTCGTTCGCGTTGTTGTCGACCACGGACAGGCAGGCGCGGACGCCCTCGTCGTTCACCGGGATCGCCAGCCCGTCTGCGAAGGTGCGCTCGACCAGGTATCTCGGCACGTGTCCTCCTTTCGCTCGCTTACGCAAGCGACGCTAGGTGGCGGAGGCCCCGGGCCGCATCGGCCGCGCTCCCTATCTTGGCGGCACGAGCTCCCTATCTTCCGCGGCGAGGCGGGCCGCCTCGTAGCGAGAGCCGACACCGAGCTTCCCCAGGATCGCCGACACGTGGTGGCCGACGGTCTTCTCGCTGATCACCAGCCGGGCGGCGATCTCCGTGTTCGTGAGCCCGTCGGCGAGAAGGTCGAGCACGGCCTGCTCGCGCGGCGTCAGCCCGGCCGGATGCGCGCGGGTGGCCGCACGCGGCCCGCGCGCGATGCCTCGCGCTCCGCGATCGCGCAAGCGGCGCGCCACGATCCCCGCGGGCCGTTGAGCGCCCAGCGCGAGCAGTCGTTCGTGGCTGCGAAGGAGCTCCTCCTCGTCGTCGCCGGCGGCCAGCGCCATCGCCGCGTCGTAGGGCGACTCGAGCCGCTCCCAGGCTGCCGCTGCGTCCGCGTAGGCGCCGCCGAGCTCGAGCTCGAACGGCTCCGGCAGCGGTCCCGTCTCCTCGACGCGGCCGCCGGCGCGGCATCTCCAGACGGCCAGCCGGCCGGCCATCCACCTGTCGACGAGCGTCGAGACCGGGAGCGTGCCCGCCTCGTCCAGCGCGCGAGCGTGATCGCCCTCCAGGTACGCGGCTTCCGCTCGGATGACTTGCAGCGGAACCAGCTTCTGGGCGCTCTCCCCGCGCGTGAGCTCGGCTGCCTCGGCGAGCGGCGGCCAGACGTCGGGGTCCCCGCGCCGCGCCCGCACGAGTCCGAGAGCGAGGAGCGCCCAGACTCGGCTGAGCCGCGCGAAGGGGTGCCGGAGAACCGTCTCGGCGTCGGCAGCCGCTTCGTCCCAGCGTCCGCGGTCGAGCGAGGCAGCGGCCCGCCAGCCGAGCAGATAGAGCCGCCAGCTGTCCAGGTCTCGCTCGCGGCTGTGGCGGAGCCCGTCCTCCAGCCACCGGTCCGCCGCGGACCACTCGCGGCGCTTGATTGCGGCGAACGCGAGCGCGCCGTAGAGCCGACCGACGGAGTCGTCGCTGCCCTGCTCGACCGCGAGCTCGAGCGTCCGCTCGAGTCGACCGACCCCCTTGCCTGCGATCGCCTCGGCGATGCCCATGCTGGTGAGCGCATCGATCGCGAGCTCCTGCCCCCCGAGCTCCCGCGCAAGCTCTACGGCCCGCTCTCCCCAGGCCAGCGCGGCAGCGAGGTCGAGGTCGACCTGCGCCGTCTGCGCCATGTTCGCGTAGGCGAACACCAGCTCCTCGCTGCCGGGGAATCGCTCCAGGATGAGGACGGCCTCGCGTGCCGCCTCCCGCGCCTCCTCGATGCGACCGTCCTGGTAGGTCAGCCGCGAGATCCACCGTAGAGTGTTGCCCTGCTTCAGCTCGTCGCCGAGAGCGACGTACCGCTCGTGGGCACCGCGCAGCGCCGCGAGAGCCTCGCCCGCCTGGTCGGTCACGTAGCACTCGTACGCGTGCTGCTCGAGCAACTCTGCGACGGCGCGGGTGGGCAGGTCGCCGGCGAAGCGGAGCGTTCGCGCGAGCTGCGCGGCCGCCTCGCGATGGGCGCCGAGGTCGGCGGCCTTCTCCGCCGCCGCCGGAGCGTGCTCGAGCACGGCCGCCGCGTCGCCCGCCGCTTCCGCGTGATGCGCGAGCCGTGCGCGATCGGGTGCGGCGGCCCTCTCCAGCGCAGCCAGCACGCGGGTGTGCAGCTCGGCGCGCCGCAAGGGATCGATCGCCTCCTCGACGGCCCGGCGGGCAACCTCGTGCCTGAAGGCGACGCCGCCCGTATCGGCCTGGAGCACCCCTGCGGCGAGGCATTCCTCGATCGCCGTCGGCGACTCGTCCAGCGCCTCCGCGAGCAGGGTCAGCTCGACGCGGGAGCCGATCACGGCCGCTGCGTCGAGCACCCTGCGAGCGGCGTCGCCGAGGCGGCCCGCCCGGGCGAGCACGGCGTCGCGGACGCTCGCAGGAACCCCGGGCTCCCCGGCCGCCAGCACCTCCGTGACGAAGAACGGATTCCCGCCGGTCAGGCGATAGAGCGCGCCCGGGTCGACGCCGGACCCGCGCGCGAGCTTGCGGACACCCTCGGGCGTGAGCGGCGGAACCGCGATCCGCCTGTCGATCGGGACGTCGCCGAGCACCACGCGCAGCGGGTGCCGCAGCCCGACCTCGTCGTCGCGGTAGGTCGCGATCAATAGCGCGGGCGTGCGCTCGAGGCGCCGGCCGAGGAACCGGAGAAGGTCGAGCGTCGCCTCGTCGGCCCAGTGGACGTCCTCGACGACCACCACGGTCGGCTCCGCGCGCAGCGCCTCGAGCGTCGCGGAGAACACCTCCCGCCGGGGCAGCTCGAGCGTCAGGGCGAGGTCGTCCGCGAAGTCACGGAGCGGCGCGAGCGGCTGCGGCGTGAACAGACCGTCGCAGGCGCCCCACAGCGTCCGCGCCCCGCCGGCCCCCTCGCCCGCGAACGTGCGCACGAGCGACGTCTTGCCGACGCCCGCCTCGCCGCCCACGAGGACGAGTCGTCCGGCTCCCGCCTCCGCCCCGGCGAGGTGCTCCGCGAGCGCGGCGAGGAACGACTCCCGCTCGACCAGTTCCACTCGTTGATCGTACGACGAACGAGCGTGAATGTCGCGAGTGGACTAGCGCGTCTGCGGGAAGCCCAGATCGACCTTCGACGTCGCCGGATCGGGCCAGCGCGAGGTGACGACCTTGCCGCGCGTGTAGAAGTCGATCCCCTCCGGCCCGTAGATGTGGCGGTCGCCGAAGAGCGAGGACTTCCAGCCGCCGAACGAGTAGTACGCGACCGGCACCGGGATCGGCACGTTTATCCCGACCATCCCGACCTGGACGTCGAACTGGAACCGGCGCGCGACGCCGCCGTCCCGCGTGAAGATCGCCGTCCCGTTGCCGTACGGGTTCTCGTTCACGAGCCGAAGGGCCTCGTCGTAGGTGTCGACGCGGGTGACGCCGAGCACCGGGCCGAAGATCTCGTCCTTGTAGGCGTCCATCTCGGGTGTGACGTCGTCGAGCAGCGACACGCCGAGGAAGAAGCCCTCGCCTTCGGGCGCGGTCTCGCGGCCGTCGGCGACGACCGTCGCGCCCTGTTCGCGGCCCTGGTCGATGTAGGAGGCGACCTTGTCGCGGTGCTCGCGCGTGACGAGCGGCCCCATCTCGACGTCCGGCTCCATCCCGTTCCCGACCTTGATCTTGGGCAGGCGCTGCTTGATCGCCTCGACGAGGCGGTCGCCGACATCGCCGACGGCGACGACCTGGGAGATCGCCATGCAGCGCTCGCCGGCGGAGCCGTACGCGGCCGAGACCGCGGCGTCCGCGGCCATCTCGATGTCGGCGTCCGGCAGCACGACCATGTGGTTCTTCGCCCCCCCGAGCGCCTGGCAGCGCTTGCCGTTCTGCGTCGCAGTCTCGTACACGTAGCGCGCGATCGGCGTCGAGCCGACGAAGCTGATCGCGGCGATGTCCGGGTGGGAGAGCACCCGGTCGACCGCGACCTTGTCCCCGTGGACGACGCTGAAGACGCCGTCCGGCAGGCCGGCCTCCTTCAGCAGCTCGGCCACGTAGATCGACGCGGACGGATCCTTCTCGGACGGCTTCAGCACGAACGTGTTGCCGCACGCAATTGCCGGCGCCCACATCCACATGGGCACCATCGCGGGGAAGTTGAACGGCGTGATCCCGGCGACGACTCCGAGCGGCTGCCGGATCGAGTAGACGTCGATTCCGGTCGAGGCCTGCTCGGAGAAGCCTCCCTTGAGCAGCGTCGGGATGCCGCAGGCGAACTCGATCACCTCGAGCCCGCGGGCGACCTCCCCTTTCGCGTCCGAGAGCACCTTGCCGTGCTCGCGCGTGAGGATCTTCGCGATCTCCTCGCTCTTGTCGTGGAGCAGCTCGCGGATGCGGAAGAAGAGCTCGGCCCGGCGCGACAGGGAGACGGAGCGCCACGTCGCGTACGCCTCCTGCGCGGCCGCCACGGCGGCGTCGACCTCCTCCACGGAGGCGAAGTCGACCGCGCCGGTCTGCTGTCCGGTCGCGGGGTTGTAGACAGGGCCGCTGCGGCCCGACTCGCCGGCGGTGCTGCGGCCGCCGATCCAGTGGCTGATGCGCGCGACGCCTTCGCGCTGCGCCTCGGGTGCTTCGACGAGCTCGGTCATCTCCATCCTCCTCAGGTCTCCGGTGAGGGTAGCGCGCCCTCAGGGGACGAGGACGATCTTGCCCCTGCGGTCCCAGGCGTCCGCGGCCTGCTCGAGCGGCACCCGCTCGACCTCGAGGCGGATCTCGCCCGCGAGCGCGTGCGAGACGAGCCGCGCGTACTCGCGCGCCAGGTCCTCCCGGGGGACCGCGAAGTTCGAGTAGCCGTAGAGCTCGAGCTGCTTGCCGCGTACGGCGGCCGACGTGAGGGTCGCCTCGGCGCCGGCGGACTGGCCGAGCTGAACGATGCGCGCGCCCGGCGCTGCCGCCGCGACCGCCTTCTGCAGCGGCTCGCCCCAGAGCGGATCGAACACGTACGTCGGCTCGCCGAAGTCGCCGTCGAGGGTCACGACCTCGTCGGCCCCGGAGCGCTCGAGCGCCTCTCGGTCGCGGCCCGCCGCCGTCACGTGCGCGGCCCCGAGCAGCTTCGCGGCCTGGACGGCGACCGTGCCCGCAGTCCCGCTCGCGCCGAGCACGAGCACGCGGTCGTCCTGCCGCACCGGTGCGCGCCAGGCGACGGGCATCCAGCCGGCCATCCCGGCGATGCCGAGCGCGCAGGCGAGCGCCGGGTCAGCCCCGCCTGGAACGGGAGCCGTCACCTCGGGCGGGACGCGCACGCGCGCGGCGAACGTCCCGTCCCGCGAGATTCCGAGCCCGTCGCCGAAGGCCCAAACTCGCCTGCCGTCGAGCAGTCCGACCGCCTCGGCTCCCGGCACGAACGGGAGCGGCGGATGTCCGGTGTAGTGCCGCCCCGCCGCCACGGCGCGGTCGAGCGGGTTGAGCGCCGCCGCCTCCACCTCGAGCACCGGCCCGTCGGGGTCGGGCAGCTCGGCCGGCTGCGGCGGATGGCCGAGCTCGGTGATTCGCAAACCACGCATCGCCGCGCGCTTTCCCGCTCCGCGGGTTTGGCGAACCGCCCCCGACGGTCATGATCCCTCCGAGGCGCCGGTGGCCGAGATCACGCTCGAGAAGGTCACGAAGGTCTACGCGGACGGGACGCGCGCGGTCGCCGATCTCGACCTCGCGATCGAGGACGGCGAATTCGTTGTCTTCGTCGGCCCGTCGGGCTGCGGCAAGACCTCCGCGCTGCGCATGATCGCCGGGCTCGAGGAGATCACCGAGGGGACGATCAAGATCGGGGGCGAGGTCGTGAACGACCTGCCGCCGAAGGATCGGGACATCGCGATGATCTTCCAGAACTACGCGCTCTACCCGCACATGTCCGCGTTCGACAACATGGCGTTCGGGCTGAAGCTGCGGGACATCCCCCGCCACGAGCGGGCGCGGAGGGTCGAGGAGGCCGCGCACATGCTCGGCCTCGCCGACGTCCTGAAGAAGCGCCCGCGGACGCTCTCCGGAGGCCAGCGGCAGCGGGTGGCGATGGGTCGCGCGATCGTGCGGGAGCCGCAGGCCTTTCTGATGGACGAGCCGCTCTCGAACCTCGACGCGAAGCTCCGCGTGCAGATGCGAGCCGAGATCGCCCGGATCCAGCGCGATCTGAACGTAACGACGATCTACGTGACGCACGACCAGAGCGAGGCGATGACGCTCGGCGACCGCGTCGTCGTGATGCGGCGGGGCGAGCTCCAGCAACTGGCCGCGCCGCAGCTGCTCTACTCGGAGCCGGTCAACCTCTTCGTGGCCGAGTTCATCGGCTCGCCGGCGATGAACCTCGTCGAGGCCACCGTCGAGGACAGCCATGTCCGGCTGGGCTCGCACCGGCTGAGCATCGACGGCGCGCGCCCGGGGCTCGCCGGGTACGACGGGAGGCAGGTCGCGCTCGGGATCCGCCCGGAGGACCTCGAGGACGCGGCGATCACCGGTGAGACGCGCGAAGACGCGATCCTCGACGCGGTCGTCGACATCCGCGAGGACATGGGCTCCGAGGTGTTCCTCCACTTCGGCATCGATGCCCCGACGGTGTCCACCGAGGACGTGCGCGAGGCGGTCGAGGAGGAGGCCGTGGTGCCGGAGCGCCGCCAGTTTGTCGCGCGGGTCGCGCGCGAGTCAGGGGTGCGCGAAGGCGATTCGGTGCGGCTCGCGGTCCGCACCGACCGCCTCCACTTCTTCGACCTCGAGACCGGCGCCGGGATCTACTAGTTCAGATCTTCCCCTGGTCCCTCCACTTCTGGAAGATCGACTCGATCTGCGACTCCGCAGCGCTGACGGCGTCCTCGGGGCTCATCGCACCGCGGGCGGCCTGCGCGAACATCTGCGGAATGATGAACTTGCCGAACACCTCGTCGATCGCCGCCGTCGTGTAGCCCGGGTAGCCGACGTTGACCGAGAAGTCCTCGAAGGTGCCGAGGATCGCATACTTGTCCGGCGGCGTGGCCGTATCGTCGTTCTGCACCAGCTCCTTCAGGTCCGGCACGGTCGCCGGGAAGGACGGGAAGTTGTAGAACTTCGACTCGAGGAAGGCCTCCTTGTAGTTGATGGCGAGGTCGATGAGGAACTTCTTCGCCGCCTCCTGGTTGCGGGCGAACTTCCAGATCACGTAGACACCGAGCACGTGCTCGAGCCCCTGGCGCCCGTTCGGCCCTTCGGGGATCGGCGCGAGCAGCGTGTTGTTCGCGAGCTCCGAACCCTCGTCCTCGAGCGTCCGCACCGCGGAGATCGCGTTGAGGATCATCGAGCCCTTGCCCGAAACGTAGAAGCGGTTGTTCGAGGAGGCATCCCAGGAGAGCACCTCGGGCGTCATCCCCGTCCGGTACACCTCCGCCATGAACTCCACGGCCTCGACCGTCTCGGGCGAGTTGATCGTGACGTTCGACTCCTCGTCCTGGATGAAGGAGCCGAAGCACATCATCTGAGCGATCAGCGCCATGTTCGCGTCGATGTCCTGGGAGATGCCGATCCCGAGCGGGTTCCCGGCTCCCTTCAGCCGAGCGCCCGCCTGGCGCACGTCGTCCCACGTGTTCGGCTCGAAGCCGGCCTCGTCCCAGAGGTCCTTGCGCCAGTGGACCGGGTCGGGCACCCAGTTGTCGGAGAAGCCGAAGCGCTTGTTCGTCTTCGGGTTGAAGGTCGAGCGGTCGCAGACGGTGATCATGTCGCCGCCGCCCTGGGACTTGATCTCCTGGACGATCTCCTCGTGGTCGATCACCTGGTCCTCGTACGCCGCGGGCGGCGAGAGGAACCAGAAGAGGTCGTGCCCCTGCTGTGCCGAGACCTCGGCGGCCGCACGCGCCGGCAGGTCGGCGAAGGCGACGTGGTCGACGATCACGTTGACGTCGTTCTCCTCGCCCCAGCGGGTGATGTACTCGTTGTCGAACCACTCGTCGTAGGCCGGCACGAAGTGGCTCCACTGGATGATGCGGAGGTCGCCGCTCAGTTGGCCGGCGGCACCGGTGGTCGCCTGGGTGGCCGCGCCCTCGTCGTCGTCGTCGCCACCGCAGGCCGCGAGGAAGCCGGGCATCGTGAGCGCCGCGCCGCCCAGGGCGGCCGCGCGTAGGAAGTCCTCGCGAGTCAGGTTGTGCTGCGCCATTCTCTTCCCCCTTTCCGCTTACCGGAAGGCGCCTCCGGTGAAGCCTTGGATGAATCGGTCCAAAAACGCGTTGTAGAGCAGGGCGAGCGGGATGCTCGGGATCAGCGCGGCCGCCAGGAGGCCCTGCCAGAAGAAGACGTCGCCGCGGATCAGCTCCGTCGGCACCCCGATCGAGATCGTCTTCAGCTCCGAGGTGGAGATGAACGTGAGCGCGTAGACGAACTCGCTGAAGGACAGCGAGAAGGTGAAGATGACGACGGTCAGGATGCCCGGCACCGAGATCGGGAAGACGATCCGCCACAGCGCCTGGATCCTCGAGCAGCCGTCCACGAGCGCGGCGTCCTCGAGCTCGAGCGGGATCGTCTTGTAGAAGCCCATCAGCAGCCAGGTCGCGAACGGCACCGTGAAGCTCGGATAGACGACGACCAGCGACCAGAGCGAGTTCTGCAGCCCGAGCTCGGCGATCACGCGCGAAAGCGGGATGAAGAGCAGCGTCGGCGGCACGAGGTAGGTGAGGAAGATCGCGACGCCGAGACTCTGGCCGACGCGTCCCGCCAGGCGCGCCAGCGCGTAGCCGGCCGGAACGGCGAGGACGAGCGTGATCAGCACGACCGCGAGGGCGACGAGCGTCGTGTTGCCGAGCCACCGGAGATACTGCGTCTCCGAGAAGAGGAAGTCGAGGTTCCGCAGCGTCGGCGCCTCGTTGAAGATCAGCGGGTTGTTGTCGGTGTTGTAGAGGTCGTTGTTCGTCTTGAACGTCGTGATCAGCATCACGTAGAACGGGAAGGCGAGCACGACCGCAAACGGCGCGACCACGAGGTAGGTCGAGAGCTTGTTGCGCCGCGTCATGCGACCTCCGTCCTGCGCGCGAGCCAAAGCATCCCGACCGCGGTCACGAGCAGGATCGGGAAGAGGAAGAGCGAGATCGCAGCTCCGGGGCCGAGCGAGCCGGCGATGATCCCGGTCTGGAAGGCCCAGGTCGTGACCATGTGCGACGAGTTGAAGGGCCCGCCGTTCGTGACGAGGTAGACGACAATCATGTCGGTCGCCGTGAAGACGATCCCGAACAGGAGGGCGATCGTCATGATCGGCAGGACGAGCGGGATCGTCACGTAGACCATGCGGCGCCAGCCGACTGCGCCGTCGACCGCGGCCGCGTCGTCGACCTCCTTCGGGATCGAGGCCAACCCCGCGAGGATGATGATGGTGGCGAACGGCAGGATCCGCCAGGCGTGGACGGCGATGATCCCGATCAGCGCCAGGTTGGGTTCCCCCGTCCACTGCGGGTTCTCGTTGGGCCCGAGGATGTGGACTGCCTGCCCGACCCAGTTGACGGTGGAGTAGAGCGAGTCGAGCAGCCACTTCCAGCCGATCACGCCGAGCGCGATCGGCGCCGCCCACGGAAGGACGATCAGCAGCCGGATGATCCACTTGCCGCGGAAGTCGCGGATGAGGAAGTTGGCCAGGATCTTCGCGAGCACGAGCACGATCGCGTTCGACGCGAACGTGAACAGGAACGTGTTCTTGAGCGCGTCCTGGAAGATCGGGTCGTCCCAGACCCGCGAGAAGTTGCGGACGCCGACGAAGTCGCCCTCGAGGGAGCCCGCGGTCGCGTTCGTGAAGCTGAGGTAGACCGCGAGCAGCAGCGGGCCACCGACGAGCAGGACGACGAAGACGACCGCGGGGCCGATCAGCGCCGGTGCGAGGAATCGGCGCTCTTCGAGGCGGTCGACGAACCGCCTGCGCGGGCGGGCCTTCCCCGCGACGGCTTCCACTACGAATGGATCGCTACCCGGTCGATGGCCGTCCCAAAACGCAGCCCTGTACGATCCGCGCGATGGCGGTCGTCGAGTCGAACCCGCAGCTGGGCCGGCAGATCGTCGAGGACGCGAAGCGCCACGTCCTCTACTCGTGGTCGGTGCAGGACGCGATCAGCCCGATCGCCGTC
>Ga0299913_10004345_pt1 | contig 11883 bp, 13 predicted proteins | sample RVTome_9_FD_201360 | JGI IMG/M metagenome (GOLD analysis project Ga0299913, IMG submission 201360) | Soil microbial communities from uranium-contaminated site in the Upper Colorado River Basin, Wyoming, United States - RVT155D38 (version 2) ... | reverse complement strand
TGATGCAGCGGCTGAAGCGCGGAGAGGCCGTCGAGGAGGAGCCACCGCCCGGGCTGCAGAAGGGGATCGACGACTCCGAGCGGCGGACCCGCGAGGCCCCCGCGTTCGGGATCAAGGTGAAGGGAGTGGAGGACGTCGCGGTCCGGCTGGCCAAGTGCTGCCGCCCGGTGCCGGGCGACGAGATCGTCGGCTACGTGTCACTGGGGCGCGGGATCACCGTGCACCGCGAGGACTGCCGCAACGTCGGCGCCCTGAAGAAGGCCCCGGAGCGGTTCACCGAGGTGCGCTGGGACGGTGACAACGAGGCCGGCTACCGGGTGGAGCTCCAGGTCGACGCCTGGGACAGGACCCGTCTGCTCGAGGATCTCTCGCGCACCTTCGCCGAGGCGGGGATCAACATCCTCGAGGCCCGATGCGCCACGAAGCACCCGATGGTCAAGAACCGCTTCGTGGTCGAGGTGGGGGACACCGAGCAGCTCAAACAGGCCATCTCGCGGATTCGCAACATCGACTCCGTCTTCGACGCCTATCGGGTGACGCCCAGTGGTTAGAGTGGGGCGGGGATGCAGCCAGGGACACGCGGGACCACGCTCGTTTGCTGCGCGGCTGCTTCCGCCCTGTTAGCGGCCGGGAGCGCCTTCGCGGCCTCCCAAACCATCGTCGCCGCGGACAACACGTTCTCCCTGGCGAGCTACACGATGGATCAGGGCGAGCAGCCGCCGTTCCAGAACATCGGCTCGAACCAGCACAACGCGACGGCGGCCGCGAACGGCCCGGACGGCAGGCCACTCTTCAGCTCGCCGACCATCGGCACCGGCTCGACCGCCCTCCAGGGGACGCAGTACCTGACCACGGGCACCTACTCGTTCATCTGCACGATCCACCCGACCACGATGATCGCCACGCTCGCGGTCTCCGCCAACGGCACACCCGTCCCGCGCCCCACGCTCGCGCTGAAGCTGCTCAGCAAGCAGATCGAGAAGGTCGTCAAGAACGGCCTGCTGGTCAGGATGAACGTGGGCACGAAGGCGGACGACATGACCCTCGAGGCCAGGTTCGGGAAGAAGCTGATCGGCAAGGTCGAGGACATCTCTCAGGCAACGGGCACCTCGTTCATCAAGGTGAAGCTGAACAAGGCCGGCAAGAAGAGGCTCCGCAACCGCGAGAAGGCCACGATCGCCCTGACGGGCACGGTCCCGTTCGGCGCACCCACGGCCTCGAAGGGGAAGCTCAAGTAGCTGCGTCAGCCGAGTTGCTCGACCGCCGCCCGGACGGTCGAGGCCACCTCGGCCATCTCCTCCTCCGAGGCGTACTTCGTGCGGGGCCAGAAGAAGCCGCGCAGCCCATCCTTCGGCTTCCGGGGCACGACGTGCACGTGGAGATGGGGCACGCTCTGGCTGACCACGTTGTTGAGGGCGACGAACGAGCCCGGCTTTTCCATTGCTCTCGGGATGGCCATCGAGAGGCGCCGGGCGTTGGCGAACAGGGAACCCACGAGATCCTGGGGAAGGTCGACGAGCGTCTCGTGGTGTTCCCGCGGAACAAGCAGGCTGTGGCCGTGAAACAGCGGGCGATTGTCGAGAAAGGCGATCGAGACCTCGTCCTCGAGGACCACGTGCGCCGACTCGTCCCCGGCGACTATCTGGCAGAAGCGACAGCTCTCGGCCACAGGGCGGAAAACTATGATGCATGCGGAGGAGGCATTCTTTGACGGGACGGATCGCAAGGACGCTTAGCGTGGTCCTTTCGCTGGGGGCCGCCGCCGCAATCCTGGTCTCGATGCCTGCCAGCGGGGCGAAGCGCGGCAAGGGACTGAGGGCCGCCAGCGCGACGGCATCCGCAGTCGGCGCCTTCAACGTCGCCACGGCCACGGCGCGCTGTCCTGGTAAGACGAAGGCCGTGGCCGGGGGCTACTCGACCTCACTCCCCAGCATGCCCGGCCACTGGTTGAACGTCTACGAGTCCCAGCGGATCGGGCAGAACCGGTGGCGGGTCTCCGGCGTCGAGTACTTCCCGGCGCCCGCCGCCGACACGCTGACCGCCTACGTCTACTGCGAGAGGCTGAAGACGAAGGTGAAGGCCGTGCCGACCGGTGTTCCGTTGACGACCACGCCACACGGAGCGACGAGTGTCCTCTCGATCTGTCCCTCGGGTTCCAGGGCCCTGTCCGGGGGCTTCGTCACGCCCGCTTCGAACGCCGTGGGCGCGAGCTACGTCTCGCGTTCGACAGCCGTCGGGCAGAACGGATGGGTGGTCGACACGACGAACCTGGCGGGTATGGCCGCGAGGACGATCTTTGGCTACGTCTACTGCGCCAGGGTCGGCAAGGCGCCCCGGCGCTCGGCCAGTGTCGCGGTGCTCGGGCCGGCCAACTCGTTCCGTACGGTGATCACTCCGGCATGCCCGGGAAAGACGCGGGCAAGGGGAGGGGGCTTCGCCACCAGCGCTCCCGTCGCCGGGCTGCTCGGGACGGCGCTCGTCTACGAGACGAAGCGCGCCGGGCGCTCGTGGAGGACGTCCGCCTCGGCCAGCAGCAATACGACCTCGAGCACAATGGTGGGGACCTCGCTCTGCCGCTGAGGCGGTAGTGTCGGGCTGACTGCTCATGGAGAGAGCGACCATCACCGAGGGGATCGAGGGGAGAGGACGGAAGTGCCTGCTCGTCGCCGTCTGGTGCCTGGCGCTCGCGCTCGCCTGTGCGCCCGGCGCGACGGGCGCCAAGAAGAAGTCGGCCCCTGGTTCCTTCAAGCCCGGAACCTACGTGGCCAAGACCAAGCAGGAGACCGTGGCGGTCGAGTTTCGGACCTTCGAGTTCAGGCTGAACAAGAAGGGCAAGGCCACCCTTCTCACCGAGCCCGTCGTGCGACGCGGCTTCTGCACCTCCGTCCCGGTGTTCACCCTCGACGAGGCGACCCCCACCAAGCCACTGAGCCGGCGCGGCGCCTTCAGGTTCACCAAGACCTTCGAGGGGAACCGGATCGACTCGATCAAGGGCCGGTTCGCCAGCTCGACAAAGGTCGAGGGGTTCGCGGTCTACAACTTCCAGGGGCAGTCCGACCTCTGCACTCCGGGCAGCGCGAAGGTCGCGTTCAAGGCCAGCCGTCAGAAGAAGAAGAGCTAGGCGACGACGGTCAGCGCCCGGGGCTGGACCGAGAAGGTCATCTCGGTGAGCTCGCCGAGGTAGTCGCCGTCCACCTGCACCGGCAACGGGCGGACCTGCCCGGACTCGTCCTTCGAGATGGACCGGACCGTTGCCTCCGTGACCTCCGGAAACACCTCGATCTGGCCGTGCTTCGCCGTGTGCATCCGCCGGCTCAGGACACGGGCCGCGATCGTCGGCATGTCTCGCTGCGCGGCCCGCCCGAGCACCGCGAGCGCCAAGGACCCGTCATCGAGGCCGACTCCTTCGACGATCCGAATCGGGATGTTGGCGAAGTAGGTGAACGGATCGGAGTTCTGGGCGATCACCGTGACGCCCTCGATGCGCCGTCCCCCGAGCTCGACCTCCAGCCGAATCGGATTCCGCAGGTAGTCACGGTAGAACCCCGTGACGGCGGCCCACGTGTAGTACCACTGGCGAGCGCGAGCCTTGAGCCGCGGATGGGCGTCCACCCGCTTCACCACCGTCGCGTCGAGCCCGACACCGCAGGCGAAGACGAACTGCCGGCCGTTGCAGCGGCCGAGGTCGATCTTGCGCGGGTTGAAGTCGTCGGCGAGCCCGATCAGATGCTCGGTGGCGTCCACGACGTCGTTGGGTATCCCGAGAGTGCGGGCGACGACGTTGGTCGAGCCGCCGGGCAGCACTGAGACCGGCACGTCTGTCCCCGCCAGTCCGTTGGCGACCTCATTGACGGTCCCGTCCCCGCCGAAGGCGACGACGATGTCATAGCCGCCGTTGCGGGCCTCGCGGCCGATTTCGATCGCGTGCTCAGCGGCCTCGGTGTCGACTGCCTCGACCTCGTAGCGGGCCTGGAGCGCGTACACGACGAGGTTCTTGAGCCGGTCGGACACGGTGGTCGCGTACGGGTTGACGATGATCAGCATCCGCTTCTTGGCGGCCCCGGGCGTGAGCGGCTTGGCCGCGGCGGCGGGTGATGGCCCACTCTGAGAGGGCCCTCGCTGGGGGGGAGCGATCGTCGGCGGCACGGTGATCCTGTTCCTAAACCTCGCGGGACGCCGGGTTACCACCCGGGATCAGGTCCCCCAGGTCGTCCACCGGAGCCTTCGAGGTGGCCTCGTAGCGCACGATATCCCCATCCACCACCTCGCGTGTATGGCCGGCGTTCACAAGGAGGTCGACGTGGCCGATCACCTCCGACAGGGTGAGGAAGGCCTGGGTGACGGCGACGTTGCCCCAGAGGGCCTGCGCCAGCTCATGCCCGGTGCGGGGCTGCTCGGCGATCAGGCGATAGAGCTTCTCCGCGCGCCGCTGGTGGAGCGAGAAGCGCTCGTCGATCAGCGACACATGGTCGGTGATCGGCTCCCCGTGCCCGGCGAGGACGATCTCGGCGGGCAGCTCGCGTGTCTTCCGCAGGGAGGTGAGGTACTCGACGAGCGCTTGGCGGCGGTCCCCCGATCCGTCGAGGGGGCGCGAGATCAGCGGGTTGGAGGAGATGTGCTTGATCAGGTGGTCCGCGGCAATCAGGATCCGCCGCTCGGCGTCCCAGAAGACGGTGTCCGACGGGCTGTGCCCCGGCCGGAACTGGACCTCGAGCCTTCGGTCGCCGAACTCGAGGCGCTCGCCGTCGCGCAGCGGCCGGGTGACGTTGACCTTCGACCCCCAGGCGCGAAAGCTGGCCGAGACGGTCTGCAGGGCACGCACCACATCCTCGGAGATGCCGTGCCGCAGCATCAGCGCCGCCGCCTCCTTGTCGTCGCGCTCGGCGTCCCCGCCGAAGTCCTCCACGAACGGGACCACGACATCGATGGCCGCCACGTCCGCGCCGGAGCGGCGGGCGACGATGTCGACGAGCCCGAGGTGGTCGATGTGCTGGTGGGTGAGGATCACCAGGTCGATGTCCTCGATTCGGTGGCCGAGAGCTCCGAGCTGGTGCTCGAGCTCGTCGAGCGCCTTGCCGGAGTTCGGCCCCGCGTCGATCAGGGTGAGCGGCTCGTCCTCGATCAGATAGCAGTTGACCCGCCCGACCTGGAACGGCGTTGGGATGCGCAGGGTCTGGATGCCCGCCTCGGTGACGCGCTGCCAGACCTGGTCGTCGTTCACGAGCGGATCAGCTCGAGGACCTCGTCGCGCTTCTCCTCCATGTGGTCCCGCGAGATGAGTGACTCGAGATTGAGGCGAAGCAGTGGCTCGGTGTTGGAGGGACGAACGTTGAAGTGCCAGTCGGGGTAGTCCACCGAGACCCCGTCGAGGTGGCCGAGCTCGGCGTCGGAGTGGCGCTCAGCAATCTCGCGCATCTTCGCGTCCTGGTCGGCCACCTCGGAGTTGATCTCTCCCGAGATGAAGTACTTCGAGCGGAACTCGGCCATCTGGTCGGCCAGTGAGCGCCCCTCCTGCGAGATCAGCTCCAGCATCAGCAGCGCCGGGATCGTTCCGGAGTCCGCGCAGAAGAAGTCCCGGAAGTAGTAGTGGCCGGAGACCTCGCCGCCGAACACGGCCCCGGTCTCCCGCATCCGGACCTTGAAGAACGCATGTCCGACGCGGCTCAGGTCGGACCTGCCGCCGCAGGCCGCGATCGTGTCGGGCACGGCTCGGCTGGAGCGCGGGTCATAGAGGATGGCGGCCCCGGGCTCCTTCTTGAGCGCAGCGCGGGCGAGCAGCGCGCAGACGAAGTCACCGTCGCAGAAGGCGCCTTCGCCGTCGACGAAGAAACAGCGGTCAGCGTCACCGTCCCAGGCGATCGCCAGGTCGACCTTCTCCTCCAGCACCCTGTCCAGGATGAAACGGCGGTTCTCCTCCAGGAGCGGGTTCGGCTCGCGATCCGGGAAGCTGCCGTCCGGTTCCCAGTAGGTGGTCGTCAGCGAGAGGTCGAGCTGCTCGAGCAGCGGCCCGACCATCGGTCCGGCCATCCCGTTGCCGCCGTCGGCCAGGACCTTCAGCGGGCCGATCGAGTCGAGATCGATGATCCCGAGCATGTGCTCGTGGAACTCCGGATAGACGTCGACCTCCTCGACCGAGCCGCCGCCAGGTGGATCGGGCAGCCCGGCCTCGATCTCTGCCCGGACGTCGGGGATCCCGGCGTCGCCGGAGAGCGCCAGCGCCCCCTCGCGGATCAGCTTCACCCCCGTGTACGGCTTGGGGTTGTGCGATGCGGTCACCATCGCCCCACCGTCCAAATCGCGCGAGCCGACCAGGAAGTAGCTCATCTCGGTGGCGATCCGCCCCGCGTCGAGCACCCTCACCCCCTCGTCGACCAGGCCATCGCGCACACGGCCGGCCATCTCCGGCGCGGTGAGGCGCATGTCCCGCCCGAGCCCGACGCTCAGTTCCGATGGCGTCTTGTTCCTGAGGCGGCCGAGGACCCGGGCGAAGGCCCGGCCGATCAGGTAGCCGGTCCCCTCATCCATCTCCTCTCCGTAGAGGCCGCGGATGTCGTAGGCCTTGAAGATCCCAGGCGGGGGGGCGGAGACCGCCATTCTCAGCCGAACGCTCCGCGCAGCGCGTCGTAGCTCTCCTCGAGGCTCTGCGGCATCACCCTCGTGTCCGCGAGCACCGGCATGAAGTTGGTGTCACCGCCCCAGCGCGGGACCACGTGCATGTGGATGTGATGCTCGACCCCGGCCCCGGCCACGCGCCCCTGGTTCACCCCGACGTTGTAGCCGTGCGGCGAATAGGCCTCCTCGAGGATCCCCATCCCGCGCTGGGCGAGCCCCATCATCTCTGCGCCGGTCTCCTCGTCGAGCTCCTGGAGCGCGGCCCGGTGCTCGAAGGGCGCCACCATCAGGTGCCCGTTCGTGTACGGGAACTTGTTGAGGATCACGAAGCAGCGGTTCCCGCGGTGGACGATCAGCTGCGCCTCGTCGTCACCGGCCTCGAGGGCGGCGCAGAAGATGCACTCCTCCTCTGAGTCCTTGGACGCGTCCTTCACGTACTTCATCCGCCAGGGCGCCCAGATGCGCTGATTGGCCACATTCGGGATCGTAGGACGGCTTCGCCATCAGGCGGGGTCACGTGCGGCCGCCCCGCACGAGTCGCTACGGGCTTCGCCCTCCGCTCCTGAGTGCAGCGGCGTTGTGACCCCTACAGCCAACCACGGCGGCGGAAGAAGGCGATCATCCCCAGCATGATCACGACCATCGTCCCGACGATCGCGTAGAACGCACCCTCGTCGCCCTCGCCGGGAACGCCGACGTTCATCCCCCAGAGGCTCGCGAGGAAGGTGAGCGGCAGCACGATGACGCTGATCGAGGTGAGTACGCGGAGGATGTCGTTGACCCGGTGCGAGATCACCGATTCGTTCGTGTCCTCGAGCGCCTCGACGATCTCCTTGTAGTTCTCGAGCATGTCCCAGATCCGCTCGTTGGCGTCGACGATGTCGTCGAAGTAGATCTCGAGGTCAAGCTCCGGCGCCAGGTAGCGGCCCTTCACCTTCTCGAGGTCGCGCAGAACTGGCCGCTGCGGGCGGATCACCTTGCGGAAGTTGATGATCTCCTGTTTGGCGGTGGAGATGTCCCGCACGATCTCCTCCGAGCGCCCCTCGAAGATCTCCTCCTCCAGGGCATCGAGCTTGTTCCCGATCTTCCGCAGCATCGGGAAGCAGTAGTCGAAGCAGTCGTCGACGAGGCGGTAGAGCAGGTACCCCGAGCCGCGAGAGAAGAGCTGGTCGCGCATCTCCTCCTTCTGTCGGCACCGCTCGAACAGGTACTCGACCGGCTGGAGGGGCTGGTTGGGGATCGTCACCAGGTAGCCCGGGCCGACGAAGAGGTCCAGCTCTCCGGCGCCGAGCCGGCCTGCCGAGCTGTCGAAGATCGGGAAGTGCAGGACGATGAAGAGGTAGTCGTCGTACTGGTCGATCTTCGGGCGCTGGTTGCGCGAGAGCACGTCCTCGAGGTCGAGAGCGTGGAAGTCGAAGTTCTCCTCGAGCCAGGCCTGTTCCTCCGCCCCTGGCCGGTCGATCTTCACCCAGCGCAGCCCCTCGGCCGCGATCTCCTCGACCTTGGGTGCCTGCGGCTCAGGCGGAAGCGGCGCGACGAGCTCGCCGGCACGCGCCCTGCGGAGTCTGGGGCGAGGGAGGTTCGGCATCGGCCTGGCTTGTCGCTTCCGTCTCCATCCATGCCCACTTTACGCGACCGCACGCATGGAAACGGGTGGCCGTGCCCGAACCCGCTGCTATATTGCGCGCCACATAACCGCCACATCAAGAGGGGTGGAGGGACTGGCCCGATGAAGCCCCGGCAACCACTCGGACTTTGTTCGAGGAAGGTGCCAACTCCAGCAGGTGACTACGGACCTGGAAGATGTGGGAAGAGCGTTCCTTCCGGGACCTCCGCCCACAGAACAGGCGGAGGTTTTTTCTTAGGAGGAACGACATGGCTCTCGAATCGCTCAATTGCAAGGAATGCGGCGCGAGTTATCCGCTCGACGCCCGTTTCGTCTGCGAGAACTGCTTCGGCCCACTCGAGGTGCGCTATGACCACGCCTCGCTCGATGCCCAGGAGGTCCGCCGCAAGATCCAGGCGGGCTCCAACGGGATCTGGCGCTATTCGGACTTCCTGCCGTTCGCGGGGCGTCCGGCTGACCCGCTGGAGCCCGGCCTCACCCCGCTGATCCGGGCGGACCGCCTCGCGGAGCGTCTCGGCCTCGGGGACCTGTGGATCAAGAACGACGCGGCGAACCCGACCCATTCCTTCAAGGACCGGGTGGTCGCGGTGGCCGTCGCCAAGGCGAAGGAGCTCGGCTTCGAGACCGTCGCCTGCGCGTCCACGGGGAACCTCGCCAATGCAGTCGCGGCTCACGCCGCGGCGGCCGGACTGGACTCCTACGTGTTCGTCCCGGCTGATCTCGAGGAGCAAAAGCTGCTCGCGACGGGGATCTACGGGACGAAGCTGGTCGGCGTCAAGGGCACCTACGACGACGTCAACCGGCTCTGCACCGAGCTCGCCCAAGCGCGCCCCTGGGCGTTCGTGAACGTCAACCTCCGGCCCTATTACGCGGAGGGCTCCAAGACCCTCGCCTACGAGACCATCGAGCAGCTCGGCTGGAACCTTCCCGACCGGATCGTCTGTCCCATCGCCTCCGGATCCCTGTTCACCAAGATCGGCCGGGGCATCACGGAATGGCTCGAGCTCGGTCTGGTGAAGGGGGAGCTGCCGACATTCAGCGGCGCGCAGGCCGATGGCTGTTCGCCGGTCGCGACCGCCTTTGCCGAGGGAACAGATGTCTGCAAGCCGCAGCGGCCCGACACGATTGCCAAGAGCCTCGCGATCGGCGATCCGGCCGACGGACCCTACGCGCTCGAGCTGGCGCGGCAGACCGGGGGGCAGATCGAGTCCGTCACGGATGACGAGATCCGCGCCGCCATCAAACTGCTCGCCGAGACCACCGGCGTCTTCACGGAGACCGCCGGCGGCGTGACGATCGGGGTTCTGGCGAAGCTCGCCGAGAGCGGGGCGATCGGCCCCGACGAGCGGGTGGTCGCCTACATCACCGGCGAGGGCCTGAAGACCCTCGACGCGGCGCGTGAGAGCTTCCGCATGCACGAGATCGAGCCCTCGCTCGAGGACTTCGAGCGCGAGTTCGAGCCGACCGGCGCCGCCGTCGGGTAATTAGGATTCGCGCCGTATGGCCGTCACCGTGAAGATCCCGGCCCAGCTTCGAGCCGCCACCGGCGGCGAGGCAGAGCTCGAGGTGGACGGTTCGACGGTCGGCGAGGCACTCGACGCCGTCTTCGACCAGCACGATGGTCTGCGCGAGCGGATCACCGAGGACGGCGACCTGCGCCGATTCGTGAACGTCTACGTCTCCGGCGAGGACATCCGCTTCCAGGATGGGCTCGAGACGCCCCTCTCGGAGGGGGACGAGGTGACGATCTTGCCGGCTGTCGCCGGCGGCTAGACCAAGCCCGCGGCTCCTCCAGGGGCAACCGGCAGCTGCTCCGCCATAAGCCCGCACCTCCTCCGCTTCGCGTCCGAGGGTGCGGGGCTAGGGTTCAATCGGCGTGGCAACCCTGAGCCAACAGGTGGCGATCCTCTGCGGAGGGCGCGGCACGCGCCTCCGCGAGCGCACCGCGTCGATCCCCAAGGCGCTGATCGAGATCGGCGGGCTTCCGATCCTCTGGCACGTGATCTCGATCTACGCGGCGCAGGGCTTCAGGAGCTTCCTGCTCTGCACGGGCTACAAGGGCGAGCAGATCGAGGACTGGGCCTCGGGGACGAGCTGGCCCGAAGGCGTCGAGGTCGAGTGCGTCGACACCGGCCTCGACACGCCGACCGGAGGGCGCTTGAAGCTGCTCGAGGACCGGGTCGGCGAGACCGCGTTCTGCGCCACCTATGCGGACGGGGTCGCGGACATAGACCTCGGGGCGCTGCTCGACACGCACCGCGAGGGCGGCGCCCTGGCGACGGTCACGGTGGTCCAGCCGACCCTTCAGTTCGGCATCGCCGCCGTCGGCGACGACGGCCGGGTGAAGGGGTTCGAGGAGAAGCCGAGGCTCGAGCGCTGGATCAACGGGGGGTTTTTCTGCTTCGAGCCGGGGGCCTTCTCCTATCTGAGCGAGGACAGCGTGCTCGAGCGCGAGCCGTTGGAGGGGCTGGCAGCCGACGGCCAGCTACACGCGTACCGCCACGAGGGCTTCTGGGACTGCATGGACACCTACAAGGACGCGGTTCTGCTGAACGATCTCTGGGAGCAGGGCAACCCGCCCTGGCGGGTCTGGAGCGAGGAACTGGTTCGGTGACCTCCATGGTCACCGGGGGGCGGGGGTTCGGAGGCTCCTGGCTGGTCAAGCTGCTCCACGAGTCCGGGGAGGACGTCGTCGCGTTCGACCGCGACGACCCGCGTCTGTCCGGCCTGGCCCTGCTCGGCATCGAGGGAGAGGTCGCGGAGGCGGAGGGCGACCTCCGCGATGCCGAGCTGCTCGCACGGGCCCTGCGCGAGCATTCGGTCGAGACGGTCTACCACCTCGCAGCGCAGGCGATCGTGGGGACGGCGCTGGCCTCGCCGGTTCCCACCTTCGAGGCGAACATCCAGGGGACCTGGACGCTGATGGAGGCCTGCCGCGAGCGCGAGGTCGAGCGGGTGATCGTGGCCTCCTCCGACAAGGCCTACGGGACGCACGACGAGCTCCCCTACACCGAGGAGGCGCCGCTTCAGCCTGTCTACCCCTACGACGTCTCGAAGGCGGCAGCCGACCTGATCGCGCGCAGCTATTGGCACACGTATGGGCTGCCGGTGGCCGTCACCCGCTTCGCCAACATCTACGGCGGCGGGGATTTGAATTTCTCGAGGCTGATCCCGGAGGCCGTCACCGCCGTGCTCGATGGGCGACGCCCGGTGATCCGGTCCGACGGCTCGCCGGAACGGGACTTTCTCTACGTCGAGGACGTCGCCCGCGCGTATGTGGCGATCGCCGGCTCACTCGAGAACGGTGAGTCGGGAGGAGAGGCGTTCAACGCCGGCTGGGGGCGCCCGAACTCCGTGCTCGAGGTGGTCCGTCTGGTCTGCGAGGTGTCCGGGGTGGAGGTCGAGCCGGAGGTCCGCGGCGAGGGCAATCCCGAGGGGGAGATCGACCGGCAGTTCCTGGATTCGAAGAAGCTGCGCGAGCGGACGGGCTGGGAGCCGGAGGTGGATCTCCGCGAGGGGCTCACCCGGACGCTGGACTGGTACCGCGAGCACCCCGAGGCCCGGCCGGGCTGACGCACCAGTCGCGCGGCCGCCCGCTGCAAGCCGGCTGGCAGGCCGCTACCGAAAACTGCCGACCTTGAACG
>Ga0299913_10004344_pt1 | contig 11886 bp, 6 predicted proteins | sample RVTome_9_FD_201360 | JGI IMG/M metagenome (GOLD analysis project Ga0299913, IMG submission 201360) | Soil microbial communities from uranium-contaminated site in the Upper Colorado River Basin, Wyoming, United States - RVT155D38 (version 2) ... | reverse complement strand
GGCGGACCCGACTGGAGCGTGGAGGGTGGGCGCAACTTCCTCGCGTGGCGCGATCGGATCAATGCCAGCCGTGGCGCGGCCACAGCGGATGCTCAGGAAGGTTCGCCCACCCGCTCGGTGACGGCCGGTGCGGGAGCACCTCGCGCTGGCGTGGCCACCGCGACGGCGTCCAGTCGTTCGAGGTAGGGGCGCCCGCCGACGGACGCGAAGAGCTCGCGCGCCTCGGCGGCCCAGGCCGGGGCTTCCGGGGCATCGGGCAGGAGCGTGACGGCCATGAGCTCCCAGCGGGCCAGGTCGAAGGTCTGGTGCAGGCGTCGAAGCTCGTCGAACCCCGCGGTGAAGCGAGCCCGGGCCTCGGCAGCTGCCCCCTCGAGCGCCAGCGCGCCGGCATCGGCGACGGCGTGAAACGCCTGGGTGGTGGGACCCTGGAAGACGCCGTCGCGCAGCCGATCGGCGGCCGATCGCGCGGCTTCTTGTCGCCTGAGGCCGAGGCTTGCCATCGCAAGGTTGCCGATGAGGTACGGCTCGTTGGAGTCGGTCCGTCCGCTGTCGATGGCGTCGGCAGCCAGTGTGGCGGCGCGTTCGTCGTCACCGATCTGCACGAGGCCGTCGGCCAGGGTCATATCGATCCAGGATTTCTGAATCTCCCCGAGGGGCTGGGACGTGACGGACTCCACCAGATCGGACGCATCCTCGCCACGGGCCATTCGCAGCTGGATCACCGCCGAGATCACCTGGATCCAGGTCAGCGACCCCACCGGAGCCCGGTGCAGCGTCTCCTCCATCGACCGCAGCGCGTCTTCCCAGTTCCGCATCTCGAGGAGGTCCGCGCTCGCCGCTCCGTAGCTGCCCGTGAGGTACCACCCGACGTTGCCGATCCGCGCGGCCACATCGCGAATGCGCCGCATCTCATCGTTGGCCCGCAGCGGATCGTCGTCGCTGACGGTGACCGCCAGGTTGTTCCGCAGGCGAAGCTCCAGGTCCGTCCAGCCTCCGTCGACGGCCAGCGCCAGCGCGGCCTCCATCAGCGCGGTGCTCTCACGCCGGCGTCCTGCGTTGGCGAGGGCGGACGCACGGTTGTTCATCGCGTCGGCGACGATCCGGACGAGGTTGAGCGGCTCGGCGATCGTCAGGGCGCGGTCCGCGTACTCGAGCGCCTCGGGCATGCGGTTGCTGCGCATGTATGCGCGAGAGAGGTTGACGTCCAGCTCGGCCTGGATGGCGGGCTCGGGCGGAGGCAGCGGGCGCTGCATCGTCTCTTCGAGGACCTTGACGGCCTCCTCGGGATCGGTCATGTCGAGCAGTACACGTCCCAGCAGCGCCGACGCCTTGTAGATGCCGCTCGGCTCGCCGACCTTCTCCGCCGCTTCCAGCGCCTCGCGGGCGAACCGCTCCGGATGGTCCAGCGCGCCTGCCACCGCTGACAGCGCGGCCCGCTCGAGCAGGTCGGCTCGCTCGCCGTCATCGGACGTGATCCGCAGGGCGCGCTCGATGTGCGCGACGGCCTGTTCGTGTGAACCGAGTGCCACGGCCCGGTCGACCGCCGCGCGCAGAGCGATGCGGGCCTGCGCGGCCACCGCGTCGGCCTCGGCGCCTTCGGCCGATGTCTCGAAGGCCGCCACGTAGTGGCTCGCGAGCGCGCCCGCCAGCTCCTCCTCCCCGAGGGACTCGTAGTGGCGCGCGATCGCGAGATGGCGGGTGCGACGGTCACGAAGCGCGAGGGTGCTGTAGGCGACCTCGCGGATGAGTGCCTGGACGAACTTGTACTGGCCGCGCTCCGGCGAGCGGGGGTCCGTCTCGAGCTCCACGAGCTCTCGTCGCGCGAGATCCCGCAGCCGATCCTCGATGGCCCGGCTCGGCTCCCCGGTGATCGTCGAGAGCGTCGGCACGTCGAACACCTGCCCGAGCACCGCCGCGTCCTGCAGCAGCGAGCGGTCCACGGCCTCCAGCGCATCGAGCCGTGACGCGATCAGCGACCGCAGGGACTCCGGGACCGTGAGCGAGGACAGGTCCCCGACCGGGCGATAGACGTCGCCGTCCCGCTCGATCCGCCCCTCGGCCAGCAACGCGCGCACGGTCTCGACGGCGTAGAGCGGCATCCCTTCAGCGCGGGACACGATGGCGGACACCGCGCTCGGTGGGAGGCCCGGCACGACACCCTCGAGGAGCTGCCGGACCGCGTCATCGGTCAGCGGGTCGATCGCGAGCGAGGTGAAGGCCCGTCGGCCGGCGCCCCAGTCGGCTCGCTTGTCGAACAGCTCGGGCCGGGCGAGCGTTACGACCAGGATCGGCCGCGACTTCGACCAGTCGAGCAGGTGATCGATGAAGTCGAGCAGGCCGGAATCGGCCCATTGAAGGTCCTCGAAGATCAGCGCCGTCGTGCCGAGCTCGCTGATCCGCTCGAAGAACGTCCGCCACGCCGGGAAGAGCGCGTCACGACCGCCGCCGCCAGCGTCGCCCAAGCCGAGCAGCGTCAGGAGCGCGGGCTCGACCTGCGCGCGCTCGTCGGGGTCGGGGACGTACTCGGCGACAGTGGCGTGAATGCGCTCGCGGGTGGTCGCCTCGTCGTCGTCCTCAGTCAGGCGCGCACGTCGCCGCACCATCTCCCCGAGCGCCCAGAACGTGATGCCCTCGCCGTACGACGGAGACCGGCCGCGATGCCAGTACACGTTCTCCGTGATGCCGTCCATGTACTTCTCGAGCTCCCAGACCAGCCGGCTCTTGCCGATGCCGGCGGGGCCGGTGATCGACACCAGCCGCGCCCGCTGGTCGCGGCCCGGTGCGTGCAGCTGCTCCTTGAGCAGCCGGAGCTCCTCGTCGCGGCCGACGAAGGGCGGCTCCAGCCCGTCCGCTCGCTGCTGCCCGCCGCGCTGGGCGACGACCCGAACCGCGCGCCAGGCGGGAACCGGGGTGACCTTGCCCTTCAGCGCGTGCTCCCCGACCTCCTCGAAGACGATGGCACGCTCGGCGGCGCGCATGGTCGGCTCCCCCACGAGAACCGTGCCCGGCTCCGCGACGCCCTGGAGACGGGCCGCGGTGTTCACCAGGTCCCCGGCCACCATTCCCTGGTTCGTCGCGCCGATCGTCACCGCCGCCTCGCCGGTGAGGATACCGGCCCGCGCCTGGAGCTCAGGTGCCAGCGTCGGCACCTCGCGCACGAGCTCGAGCGCGGCCCGGACGGAGCGCTCGGCGTCGTCCTCACGCGCGATCGGCGTGCCCCATACCGCCATGACGGCGTCGCCGATGAACTTCTCGACCGTCCCTCCGTGCCGCTCGATCGCGTCGCGAGCCGTGTCGAAGTAGCGGGTGAGGAGCTCGCGGGTCGACTCGGGGTCGCGATCCTCGGCGAGCGTCGTGAAGCCGACGAGGTCGGCAAACAGGACAGAGACCATGCGCCGCTCGGCGACCGGGGCGGGAGCGGCCGCCGCGGGACGTTGATCCGGGGCGGGCTTCGACGCATCGGCGGCAATCTGGGCGCCGCAGCTCCGGCAGAAGCGGGCGTCGGCCTTGACCGGCTCGCCGCACGACGGACAGGTCGCGGCGAGCGGCGTCCCGCACGCCTCGCAGAAGCGACCGCCAGGCTCGTTCTCGGTTCCACAGCCAGGGCACGACATCGGGGTCTCAGATCCTCCGTGGGCCGCAGCGTACCGCACGCGGGCAAGCGATTTCTCTGGGGCCGGCCTCTTGACATCTCCGCATTCATCGATATCTTGGCATTCATATTTTCCTGAATGGTAGGACGAGCCTGAATGTCAAAGAAGCCCGCGACGCCGTCGAGGGAGATGGTGATCACCGATGTCGAGCAGCTGAAGGTCATCGGTGACTCCCTGCGCCTGCAGATGATCGAGACGATGGCCGAGAACCCGAATCGCGGCTGGACGGCCAAGGAGCTTGCGGAGGAGCTCGGCACGAAGCAGACGAAGCTGTACCACCACCTCGGGCTGCTGGAGCAGCACGGCTTCATCCGGGTCGGCGAGACGCGGATGGTGTCCGGCATCCAGGAGAAGCGCTACCAGGCCACCGCGCACGGCTACCAGGTGGACCGGGCGCTGCTCACCGGCGCGGGCGCGGAAGACGCGGTCAGCGTCGCCATCGACACGATCTTCGACCGCGCACGAAGCGAGATCCTCGTCGGACTGCGGTCGGGAGCCCTCAACTTCGACCCCGGCGACCCGAACCGAAAGCGCATGGGGCTGTGGGCGTCGAGTGCCCGCCTCTCCCCCGCCAGCGTGAAGCGCGTGATGCGCCTCGTCGAGAAGCTCGCCGCCATCGACACCGACCAGGACGCCGATGGCGCCGAGTACGGCCTCCTCGTCGGCTTCTATCCCCGAGCCTCCAAGGAGCACGACCGATGACCGATGTCGCCGCGACCGCGAAGCCGATGGGCGTCCGCGACGTCCTCCGCATCCCCAGCTATCGCAACCTGTTCGCCGGGCAGGCCATCTCCGACATCGGCGACGGCATCACCCTGCTGCTCCTGCTGCTCGTCATCAACGAGCTGACGGGCTCGATGACCGCGCTGGCGCTGATGGCCATCGCCGAGGCCGTGCCGCACTTCACGGTCGGCCTGTTCGCCGGCGTCTACGTGGACCGATGGAACCGCCGCAGCGTGATGCTGGCCGCCGATCTCATTCGCGCCGTCATCGTCCTGTCCTTCGCCTTCGTCGCCAGCGCGGGCATCGTGCCTCTCCTGTACGTCCTCGCCTTCGCGCAGTCGAGCGTGTCGACCTTCTTCCGTCCGGCGCGCGGCGCCCTGCTGCCGAAGATCGTTCCGCGCGAAGGGCTGCCGGCCGCGAACTCGCTGGCGCAGGGATCGCAGGTCATCGGCTCCGTGATGGGCGCCGGCATCGCCGGCCTGCTGTTCGGCGTCTTCGGCTCCGGCGTCGTCGGCTTCGCGCTCGACGCCGCCACGTTCCTCGTCTCGTTCCTGTTCATCTCCCGTATCGCCGCCTCGTACGGGCAGATCGCCGCCGCCCCGCACGACGAGGAGCAGCAGGACGTCCGCCGATCGCTGCTCGAGGGCCTGGCGATCGTGCGCGGCTCACGCGCGCTGAGCGGGTCGCTGCTGGCCGCGGGCGTCTCGATGCTCGGCCTCGGAGCGGTGAACGTCCTGTTCGTGCCGCTGATCGTCAAGGAGCTCCAGGTCCACCCGACCTGGATGGCGGGCATCGAGCTCGCCCAGACCTCGGCGATGATCATGGCCGCGGGTGTCGTCGCGATCCTCGTCCGCCGCCTGGCCCCGACCACGATCATCACGATCGGCCTGGCGGGCATCGGCGTCTGCATCGGTCTCATGGCCGGCGTTTCCGCCGTGTGGCAGGTGCTGATCCTGCTCTTCGTCGTCGGCTGGATGGTGACGCCGCTCCAGGCGATGCTCCAGACGATCGTCCAGACCACCGCCACCGATGCGACCCGCGGGCGCGTCGTCTCGCTGCTCCAGGCCTCGCTGTCGACCGCGTCGGTCGCGTCGATGGCCATCGGTGGAGTGCTGGGCGATCTGATCGGGATCCGCTCGGTCTACCTGGCCGCCGCCGCGATCGTGCTGGTGGCCGCCGGGATCGCGTTCCTCCTGTTCCGCGGGGTGAGCGGACGGCCGGCTGCGGCGCCCTTGGGAACGGCGGCCGAGGCCACCTGACGTTCCGAGCTCTCGACCTGCGCGACTGACCCGCGCTGCAAGTCAACGGACGCCGGAGCACCGCCGCAGGGGCATCTCGAGCGTCGGATAACCCGCACCTGCGGGTGGATCGCGCCGGAACGGCGTTTCCGGCAATCGTTGACTCGTGGCGCGGGTCACGCGGGGCGAAATGGAACGCCGAGACTCGACTCGACGGCACCGGCCTCGGCCGCGCTGCCCGCGACGCGGAGAGCGCGAGCGATCCACCACGGCGCGCCGCTGGCGCGGGCAGCGTCGACCGCGCCCGCGGGCTGGACGCGCCCGAGCCATGCGCCGATCAGGGCCGACGATGCACGCATGAGCGGGGTCGTTCCGTCCTCCGCGGCAAACCCGGCCACGCGATCTCCAGCCGCCATCGCCAGGTCCGTGCGCCCCGCGTCCAGCCAGGCGCGGACCAGGGTCTCCATGGCGGCGATGAAGTGCGCGTTGATCATCGGGATGATCGAGTCGACCGTCTCGTCGGGCGGTGCGCCGGGCCGCTCCCCGCGCGCGCTCGCCGACCATGCCTCGATCGCGGCGCGGAGCACGATCGCGTAGGGCGAATGGACCGTCGGCAGCCGTCCGGCCGCCGCCTCGTGCCATGCTCCATAGCGATCCGCGATCGAGGGGTCACGCCGTTCGGCCGCCATCGGGAGGAGCACGACGTAGGTTCGGAATGCGAGGCGCTCGTAGGCGTTGCGCTCGGCCAGATCGACGATTCGCGTGCCCAGGGCGAGCGATTCGTCCCATCGGCCGAGAAGGAAGAGGGTCTCGCAGCGCGAGTAGTCGCACCAGCCGGCCTGCTCAAGCTGACCGTGCGCCCGGGCCAGCTCGGCGGTCTCCTCGAGCGCCGGCAACGCCGCCGCCGGATTCTCGAAGGACGTGTACACCGCGCGGACGCGGGCGGCGCTGATCACATGGCTCCAGGCGCCGAGCGAGCGCGCCCGTTCCTCCAGCTCGGCCCATTCGGCATCCGATGATGCGTCGACCTCGTCGCGAGCTGCCGCCGCGTGGTCGAGGACGTCGAGCTCCAGGTATGGGTCACCGGCGCGGCGCGCCATCTCCCGGGCGAGCTCGACCTCGGCGAGCACCCCCTCCTCACGTCCCTGGGCGCCGACCGTCCAGGCATGGAGCGCGTGCAGACGGGAGAGCAGCGCATCGGACGCTCCCGCCAGCGCCGCCAGGGTCTCCGCCGTGATCCGCTCCGCCTCCTCGAACCGAATCTGCTGCATGTATGCCCGTCCCAGCGCGTAGGCCGATGCCGCGACGCTCGCCGGATCGTCCGGGCAGCACGCGAGCGCGGCCTCCAGCTCCGCGATGCCGGCGTCGAGATCGGCACTGGCGGCGAGGACCTCGCCGAGACGCCGGCGCCGCCGGCCGAGGTCGACCGTGGCCGCCGCATCGGTCAGCTCGATCGAGCGGGCGGCCAGCCGGCAGCACGCCTCGTGGGCCGACAGGCGGAGGGCTGCCTCGGCCGCGCGCTCGAACCAGGCGGAAGCGGTGGCGGCGAGACTCGATCGCGAGGGCAGGTCATCGGTGGCCAGCGCCGGACGGCTCTCGAGGGCCGCGGCGTAGTGCTCGGCCACGCCCTCGGCAACGACGTCCGCGCGCTCCGCGGCGACCGACTCGAGCCAGCCGGCCATGGCGACGTGCAACCGCGCGCGCTCGGCACGGGCGAGCGAGGCGTAGCCGGCGTCGCGGAGCAGCGCGTGGCGGTAGGCGTACCCCTCGCCAGTCACCGCGTCCTGGATCGGACCGGACAGCAGCGCGCGGCGCCGAAGGCCGTCGAGGCCGGCCGTGGTGCGGGCGTCGAGGGCGTCAAGCGCGGCCATCGGGACGCGCCTCCCGGCCACGGATCCGCGTCGGGCCAGGAGCCGAGCGTCCGGCGGGAGGTCGTCGAGCTGCGCCGCATAGATCGCCTGCACCGTCTGTGGCAGCACGACGCGCTCGGGCTCGACGGTCAGCTCCCATCGGTCATCCCTCCTGACGAGCGTGCCAACGCTGGCCCACGTGCGCAACAGCTCCTCGATGAACAGCGGGGTGCCGTCGGAGCGCTCGACGATGGCGTCGACGAGCGGCTGCGGCAGGCTCGTGCCCAGCAGGGCGCTCACGAGCGCGCCGGCGTCGGCCGCCGGCAGCGGCGCCAGGTCGAGGCGGTCGGTGTCACACCACGCGGGGTCGGCCTCGAGCAGGCTCGGACGTGCGGTCGCGATCACGAGGCGGCCATGCCGCGTCGGCGCACGCCCGGCATGGGCGAGGAATGCCAGGAGGTCACCCCCGGCCCAGTGGACGTCCTCCACCAGCCACGTCTCCGCGTCGCGCGCCAGGGCGTCGATCCCCGTGATCCAGGCGTCGAACCGCGCCTCGCGCTCGGCGGCGAGGTCGCCGCCGGCTGCGGCGGGAGTCGCGGAGCCACCCTCGAGCAGGCGGCGCACCTCCTCCTCAACGACGGCTGCACGCGCGGGGGCGACGCCAGCATCGGCGAGCGCGGCGTGCAGATCGCCCGGGCCGGCGGAGGCGATCAGCTGCGCGACGGTCTCGAAGGGCGCCGTGGCCTGAGGACGGACCCGCCCGCGCAGGACCGTGCCACCCACCGAATCGGCCAGCTCCGCCAGGACGCGGCTCTTGCCCACCCCCGGCGGCGCCACGATCAGGGTGCGCGAAGCACGGCGGTCACGGCCCACGCCTTCGGCTGCCGTGCGGAGCCGTGCGAGCTCGGCGTCGCGGCCCAGCGTCGGCGCCCGCATGCCGCCGAGCGCCTCCTCTCGTGATGGCCGCGGCCGCGGTCCGACGGCCTCCGCGACACGGACCGGTTCCCCCTTGCCCTTCAGCTCGACCGGCCCGGCCGGCAGCGTCTCGATCGCCTCCGCCACGGCCAGCGCGGTCAGCTCGCCGATGAGCACAGATCCCGGTCGCGCCGCCGTCTGCAGCCGTGCCGCGGTGTTCACCGTGTCGCCGGTCACCCGGCCGGCGTCAGGGCCATCGGTGGCGTGCACCACCTCGCCGGAGTTGACGCCCACGCGAAGCTGCAGCTCTCCGGCTTCCAGGCCCAGCCGGGCACCGAGCTGCTCGACGGCGCCGATGAGCGCCAGACCGGCACGCACCGCGCGCTCGGCATCGTCGTCACGGGCCGCAGGGACGCCGAAGGCCGCCATCGCCGCGTCGCCGATGAACTTCTCGAGGGTGCCGCCGTAGCGCTCGATCGTGTCGCGGACCGCGGCGAAGTACGCATCCTGGATCGTGGCCACGTCCTCGGCATCGAGGCGCTCGGAGAGCGGAGTGAATCCCACCAGGTCCGCGAACAGCACAGTGACGATCCGCCGCTCGACAGCGCTGGTTTCGGCCTGGGACTCGGGCAGGGCCATCCGGCAAGGGTACTGATGCCGGCAAGGGGTTCTGGCGTTCGACCTCCGCGCGCGCCCCGGTCAGCGGACGAGCGGCACCCGCGGGTCGGCCGGCATGCCCGGCCAGCTCTGGCGGACATGGTCGAGTGCCGGGTCGAACGAGCACGCCATCGTGCGGATGTCGCCGGCCAACGCGTTGAGGTAATACGCGTCGTCGCCGTGGGTGGCGACGAACGGGTGGTAACCGTCGACGACGATCACCGTCTCCCCGTCGCGCACCGCCAAGAATCCCTCCACCGACCCGCCGTACAGGCGCTGGACGCCCCACGCCTGCTCCCGCCGGAATCGGTAGTGGTAGACCTCCTCGAGGATCGCCTCGCGCGGCATGTCATCGGTGTCGTGCTTGTGCGGCGGCCAGCTCGACCAGTTCCCCGACGGGGTGAAGACCTCGACGACCTCGAGTCGGTCGGCCGGAAACTCGGGCGTGATGATGTGGTTGATCTGCCGCGTCGCGTTGCCCGCGCCCCGGACCTCGACCGCCACGTCCTCCGGACCGATGCACACGATGTCGGACGCGGTCGTGCGGCCCGATGAAGGCGCCGTCGCGACCGCGACGGTCAGGAGGCCATCCACCGCGGCCACCGTCGCCGTGACGCCCGGCGGCAGATAGGCCGCCGAGGGGAGCCCCTCCCAGACCGATGCCCGCCCGGGAAGTTCCACGGACCCGACGCGGAACGGCCCTCCGGCGAGCGCCACGACCGCCGTCTCGCGGCCCGGGCCGCCCACGTGCAGCTCGCCGACCACGGTGTGCACCGAGAAGGAGAGGTACCGCCAGCCCGCCCGCTCGGGGGTGACGTCCGCCCCGCGCGGCAGGTGGGTCATCCCAGCTGCGCCTCGCTGACGAGGTGCAGCAGGTCGTGGTACGAGCCGACGAACGCCCGCAGCGTCTTCCGCGTCGGTCCCCAGGCATCGAACTCCTCGACCGACAGGCCGTCCGGCTCGTAGGCATGGACGAAGTCCGGGAGGCGGCGGAGCTCCTCGAGGAGGCCGGGATCCACGGGGTCGTCGATCCGCGATCGAACCTCGACGGACGAGGCATTGAAGCGCTTCTGCCAGGCCGATGGCAACGTGAGCACCAGGTCGCCGCCGATCAGCTCCGACCAGTGCAGGTGGTGACGGATCGCGGCCGCCAGCAGGCGGGCGTGAAAGCCGCGGGCGTGCCACTCGACGAGCGCGCGTTTCACCACCGCCACGCCGGCCCACAGCATCGCGGCGGGGTGGATCGAGAGCCCGTCGGCATCGGCGGCCTCGCGGAGCCAGTCCTCCAGGCGGCCCATCATGATCGTGATCACCGGGCCCATCCGCGACGTGTCCCGGTTCTCGGCGTCCCGTCGTTCCAGCCCGCGCTCGACGGCCGCGGCGGCGGCCACCGCCTGCGCCACCGAGAACGAGACCGTGGCGTTGATGCTCACCCCGCGGTAGGTCGCCTCCTCCATCGCGGCGATCCCCGCCCGCGTGGCCGGCAGCTTGACGATGACGTTCGGCGCAAGGCCGTCGAACTCGAGGGCCTGCTCGATGAGCGCATCGGCGTCGCGCCAGCGCGTCGGATCGGTCTGGATCGAGAGACGGCCGGCTCGGCCACCGGAGGCGGCGAAGGCAGACATCAGCAAGGGCGCCGCGCGGGTGCTCATCTCGGCCACGATGGCCCAGGCCAGCTCCCGCTCTGACCAGGTGGGGTTCTCCCCCGCCAGGACGCGCGTGCGGGTCGCCCAGCCGGACGGATCCGTGCGCCAGTTGTCGACCACGATGGTCGGGTTGGCGGTGGCGCCGACGGCGCCGAACTCGACGGCGTAGGCGAGCTCGTCGACGTTGCAGCTGTCGTTCCAGATGTCGGTCGCCGTCTCGGCGACGGTGCGGCCGAGCGGCGAATCGGAGAGGGTCATGGTCGGCATGCTTGGACCGATGGTAGCAACGGGCGTGTTTTCGCACTTGATCGAGAGGGATCCGCATGGCCGCCGCCAAGGCGCGCCTTGCGCATTCGAGTGAGCGGTGCCGGGCACGAGGTCCGCACCGGAGCGCGACTCATGCGGACCAGTTCTCAATCCAGTGAGACATCCCGGCCCGGACGCCGATCGGGGCGCTGGGCTCGACCGAATGAGAGCAGCGAGCGACACCGATAGAATCGGGGCCATGCCTCCCCGACGCCTGACCGGCGCACAGGTCGTCGTCGAGCACCTTGTCCGCCAGGGCGTCGGCGTCGTCGCCGGCATCCCCGGGCACGGCTGCTGGACCCTGACCGATGCGCTCCTCGACCGCTCCGACGAGATCCGCACCGTCCAGGTCATGCACGAGCAGTCCGCGGTGCACCTCGCCGATGGCTACGGCCGCGCGTCCGGCCAGCCGATCCTGGCCTTCACCTCCATCGGGCCGGGCGCCACGAACACGGTCATCGGCATGGCCACGGCCTATGTCGACTCCACCGCGGTCGCGCTGTTCACCGGCTCGCCGCACACCTCGATGCGCGGCCACGGCCTGCTGCAGGAGCTCGAGCGGCGCCACGTCGCCGACAACCCGCGCATCTTCGAGCCGGTGGTCAAGGAGTGGTGGCAGCCGTCGCGCGTCGACGAGCTGCCCTTCGTCCTCCACCGCGCGTGGAACGCGATGACCACGGGGCGGCCGGGCCCCGTGCTGCTCGACGTGCCGATGGACGTCCAGGCCGAGGCGGCGGAGGTGACGCTCCCCGATCCGCTGGAGCGGACGGCCCACGGTCGCCCTCGTCCCGACGCCGATGCCGTCGAGCGCGCCGCACGGCTGCTGGGCGCCGCGAAACGCCCGGTGATCGTGGCCGGCGGCGGCGCGATCTCCGCCGAGGCAACCGCCGAGCTGCGC
>Ga0299913_10004343_pt1 | contig 11887 bp, 14 predicted proteins | sample RVTome_9_FD_201360 | JGI IMG/M metagenome (GOLD analysis project Ga0299913, IMG submission 201360) | Soil microbial communities from uranium-contaminated site in the Upper Colorado River Basin, Wyoming, United States - RVT155D38 (version 2) ... | reverse complement strand
TGGTGGGCGAGGGCCCAGACCGCCAGCGCTGCCAAGAGATGGTGCCGTCCTCGATTCGTCCCGACGTGCTGTTCGTCGGCGCGGTCAGCGAGCAGGAGAAGCCGCGCTACCACGCCAGCGCCGACCTCTACATCGCGCCGAACACGGGCGGGGAGTCGTTCGGCATGGTGCTGCTGGAGGGCATGGCGGCGGGCTTGCCGGTGATCGCCTCGGACATCCCCGGTTTCCGCACTGTGCTGCAGGACGGGCGCGAGGGGCGGCTGGTGACGCCGAACGACGCGTTCGCGCTGGCCGAGGCGATCGACACGCTGCTGTCCAATGACAAGCTGCGCCACGCGATGGCCGGCGAGGGCCGCGCGACGGCCGCCGAGTACGACTGGTCCGTGGTCACCGCCAAGGTCTTGGACCTGTACCGCGAGGCGATGAACCGCCCCGTGCCGTAGGCCGCCGCGGCGCGGGGGTGGTCGGTCGGGCGGGTGGCGCCGGGGCCCGCCCGCGGTGTCCGCCGTACACTCGGCTCGAATCCGGTCGGAATCCCCCCTGCAAGGAGCCCTGCACGTGCGTCGCCTGTTCCTCGTCCTGTCCGCCCTCGCGCTCGCCCTCACCGCCTGCGGAGGCGGCGGCGCCGAGGAGACCCCGACGGTCAAGGCGCAGTCCCAGACGCCGTCGGCGACGCCCGAGCCCGAGGTCGCACCGCTGACCGGCGAGGCGGTGGACGACGAGGACGTGCTCGACCGGCCGGTGCTCGCCGTAAAGATCGACAATGCCGTGCCGGCGCGCCCCCAGGCGGGGCTGGCCGCCGCGGACGTCGTGTACGAAGAGGTCGTCGAGGGCGGCTCGACGCGCTTCATCGCGCTGTACCAGTCGACCGCGTCGGACTCGGTCGGCCCGGTGCGCTCGGGCCGTGACGTCGACGCGGTGCTGCTGCCGCCGTACCGGCCGCTGTTCGTCATCTCGGGCGCCGCCGATCCGACCTACGAGGTGCTGCGCGGCGCGGCGCTGAAGGTGCGCGAGGAGGGCCAGCCCGAGGACGCGTTCCGCCGCGACGGCGACCGCAAGCGCCCCTACAACCTGTTCGTCGACGTGGACCGCATGTTCGATGTCGCGGCGGGCGACGGGCTGCCCGCAGCGCGGCCCGCGTGGCGCTTCGGCCCGACCCGCGCGGGCCAGGCCGCCGACGGCGTCGACCTGCGCTTCTCGCCGTCGATGCCGGTGCGCTGGACGTGGGATTCCTCGGTGGAGCGCTGGCGTCGCCAGCAGGTCGGCGCGGCGCACCTGGACAGCGCGGGGGAGCAGGTCGCGTTCGAGAACGTGGTGATCCTGCGCGTGCCGGTCGCCGAAGGCGGCGGCGTCGACGCGATCGGCAACCGCACCCAGGACATCACCGTCACCGGCAGCGGCGACGCCATGGTCCTGCGCGACGGCAAGGCGATCAGCGGCGTGTGGCGCAAAGAGTCCGCGACCGACCACTTCAGCTTCGTGACCACGACCGGCGTGGTGCTGCCGCTGGCGCCGGGCCGCACCTGGGTCGAACTGCTGCCGGTCGGTTCGCCGCTGGCGGTCGACCGGCCCGAGGCGACCGTCACGGCCTCCGCGACCGCGAGCCCCTCGTAGTCCTCCGCGCTAGGCTTGCCGCGATGAACGAGAACTCCACCCCCGCCGTCGGTACCGGGCGCGTCAAGCGCGGCCTGGCCGACATGCTCAAGGGCGGCGTCATCATGGACGTCGTCACCGCCGACCAGGCGCGCATCGCCGAGGAGGCGGGCGCTGTCGCCGTCATGGCGCTGGAGCGCGTGCCCGCCGACATCCGCCGCGACGGCGGCGTCGCGCGCATGTCCGACCCCGACATGATCGAGTCGATCATGGCCGCGGTCTCGATCCCGGTCATGGCCAAGGTGCGCATCGGGCACTTCGTCGAGGCGCAGATCCTGCAGTCCCTCGGCGTGGACTACATCGACGAGTCCGAGGTCCTGACCCCCGCCGACGAGGCGCACCACGTGGACAAGCACGCGTTCACCGTGCCGTTCGTGTGCGGGGCGACGAACCTGGGCGAGGCGCTGCGGCGCATCGCCGAGGGCGCGGCGATGGTGCGCAGCAAGGGCGAGGCGGGGACCGGCAACGTGGTCGAGGCGGTGCGGCACATGCGCGCGATCAACGGCGGCATCCGCCGCTTGGCGTCGCTGCCGCCCGAGGAGCTGTACGCCGAGGCCAAGGAGCTGCGCGCGCCGGTCGAGCTGGTGCAGGAGGTGGCCGCCGCCGGGACGCTGCCGGTCGTGCTGTTCACCGCCGGGGGCATCGCCACGCCCGCCGACGCCGCGCTGATGATGCAGCTCGGCGCCGACGGGGTGTTCGTGGGCTCGGGGATCTTCAAGTCGGGTGACCCGGCCAAGCGGGCCCGGGCGATCGTGCAGGCGACGACCTCTTTCAGCGACCCCGACGTGCTCGCCAAGGTCTCGCGGGATCTCGGCGAGGCGATGGTCGGCATCAATCTCGACGAGCTTGCTACATCCCAGCGGCTGGCCGACCGCGGTTGGTAGTCGTCTCGCGGGCCGCGTACATCGCGACACCCAGCGAGGCCAGGCCGCTGACCAGGTGCAGCCAGTTGTCGGCCATGTCGATCGCCAGGATGTTGACCGACGACTCGAGGTCGATCAGGAACCCGGCGACGCCGACCAGCAGGAGCACCGCGCCGACCGCCAGGTTGGCCGACCGCGCCGCCATGCCGCCGGCGCGCGCGCCGATCAGCCAGGCCGCACCCAGGGCGAGGTGCACGATGTTGTGCAGCGGGTTGACGTCGAAGCCGAGCAGGCTCGCGCCCTCGGGCGAGGCGAAGTCGAGCCCGCCGGTGACCGCGAAGCCGAGCAGGCCGATCAGCACGTAGACGGCCCCGATCCCATACGCGAATTTCTGGTTCACAGTCGTGCCGTTCATGAGGTCCTCCTGCGTCGTGAGTGGCCGCGGCGCGCGCGGGACCGGCGCCGGCCCGTGGCCGCACTAGGCTTGGCGGCATGACCGACACGAGTCGCGAACGCGTCCCGGGTGAGGGGCTCGTACCCCTGCGCGGACCGCACTACTCGCCTTTGGCCGATGGCCCCCTGGTGGGGGTCCTGGCCCTGCAGGGCGACGTGCTCGAGCACCTGTCGATGCTCGCCGAGGCCGGCGCCCGGGCTGTCCCGGTGAAGCGTTCGGAGCAGCTGGACGAGTTGGATGGGTTGCTCATTCCCGGCGGCGAGTCCACGACCATCGGCAAGCTGGCGGCGATGCACGGGCTGCTCGACCCGATGCGTGAGCGGATCGAGGGGGGACTGCCGGTGTTCGGCACGTGCGCGGGGGCGATCCTCTTGGCGCAACAGGCGCTGGCCGCAGACGGCGCGCCGAGCGAGCAGCCGCTGCTGGCGTGCATGGACACGGTCGTGCGGCGCAACGCCTTTGGCCGCCAGGTCGCCTCGTTCGAGGCGGACGTCGAGGTCGCGGGCGTGGCGGGCGGGCCGATGCACGCGGTGTTCATCCGCGCGCCGTGGTTCGAGCACCTCGGCGCGGATGTCCAGCCGCTCGCGGCCGTCGACACCCCCCTCGGTGCTAAAGTCGTCGTGGCCCGCCAGGGATCGCGCCTGGCGTCCGCCTTCCACCCGGAGCTCGCGGGCGACAGCCGCCTGCACCGGCTGTTCGTCGAGATCATCCACAAGGAGTCGTAGGCGTGTCCGGTCATTCCAAGTGGGCCACGATCAAGCGCAAGAAGGGCGCGATCGACGCCCAGCGCGGCAAGCTGTTCGCGCGCTTGATCCGTGGCATCGAGGCGGCCGCCAAGGTCGGCGGCGCCGACCCGGCCGGCAACCCGACGCTGCAGACCGCGATCGAGAAGGCCAAGGCCGCTTCGGTCCCCAAGGACAACATCGAGCGGGCGCTGAAGCGCGCGGCGGGCGCCGAGGACGGCGCGAACTACGAGACGATCTACTACGAGGGCTATGCCCCCGGCGGCGTCGCGCTGTACGTCGAGTGCATGACCGACAACCGCAACCGCGCCGCCAACGACGTGCGCGCCGCGTTCAACAAGCACGGCGGCTCGCTCGCCGAGCCCGGTGCCGTCAATTACCTGTTCTCGCGCACCGGCCTCATCCTGGTCCCCGCCGCCGCGACCACCGAGGACGATCTGCTCATGGCGGGGCTCGAGGCCGGCATCGAGGACGTGACGCTGGACGGCGACACCTTCACCGTGAAGTGCCAGCCCGCGGACCTGTTCGGACTGCGCGACGCGCTGACCGAGGCGGGGATCGCCGTGACCTCTGCGGACACCACGCTGCTGCCGTCGGTCACCGTGCAGGTCACCGACGAGGGTGTGGCCAAGCAGATCCTGCGCCTGCTCGACGCGCTGGACGACTGCGACGACGTGCAAGAGGTCTACGCGAACTTCGACATCCCCGACCAGATCCTCGAAGCCGTCGCCTAACCGCTGTGTGCACTTCCCCCCGCCTACCAACCTGGCAGATTCTGATCAACGTGGCAGATCACGCTCACATGTGAGCGTGATCTGCCACGTTGATCGAAATGTTCCAGGTTGGGAGGACGGGGTTAGGGGCGCTGCGGGTCGCCACCATCGATCGGACGCTGTGCGACCTGGCCACGGTGCTGAACGAGGGCGCGCTGTGCGAGGCGGTGGCCCGTGCGGCCCAGCGCGACACCCGCTGGCCGCGACGCGTCCAGCAGCGCGCTGATCGCATCGAGGCGCTGCCAGGAGCGGCGCGTCTCGCGGCGGCGCTGTCTGCCGTGGAAGGCCGCACGGACTCGACGCTGGAGCGGCGGGTTCGGCGAATCCTCCGCCAGGCCGGGCTCCGGCCAGCCCCCGGCGTGTGGCCGGTTCGTGATGGCGGCCGTCTTGCGGCACGCCTGGACATCGCGTTTCCCCACGAACGGGTGGCGGTCGAAGTCGACGGGTTCGCCTTCCATGCCACTCCCTCCCAGCTGCGCGCCGATCATCTCCGCCAGAACCGCCTGCACGCCCTCGGCTGGGTCGTGCTGCGCGTGGGCGCCGGCGAACTCGCCGACGGCGGCGCGCGCCTGACACAGCAGGTCCGCGACGCCTTGGCCCTGCGTTCAGCAGAGCAGGGTGGGGGCGCAAAGGCACGGGCCAAACGTGAAATGAGCCGTTCGGACTAGGCCTGCGGGCGTGGGGGGTTCCGCCGCTGCCGCGGTCGCCTCTGCTACGCTTTCTCGAACACCCGTTCGGACCTGGAGAACCGCGTGCGCGTGCTCGGCGTCGACCCCGGCCTGTCGCGCTGCGGCGTCGGCCTGATCGAGGGCCCGCCCGCCCGGCCGAGCCTGGTGCGCGCCGGGGTCATCACCACCGCGCCGGACCAGCCCATCGCGCAGCGGCTGCAGCGCGTGCACGCCGAACTCAGCGCGTTCATCGCCGAGACGGCTCCCGACGCGGTCGCGGTCGAGCGTGTGTTCTTCAACGCCAACGTCCGCACCGCCATGGGCGTGGGTCAGGCCGCCGGGGTCGTGCTGCTGTGCGCGGCGCAGGCCGGCATCCCGATCACCGAGTACACGCCCACGCAGGTCAAGTCGTCGGTCGCCGGGTCGGGCACGGCGGACAAGGCGCAGGTCACGTTCATGGTGCGCGCGCTGCTGCGGCTCAGCGAACCGCCGCGGCCCGCCGACACCGCCGACGCACTGGCCCTGGCGCTGTGCCATCTCACCCACGCGCCGCTGGCCGGCCACATCAAGGGGAGGACCACATGATCGCGATGCTGCGCGGCCGCGTCGCCCACGCCGCGCTCGGCGAGCTGATCGTCGACGTCGGCGGCGTCGGCTACGCCGTACGCGTCCCGCCGGGCGCCACCGCGCCGGCCGGGGAGGAGGTCACACTGCACACCCACCTCGCCGTGCGCGAGGACGCGATGACGCTGTACGGCTTCCGCGAGGCAGGCGACCGCACGCTGTTCGAGACGCTGCTCGGCGTCAGCGGCTTCGGCCCCAAGCTCGCGCTGGCCGCGATCGGCACGCTCGGCGCCGACGGCATCCGCCGCGCCGTGCTCGGCGACGACGTCGCGGCGCTGACCGCGATCCCCGGCGTGGGCCGCAAGGGCGCGCAGCGCGTGATCCTGGAACTGCGCGAGCGGCTGGGCAGCAGCGGCCTGGACAGCCTGCCCGGGGGTGGCCCCGCCGGTCCGCGCGGCGAGGTCCGCGAGGCGCTCGCGGCCCTGGGCTACGCTCCCGCCGAGATCCAGCGGGCGCTGGACGCGTTGCCGGCCGGCGCGGAGACCGAGGGGCCCGTCGAGGTGCTGCTGCGCGACGCGCTGCGCGCCCTGGACCCCGCCGCCGTCTGACGGAGACGACGTGGAAGAGATCCTGGCCACCTCCGAACTGCCCGGCGACGCCGAGCTCGACGCCTCGCTGCGCCCGCGCAGCCTGGACGAGTTCCTCGGCCAGGAGCGTGTGAAGGAACAGCTCGGGCTCGTGCTGGAGGGCGCCCGCGCGCGCGGCGCCGTCGCAGACCACCTGCTGTTCAGCGGCCCGCCGGGCCTGGGCAAGACCAGTCTCGCCGGGATCGTCGCGGTCGAGATGGCCGCGCAGCTGCGCACCACCAGCGGCCCGGCGCTGGAACGCCCCGGGGACCTCGCGGCGATCCTCACGAGCCTCGAGGCCGGCGACGTGCTGTTCGTCGACGAGATCCACCGCCTGTCGCGCCAGGTCGAGGAGATCCTCTACCCGGCCATGGAGGACTTCCGCCTCGACATCATCGTGGGCAAGGGTCCGGGCGCCCGCGCGATCCGCCTGCCGCTGCCGGCGTTCACGCTGATCGGCGCGACCACCCGCACCGGCCTGATCACCTCGCCGCTGCGCGATCGTTTCGGCTTCGCCGCGCGGCTGGACTTCTACGGCCACGGCGAGCTTGCCGCGATCCTCAGCCGCAGCGCGCAGATCCTGCAGATCCCGCTGCCCGCCGACGCGGGGCTCGAGATCGCCAAGCGCAGCCGCGGCACGCCCCGCATCGCCAACCGCCTGCTCAAGCGCGTCCGCGACTACGCCGAGGTGCGCGCGGGAGGGGCGCTGGACGCCGGGGTCGCCAAGCGTGCGCTGGACCTGTTCGAAGTCGACGAGCGCGGGCTGGACCGCCTCGACCGGCGCGTGCTGGAGGTCCTGTGCGCCACGTTCGGCGGCGGCCCGGTGGGCCTGTCGACGCTCGCGGTCGGCGTGGGCGAGGAGACCGAGACGATCGAGGACGTGGTCGAGCCATTCCTGATCCAGCAGGGCCTGCTGGCGCGCACGCCGCGCGGCCGCGTCGCCACCCCGGCGTCCTACGGCCACCTCGGCCTGGCGGTGCCCCCAGGCGCCCAGCAGGGCTTGTTCGCCCCGCCCGGCGGGGATGCTGCCGACGGCTGAGCGCCACCCCGTCTGCTATCGTCGCCCGGCGGATCGCCGGGGAGCCATCCGCCCCACCACACAGTCGGAAAGCCGCCATGAGCCTGTTGTTCCTGCTCGCCCAGACCGCCAAGCCCGCCCCGGGCAACTCCATCGCGGGCATGCTGCCGCTGGTGCTGATCGCGGTCGTGTTCTATCTGCTGCTCATCCGCCCCCAGCGCAAGCGCGTGCGCCAGCAGCAGGCGCTGGTCGAGTCGATCGCCGCGGGGGACCGCGTGGTCACGATCGGCGGGGTCCACGCGACGGTGCAGTCCGTCGACGGCGAGACCATCCGCCTCGAGATCGCGCCGGGGACAGTCGTCACGATGTCGCGCGGCGCGGTCGCGCGCAAGCTCGTCGACGCCGACACGGCCGGGGGGTCCGAGGCGTCGCCATGATGCGCGAAGAGGGCGTGCCGGTCGGGGGCCGCACCCCCGCCGGCGAGGAACAGGCCACCCCGCAGCAGTCCACGGGCCGCGGCCGCATCCCCCTGCTCGAAGAGGTGCAGCGCCACGACCGCACGACGCAGTTCATCGCCGCGGCCGACGAGTTTCTCGGCGCCCAGGGCTTCACCGAGCACGGCTTCCGCCACGCGAACCTGGTCGGGCACATCGCGTTCAACGTGCTCACGCACCTGGACTACGACGCGCGCACCTGCGAGCTCGCCGCCGTCGCCGGCTACCTGCACGACATCGGCAACGTCGTCAGCCGCGCGCATCACGGCCAGTCCTCGGCGCTGCTCGCCTACGACCTCATGAAGGAGCTCAGCCTCGTCCCGGCCGAGATGGCGCAGATCATGTCCGCGATCGGCAACCACGAGGAGCAGCACGGCTTCGCGGTGTCCCCGGTCGCGGCCGCGGTCATCCTCGCCGACAAGTCCGACGTGCACCGCAGCCGCGTGCGCAAGGACGCCTCGATCGAGATGGACATCCACGACCGCGTGAACTACGCGGTCGAGCAGTCGTTCCTGCGCGTGGACCCCGACGCGCGCACGATCACCCTGGAACTGCAGATCGACACCGCGATCAGCCAGGTCCTGGAATACTTCGAGATCTTCCTGGATCGCATGATCATGTGCCGGCGGGCCGCGCGCATGCTCGGCTGCGATTTCAAGATCACCGTCAACGACGTACCGGTCCTGTAGGGACCGCGAGGGGACAGCAATGCGCAGAGGATCATTGGCCGCGGGCTTGATCGCGTCCCTGGCCGTCGTGACGGCCTTGTGGGCGGTCATTCTCGGCCTGGGGATGAAGCCGCAACTCGGCCTGGACCTGCAGGGCGGCGTGAGCATCACGCTCATCCCCGCGCCGGGGCAGGGCGACATCGACGAGGCGATCCTGGAGCAGACCGTCCAGGTGATCCGCCAGCGCATCGACGCGCTCGGCGTGGCCGAGCCGGACATCGCGCGCCAGGGCGACACGGTGCTCGTGCAGCTGCCGGGCGTCGCCGACCGCGAGCAGGCCGAGGAGGTCATCGGGCGCACGGCGGTGCTGCAGTTCCGCCGGGTGCTGGAAGTGATCCCCGCCGGGTCGGACACCTACGCCACGACCGGCAAGCCGTGCGACGAACTCCAGGCCGGGCCGCCGCCCGAGACCGAGGAGGTCGTGCTGTGCGAGCGCACCTTCTCCGGCGAGGGAACGCCTGAGAACCCCGGCTACCTGCCTGCGGCCGAATGGACCAAGTACCGCCTGGGGCAGGTCGAGCTGTCCGGCGACGACGTCACCGACGCGCGCGCGGTGCCCGATCCGATGACGGGCATCAACTGGCAGGTCAACCTCGAGCTCGACAAGGACGGTGCCGAGAAGTTCGCGCAGGTCACCGGCACGCTCGCGTGCGAGCCCGAGGGCTCGACGCTGCGCCAGATGGCGATCGTGCTGGACGGCGTGGTCGAGTCGGCCCCGTCGATGGATCCCGGCGTGATCTGCAACCAGGGGATCATCGGAGGCGAGGCAGTCATCACGACCGGCGGCGGCGCGGACGACGCGAAGTCGCTCGCGCTGGTGCTGCGCACCGGCGCCCTGCCGATCCAGCTTGAGTTCGCCCAGTCACAGAGCGTCTCGCCGACGCTCGGCTCGGCGTCGCTCCAGGCGGGCCTGCTCGCCGGGCTCATCGGCCTGATCCTCGTCGCCATCTACATGGTCCTGCTGTACCGGGGCCTCGGGGTGGCGGCGGTCGCGGAGCTGCTGGTGTTCGGGGCGGTCGTGTACGGGCTGATCGTGGTGCTCGGCGACACCGTGGGCTTCACGCTCACCCTCGCCGGCATCGCGGGCATCATCGTGTCGGTCGGCATCGCGGCGGACAGTTCGATCATCTACCGCGAGCGCTACCGCGACGAGATCCGCGCGGGCCGCACGATCCGCACGGCGGCCGACCACGCGTTCCGCAAGTCGTGGCGCACGAACCTGACCGGCAACACGGTGTCGTTCCTGGCGGCGGCGGTGCTGTACGTGCTGGCGGTGGGGCCGGTGCGCGGCTTCGCCTTCACGCTCGGCCTGTCGACGCTGATCGACACGCTCATCTTCGGGACGTTCACGCAGTCGCTGTTCGGGCTGATCGCGCGGACGCCGAAGCTCGCGCAGTCCCCGCTGATGGGGTTGCGCGCGGAGGTCATCGCCCCGGACGCCGTCGGCGCGGGCAAGGGAGGCGCACGATGAGCCAGTCCGAGACGGTGCAGCGCGATCCCGCCCGGGGCGGGCGGGTCAAGCGCTTCTTCACCAACCAGACGCAGTACGACTTCATCGGCCGGTCGCGCACGTGGGCGCTGGCCAGCGTCGTGCTCGTCGCGCTGAGCCTGGTCGGCGTGTTCGGGCCGGGGCTGAACTTCGGCATCGACTTCACCGGCGGCACGTCGTTCATCGTCACCGGCGCCGACGGCGGCTTCACCGCCGCCGACTTGCGCGAGGTCGTGCTGGGCACCGGGGTCGAGGAGGTGAGCGCCCAGGTCGTGAACGACGGCGAGGGCGCGATGATCACCACGCCGTCGATCGGCGAGGTCGCGGGCGAGGAGCAGTCCCGCGTGCTCGACGCGATCGCCGAGGCCACCGGCGTGGAGCGCGACGACATCGACGTCAGCGCGGTCGGGCCGCGCTGGGGCCGCCAGATCAGCCGCCAGGCGCTGGAAGGCTTGATCGCCTTCCTGGTGCTGGTCGCGCTGTACATCGCGCTGCGCTTCGAATGGCGCATGGCCGTGGCGGCGCTGGTGACGCTGGCCCACGACGTGCTGGTCACCGTGGGCGTGTACGCGCTGGTCGGCTTCCAGGTGACGCCGGCGTCGGTGATCGCCCTGCTGACCATCCTGGGCTATTCGCTGTACGACACCGTCGTGGTGTTCGACCGCGTGACCGAGGACACCGCGCGCATCACGAGCGTGTCGACCCGCACGTACGGCGAGGTGGCGAACACCGCGCTGAACGAGGTGCTGGTGCGCTCGCTGTCGACATCGATCACGTCGCTGCTGCCGGTCGGGTCGCTGCTGTTCATCGGCGCGAACCTGCTCGGCGCGGACACGCTGCGCGACCTGGCGCTGGCGCTGTTCGTCGGCATGGCGATCGGCACGTACTCGTCGATCTTCGTCGCGACGCCCACCTTGGTGTGGCTGAAGGAGCGCGACCCGAAGTTCGCCGAGATCAAGAACAAGGTCGAGACCCGACGGGGCCGGAAGGCGTAGACACCATGACCATGCGCATCGAACTGGACACGAAGGTGCTGCGGGAGTCCGTCCGCGACATTCCCGACTTTCCCAGCCCGGGGGTGATGTTCAAGGACATCACGCCGCTGCTGGCCGACCCGACCGCCTTCTCCACCGCGGTGGACGCGATGGTCGTGTCGTTCGGGCGCGGCACGATCGACAAGGTCGTGGGCATCGAGGCGCGCGGCTTCATCATCGCCGCGCCGGTCGCCTATCACTTCGGCGCCGGCTTCGTGCCGCTGCGCAAGCAGGGCAAGCTGCCCTACCAGACCCTCGCGCAGTCCTACGACCTGGAGTACGGCACCGCCGAGCTCGAGGTGCACGCCGACGCGTTCACACCAGGCGACCGCGTGCTGATCGTCGACGACGTGCTCGCGACGGGCGGCACGGCCGAGGCTGCGTGCGAACTGGTCGAGCGGGCGGGCGGCAAGGTGGTGGGCCTCGCGTTCATCATCGAGCTCGAATTCCTCAACGGCGCGGACAAGATCAAGGGCCGCGACTACGTGAGCCTGTTGCAGTACTGAGCCTCCCCGCAGGGGTGTGCCGCGCCTCCGGCGGTATGGTTGACGGAGCAAGCGCAGCGCAGCCAGGGAGGTCACCACGAGCGCGGAGGAGCGCACCGACCAGGCGCCCGCCTCCAACGGAGTGCTGGTGCCGCCCGCGGAGGACCCGCGGGAGACCGCGCACGCGCTCGACGCGGACACCCTGACCGACGGCGAGGCTGCGGTCCAGGTCGAGCCGGATGCACCGGATGCGCCGGACGCGCCGGCCAAGCCGCGCCAGTCGGGGGTCAAGGCG
>Ga0299913_10004342_pt1 | contig 11887 bp, 11 predicted proteins | sample RVTome_9_FD_201360 | JGI IMG/M metagenome (GOLD analysis project Ga0299913, IMG submission 201360) | Soil microbial communities from uranium-contaminated site in the Upper Colorado River Basin, Wyoming, United States - RVT155D38 (version 2) ... | reverse complement strand
CGATCGACCTTAACGGCACGTTGCTCGTCGGCGAAGAACGGTTCCCTTACCCGGCAGGGCCGAGCCGCGAGCCGTCGGGCGCTACCGCCACCTTTCGCTTCACTTTTCCCCCGAAATCAGTAAAATGCGCCGTCTACTCGGGCCGGCCCCCGAGCGCAGGCATGTCCGCCTATCACTACTAATTACGGAAGAGCAATGGTCAGTATCCGACTTTCGCGCGCTGGTGCGAAAAAGAGCCCGTTTTACCACCTGGTGGTCACCGACAGCCGCAACCGTCGCGATGGCCGCTACCTGGAGCGTGTGGGCTATTTCAATCCCGTGGGAAAGACGCACGAAGAGAATCTTCGCGTTGACCTCGATCGGGTCGATTTCTGGTTGAACCGTGGCGCCCAGGCGTCGGATCGCGTCGCCGCGCTTCTGAAGACATCGCGCAAGGCGGCCGACAAGTCCTGAGGGTTTAGGCCCTGTTAACAGGGCCTAAGGTCCGCCGGCCGCGGCGCGCGGATGAGACTGCGGATTGACGCAGGAGCAAGACAAGGCGGCGAGGGGAGAGCCAGTCGTGCTGGGTCGGATTTCCGGGCTGTACGGCGTCAGGGGCTGGGTTCGCGTGTTCTCCTACACGGAACCCAGAGAAGCCTTGCTCGGCTACCGCAGCTGGTTGTTGGGAACCCCGGGCGGCTGGGTGGAACGAACGGTCGCCGAGGGCAGGAAGCAGGGCAAGTCTCTCGTTGTGAGGCTCCTGGGTACGGAAGACCGCGACGCGGCGTCCGAATGGATCGGCGCCGACATTGCGGTGGCCAGGGACAGCCTGCCGCCGGCCGGCAAGGGCGAGTTCTACTGGACCGACCTCGAAGGCTTGCAGGTGCGTCACCGCGATGGCCGTATCCTGGGCACGGTGGCGTATATGCTCGCGACCGGCGCGAATGACGTAATGGTGGTGCAGCGAGGAGGCGAAACGAGACAGGAACTCCTGATTCCGTTCGTGCCGGAGATGTACATATTGCGCGTCGATATCGCTGAAGGTGTCATCGACGTCGACTGGGAATGGGACTGATGCTATGCAGGTGCAGGTGGTCAGCATATTTCCCGAGATGGTGAGCCGCGTCGTCGAGTACGGCGTGGTCGGCAGGGCGGTTGCGCGCGGTCTCCTGACGCTGGGTTGTCAGAATCCGCGCGAGTTTGCGATGGATGTGCACCGCACGGTCGATGACCGGCCGTATGGCGGCGGTCCCGGCATGGTGATGAAGTATGAGCCGACGGCCGCTGCGATTGCCGCTGCGCGGAAAGCCTCGCCACCCGATAGCCCGGTTGTGTGCCTGACGCCGCAAGGCGCGATCTTCGACCAGGCAACGGCACGAAGGTATGCCGCACTGCCCGGGCTGATACTGCTCGCAGGACGGTACGAGGGTATCGACGAGCGGCTGGTCGAGACGCAGGTGGACGAAGAGGTGTCGCTTGGTGATTTCGTGCTGAGCGGCGGCGAGATAGCGGCGATGGCGGTGATCGATGCCGTGGCGCGGCTGATTCCGGGGGTGCTCGGAGACGAAGACTCGGCGGAGCAGGACTCCTTCTCGGAGGGGCTCCTGGATCATCCGCACTACACGCGGCCCGAGGTGATCGAGGGCAGGAGAGTGCCGGACGTACTGTTGTCCGGTGACCATGCACGGATAGCGCGATGGCGTCACAAACAGGCACTCGGGCGCAGCTTTTTGCGCCGGCCGGACCTGGTACGCAAATTGCGCCTGAACGACGAGCAGCGAAAGCTGTTGGATGAATTTTTGCGCGGCGAACGCGACGAACGAGCGGCAGCCGGCGGCACAGACGTCGGTAACAAGGCTGTGCCTCGTTAAATTTGGAAGTCCAACACTGTGGTTGGCGGGTAGAGACAGATGAGCAAAATAATCGAAGCGATCGAGCAGGAACAAATGAGCAAGACCGTGCCGGATTTCGCACCGGGGGACACGGTCGTGGTGCAGGTCAAGGTCGTCGAAGGCGAACGTGAACGTCTGCAGGCCTTCGAGGGCATTGTCATTGCGAAGCGCAATCGCGGCCTGAACTCGTCATTTACCGTGCGCAAGATGTCCCACGGAGAAGGTGTCGAGCGGGTATTCCAGACCTACAGTCCCACAGTCAGCGCCGTGCAAGTGAAGCGCCGTGGCGACGTACGCCGCGCCAAGCTCTACTATCTCCGCGACCGCACCGGAAAGGCCGCCAGGATCAAAGAGAAGATCTAGCAGGGAGCCATCCCGGCACCCGGATCCAACTGAACCAGATCAGCGCCCCGGTGTCTGTGGTGCCATGAGGATCCTTCCCGCCTGCCGAAGTTTGTGCCGGCCCGCTGCTGCCCTGCGGCTCATGCTTCTGGTGCCTGCGCTGCTGGTCAACTCGGGCTGCGCGTCGCTCGCTTCCTCTGCCGCGTCGGGCATGGCCGAGAACCTGTCGGCGGCCGTGCTGAACCAGACGGATCCCGAAACGGTCCGTGACGGCGCGCCGGCTTACATGTTGCTACTCGACAGCTTCGTGGAAAGCGACCCGGACGACCCCGAGTTGCTGATTGCGGCGGCCAACCTGTATGCCTCCTACGGTTCCGTGTTCGTGGACGATCCGGATCGTGCGCGGCGGCTGACCAGACGCGCCCGCGAGTACAGCACCCGGGCCCTGTGCCTTGGTTATGTCGAATCCTGCCGATGGCCGGAAATGAGTTTCGCCGGCTTCGAAGCGTCCCTGGCGGGACTCGACCGGCGCCACGCGGAGGCCGTTTACAGCTATTCTGTGGCATCCCTCGCGTGGATTCGAGCGCACAGCGACGATTGGGATGCCCTGGCGGAGCTGCCGCAGATGGAAGCGCTCCTCAACCGTTACCTCGAGATCGGTGGCAGCGAAATGCGAGGCAACGCTTATACTTACCTTGGCGTACTTGCTACCCTCAGGCCACCGGCGCTCGGTGGGGAACCGGAAAAAGGCAAGGATTACTTCGAGCGAGCCATCGAGCTGACAGGGGGGCGGGACCTGAGTGTCAAGGTCGAGTACGCACGTGGCTATGCCCGATTGCTCTACGAAAGAGGGCTGCACGACCGGTTGTTGAACGAGGTCATGGATGCCGATCCGGAAGTTCCCGGCTACACGTTGACCAACGTGCTTGCAAAGCGGGATGCTGTACGGCTTCTCGCGAACGCCGATGAATACTTCTAGCGGCGGTGCTGTCGAACGCCTGAGGTGCCGGTGCTTTTGCCCGTAGCTACACGCAGGCAACGTTACACATTGAACGATTCCGGAGGGCGTCCATGCGACACTCGAAACTGATTTCCGCTGCCGTGCTCCTGCTTGCGACCGTACTGGCGGGGCAGGTGAGCGCTGCAGATCTCAAGATTGCGACTGTCCTGCCGGAGAACACGCAGTGGATGAAAGATATGCGGGCCGCGGCGAACGAGATCCGTGAGCAAACGGACGGAAGAGTCAATTTCAGGTTCTATTCCGGCGGGGTGCAGGGCAATCCGAACAAGGTACTGCGCAAGATCCGAATTGGACAGCTGCACGGCGGGGCCTTTACACCGACCGATATGCAGCAGGTCTATCCGGATCTGAACATCTATGGATTACCGTTCCTTTTCGAGTCGGAAGACGAGGTCAACTACGTGCGACAGCGGGTGGACCCGAAACTCGAGAAGGGTCTCGAAGAAGCAGGTTTTGTCAGCTTCGGCTTTTCCAGCGGCGGATTCGCGATTGTCATGTCCAATGTGCCCGTACGTAGCCACGACGACCTGAAGGGGCGAAAGATCTGGGTGCCGGAAGGCGACCTGATCAGCTACGAGGCGATGAGGGCACTGCAACTTTCGCCCGTGACGCTGCCGATTACCGACGTCCTGACGGGGCTGCAAACGGGACTCATCGACATCGTTGCCATGTCGCCGGCAGGAGCACTCGTACTGCAGTGGCACACCAAGGTGGACTACCTGACCAGGCTGCCGATTTTGTATTCGATGGGCTTGCTCGCGATTGATGCACGGCCCTTCGGACGTCTCGACCCGGCCGATCAGGAGATCGTCCGCGAGGTGATGGCGCGTATCTATTCAAAGTGGAATGCCGAGAACCAACAGGATGCCGAGAAGGCTCTGCAGGCACTGATCCGCTCGGGCATCGAGGCCGTAGAACCCGCACCCGGCGAACAAGAGAAACTGCAGGACATCATGCAACGGCAGAATCGCGCGATGGCGAGTAAGGGCTTGTTCTCCGAAAGCCTCCTCGAGGAAGTTCTGTCGCACATAGACAGCTACAGAGATGAATCTGGCTCGGACGAGTCCGTCGCAGCGCACTAGCTCCCGTGGCGACTGACACGCCGACGGGTATACTGGCACGCCTCGGACGCGCGGGCACAGCCGTCGAGAACGCGCTGCTGGTGTTGTTGTTGTGCGCCATGATGCTATTGGCTGTCGGGCAGATCGTTCTCAGGATCTTTTTCAACTCCGGCCTGATCTGGGTCGACGAACTGTTGAAGATACTCGTCCTCTGGATTGCGCTGGTAGCCTCGGTGGCGGCAAGCCGCAGCCGGCGGCACCTTCGTATCGACGTTTTGTCGCGCTATGTGCCGGAGCGATATGCGCGCGTTCCGGGAGTAATTGTCGATGCGTTTGCCGCGTGCATGTGCGGCCTCATCGCCTGGTATTCCGCCGAGTACGTTCTGCTTTCGCTCGGTGATACGGTCCTCCTCGACACGCCGGCATGGCTTGCCCATGGTGTGCTTCCGATTGCGTTTCTGCTCATGTGTTATCGCTTTACACTGCACTTTGCCGCGGGCGCGCTGGGATTTCTGAAGCGAAGGTCGGCCCGGGCTCCTTCCGCATGATTCTTGTCGGTGCGCTGCTATTGGTACTTGCCATTCTCGGCGCGCCGTTATTCACGGTGATCGCCGCCAGTGCGATGATGGGTTATCAGCAGGAAGGGATCGAGCTGATGGCGATCGCCATCGAAATACTGGGTCTCGCCGAGATGCCTTTCCTGTCGGCGATACCGCTGTTTACGTTTGCCGGGTATCTGCTGAGCGAAAGCGCGGCGCCGCGGCGCCTCGTTCGCCTGACCAATGCCGTGCTGGGGTGGATGCCGGGAGGACTGGCGCTGGTGGCGCTCTCCGCCTGTGCCTTCTTTACGGCTTTTACGGGCGCATCCGGAGTTACGATCATCGCCCTCGGCGCAATCCTGTATCCCGCACTGCAACACGACGGTTATCCGGACGATTTCAATCTGGGACTGGTAACCAGCGCCGGCAGTCTCGGCCTTCTGTTCGCACCGTCGCTGCCGCTCATACTCTACGGTGTGATCGCCGAGGTGCCGATCGACGGGCTGTTTCGCGCCGGCGTGCTTCCGGGACTCCTCATGCTGGTCATGCTGTCGGGCTGGAGCTTCTGGGTGAACCGGCACAATCGCAAACCTGCCGGGAGCTTCTCCTGGCGCGAGGTAAGGTCGGCGCTTCGGGAATCCATGTGGGAGCTGCCGCTGCCGGTCGTCGTGCTGGGCGGTATCTATTCCGGTTTTTTCGCCGTGTCGGAAGCCGCGGCGGTAACGGCATTGTATGTTCTGATCGTCGAAGTGCTGATATTGCGTGAAGTCCCGCTGCCGGACTTACCGAGAATCATGCGCGAGTCGATGCTCCTGGTGGGCGGTATTCTCATTATCCTCGGTGTTTCGCTCGCTTCGACCAACTATATGATCGACGCCGGAGTACCACAGAAGCTGCTCGCCGTAGTCGCCGAGATGGTAACGAGTCCGGGAAGCTTTCTTTTCCTGTTGCTGATTTTTCTACTGATCCTCGGGGCGATCCTCGACATTTTCTCTGCAATCGTCCTCGTAGTGCCGCTGATATTGCCGATCGCCAGTCAATACGGCATCGATCAATACCACTTAGGCATAGTTTTCCTGGCGGCCATGCAGCTGGGATACCTGACGCCCCCGGTAGGTCTGAACCTCTTTATCGCGAGCTATCGCTTTGACCAGCCGATCATGAAGGTCTACTCCGCGACGTTCCCGTTTCTGATTATTCTGCTCTTATCTGTCATTGTCATTGCCTATTGGCCGCAATTATCCTTGTGGCTGGTACCGGCCGCTGGTTGAGTCGAACGCTGCAAAATGCAGCAGGAGAAGCAAATGAGTACGAGAAGTGCGCTTGCCAGGTTCTTTGGAGGCATCTGGACCGGAGTCAACGGCGTACGCAAGGTGTTGCACCTGTTGCTGTTGCTGTTCATATTCTCGATCGTGATTGGCGTGCTCTCCACTTCCACGCCGAAGCTTCCGGATCAGGCGGCCTTGGTGATCAAGCCATATGGCAACCTCGTCGAGCAGCTTGACGGTGACCCGTTCGACCGCGCTCTGTCGGAGTTGCTTGGCGATGCGAGCCCTCAGACCCTGGTACAGGACATTGTCGAAGGACTGCAATTCGCGCAGGATGACGACCGCATCAAAGCGGTGTATCTGGACCTCGATGAATTCGGCGGCGGGGGCTTGAGCAAGCTGCAGCGGATCGGTGCCGCGATAGACGAGTTTCGTGAGAGCGGCAAGCCGGTTATCGCAATGGCCGATGCGTACGGTCAACCCTCTTACTATCTTGCGTCGCGCGCCGACCAGGTCTACATGCACCCGGAAGGGTTTCTGATGCTGCAGGGGTACGGCATCTACAAGAACTATTTCAAGGATGCTATCGACAAGCTGAAAATCGACTGGAACGTTTTCAAGGTGGGCACCCACAAAGCGGCGGTCGAGCCGTTCACGCGTAACGACATGTCGGACGAGGATCGCAGTTCCATGACGGCGCTTCTCTCGCAGTTCTGGGGTCATTATCGCGACGATGTGCAGGACGCCCGGGAGATGGACGCCGGCACCCTGGACCGGTTGCTTCAGAACTACCTGGAACGCGTGCGAGCCGCAGGCGGCAGCACCGCGCAAATGGCCCTCGAAACGGGCCTGGTCGACGAGTTGCTGACCCACGACGAGGTAAGCGCATTGCTGGCGGAGTACGCCGGATTCGATCCTGACAATGATCGCCTGTACAACGCGGCGGAACTCGGCGACTACGTCGCTCAAATGCGGCTCCTGCGCGGCGATACGGCGAAGCGCGAGAACGTGGCAATAGTCGTCGCCTCCGGCGAGATCATGGATGGAACCCAGCCGCCCGGGCTGATTGGCGGCGACTCGACATCCGAGATCCTGCGCCGTGCGCGCATGGACGACTCGGTCAGAGCCGTGGTGTTGCGTGTCGACAGTCCGGGAGGCAGCTCCTTTGCGTCGGAGGTCATTCGCAACGAGATCGAGGCGCTCAAAGAGGCCGGCATTCCGGTCGTCGCATCGATGAGCAGCGTAGCTGCCTCCGGCGGCTACTGGATTTCCATGGCTGCGGACCGCATTTACGCAAGTCCCTCCACCATCACCGGCTCAATCGGCATCTTCGGGATGTTTCCCACGTTTCAGCGAAGCCTGGACGCGCTGGGCATCTACACGGACGGTGTCGGCTCGAGCCAATGGGCAGGCACACTGCGCGTCGACCGCGCGATGTCGGACGAATCGAAGGAGCTGGTTCAGATCATGATAGAGGACGGCTACGACGACTTTACCAGCAAGGTCGCGATGCACCGGAACATGGAACAGACCGAGGTGGACCGCATCGCGCAGGGTCAGGTCTGGACCGGCACCGATGCCCTCGACCACGGGTTGATCGACGGGCTGGGGAGCTTCGAAGATGCCATCCGGGCGGCGGCGGAACTTGCCGAGCTCGAGGAGGGTGAATACGGACTCAAGTATTACGAGAAAGAACTGACGCCCGCGGAGGCATTTGCACTGCAGTTCCTGAGCTCCGCCTCCGTGACGGGTCTGGACTTGAGGACGCTGATACATCGACCTTCTTCGATCGACCGGATCGCCGATGCCGTGTCCACGGCCCTGTCGCCGGTGTTGCGGTTCAACGACCCGAAGGGCATCTACGCGCACTGCTTCTGCGTATTGCAATAGTTGTCGTCGATCGCCCACAGCCTGCGATGAGGACTATTCGCGGGCTGTAGGAGCCCGCACTGCGGGCGATTACCCTTAACCGAACACACACTATTCCCAGCTCAGCACGACCTTTCCGGATTGCCCGGACGCCATCAGCTCGAAGGCTTGTTCATAGTCCTCATGCCCGAAGCGGTGGGTAATGACGGGGCGAATGTCGAGACCGCTTTGCAGCATACTGGCCATCTTGTACCAGGTCTCGAACATCTCCCGGCCATAAATTCCCTTTAAAGTCAGCCCCTTGAAGATGACCTCGTTCCAGTCGATGGCGGTTTCGGACGGAGGTATGCCGAGGATGGCGACCTTGCCGCCGTGATGCATGGTGCGCAACAAATCGCGGAAGGCGGCCGGATTGCCGGACATCTCCATGCCGACGTCGAAGCCTTCCTCCATCCCCAGGTCGCGCATCGTGCCGTCGAGCGAGCCTGTGGAGACGTTCAGGGCGACCGATGCGCCCATCTTTTCCGCAAGGTTCAGCCGGTAGTCGTTGACGTCGGTGACGACGATGTGCCTCGCCGCCGCGTGCCTGGCGATCGCGACGGCCATGATGCCGATCGGTCCCGCTCCCGTGATCAGCACGTCCTCGCCGACCAGGTCGAAGGAAAGCGCGGTGTGCGTCGCGTTACCCATGGGATCGAGGATTGCGGCCATCTCGTCGGTGATCGAATCCGGCAACTTGAACACGTTGAACGCCGGCACCGATATGTACTCCGCAAAGGCGCCGGCGCGGCTGACGCCGATGCCGACGGCGTTTCGGCAAAGATGTCTGCGTCCGGCGCGGCAGTTGCGGCAAACGCCGCAGGTGATATGACCCTCGGCCGATACGCGGTCTCCGGTTGCAAGGCCCCTTACCTCGCTGCCGCATTCCACGATTTCGCCCGAGAACTCGTGGCCGATCGCCAGCGGCACCGGAATCGTCCTTCTAGCCCAGTCATCCCAGTGGTAGATGTGGATGTCCGTGCCACAGATTGCGGAACGCCGCACCTTGATGAGGACGTCGTTGTGGCCGGGCGACGGCATCTCGACATCTTCGAGCCAGATGCCGGGTTCCGACTTCGATTTGACCAGTGCTCGCATTGACGACGGCCTCGAGTTTCAGGATGGATGAAGACAGCAATCCCTGACGGGGAGCAGTGTCAGTTTATGACGCCAAGTTCGCGGCCCACGGCGGCGAAGGCACTGACGGCACGTTCCAGATGATCCCGCGTCAGACCCGCCGACATCTGCGTGCGTATCCTGGCTTTGCCGGCAGGCACCACGGGGTACGCGAAGCCTATTGCGTATACACCGTGGCCGAGCAGGCGATCCGCCATCGTCGTGGCGAGTTTCGCGTCGCCGAGCATTACCGGAACGATCGGATGTTGGCCCGGGCGAAGCTCGAAGCCCAGTGCTTCCAGGCTGCTGCGAAACCAGGCTGCGTTCTCGTGCAGTTTCCTTCGCAGGTTGCTGTCGCTTTCCAGGAGGTCGAGCACCGCAATCGACGTCGCGGCGATTGCCGGCGCGACCGAGTTCGAGAACAGATAGGGACGCGACCGTTGCCGCAGCCAGGCGACGATTTCCTTTCGGCCCGAGGTGAATCCTCCGGAAGCCCCTCCCAGTGCCTTGCCCAGCGTGCTGGTGATGATGTCGATCCTTCCCATCACATTGCGATATTCGTGCGTCCCGCGTCCGGTATCGCCAAGGAAACCGGTTGCATGGCAGTCGTCGATCATCGTCAGGGCATCATGACGTTCGGCGAGCTCGCAGATGTCGCTCAAGTTGGCGATGGTACCGTCCATCGAGAACACCCCGTCGGTCACGATCAATCGCGTGCGATATTTCGCCGCCTGCTCGAGGTTGTCCTCGAGGTCCGTCATGTCGTTGTTGCGAAAGCGAAATCTCTGTGCTTTCGAGAGGCGTATACCGTCGATGATGCTGGCGTGGTTCAGTTCGTCGCTGATCACGGCGTCCTTGTCTTCCAGCAGGGTTTCGAACAGGCCGCCGTTCGCATCGAAGCAGGACGGATACAGGATCGTGTCCTCGGTGCCGAGGTAGCGGCTGATGCGCTCTTCCAGTTCCTTGTGTATCGTCTGCGTGCCGCAAATAAAGCGCACAGACGCCATGCCATAACCGAATTCGTCGAGGGCACGGTGCGCGGCCTCGATGATTTGCGGGTGGTTTGCGAGGCCGAGATAGTTGTTGGCGCACAGATTCAGAACGGTTTCCGCGCTACCGTTCTTTCGAACCCTGATTTCGGCCTGTTGCGGACCGGCGATCAGGCGTTCTTCCTTGTAAAGTCCCTCGTCCTTGAGCGCCGCGGTCTTCTTCGCCAGAGAATCGAGGAATTCGTCAGGCATGGGATTGCTCTCCTGGCCGAAAGGCCGCAGAGTATATCAGGACAGCAAGCGGCTCGAGCTATGCCATGGAAACGCATGCCATCCATTCTGCAACCGCATCCGGATAAGCCTCGTGATGCGAGCCTGCGGCTCGACCGGTGGCTCGTGAACACGCGATTCTTCAGGACTCGCGCTCTGGCCTCCGGCGCCGTGGCGGGAGGGCACGTCAGAAGAAATGGTGAACGAGCCAGACCCGGAGCCAAAGTCACGATTGGCGACCGTCTGGAGATTGTGCGCGGGCACGAGCGGTATGAGGTCGAAGTGACCGCGCTACCGGGGAGGCGCGGCCCTGCCGGCGAAGCACGCGCCTGCTACGCGGAATCGCAACGCTCGATCGAGGAGCGAGAAGCAACGACCGCGCGCATCAAGGCGGACAGGATGGCGATGCCTCGCACTTCGGGCCGGCCGGACAAACATACGCGGCGCCTCCTGCGACAACGCCATCGATCTTCGTCGTAGCCGCGGTCATGTCATCTGACAAGACGGGCCATAAGGCCGTGCGGTGCCGTGAAACCCCCTATAATGCCGTCCTTTTGCGGGCCGCCATGTACCGATACCAGGACTCCCCGGAGCTCACCGGAATGCACCGATGAAAATGATCGACCAGTTTCACGGCAGGCTCGAGCCACTCGATTCTGTCAGCGACCGATACCTCGCCGATGAACAGACGCTCGTGCGCGAACTCGCCGGCGTGGCGGGAGTCGGCGCGTCGCTGCGTGACAGGATAGGCGCCACCGCGGAACGTCTGGTACGCGACGTGAGGGATAACGCCGGCACGGAAGGCGGGCTGGATGCTTTCCTCCAGCAGTACGATCTGTCCTCCGAGGAAGGGGTCCTGCTCATGTGCATTGCCGAGGCTCTACTGCGTATCCCCGATGCAGACACGGCCGATGAGCTCATCGCCGACAAGATCACCTCGGCGAGGTGGCAGGATCATCTCGGCGAAAGCGACTCCCTTTTTGTCAACGCCTCGACCTGGGGGCTCATGCTGACAGGCCGGCTTCTCAAGCTGGACGAAGTAACCAGGCGCAATCCGGTACAGGTACTGAAGAAAGTTGCGAGCCGCGCGGGGGAGCCGGTCGTCCGAACCGCGATGCGTCAGGCGATGCGGATCATGGGCCATCAGTTCGTCATGGGACGCACGATGGACGAAGCGCTCGAGCGTTCGCAAAGAAAAAACGGAAAGCGTTATCGCTATTCGTTCGACATGCTGGGGGAAGCGGCCCTCACGCGGAAGGATGCGACGCGCTACCTTGAATCATACTCATCCGCCATCCGACGCATCGGCGCCGCGGCCGGGAGCGTGGCCGATGTTTCTGCCGCCCCAAGCATCTCAATCAAGCTTTCCGCGTTACACCCGCGTTACAGCTTCACACAGACGGAGCGCGTGCTCCACGAACTCACACCTCTGGTTGTTGCTCTGGCCATCGAGGCGCGCGATGCCGGCATCGCGCTGACGGTCGATGCCGAAGAGGCCGATC